>JACCDR011508654.1_pt1 | contig 16460 bp, 21 predicted proteins | sample 7446431 | NCBI WGS metagenome assembly JACCDR01 (sample SAMN15323443, study PRJNA562643) | freshwater metagenome | isolation source: river surface water | place: USA:Blue River Watershed | collected 2017-08-17 | reverse complement strand
GCACGGGGTCCTGCCTCCCCACTTTCTTGCCGGCGTAGGCCATCGCCAGGATCGGCCACATCTGCGCCAGCTCGTGCGGCGTGTAGAAGGGCCGCACCTTGAAGCTGTCCAACGCCGCCGCGAGGCCGGGAGGCGCGTCACCAGACGCGACCAGCAACGCCATGGGTTGCATGGCCTCCGCTACCAGGTTGCGCGGTCCTGCCTTCCTGCACGCCTTCACGAAGGCGTCATAGGCGGTCGGGGGGTGCGGGGGGTATCTCATGCGTGACCCGCCAGCCGGCGGATAAGCCGACGCCACAAGGGCCGCGGGGGTGGCGCCTTCAGGTCGCGTTCGACCACCAGGCGGATCGGGGGCGCGCTCATAGCCCTACCCCTGCCATATGCGCCAGCATGAGGGCGAAGGCGGCCAGGGCGACGAACCAACAGGCGCGGTAGCGCTGGCGTTCGATCTTGGCGACGTAGTCGGGCGGAATCGGCCCGTCATCGTGCCGGATGCGTGAGCGCGTCATCTTGCTTCCTCCGTTCTGTGCTCCGTAGGTTCACCGGCTTGCCGGTGCCACAGTATCAGCGGGTTCCCCATGTGGGACCGCTCGGGATCGCGGGACCAGCAGTCATCGAACTGGCCGCTCGCACGCATCCTCCACAAGGCTTGAACTAGCGCCTTGCTGTCGCCCTTCCCTAGCGGGCCGAAGCTGGCCAGGAGTTGGCGCGTCGTCCAACGCTCGCCCTTGGGGATGCCGGCTAGCGTTTCCTCCAGCCACCACGACCCTTGCGGCCAGTGGGGGGACTCCGTGCCCTTGCCGGCAATGCCTCGAATGGCGGGCCAGGGGATCATGGGCGGCCCCGAACGGATCGCAGCACTTCGGGGCCGTTGCCGCCGGACTGCCACGGAATACTGATAAAGTCGAACCAGCCGAGCAGGGATTCAGCGCGCCAGATCGGCACGAAATAATCCCCTATCCGGCCGCGCAATTCGTAATCCACGAGCCGGAAAGTCGGCGTGTAGGTCAGCACGTGCTCCAAGCCGGCGAGGGCCTTGCGGTGGCGCGGGTTGCGGAGCACCTTGAGGCCGTTGTCATGCAGCTCCCCGGTAGCAACCGGCTTGTGCTCCATGATAGCGACCAAGATCGCCTCCATATCCTCTAGAGGCGCCTTTGCCTGCCCTCCCCCGACGCCATAGCCGTGGGCGGCGCGGTAGCTGGACGAAACCAGCTTGCGGATACCGATGACGGTCCCGCGGTCGATTGTGCCGCTCTTGACCGTGGCCAGGTGCCTTGCTGCTACCTTGTGCATGTCAAATCCCCTCGATCACGTTATAGCCCAGCGCTTCCAGATACCGGAGACCGGCTTGTTTGTAGCAGTTGCGGTAGCCTTCAATCTCAAGGCCAGGGTTGGCCAGCGTGTAGCCCTTGGGGGTCTTGAAGCCGAAGGGAAAGACCGTTGAGCCCTTGGGGGGCTTCAGGCTCTCGCCGCAATGGTCCGCCAGCTTGTGCCCGTCGACCCACATGCCCGCCAGGCAGGCGGTGAACTTGTCATAGCCACCGCCGCCAGCTCGGGCCGACTGATAGACCATGAGCGTTGCGCGGCCGGCTGCCTTGGTGGAGCGCGTAGCGGCCTTGTAATCCTGCCACACGTCCACTTGCATCACGCCGGCGGCGCTCCGGTGCGTTTGCACCTTGGCGACAAAGCGCGCGCCCTTCATGATGACGTAGCAGCCAACGGCCTTGGCGGCTTTCATTTCACGAAATTGCATTTCCGTTCCTCCGTTTGGACGTTCCACTAGGCGCCGGGAGGCCTCCAAGATCCCGGCGCCAGGGGGAAAGCCTCAGGCGGCTTCGCGCAGCTTCACGACCGGGCGAGCGTTCCAAGTCTGGCGCGCTTCTTCGATAGCTCGGGAAACCATGTCGCGGAAATAGGACCCCCACTGGCCACGGGCGCCGATATGGTCGCGGAAGTAGCGCGAGTTTTCGTAAATGGAATTGCCCAGATAGTCGGCGCCGATCTCGTTATACTCCGAATCGAAAACCTTGACGGCGAAAACATAGTTGACCCACAAGCCCGACTCCAAGTTGGCCAGGGTTTCTTCGTCGGCCCACGACAGGTCCGGGTCCTGTTCGTCTTCGCACATGAGCGCCACGGTGAAGTTGCGCGTCCTGAACTTCCAGATGGTCTCCATTTCCGTTCCTTTCCGTTTCTTCAGTGTCTCAACCTTAGGCTAGTCTAAACCGATTCGCAACCTATCAAAACTGCGAGGGGTCCGCGTCAACGTCGCCAGGGCGTTTCCATAGGACAACAGGCGAGCCAAGGAACGTCCGGTTAGGGCATTTCTCCCAGCAGTCGTTCAGCACCTTGTGTTCGCGCAACCGGCGGATCGCGCGAACAAAGGGTTTGCGCGCCTCGTCTCCATCCTTGCCTCGCCGATAGGGCAGGGTTTCCAGCAGGTGCGGCCATATCCAGCGCTCGCCGGCAGGGATCACGGCGGTAAGATGTTGGCGAAAGCGCATGGCCAGCTCGCCGCTATGCTTACTGTTGTGGCCATAGCGAGCAACGTCGGTGATCTTGTCAGGCTCGATCATTGTCCTATCCCTTTCTTCAGCCAATTGCGGGCAAAGTCACGTTGCCCCTTGATGAATTGCGCCATATCGCCAGAGAAGCCCGGCATGGGCCGCGCCAAGCTGGCCATATACTCGCGCCAGAATCCGGGGTCGCCGGGATCGCTGGCCATGACGGCCGATAGAAGTTGGCGCCCTTCCCTGATGCCTAGCAGATAGGCTTCGCTGACTTGCTGCATGCCCGATTCCTTTCCTTGGGGTCAAAGCCGATAGCGCCGCACCATGGCTTGTGCGTCTTTGTGGTGGCGCAGCATGATGCGGTAGAAGGCTTTGCGGTCCGGCCGCTTGTCGGGCGCTGTCCTATGGTGCTCGGCTATCTTGAGAGAAGCCGCCCGAATAACTTCTCTGTTGCTGGCGAAAGCCAAGACATTTAAACGCTGATAGGTGCCAAACATATCCGTTTCCTTCCGTTAGTGCCTAGTCCCCCTAGTCGGGCTAGTGCATTAGAGTCAATAAGAATCTTGCATAAGGCTTGAAGGGGGCTTGACGGGGCCTAGTTTATGTGTTACGGCAACGCCTGCCGCTTGCGAGCAAGGGGCGAAGCCGTAACACTAAAACAGGGCCCCAGGTGTCGCCCCCATTTCAATCCGCCCGATGGCTCAAGCCCTCCAGATCAGAATAAAATAGATGGCGGCTAGCAGGGTCAGCCCCGCGACGCCGGCGGTGAACGGGTCACATATTTGCATGGCGGTAAGCATCGGATGCGATCTCGCCGGCGGCCGCCTGAAGGTGAACGCCGCGATTCAGGCGGCCGCGGATAAAGCGGAAAGCGCTGCGGATATCTTCGCGGGGCGTATAATCGCCAAGATGCGAGTTAGGCCAGTAACGAACGGCCAGCCCGACTGCATCGCGAACTTGGTTCAAGGTATCCCGAGTCATTTCCTAACCCCTTCTCAACTGTATCCCTCGTTTAGCCTAGTCTAATGGTGATTCGCAAGCATTAAATCACATTGCCGCACATACCTATCATTTTTGCCAGGCCCCTATGCGTGCTTCATATATGGCGCGGGATCAGGCGCCCGAGATGGAATAAATCGAAAAGGGGGCCCCAAATCAAAACGGGGGAGGGGGCGGGGGGTGGTTCGGACCAGGCCAGGGTGGTCCGGTTCTGCCCCACTCACGCAATTTTTCCCAATTTTCCAGAAAATTTTCCCAATTTTCCAGAAAATTTTCCCCAAAAATCGGTCCGCCTTTACCCCACCCCGGAATCGGCCCTTGCGACTCATCAGTCGCTATGCTAGACAATGCCTATGGATACCAAGACCTGTAGCCGCTGCTCGGAAACCAAGCCCACCGCGGAGTTCCCCCGCAAGAAATCCTCGCGCGACGGGCTCAACGGTCTGTGCCACGTGTGCAACCGAGCCCACGTGAAAGCCTGGCGCTTGGCCCACCCCGACAAAAAGCGCCAAATGGACCTAGACTGGCGCCTGGCCAACCCCGAGCGCAAGCGGGAGAAGAACCGGGAGTGGTATCAGAACAACCGAGAGCGCCACGCAGCCTGCGGCCGGCGGTGGGCCGAGGAGAACCGGGACAAAACGCGCGCTGCGGTGCGTGGGTGGGCCGAAAAATACCCCGAAAAGATCGCAGCCAAAGTCCGTAAAAGGCAAGCTGCGCTGCTCAACCGCTGCGCGCTGCTGACCCCGGAAAAGGAAGCGCAGATCGTGGCTCTTTACGCCGAGGCCCAGCGCCTTTCAAAAGAGATGGGCATCCCCCACCACGTCGATCACGTCATTCCGCTCCGGGGCAAAACCGTTTCGGGCTTGCATTTGCCCGAGAACATGCAGATAATCCCGGCTGCGGACAACCTCAGGAAAGGGACAAAAGTGGACCTGGCCGAAACCCTCTTTCCGGCGTCGATGTTCTGATGGCGCAGGTTCCCGCTGTCCGTAGGCAAAACCAGACTGCGCTATCGCTCCCGCCGAGTGTTAGTGCTGAACTTTACGCGGGAGTCGGCCGGTATGCCGGCGCCGCGGTCCTCACCGCCTTCGAGCAACTCGGCGGCATTGATGGCCTCGTGGAGTGGGCTGGCCGCACGGGAGAGAACGAGGAAGCCTTCTACACCCGCATCTTCACCAAGATCGTCTCCTCCCCCAAGCAAGTCGAGGTCTCGGGCACCCTGCGGATCGAGGAAGCCATCAAGGCTCTTGACCTGCATGAAGGCTCTGGCTACACCGTCGTCTCGGAGACCCCCGACTATGACCCGAGCCAGTTTTGACTCCTGACCAACTGGCCTTGCTACAGGCCAAGCTGGCGGAATGGCGCAAGCCCGTCACCGGGTTCCCCCTGTTCGCCAAGGAGTGCCTGAAAGTCCTCGACAAGTCGGGCTCCCTCGTGCCCTTCGAGCTGAACGACCCCCAATGGTTCTTCCATGAGAAGATCGAGGCGCAGCGGGCGAAGATCGGCATGGTGCGCTGCTCCGTCCTCAAGGGCCGCCAGCAGGGTATCTCGACTTACGTGGCCGGCAGATATTACCACCGGGCGGTCACGCGCTTCGGCCGGAAGGTCTATATCCTCTCCCACATGAAGGCGTCCTCCGACGTGCTGTTCGGCATCGTCGAGCGGTTCCACAAGAACAACCCCTTTGGCCCCGAGATCGGCGAGAACAACGCCTCCAGCATGACCTTCCCGGGCCTGGAGAGCAGCTACACCGTGGCGACGGCGGGTGCGCAGGAGGGCGGCCGCGGCGGCGGGGTCAACCTGTTCCATGGCTCCGAAATCGGCTTCTGGCAGAACGCCGAAAGCCACTTCGCCGCGTCCCTCCAGTCCGTGCCGATGCTGCCCGAGACGGAGATCATCTTCGAGTCCACGTCCGGTGGCCCCACGGGCAAGTTCTACGAGCAGTTCAAGAAGGGCCAGCAGCCCGACGAGATGTATGAGAGCATCTTCATTCCCTGGTTTACCAGCCGGGAATACTTCTTCATGCCCCCCACTGGCTTCACCCTCGACACCACACCCCCCGACGACGTGACCGGCTCCGAAGCCGAAGTGGCGGCCGCGCACAACCTGTCCGACGGGCAGATGATGTGGCGGCGCCTCAAGATCTCCGAACTCGGCCTCAATCGCTTCAACCGGGAATACCCGACGACCGAAGACGACGCCTGGTCCTCGACCGACACCGACATCTTCATCAACCCCGCGGCGGTCCTCCGGGCCCGTGGCCGCAACACCGAAGCCTCCGGCCCCATGATCCTTGGCGTCGATCCGGCCGGCGGTGGCGGTGACAGGTTCGCCGTGTGCGAGCGCCGCGGGAACAAGGTGGTCAAGCTGGAGTGGCGCAACAAGATCGACATCATGGAGGCAACCGAGTGGCTGTTCGAGATCATCATGTCCAGAAGGCCCGACCGCGTGAATATCGACAGCGGAAACATCGGCCAGGCGTTGATTACGAACCTGCGAGCCCGCGACCCGTTCTGTGCGGGAGTGGTGCGCTCGATAGCCTTTGGCACCCCCTCACAGTCCAAGATGGCGAACAAGCAGCGTGTCGGGCCCGAGAACCGGCGGGCGGAAATGTGGGGCCGGATGAAAGAATGGCTGGAGAACCCCGAGAACCAGGCGGATATCCCCAACATCGACGAACTTTCGTCTGACCTCCTCGCCCCAAGCCAGATCCACCGGGTGAACGGCGATTGGCTCCTCGAAAGTAAGTCCGACATGAAGAAGCGCGGCAAGCGTTCGCCCGACCTCGGGGACGCCTTGGCCTTGACATTTGCCTCGAAAGAGTATTTCCCCGAGCGGGCGGAAAATCGGGCGCAGCCAACCCCTCTGGACCGGGACTATACCCCAACACCCCGTCCAGTGTATAACGAGGGCCCGATCATGTCTCCTGGTGGGTGGATGAGCTGATGGCTGAAGACACGGACACGAAAGCGCGGCCGAAGCCGAAACTGCCCAAGGACTTCGATTCCGAGGCCGATTTCCTGTCCGACATGCGCAAGGCGTATGACTCCGCGGTAGGCGCCGACGAGCACAACCGCGTGGCGATGGCCGAAGACATCGAGTTCACCTACGGCGAGCAATGGGACCCCGCGGTGAAGGCGCAGCGCCTCACGCGCAAGAAACCGTGCCTGACGATCAACCGGATGCCGGCGTTCGTGGCCCAAGTGGTCAACAACCGCCTCCTGAACGAGACGGAAATCCGCGTCTTCCCCGACAAGGGCGGCACGAAAGAAGTGGCCACCCTGCGCCAGGGCCTCATCAAGTCCATCTTCAAGAACTCCGAGGCCGACTTGGGCCGCGACGAGGCCGCCAAATACCAGGCCGTCTGCGGCGTCGGCTATTTCACGATGGACGTGGACTATGCCGGCGACGACGTGTTCGACATGGACATCAACCTGAAGCAGGTTCCCGATCCGCTGTCAGTCGTCCTCGACGAATTCTCGACGATGCCCTGTGGGGGCGACGCGCAGCGCGGCTGGGTGACGGATTACATTCCCAACGAGGTCTTCAAGAAGCGCTACCCTTGGGCTTCCCTGTCCGATTTCGGCACCGATTTCGCCTCCTACCGCGGCCCGACGACGTGGTTCGGCACCGATGCCGTCATGGTGGCCTCCTACTGGCGCATGGTCGAAGACGGCACGAAGACGCTGGCTCTCATGGCCAACGGGACGACGCAGGAACTGCCCGCAGGGACAACGCCCGCTGATATCGACATGATGGTAGTCACGGGCAAGGTTCAGACCCGTCCCGACGGCACGCCGTATGTCCGCACCGTGCCCCGCCGGGTGGCGCAGAAGTATTTGTGCTCCGGGGCGGACGTGCTCGAAGGCCCCTACAACCTCCCGATCTCCTCGATTCCCATCTACCGCGTTCCGGGGTGGGAACTGCGAACAGGCAATCGCCTGCATCGCTGGGGCCTTGTGCGCTTCCTGAAAGACCCCCAGCGCCTCCACAACTACTGGCGCTCGGTCATCGCCGAGCAGCTCGTCGCCGCGCCGCGCAACAAGTGGGTGGCGACGAAAGACGCGGTGTCCGGCTACGAGAACGACTGGCGGAACAGCCATCTTTCTGACGATCCGCTGCTCGTTTACAACTCGGAAGGACAGGCGCCGCAACGAATCCCGTCCCCGCCGGCCGACGTGGCGCTCATGGAGCAGGCCGCGACGACAGTTCAGGACATTCGGGACGTTTCCAACATCCATGAAGCCGCCTTGGGTCAGAAATCGAACGAAGTGTCAGGAAAGGCGCTTCAGGCCCGCCAGGCGATGACCGATCTCGGCACATTCATCTACGCCGACAGGCAACGGATGGCCGATGAACGCTGCGCGCGGAACATCAACGAGCTGATTCCGACCGTTTACGACACGAATCGCATGAAAGTCATCTTCGGCGAGGACGACAAGCCCATGATGGCCGTCCTCAACGACCCCGCGAGCCCCGAAACCGACGTGACGCTCGGAAAATACGGGATTACGGTCACGGTGGGGCCGGCGACGATCACGAAGCGGGCTCTCGCGGCCGAGCAGATGATGGCGTTCGTCAACGCGATGCCCGAACAGGCCGCCCTGGTCATGGATCTGGTCGCGGAAGCGCAGGATTGGCCGAAATCGGGCCAGTTCATGCGTCGTTTCCAGGCCGGGATGCCCGAAGGCGCCATCGACCCCGAAGACCTGCCCGAAGATGTCCGCGCGGCCCAAGCCGAACAGAAAAAGATGCAGGCGATGGCCGCCGAAATGGCCGCGGCACGCGAACAGGCCGAAATCGACAACATCACGGCGCAAGCCGAGGAGCGTCGGGCCCGTGCGCAGAGCCTTCTGGCCTCGGGCGAGAAATCGCTCATGGAAGCGGAAGCCCGGGTGGCCGACGTGGACGCGAATATCACCGAGAAGGAAATCGACACCCGCCTGCGGGTAATCGAAGCAGCCAAGGGACTGGAGGACGACAATGCCGGACAAGACTGACGAGCAACTCGACGCCGAGGAAATCGCCAAGTTCATCGCCCCGACGGCGCTTCCGCCGGGCGTGGAAGTCGAAGACCCGAAGCCGGCGGTCGAGGAGCCCGCCGAAACGGACCCGGAAGCCGATCCCGAGGCGGACCCCGAAGGCGACCAGGAGCCCGATCCCGAGCCCGAGGAGGCGAAGGACAAGAAATCCGCCAACCGCTTCACCAAGCAGACACGCGAGCTGCGCGAGACGCAGCGCCAGTTGAAGGCGCTGGAGGAAAAAATCGCGGCCCTGACGGCCGAAAAACCGGTATTGACGCCGGAAAAGGGTGGTGATAAACCGGAGGCCGTCGAAGCACCCGACCCCGAAAAATATCGGTATGGGGAACTCGATCCGCAGTTCATCCGGGACACGGCCGCTTTCGAGGCCACATCGGCGGTTGAACGCGCTCTGGCCACCCAACGGGTGGAAATGCAGACGCAGCAGCAAGAGGCTGCCCGACAAGCGGAAGTCGCCAAACTCCAGCAAAAAGCTACCGAGGTCGAAACCCTTGGTGCCTCGAAGTTCGACGATTTCACTGAAGTCGTGGTGCGCGGAGCCGAAAACGGTGACTACCCACTGACCCAGGAAATGTTCGAGCTGGCGGTCGAAACGGACTTTGCCCCGGAGCTTCTGTATCACTGGGCAAAGAACCCCGAGGAAGCCGAACAGGTATCGGAAATGTCGCCCCGGAAGCAGGCCCTTTGGGTCGGTGAAATGAAGGCCAAGCTGGCCGCCAGGCAACCGCGCAAGGGCACATTGGCTCCGGTCCCCATTTCGTCAGCCAGGGGAAGCGGGGCGACCGTTACCACCCCGGCTGCGACAACTGATTTCGCCGCTTTTGAAAGAGCGGCAATGGCGAAGGGATAGCCTCACATGGCCAACCAGTTTCTCAATGCACAGGAGTATGCCAACACCATGCTCCTCCTCGCCAAGAACCAACTGGTCACCGGCCGGCTGGTGAATGGCAAGTTCACGAACCAGGTGACGGACGAGAACGGCCTGACCATCAGCGTGAAGCGCCCCCCGCGTTTCGCCCGCAATGACTCGTCGGCCTTCAACGCGACCCTCGAAGCCCAGGACATCGTGACCGGCTCGGTGAACCTCGCGGTGAACCAGTATGCCAAGGTGCACGTCTCCGTCGGCGACATCGAATATGTCCAGTCCTACAACGAGCTGATGCGCAACGAAACGATGAAGTCGGCCGCGTCCACGCTGGCCCACCAGGTCGACTCGTTCCTTCAGTCGAAGACCTGCGAGTTCTTCTCGCACGTCGGGACCGCGACCCCGGCCACCGACACGCTGGCCCCGATCTCCTCGCCGCAGAACTTCAACCGTGTTCACACCCGGCTGATGAACCAGGGCGTGCCCAACAGCGATCTGAAGTCCACCGTCCTGTTCGAGGACGGCGAACTGATCCGCGGCACCCTCATCGGCGGCGATATCCAGATCGTGAACCGTTCCGCCCTTGAGCGCACGGCCATCCCGATCCTGTCGGAAATCGACCTCTACGCGACCCAGCAGTGCCCGAGCATCACGACCGGCACGCGCTCCTCGACTGCCGGCGAGATCAACAACGGCACCCTGAGCGTGAACTACCGCGATGTGAAGACCACGATGGTCCAGACGCTCTCGCTCGACGGCCTCGGCGCCAACGCGACGATGAAGGTCGGCGAGATCTTCACCATCGAGAACGTGTTTGCGTGGGACTGGCGGAACAACGTCCAACTGCCCTACCTCCAGCAGTTCGTGGTTCGCGGCGGCGGTGTCGGCTCGGTTGCGGTGGGCGCGCCCCCGAACACGACCGTCACGGCCAACGGTTCCGGCCAGATCGACGTGATCGTGAGCCCCCCGCTGATCGTGCAGGGCTCGAACGACGGCGTTTCGACCGCGGCCAACACCGCGTTCGCCACCGTCGGCCAGGCAGCCGTGGATGGCGCCAACATCACCTTCCTGGCGCCGGCCAGCGCCACTTACCGGGTTCGCTCGGCGTGGCACAAGTCGGCGATCTCGATGGTCAGCGCACGCCTCCACACGCCCTTCACCGGCGAGTCGAGCTTCGCAACCGACCCCGAGACGGGTATCTCGATCCGCTACTGGCGGGGCTCGGATATCTCGACCGGTGCCCACGTCCACCGTTGGGACACCATCTTCGGTGCGACCAACGTGGACCCCTTCATGGGCGCCCGCGTCTCCAACCTGACCTGATAGAGAGGGGAGGGGCTTCGGCCTCTCCCCTTCTCACCGAGGAGATTATTCATGGGCAACAACACATGGATCGACGCGGTTCAGGCAGGGCCGATTGCGCTTCGCCCCACGGTCGGCACGGCCCCTCCGGGCACCTTCCAGATGTATTTCGCCACCGACACGGGTGAACTGTCCGTGACCGTCGGCACCGGCAACCTGTGGCGCCCGGTCGGAAACAACACGCAGATCGTGCCGATCACCGCGAACTCGACCGCCACGCTGACCGTCGCGCAGATCTTCGACAACGGCCTCATCAACACCACGTCGTCGAGCGCCGTGACCCTGACGCTGCCCACGGGCACGCTGACGGACGCGGGCATCCTCGGCGGCGCGGCTCCGGTGGGCTACGCCTTCTCATGGATTTCGCGGAACCTTGGTTCGGCTTCGGGCGCAATCACGGTCGCGGCCGGCGTCGGCCACACCTACGTTGGTTCGGCGACTGTGGCCATCGGGACTTCCGCGCGCTTCCGCACGGTGAAACTGGCGACCAACAGCTACCAGACCACCCGCCTGTAAGGGGCAAGCCATGTCTTTTCCGACTTGGAGCAGCTACTCGCGCACCGGCCTGCTGGTGGAGCGTCCCAATGATGGGGGCTTCCCCTTGGGCCTGTGCGCGTGGTTTTACGCGACCGATACCCGGGAGCTGTTCTTCTGGAACGGGTCGGAATGGGTGTTGTTCATGACCGTGCCTTAAGGTAGGATCGTCATATGACCTCCCCGACCTGGAGCAGCTACCTCCGCACCGGCCCCACGGTCGAGCGCCCCGACGGGTCGGATTTCCCGCCGGGGCTGCTGGCGTGGTATCACGACACCGACCAGAACAAGACCTTTTTCTGGAACGGCGAGGAATGGGTCGAGGCGGTGGCCGGCGGCTCGTTTGACGATTGGCTGTTCCCCTACGGTCTGTCGGACAATATCTCCAACTTTGGGTCATCGTCGGCCAACGGCGCGCTCGGTCCCGGCACGACCCCGTTCAACCCCTTTGTTGTGCTGCAAGGCGACAAGACAAGCGGCCCGGGCACCGTGGTCCAGCTTGCTGGTGGGGGCCGGACCAGCACCGTGATTGCGTCGGATGTCACGGCGGCGACCGCGGACCAAAAGAACAACGTCTGCTTTGTGCAGGTCGGCGGGAATTGGGAAGCGGTCATCACGCTGCAAACGACGCTTACGACCAACATGACGACGATCAACACGCAGATTGCGCAGCCGAATATCCTGTGGTGGGAGAAGTTTGCCGATCTCAGTTCGGGTGCCGGGTCGAATGACTGGTGCCGCAACCGCTGGATCAACCGCTATCTGACTGACCTGTATCCTGGCCGCGTGCTAAACAGCCAGCTCATGATGCAAAAGTATCCGCCGGCCAACGGGACGGATGCGGCTTCGCAGGCTATCGGACGTTCGCCGAACAGCCTCATGATCGACCCGTCGCACATGAACTTGGTAGGAAACGAGTATTTCTCGCGCGACGGCGGCGGCATGGCGCCTTTTGCGGATAGCATCTTGGGGACCGGGCTCCCCTTTATCCCGACGCAGGAAATCTGGAGTTCCAACTCCACGAACCAGACCAACGGCGGCCTTGTCTGCGCGGTGCCGTTCTACGGTAGTCTGACCGGCTGCACGGTGGATTTCGAGACGCCGAACGCCGATTTCTCCGTCGCCATCGAGAGCGGCGAGATCCGCATCCGGCGCGCGACGGCGACGGTGCTGACCGACGCATATGTCGATCTCAATGTCCGCATCGCCAAAGATGGCCTTCGCCGCTTCTCGACCGTCCGCGTCTTGCTTGGTAGCGACCCGGCATCGCTGGCGCCCAAGGGCTTCCGTGTCAACGGGGGCACTTTGAGCCGCGAGGACATCAACGGAGACGCAAACGGCGGCGAAGTCCCGGTCAGCCCGACGCAGTTCTCGGCGGTCATCGGCCTCCGGATGATGGGCGGCGACGGCGCCGACCAGGCAATCGCCTATTTCGCCAACGGCACCGCGCTGAATTTCCAGCGCCGCACCACCAACAGGATCGACGTGATCGTGTATGCCCCTGGCGGCACGAGCAACCGCGTGTCCATCACGTCGAGCAGCAGCGCCGGCCAACTGTTCAATGTGGCGAATGGTCTGCAATGGCTGTTCGTCTATTACAACATTGACACTGGGGTTTTCAAAGTCGCGGTCAACGACCAGGCGGCAACCAGCGGCGCGATTACCGGCACGGTTACGGAGTTCAACTTGGCCGCAAACCGGGGCGTCACCGCGGCCTCCCGCACGACTGACCATCTGTTTTCGGTTTTGCCGATCACCCCCACCCGCCCGCTCAACGCCGAGGTCCATTGCCTGTGGTTCGCCTCGACCTTCGTGGACTTTGACGTTGCTGCAAACCGCAACCTGTTCCGCGATCCCTCGACCAAGGCGGCGTTGACGCTGGGCACAGATGGCGCGGCGGCGGGCGTCACTCCCTATCTCTACATGGGGGTGGGCAATGGCGGCGATGTCATGCGGGGCCGCAACTATGGCGCGGGTGAGGACTGGTTTGCGGCAGCCGCCCCCGGCACCGCTGCCTTTGCGAGCCTGTGATGACGCCAGCCCAAGCCATTGCGGCGGCGAAGCCCGGCGACGTTCTAACGTTTGCGCTGGATGAACCGCTGGGCGCGGTGAAGCTGGGCACGAAGCAGACCCGCGTGACGGTCAAGGGCGGCGTGGCCGACAGCCTCACGGTCTACGGCGCCGAGCATCGCTTCATCGGCCTGAAGGTGCGTCAGCCGGTGCTCGGGGCCTCGACCACGGCAGCCTGCATCCGGGTCATTGCCAAGGACGTGGCGTTTGACGGCCTGGACGCGGAAGGCTCGCGGGATCTGGAAGGCTACCCGAACGGCTACGGGCTGGTGCTCGACAGCCGCTCGGCGAATATCTCGGTCGTCGGCTCCAAGGTGACGGGCTTCTGGGCCGGCGTGGTGCTCGGGGAAAATCCCGACACGCTGCTGGATGACTGCGAGTTCGGTCGCACGCGGCGCTCGATCCTGCTCGGCTGTCCCGGCCATCGGTCGCGTCTGACGCGGCTCAAGCTGCACACGGTGACGCCGCGGAACTATGGCGGCCTCGGCGATCATGGCAATTTCATCGGCTTCTGGACCGCCGACCGCGATATCGAGGACGTGGTGCTCGACACGATCACCTGTGAGCAGCGCGACGGCCATCCGGTCATGGGCGTCTCGATGTATTGCAAAGGCAACCGGACGGGCTGGTGGGTGAGGCCGTCGCTGCACAACATTGTCGTCATCAGCCAGCACACGCAGGGCATCACGCTTTCGCAGTCGCGGGATGCGGTGCTGGAACGCCTGGCCAGCTTTGCGACGCGCGACCCGCGCGGCCTCCCGGCGCGTCCGAAGGTTCAGTTTGCGCCGATGTTGTTCTTGAAGGGCGACGTTGGCACGGTGAAGCGCGATGTCTGGATGGCGATAGACCAGAAGTAGAGGAGACGGATATGCACGAACGGCAAACTCAACCCCAGCCCCGCACGGGCGAAGATGGCTTCCCGACGTGGCTGACGGGCCCGAACGGCGAGCGCCAGGTATTCTATAGCCTGGAGGAAGTGCCTGCCGGCTGGACCCGCAAGGATGGCACTCCCGTCGGCCCTCCGCTGGAGCCTGAAGACGCCCCGAAACGCCGCGGCCGCCCGCCGGCACAACCCGTCATTGATGAATCGGACTTCTGATGCTCGTATCGGACGCCATTTCGCAAGCCTATCGGGAAGCGGCCATCAAACCGCTCGGGGCTACCCCCACGTTCGAGGAGCTGACCGAAGGTCTGAACCGCCTCAACGGGTTTCTCGATTCGCTGTTCGGGGCCGAGATCGGTGAAGTGCTGGGCGAGTGGCAGGTGCCCTCCGTCCAGCGCGCCGCGCCTCGCCCGTCGAACACGGTGGCGGCCCCGTTCCCGAGCAACCTGACGACGTTTGACCAGACGCCCCCGCCGCTGCAAGGCTCGACGGATATCTCGGCCTACCCGCCGATGAACTCCCGGCTGCTGTGGCGGACCACGAGCCCCGCGACGGTGTATTTCCCCGAGTATCCCTCGGATGGCGCCCGCATGGCCCTCGTGGACACCGGGGCGACGGCCTCGATTACCCTGAACGGCAACGGCCGGCTCATCGAAGGCGCGGCCACCAAGGTCGTGACCATCGGCGCGGAACCGCAGGAATGGTTCTACCGCTCGGATCTCGGCAACTGGATTGCCTTGGCGCCGCTGACCTTCACCGACAACCTCCCGCTGCCGTCGGCTTTCGACCGCCTCATCATCTGCGGGACGGCCATCAGCCTGACCGCGCTCGATGAGATCAACCCCACGACCGGGACCATGTTCATGTATGAGCGGCTGCTGAAGCGGTGCCAGCAGCGCTACAAGCAGCGCGGCACGACCAGCTACGGCGGCCAGAACCTCGCCCCCACGTTCCAGTCCTACAACCCCAACCGGCTTGACCAGGTATGGTGAGGATACCCTTCGGGCTGTCCGATTGGCGGCGGGGGCTTGCGCAGTCTCCGTTTGCTCGGCTGCGCAATCGGTATTTCGAGGAGAATCCGGTTAACCTCGAAACAGCCACGTCCCTTCTGGCCCGCCCCGGCCTGAAGCGCTGGCTGTCGGCCGGCGACGGCCCGAACCGCGGCGGCCCCTACAGCCAGCCGGGGAGCTTCAACGACGCCCTGTTCGTCGTCAGCGCGGACACCTTGTATAGAATCGACACCGACGAAGACGTGACCCTGCTTCAGGCCGGGCTGTTCGATGATGAGACGACCCGCGCCAGCATGGTTTCGACCGCGGCTATCGGCTCGACCCCCGAGCGCCTGTTCATCGCCGACGGTGTGGTGCTGCGCATGTATCAGCCCGACACCTATGCGACCGGCGAATTGCTGGCCTCCGGGTCGATTATTGCCACCGATGTCGTGCGGATCGGCGGGGTCTATTATGCTTTCACCGCGGGTTCGGTGAACGCCGGCACGCCAGCGGGCACGTCGGGCAACCCGTGGCTCGTGGCGCTCGGGGCGGACAAGCGCGCCTCCTTGGCGAACCTGCTGCTGGCGGTGAACGCCACCGGGACGGCAGGCACGACCTATTCGACGGCTCTGGTGGTCAATGCCTCCGCAGAAGCCCGGGCGTCGTCCGCTGACACCCTCTACGTTCTTGCGCGAGCCATCGGCACCGCGGGCAATTCGGTTGTGACGACCACGACCATCGCGGGCGGTTCGTGGACCGCGGGAACCTTGACGGGCGGCGCTGCGGCTGCGGTGTCGCTGGTGGACGTGCCCGACGGTTTGCGGCCGATCTCCGTCGCCTTCATTGCAGGCTACGTCATCGTCATCCCGGCGCCCGAGAACGGCTACAAGGGCCGCTTCTACTGGATCGAGCCTGGCGCGACGACAATCTCCGTGACCAATTTTGCCACTGCCGAGCGCAGCGCGGACCCGATTGTGTCGGTGCGGACGGTTGGCGACCAGTTTGCCCTGTTCGGCACCAACAGCACCGAGCTGTGGTATCCGACGGGTGAAGTCCTCGCGCCGTTCATTCGCAGCCAGTCGCGTGTCTTCGGCCGAGGCCTGTGGGAGGGTTCCGATGTCGATATCAAGGACACCATCGTCTTCATGGACACGGACGGGGCCATCTACCGCATCGACGGCGGTGGGGCTCCCACGCGCATTT
>JACCDR011915043.1_pt1 | contig 16461 bp, 27 predicted proteins | sample 7446431 | NCBI WGS metagenome assembly JACCDR01 (sample SAMN15323443, study PRJNA562643) | freshwater metagenome | isolation source: river surface water | place: USA:Blue River Watershed | collected 2017-08-17 | reverse complement strand
CGTGTTCAGGTGCTGCCGCAGCTGCAGGTAGCGCAGCGGGAGCTCGCAGGCCGGGTCAGCTGGCTCGCGGAACAATTCAATGATGCCGACGGGCTCGGCAGTGGCGGCGTGCATAGCGTCCTCCCAGACGGTGCGTGTGGGAGTAGCATTACCGATTCGGTTACCCTATGCAATACCCAAACGGTTACGTTCTGACGAAAGGCGCGCTAGGCTGTCTCAGCCTTTGCTGAGTCGGAGGTAGATCGTAGGCTCTAGGGGCTATGGAGAGACATTGAAATGCCGGACAGGACAAAGGAAGTGGTCGCGCTTTTTCAGCGACTGATGCAGCGCTCTAGCTGCGCGCCTTCGGCTGGGGTTGAGCGACCAAGGCTTCGGCTAGTTCGCGGAGGACTGGGCTCAGAGAGCCCGCCGGAAGCGACAGCAGCGCTGCTGCAACGTCGGCTCCTTCCGCAGGCCGATGAATTGCCATTGCGGCCACCATCGCCCGCAGAAACGTCCGAAGCTCATCGACTTCGGCGCGAACCTCGCTGACTGCTGGCTCTGGCGGCGCGTCGCACGCATCCAGTGCTCCGGGCGAGAGTCCCGCGGCCTGCTCTATCGCGCGAGCCAGCTTGTGGCCTATCGGCTTCGGCCGAGTCTCGCTGATCCACTGGCTTACCTGGGCTTGCACCCAAGCGCCGCCGCCGTATCGCTCGGCAAACGCCGTCGGCCCGCCCGCCTCAGCGACGAGTTTCCTGACGTTCAGCGTTCTGGCGGTCTTAGCGTCCACCGGGAAATAGTGCCCTCGCTCCGCCTGTCGGAGAATGACCAGAAAGGTACTGAACAGGTATTGATCTAGCCGAACCAAAACGGTAACGTTTGGTGATGGACATCAAAACCTTCATTCAGGCCCGTGGCGGCAAAGCCACTTTGGATTGCCACGTCCTCGCCAAGATCGCCAGGAACGCTGGATGCAGCGCAGGCACCCTCTACCAGATCGCGCTTGGCCGGCGTAAGCCGAGCGGCCGCCTTGCCGGCCGTATCAGCGCCGAGACGCGCGGAGTCGTCGGCATGCACGAGCTGCGCCCCGACTTCTTCCCCCGCCCGAAGCGCAAGAAGAGGGCCGCGTAGATGAGCCTCGGCGACTACGAGATCCGGGCAAAGCTGTCCGAAGAGGACCACCGGCACCTGCAAGCCATCTGCATCGCGAACGGCGAGGAAATGGCCGCGCGCCTGCGGACGTTGGTGCATGAGTTTGTGGTGGCGGAGATTCACAAGCACACGCTACTGACCCGGCTGCTTCGCAGCGAGGGAATCGTCGGGGAACGCGAGGGAGTGCCGCGGGGATGACTGAGCAGACTCAGCTCGCGTTCGAGCCCAGGGAGCTGCGCGCCATCCGCGAGCGCGCCGAGCAGTACCGTCCCGACTTCGCCGGGTGGCTGGTTCGCAACATGCCGCTGTGGCGCCGCTTCTGCGCCGAGGCTGATCGCATCTGGGTGCGCGGGCGGCGGCACTACTCCGCGCGCACGATCATCGAATACCTGCGCCACCACACCGCACTTGCCGACCCCGGCGACGTGGCGTGGAAGATCAACGGCAACTACGTGCCGGACCTCGCGCGGCTCTATCTGCAGCTGAACCCCCAGCGCGAAGGGCTTTTCGAGCTCCGCGCGCAGAGCAGCGCTGTGCGGGTGTCCGCATGATCCGCCCCCTGTTCGCCTTTGCTGCGCTCGCCGCCGGCTCTGTCTCGTTCAACCCCCCGCCCGAGGACGGCCTGGAGTTCGAGGACGCCGGCCGCAACTGCATCGCGTTGGCCGTCTTCACCGAAGCCCGCGACCAGCCCATCGAGGGGCAGATCGCCGTCGTCGAAGTGATCCGCGCCCGCATGGAAACCGAGGGGTTCCCGGCGTACCCCTGCGATGTCGTCGCCCAGCTGCACCAGTTCCACGGCTACCGCGACTGGCCGCGCCCGAGCTACCCGTGGGACATCGACCGGGAAGCGTGGGAGCTGGCGCTGCGCGTCACAGACGGCGTGATGCTGGAAGGCTGGACCAGCTGCGCAGCGGGCTCGACGTACTTCTACCGCGGCGAGCCGCCGGAACTGAACAAGCCGTTGCGCGTGACGTGTGAGATCGGCGCGCACGCTTTCGCCATGGTGGCGCCGTGACGCTCCGCTACCCGGTCGACGGCCAGCTCATGAGCGTGGCCGAGCTGCCCAAGCTGATCCCCTACGTCTCGAAAGACGCGCTGCGTGCGCGCCTCATCTCGGGATGGTGCTCGCTGGAACGACTCAAGGAGCCGGCATCTGCAGCGCACATCGAGCGCGCTGAGAAGCGCCAGCCGCGAGGACAGCGAAACCCCGAGGCGTTCGTGTTCATCCCGCCCCCTTGCCCGCTTAACGCCCTGTTCCGCGAGTGGCGGCATGCCGGAAAGGGCCGCGCGCTGCAGAGCCTCGATGTTCACACCGACCCGCTGCGGCCGACCCTGGGAGTGCGCGCATGAACCCGTTTGCTTGGGTGCTAATTGATCCCAACGGCGATGCCTACGACGTGCTGCCGCACACGGAAGGCCGAGGCCGAGTCGACGTGAGGACGTTGGAAGACGCATGGCGCATCTTCCGCGAGCGCCTTGATTTCCAGTCTATCGACGAGATGCGCGAGCTTGGCTACCGCGTCCTCCGCGTCCGCCTGTTCGAGGTCGGGCCGGCATGAAGCGCGAGGCATTCCCAACCCGCCGCATCCTGCTGCGCACCGAGCAGCAGCGCGAGATCGCGATCCGAGCTCTGGCGACGGCTCCGCTCGATGCAGATCGGCCGCTGGAGCTGCTGCTGCGCGAGGAACAGAAGACGCGCGGGCTCGACGCCAACGCCCGCATGTGGGCCGGACCGCTGGCCGACATCGAGATGCAGGCATACGTCAACGGCCGCACCTACAGCGCCGAGGTCTGGCACGAGCATTTCAAGCGCGAGCTTCTGCCCGAGGACTTCGACCCGCTGCAGTGCAAGGACGGGTACCAGAAATGGGACTACACGCCAGCCGGTGAGCGCGTGCTCATCGGCTCGACGACGCAGCTGACCCCGCGCGGCTTCGCGAACTACCTGCACAAGCTCGAAGCCTATGCCGTGTCCGAACTGGGTGTGCAGCTGCACGCATCGCCTGCCGAGAGGAACACGCCGTGAAGCCCTTTCGCGCCAAACGTCGCCCCGGCAACCGCGCGCCGACGAAGGCAGAGGCCGCCCGCATGCGCGACGCCAAGGAATCCCCGTGCGCTGCCTGCCTGCGCTGGGCGCAGCTCGGGAACATGCCCTACGAGGACGTGGCCGTCTGCTGCGACTACAACCACGCCAAGAGCGGGAACGTGCGCCGCGGGCACCGGTGGGGATTCCCTGGCTGCGGCTGGCACCACCGCGGCCTGGTCGGTGACGGCTGGACGCACGCCAGCATGCGCGCCCACTTCGGCCCGAGCCTCATGGATGGCTCGCGCCTGTTCCACGCCACCTACGGCAGTGACGACGAGCTGATCGCGCTGCACGACTCGCGCGAACGCGCGCTGGGCGCCGCCGACGCCCTCATGGGCGTGTTCGGCTACCGGAGAGTCACCGCATGACCGCGCCGCGCGCCAAGTACACGGTCCGCTCCCTGCAGGACGTGTTTCGGCTGCCGCCGGAGATCGTGCCCGCGTTCTGCGACCAGCTGCGCGAGGGCGTGAGGCTCTGGCAGCGCGACGGCAACGCCGACGAAACCGGATTCCCGGTCGAGGTCGTTTTCATCCCCGACGGGAAGTGCTGGGCCGAGCTGAAAGTCGTCCAGTGCCTGCGGAGGACGCCTGCATGAAGACCGTAGCCGAGATCCTGCGCAGCCCGGAGTTCCTGGCTCTCGATGAGCGCCTGCGCGATCCGAAATGGCACCCGACACCCGAGGAAGTCGCCGAGGCCCTCGTCGCGCTGGCACTGCCGCGGAAGCAGAAGAACCCGCAGCAATCGCTTGCGCTGACGCAGCGCACCACCGACAACCATCCGGGCTGACGACGTGCAAGACGCGCGAATCTCCACCGGGCTGCCATCGCACCCGAAGACCAAGAAGCTGATCCGCCGGATCGGCGAAGGCGGCGCATATCGGCTCGTGGTGCTGTTCCTCTGGGCCGCTGCCAACCGTCCTGACGGCGACCTCTCCGGCATGACCGACGAGGACATCGAGCTGGCTGTGGACTGGGCTGGCGAGGAAGGCGCGTTCGTTCGCGCGCTGGTCGACGTGGGGTTTCTGGACGGCGACGCCGGCGCCTACGCCATCCACGACTGGTCGGATCACAACCCCTGGGCGGCAGGCGCCGAGGCGCGGTCCGAGAAGTCGCGCTGGGCAGCGCTGTGCAAACGCCACGGACGCCACGAGGCCGCCAAGATGATGCCCGAGTATGCCGAACGTCTCGCACTGGCATCCCAAGCGTGTGCCACTGGCATGCCAGAAAGTGCCAGTGGCACACCGCTGGCAGGTTCTGGCAGTGCCCCGTCTCCGTCTCCGTCTCCGATACCGTCTCCAAGAGCAAAAGCATCCTCGCTTCGCTCGGATTCGTCCTCGGCTCGCGCCGAAGACCATCCGCCAGAGAAGGCGACAGCCGGAAAAGTCGCCGAACTGCAGCAGCGACTGGCCGCGGTCACCGACGACGCCATCGCGACGTTCAACGAACGGCTCGGCAAGCCGAACGGCCTGCTGCCGCGGGTCGCCCTCACGACGGACGTGCGCCGGAAGGAGGTGAAGCGCTGCCTGGCCGTGGCCAAGGCCATCTGCAAAACCATGTACGGCGCCGAGCGCATCGACCGGCAGTTCTGGGTCGACTACTGGGCCGCCGTCGACGCTGACGACTTCCACGCCGGAAGGCTGCCGGGCGGGAAGGGCCACGAGGGGTGGACCCCTGACTTCGAGTTCCTGACGAGGGCTGACGTGATGGCGAAGCTGTTTGACCGGGCGGTGTCGGCCGCCGACGAGGCGCAGGCATGAACCTGCCGGCCCGCATGGAACGCGACGAGCGCATCGCCCACCTGCGCACGCCGCCGTGCGCGATCGACGCCGAGCAGGCGGTGCTGGGCGCCCTGCTGCTGTCCGAGAAGGCGTGGACGAAGGTCGGCGACTGGCTGCGCGAAGAGGACTTCTACCGGCGCGATCACCAGCTGATCTACCGCGCGATCGCCGAACTGGCCGAGGCCGACAAGCCGCGCGACGCGGTCACCATCGGCGACTGGTTCGAGGCGCAGGGGCTCGCGGAGCAGGTCGGCGGCGTTGGCTACGTCATCGAGCTGGGCTGCACGCAGGCCAGCGCCGCGAACATCGTCGCCTACGCCGAGATCGTGCGCGAAAAGGCGCGGCTGCGGATGGCCATCGACATCGGCACCACGCTGGCCAACGGCGCGTTCGAGGGCGGCCGCGCCGCGGATGACGTGCTCGGCATGGCCCACCACGCCATCGCGCAGCTGCAGGTCGACCAGCGCGCGGGCGGCCTCGCGCCGGTGCGGCCGATGCTCAAGGACTTCTTCGCCGACTTGCAGGACCGCTACGAGCGCAAGGTGATCCCGGGGCTGCCAACGCCCTGGGTGAACCTCAACAAACCCACCCACGGCCTGCAGAACGGCGAACTGATCGTCGTGGCGGGGCGCTCGAACATGGGTAAGTCCGTGTGGGGCTTCCAGCTCGCGGGGTTCACGGCGATCCGCGGCAAGAACGTGGCCACGTTCTCGATGGAGATGACGCACCGCCAGTGCATGCGCCGCCTGACCGCCTGCATCGGCGAGGTTCCGCACGACTGGCTCATGGGGCCGGACGACAGCGATGAGCGGCACTGGGGTGGCGTGAACCGCGCGATCGAGCTGCTGGCTACCGCCCCGCTGGTGATCGACGAGTCGGCCCGGCTGACCGCAGCGCAGATCGCCGCGCGGGCGAAGCGTGCCCACCTGCAGAGGCCGATCGACCTGCTGGTGATTGACCACCTGCACGAGGTCCGGCTACCGGGCAAAGAGGGCGAGGTGATCGAGCGCGGCGACGCCGTCCGCGAGTTCAAGGCGCTGGCCAAGGCCCTGAACTGCCCCGTCGTGCTGCTCGCCCAGCTGTCCCGCGCCGCGGCGAAGGAGAACGGCCGCCGGCCGCGCATGGACGACCTGCGTGGCTCTGGCGGCATCGAGGAAGTGGCCGACGTGATCCTGCTGCTGCACCGCGAGGACTACTACCGGCCGGACACGCACATGCAGGGCGTGGTCGAGGTGATCCTGGCCAAGGGCCGCGACATCAAGACCGGGCACACCGCGTTTCTGCGCAACCGCTTCGACTGCATGCGGATGGACGACTGGGACGGCCCGCTGCCGGCGCTGCTCGAATCGCAGGCCCCGCAGCGGCCGAAATCGAAATGGACGGGCGGCGCTCGCGACTATGCGCGGGCAAAGGACGGCGACGCATGAGCGGCGGACTCCGCTACGCGAGCACCGCGGCGATGCCGGCGCCGATGCGCGAGGCCGCTGAGCGCGCCCTGCGCCGCGACGAGCGCCTTGCGGCCGTTCCCCAGGCTGCAGAGAAAGGCGACGCGCGCCGCAAGTACCGCAACCAGCCGACCACCATCGACGGCATGCGGTTCGACTCGAAGCGAGAGGCGCGGCACTACGAGCGCCTGCAGCTGCAGCGCGCGGCTGGAGAGGTGGACTGGTTCACCCGGCAGGTGCCCTTCTGGCTACCGGGAAACATCCGTATCGTGGTGGACTTCCTAGTTAAGTTCACCGACGGCCGCGTCATCGTGCAGGACGCAAAGAGCACGGCGACCGCGCAGAACCGCACGTACATCAACAAGCGCAAGCAGCTCAAAGCCCTCTACGGGCTCGACATCGAGGAAGTCTGAGCATGCCCAACCCCCAGCCAGTTCGCGGCGACCGCCATCCCCCGCTGACAGCGGATGGCGTCTCTATCCAAGTCGAAAAAGCGTGGCTGCGCCTCCGGAAATGGCCAGATCACATGGGGCCTGCGCGCGTGTGCATTACGCGGCATGGCCGCGTGTTGGTCGGATTCGAGGCCGACCGCTACAGCTACGCGGTGGATGTCGGCTCTTTCACGAAAGCGATCGCACTGAAAGACCTGCGCGACGAAGTGTTCCACGTCTGGGAGAGCCTGCGCCGATGAGCACGACCGCTGTAGAGCAAATCCTGCGGATCGTTGCCGTGCTCTATCCGCACGGGCCGCAGTACCCGGGGAAGCCGCTCAAGAGCAACAAGGGCAAGCGCACGCGCCGCATGAAACTGGCGCTGCGCAGCAAGCGGTTCATCCCTGTGCGCGGGGAGAAGGGCGACGTGATCGGCTACAGCCGCGCCGCCTGCGGGGCCAGCCAATCGCAGACCCGCGTGACCAAGCTCGGCGGCTTCACCCCGCTCGACACTGCGGGGCAGATCGGAATGGCGGACCTCGACGAGGACGAGCGCTGGATGCTGGAGTGGATCGCCGGCGACGAGCGCCGGCTGCCGCTGCTGCAGCTCGAACTCGCCGTGACGCTGGTCGCCCAGGCGAAGTTCGCAGGCTGGAATCTCAAGGCCGGCGAGCCAGACAAGGTCGCCGTGCTCGCGCTGCAGCTGCTGATCGAGGCGGACGCCTGCACCGACTGCAACACGACCGGCGTGGGCATCGACGAAACGGGCAAGATGGGCACGTGCAAGACGTGCAAGGGCGTCGGCCACGTCGCCCTGTCGGATGCGCAGATCGCCAAGGCGCTCAAGATCCCGCGCGAGACGTACCGGCGCCGCGTCAGCCATGCCGTTGTCTGGGCGCAGGCGCTGCTGCAGGGCAGGGCATGGACGATCCTCGGCAAGATCCGGCCCGACGGGTGACACCCGTTGCAGAATGGGCAGCCTGCAGATAGATTCCCGCACAGTGGCCTCACTGCCACAAAAGCCCGGCCAAGCGCCGGGCTTTTGCGTTTCTGGCATGGCCAGCCCCAAGCGGTCGCCCGGCCGGCGTCACCCCCCCTCCCGCGTCGCGGGCGCTCGCTCGGGCAGCGGGCGCTTTTCCGGGCGACTGCCCTTTCACTCCTTCCGCCTGCCAAACCCATGCGCGAGTCAGGGCGCGCGACGGGCGGCTTTTTCTTCCACCGCGCCCGCTGGGCGCTTGCCGAGGTGACCCCAGCGTGACGCCTGAAACACTCGAAAAGCTGGAGCAAGCCGGCAGAACCGCGGCGCTGTACTCGCCGTTGCTGCTGCTCCTGTTCAAGAGCGTGCGCGCCTGGACATCCGCGTTCGTCGCGCGGCTCGTCGAGCCGATCACGAGCCGGATTCGTGCGAACGCCGACGCGCTGGAGGCCATGCGCGCGACGCTCAACGCCGTGAATCAGACCGTGCAGGAAGACCTGGGCGCGATTCGGGCGCAGGTAAGCGTCATCGCCGGCATTGCGCGACTGCAGCAGGACAGCGCGCACGACATCGGCTACTTCGAGTCCGACGCGGACGGGAAAAACGTGTGGGTAAGCCAGACCTACGCGCGCTGGCTGCACGCCACGCCCGACGACCTGCTCGGCTGGGGGTTCCTCAACTTCACACACCCGGACGACCGCCAGCGCGTGATGTTCGAGTGGGACCGCTGCCGCCGGCAGCACACCGACTACCGCGAGCGCTTCCGCATGGGGCCGGTTGGCGGCCCGTATTTCGAGTACGACATCGTCGCGCGCCCGATCCCCGAGGCGCCGCCCGCTGTGGCGTGGGCCGGATCAGTCCGGCCCGCAGCGACCCACGGACACCGATCCCATGACCACAACGCCCCGCGCGCCAACACCGGCGACTAAGCCGAAGACGCCGGCCGCCGCCGGCCTCGTGCTCGCCAGCGCCAGCCTGATGGCATTCCTTGGCGTCTGGGAGCCGGACAAGCGCGACCCGGGACTGGTCTACGCCGACAAGCTGGCCAACAACATCGCGACGGTGTGTAAGGGCCTCACGCACCACGTGACCGCCACGCCGATCATCGTCGGCGAGCGCTGGAGCCCGGAGAAGTGCCACGAGGAAGAGCAGCGCGCGGTCACCCGTCTCCAGATGAAGCTCTGGGACTGTTTCACCGTGCCGCCGCCGCAGAGCGTGTTCGACATGGCCACCAGCCACGGGTGGAACCTTGGCCCGTCTTCAACCTGCGGCAGCGCGGCCATGCAGGCATGGCGCAGCGGGCAGTGGGAGCTGGGCTGCCGGCGCCTCTCCTTCGGCGACCACGGCCGCCGCGTGTGGTCTTTCGTCAAGCAGCCCGACGGCACGTTCAAGTTCATCCAGGGCCTCGCCAACCGCCGCGACGCCGAGACGATCCAGTGCACCGTGGACCTGCCGAAATGACTCACCGCGACCCGCAGCACGACCCGCAGCACGACGACACCCCGATCCCGCGCTACGTCTACGCCCTCGGCGTCGTGCTCTGGAGCATCGCCATCGCGGCCATGCTCTCGCGCTGCGACGCAGTCAGCGCCGCGACGATCACGCCGTTCGAGCTCACCCTGCCAAACGGGCAGCGCATCGAAGCCTGCACCGCGAGCTATGACGCAACCGCAAAGGCATTCGCCTTCGGCCCCTGCACCACCGTGTTTCACGACTCCTTCGAGGCCACGCCATGAGCACCCCGCACATCCCGATGTCTGTCGACGAAGCCACCGCCCAGCCGGGCATGGCTGACAAGATCGCCGCCGCCCGCGCTCGCAACGAGCAGGACTTCGCCACCGCCGCCGAGGTCGGCGCCGAGGCCGGGCTCAATCACGGGCAGCTCAATCAGGCGCTGCGCGTCTACCGCCAGCTGATCGCCGATGGCCGGTTCACGGGCTCGTTCGAGGCGTTCGTCGAGCAGCGCATCGCCGACGGCATCGTTCGCCCCGGCGCGTGATCCCGATCCCGCCCTGGCTGACGCTGCGCGTCGCAACCATGGGGCTCGCCGCCATCGGTGTTGTCCTGCTGGTCACCGCACTGCTGCTCACCCGCGCGAGCCTGCGGGCAGCCGAGGCGGAGCTCTCCGCGCTGCAGGCCCGCCACGACAGCGTCACCGAGCAGCTGCAGAGCGCCCGCACCAGCAGCAACAGCTGGCAGACGGTCGCCCTGCAGGCCCAGCTCGAACTGAACCAGCGCATCGAGCGCGACCGCATCCAGCGCGAGCGTGACGCCGCAGCCGTGGAAGAGGCCCGGCTCCGCGCCGCAGAGGCCAACGCCACGCTGCGCGGCTGGCTTGAGCGCTACGAAGCCGCAACACGCGACGCCGAGTGCGCCGCGCAGCTCGCAGAGCCCATCTGCGCCAACTGAGGGAAGGGACCATGCAGCAGTACATCGGAACCAAGATCATCCATGCCGAGCCGGCGCAGCGCGTCGTCAACGTCGCGGACAAGAAGCCGGACACACCGCTGCAGGTTGAGGACGGCTACCGCGTCCGCTACCCGGACGGCTACGTGAGCTGGAGTCCGAAGGAGGCATTCGAGGCCGCCTACCGCCCCACTGACGGCATGAACTTCGGGCTGGCCATCGAGGCGTTGAAGAAGGGCAAGCGCGTCGCCCGCGCTGGCTGGAACGGCAAGGGCATGTTCCTGCAACTCGTGCGCGAACTCGAATACGCCGTGAGTCACATTTGCGACGTCGCGCATCTCGCGCCCGACGTTGCCATCGCGCCGTGGATCGGCATGAAGACCGCGGACAACAAGTTTGTGCCGTGGCTCGCCAGCCAGACCGACATGCTGGCCGACGACTGGCAGATCGTCCCATGAGCCTGCGCGCCATCATCCTCACGGCGTGGCTGCCGCTCGCAATGGGCTCGACCACCTGCAGCAAGCGCGAAGACCCGCCGCACTGCCCGACAAAGCCCGTCGTGGTCGACCGAGTGGTGGAGACGCGCGCCGCCATCCCGCCGGCCCTGATCGAGCCCATCGACGACCCGACCAACGATCAGCCCGTCGTCATCGGCAAGACCACCGTTGGCGAGGCAACCACCTGGGCGGAACAGCGCCGCGCACTCGTCGCGCGCTGCCAAGCCGACCGCGCTGCCCTGCGCGGACTTGAGATTCGGCCGAAACAGGCCGACGACAAACGGAAGGGGGAGCCATGAGCGACATCCAGAGCGACATCGAGTCCCGCGGCCTCAGCGCGCCGCGCGTGAAGCCGGCGGACATTGAAGCGGAGATTGCGAGCGAGCATTACTTCACTGCGCAGGATGGCGCGCTGTGGGCGACCGGCAACCACGATGGCAACTACACGCGTATCGAGGACCACATCCCGCTCGGCCTGCTGACCTTCTGCGTGCTGGTGCTGCGCAACGGCTTTACCGTGACCGGCGAATCGGCCTGCGCCAGCCCGGAGAACTTCGACGCCGACATCGGCCGGCGCGTGGCTCGGCAGAACGCAATCAACAAGGTCTGGCCGCTGCTCGGCTTCCGCCTGCGCGACAAGATCACCGCCGGTGCTACGACGGTGGCCAGCGAATACTGAGCCGTGCCGAAACACACGAACGCCAAGCCGGAGCTGGGAAGCGTCCGGCAAGACCTGTTCGTCCGCGAGTACCTGATCGACTTCAACGCCACGCAGGCCGCGATCCGGGCCGGATACGGCAAGCGGGTGGCCAACAAGACAGGGTCTGACCTTCTCGCAAACCCGGACATTCAGGCGAAGATCCGCGAACTGGTCAACAAGCGCGCTGAAAAGGCCGGTATCAGCGCCGAAAGGGTGCTGAACGAGCTGGCGCGCATCGGGTTCAGCGACATCCGCAACGCCGTGAAATGGGGCTATCGCCTGCTCGAAGGTGTCGAGCCTGACGAGCACGGCAACCTGCAGGGCGAGAACTTTGTCGAACTGGTCGACAGCGACAAGATCGACGACGACACCGCCCGCGCCATCGCCGAGGTGTCGAAGTCCGACCGCGGCGTCGTGAAGGTAAAGCTCTACGACAAGCGCGCTGCCCTGGTCGACCTCGGCAAGCACATCGGCCTGTTCGCCAAGCGCGAGGACGCCAAGAAGCACCCGCCGGCCAAGGCCGTCATCATCCCGGCCAAGCGCCCGACCGAGCAGGTATCGGCCGAGCATGGCAAGCAGGACGAGCAAAACAAGGCGCAGCCGGCCGGCACCGTGCTGCCCATGCTCCGCAATGGATAGCCACGACGGCGTCGCCGAGGTCTGCTGGCAGCCGACCGAGCGGCAGGCCGACTTCCTCGCCTGCGACGACTACGAGGTGCTGTACGGCGGCGCCGCCGGCGGCGGCAAGACCGACGCCATCCTGATCGACGCCTGGTGCATGCAGCACAACGGCGCGAACAACCCGAACCACCGCGCCATCATCTTCCGGCGCACGTACAAAGACCTGTCGGACCTGATCGACCGGGCGCTCGTGCTGTTCCCGCAGTTTATCCCGGGCATCGAGTACAACGGCAACGAGCACGTGTTCGAGACGCCGCAGGGCGCGAAGCTCTACCTGTCGCACCTGCAGCACGACAAGAACCGGCTCGACCACAAGGGCCGCGCGTACAACTACATCGCGTTCGAGGAACTGACCCAGTGGGCCACGCCGGTCTGCTGGGAGTACCTGCAGAGCCGTAACCGCACCGTCGACCGCACGCTGCCCTGCTACATGCGCGCGACGACCAACCCGGACGGCCCCGGCCAGCTCTGGGTGATGAAGCGCTGGGCCATCGGCGAGAAGGGCGAGGGCACCCGCCAGATCACCGAGATCGAGGCCGAGGTGCTGGACGAGGCCACCGGCGAGTTCGTCCTGCGGCCGGCGCGCATCGCCCGCACGTTCATCCCGGCCAAGCTCGCCGAGAACGTGCACCTGCGCGGCACCGGCTACCGCGAGCGCCTGCTGCTCATGCCGCCCGACGTTCGCGACGCGCTGCTGCGCGGGCTCTGGAGCGGCAACAAGGTCGCTGGCGCCTACTACACGAAGCACATGGCCGCCGCGCGCCTGGAGGGCCGCATCGGGACCGTGCCGTGGCTGCAGAACGTCCCGGTCAACACCTTCTGGGATCTCGGCTGGAACGACACGACGGCGATCGTGTTCCACCAGTACGCCGCGCTGTGCAACCGCTTCCCCTTCGCCTACGAGAACAGCGGCGAGACGCTGCAGCACTACGCCAAGACCCTGCAGGAGGTGCAGCAGGAGCAGGGGATCATCTACGGCACGCACTACCTTCCGCATGACGCCGAGAACGCCAACCTGCAGACCGGCAAGTCGGCGCTGCAGCAGCTGCGCAAGCTCCTGCCCGGCCACCGCTTCGAGGTGGTGCCGCGCATCGATAACGTCGTGAACGGGATTAACCAGACCCGCGACGCCTTCCCGACCTGCTGGTTCGATCGCGAAGGGTGCGCCGACCTGCTCGCCGCGCTCGACGCCTACCGCAAGAAGTGGAACAGCACCATCGAGGCGTGGACCGAGGAACCGGTGCACGACCAGTTCAGCAACTACGCCGACGCCTTCCGACAGTTCGGCCAAGGCTACGCGCCCAAGCACAAGACCGTCACGAAGGACACCGGGAAGGTCGAAAGCGAGCGCCAACGGCGAACGCCTCGTCCCACCAACTGGAAAACAGCATGAGCCTGATCTACCTGCCCACCGCGCTCGGCAACGAGCTGTCGCGCCGCAACCTGCCGAGCACCAGCCTCGCGCAGCACCGCGATGCCGCGATCAACCCGACGCTGCACGCGCTCAAGATGGACGCGGCCCGCACCAACTGGCTCGGCCGCAAGGGCGATCTCGTGGTGTTCCTGTCCGAGAAGGACTTTCAGGACGGCAACGGCGTGCGGCCCTGCATGCTGATCGCGCACGCGAACAACCCCAAGCAGCGCCACGTGTTCTTTCCCATGCGCGACCTGTGGCTGATCCTGGAGAAGAACCCCGAGCAGTACGCCTACGCCATGTGCGAGAAGCTGTACGGCGGGCACACGACCAAGGACGACGCCTACCGCGTGCTCGACTGCCTGTTCGACTTCGCCGAGGACGTGAAGAACGCCAAGCCGCCGCGCTGGCTGTCCAATCGCCAGTGGCTCGAAGCCTGCGGCGAGGACGGCATCATCATCTCGAAAGACGGCGTGGCGCTGAACGGCTGACATGGAACCCTTCGCTTCCAACGTCCGCACGACGCGCAAGCACGACCCGGACGAGCGCTACGGCGCCGACAAGCCGGTCACCGTCACTGCAGCGCACCCGCTCGACAGCGACGAGTCCATCGAGATCCTGCGCAAGCTCGAATCGTGGTGGATCGAGGCCCGCGACCTGCAGGCCGAGAACCGGCGCGAGCAGCTGCTCGACTGCGACTTCTACGACGGCCGCCAGTGGAGCGACGAAGACCGCTACACCATGCTCAACCGCGGGCAGGCCCCGCTGGTGTTCAATCTCGTCAAGCCGGCCATGGACTGGGTCATCGGCACCGAGCGCAAGACCCGCGTCGACTACAAGGTGCACCCGCGCGGCGCCGAGGACCGCGAGCCCGCCCAGGCCAAGATGGAGCTCGTCAAATACGTCGGCGACGCAAACAACAGCGGCTGGCAGCGCAGCGCCCAGTTCAAGGACGCCGCCCTCGCCGGCGTGGGCTGGATCGAAGAGTTCCTGCGCTCCGACTCGATGGAGGAAGAGATCGGCGAGCGCCACGTCGACTGGAAATCCATCTGGTGGGATCCGTTTCAGCGCGCCAACGACCTGTCTGACTGCCGCTACCTGCACCGGGCGCAGTTCCTCGACCTCGATTACGCGCTGGCGCTGTGGCCTGACCGCGCCGAACAGCTCAAGGCCGCGGCCGTGGGCTACATGGACGCCGACCTGGAGCAGATGCAGGACGAGTTCGACCTGCCGGCCGTGTTCAGCGTGGGCAGCACCGTCGACCGCCAGCAGCGGCAGTTCCGCTTCACCGGCATCACGGGGATCAACCGCACCGGTCGCAACCGCGTGCAGATCGTCATCACGTGGTTCCGCCGCCCCGTCGTCACCAAGAAGATGAAGGCGCGGCTGGCCGGCTATGAAGAGCTGAACGGCGTCATCTACGACGCGAACGACGAGCAGCTGGCCGGGCTGGTGCAGCGCGGTGTCGTCAGCCTCTCGGACGCCGTGACCGACAACATCTGGTATGCGCTCTGGGTGCCCGGCAACCGCGGCACGCTGCTGGAGCTCAAGCCCAGCCCGTACCGGCACAACCGCCTGCCGTACACGCCGTGCTTCGCCTTCCGCTCGCACCGCGATGGCCAGCCCTACGGACTCGTGCGCCAGCTGCGCGACCCGCAGGAGGACTACAACAAGCGGCGCAGCAAGGCGCAGTTCGCCATGTCGGTGAACCGCGTCATGTACGAAGAGACGGCGATCAACGAGGAAGACGAGGACGAAATGCTCGATCAGGCCAGCCGGCCGAACGCGCAGATTCGCCTCCGCGACGGCGCGCTGCGCGATGGCCGCTTCCGGATCGAGACAAACGTCGACATCGGGCAGGCGCACCTGCGGCTGATGGAAGACGCCCGCCAACAGGTCTACGAGGGCTCCGGCGTCACCCGCGAGAACCTGGGGCAGGACACCAACGCCACCAGCGGCCGGGCCATCCTCGCCAAGCAGCAGCAGGGCGCGGTGACCACCGCGGAACTGTTCGACAACTACCGGCTCTCGATCCAGCTCAGCGGCAAGAAGAAGCTGAGCATGATCGAGCAGTTCATGTCGCTGCCGAAGAAGATCCGCATCCTCGGCCCGAACAAGGACGTGCAGTTCCTCACCGTCAACGAGCCCTACGTCGACCCCGCCACCGGCGAGGTGATGTTCCGCAACGACGTGACCAAGGGGCAGGCCGACTTTGTCGTCGACCAGCAGGACTACCGCGAAACGGTCCGCATGGCCCTGTCCGAGACGCTGATGGAAACCCTCGGCCGCATGCCGCCCGAGATCGCGATCCAGCTGCTCGACCTCGCGGTCGACCTCATGGACATCCCGAACAAGGACGAGATCGTGCAGCGCATCCGCGCGATCAACGGCCAGAACCCGGCGCCGCCGAGCCCCGAGCAGCAGGCGCAGCAGGCCGCCCAGCAGCAGATGCAGGATCAGGCCACGCAGCTCGACATGGAAGAGCGCCAAGCGCGCATCGACAAGGAGCGCGCATCGGCCGCGAAGCTCCGCGCCGATGCCAAGGCCAAGACCATCGAAGGCAAGACGAAGGCGCTCGACACCGCCGGCATCGTCGCTGCCGCCCAACCTCTCGCCCCCGCCGCCGACCGGCTGTGGGAAGGCGCGAACCCGTAACCCAAGGGAGTGCCCAACACCGTGAACACCGACAACCGCCTCGAACACGAAGACCTCACCGCCGCCGAGCGCGCCGAGCTGGAGCAGGGCGAAGCCGCGCCCAGCGTGCAGCAGCAGCAGGCCGCGCCGCCGGCAGAGCCGCCGTCGCCCAATCGCGATGACGACCTGCATGCCGCCACGCTGCAGGCCGCCCGCGCCGCGACCGAAGCCGCCCAGGCCGCCGCCGCTGCCCCAGACACCCGGGTCAACCCGGAGCTGGTCG
>JACCDR011092397.1_pt1 | contig 16464 bp, 38 predicted proteins | sample 7446431 | NCBI WGS metagenome assembly JACCDR01 (sample SAMN15323443, study PRJNA562643) | freshwater metagenome | isolation source: river surface water | place: USA:Blue River Watershed | collected 2017-08-17 | reverse complement strand
GCCAGCCCGTCGATGACGTCCTCCGCCGTCAGCGGGGTCTGGTCAGTCACGGGGCGCTCATGCTCGTGCGTCGTGTCGTCGCACGTCATCCGACCTTCGCGGATAAGGCGCTCATGGCGCTCGTCGTCGCTCATCCCCGCGCTCCCTTTCTCGGCGGCTTCGGATCGTGCGAGGGCGTCACGGAACCCCTCGCACAACGGCGAGGCGCACGTCATGAATGTCTCTCGACAATCGTGGTGCACGATGTCGTGGAACGTAGACGCCGCATTGATTAGCGCCGCCTCCAACGTCGTGAGTCGGTCCGAGGCGACGATGGTGTAGCCGCGCTCGGAGAGGTGGACACGGATGGCACCGGCCGCGTCATCGTGGTCGCAATGGCGGGCCTCCCAGTCGGGGTCCGAGGCCGACCCGTACTCCGAGTGCAGCGCCTCTGCCAGCGCCGTCTGCGGTGCGGGTGTGTCCGTCATGACGTCACCCGATCGACCACGTCCTTGGCCGCGTTGATCAGCGCAATGGCGTTGCGTCGGATCTCTTCCTTGGAGTTGCCGAAGAACAGGTTGATGCGTGGATCGAACGAGCCGACGTCACGGATGACCAGCCCGTTGCCCTCTTCGTTGACTTCGATAGTCGTGTCGTCCTGATGGACGTGGACATCGATGGTAGTGAACATAATGATGCTCTCCTGTGGGCCACATGATACCAAATCGGGGGAGGGCAGCCAAGGCGGCCACCCTCCCCACAGGGGCTAGCGCTCGTCGTCGTATAGATCTTCTCCGGCCCTGAGCGAGTCGATCTCGTAGTCGAGCTGCTCTTCGATGTCGCGCAATTCCTCGAGCGCCAATTCACGTGACGAGGCGAAGTTGTCGCCCGCTGTCGCCACGGCGACGGCCTGCTGGATGGTCTTCTTCATCTGGAGCGCCTCTTCGAGGTCGTCCAGCCAGACCGGATCCATGTTCTGCCCGTCGAAACGGATGACCTCAGCGCCACGGGAGGCGAGGTACGTGACCTCGCCGTAGCCGTAGTCGATGATGGCCACGAACGAGTCGGGCAGGTTCTCGAGATCGAATGCGTCTGGATCGATCGTGTCCGGGTGCTTCCCGGTGACGCGGTCGTACGGCAGGTCCCCGGGGGACACGTCGTCATAGTGATGGAAACCCAATGGGTTCTCCTTTCAGATGTTCCAAGAGACTTCGGAGTCGCCGGTCACGACGACCCCGTCCTCGTCCACGAAGGCGAGGGCTTCAGGTTTGATGTTGGCGGGGACTCCGAAGTCATCCGCGCAGCCCTTGCACAAGATCTGGTCTTCTGGGATTGACACGGAGCACTCGAAGCACCAGATGCGGTGCTTATCGCAAAATGCGCTGTAGACCGTGTCTCCGCAGTCGTCGCAGGTCATGCTGGCGTCATTGCTGGCGCAGGATACGCACCAAAGCTCCACATCCGAGTCACCACATGATGAGCACCATGTAGCTTCGGCACAGGAACTGCACCATGGGTATGGAGCGTCCTCCCCACATTCGCTGCAGGTGGCTGTTTCGAGGCCTCCATCAATGGTGGCCTGCCATAGACAGTCTTTGCACAAGTACATGTCCATCGGGCTGACGTACGTTACGTCAGCGCTGTGTTGCCCGGAGTCGCAGTACCCCTGTATCTCTGGGTTGGCCATGGCGAGTTACCTTGCCGGGGCCTGGGCCTGCCGAGCGAAGTCGATGTGTTTGACGACATTCCCACGAGCGCGGGTCCGACGACGCACCTGTGCGATGGCGTCGTCACGGTCCTCGGCAGAGAGGTACCAGGTGAAGGGCAGCAAGCCAGGCTTGCCGTCCCCCACCAGCACCCGAACGATGTAGTTCTTCTTGTTCATGGTGTCCTTTGCTGGGTCAGTCGTGTCGGGCGATCGCGACCGGCTGATAGATCACGGTCAGGAGCGGCATGTGCTCCAGGTGGACGCCGTCGTCGACGGAGCTGAGAGCCTCGTACGGCTCTCCGGCCGTCGCCATCGCCGGGTTGACTGAGGCGATGGCCTCACGGGCGGCGACTTCGGCCCGGGCGACGTCGCTGATGGCGGCCTCGTAGCCGCGGTCCCAGGCCTGCGCCTCGACCTCGGCATCGAACTCGGCGTCGGTCAGCCGGTCGATGTCGGCGTCGGTGAGACCCTCTCGGTGGAGGCGGGCCACGACGAGGTCGCGGGCGATGGACATGCGAGCCAGTTCGACGGCCTCGTCGAGGTCGATGCCCTCGACGATGTGGGTGCGCGTCTCGTCACGAGTGGTGAACTCGAGGATAACGGTGCCCTCGGGCCCCTGCGAGACGTCGTCGATGTCCGCGTAGGCGAACAGTTCGTTGAGTGTGCTCAAGGTATGTACTCCTAGAAGAATGTGGAGTTCCTGATGGAGACGACCGCCTATGCTCGCCCTCCCGTCTTGTTGATGATGGAACTCGCCAACTCAGCGCTGAGTTGTTCCTCGAGATCCGACCCGGGGGCGACCTCGCTGCCGTAGTAGGACGTGAGCAGTGCCGTCAGTTCGTCTTCCAGCCGCTGGTCCTCTCCTTCGAGTTGCGTCTGGTCGTAGATGTCGAAGTCCGGGTCCATCGCAGGCAGGACGACCTGCAAAAAGATGTTCACGAACCTCTGTTCGATGCCCGTAAGGGGGGCGTCCGCGTTCTCAGGAGCCAACGAGGGGCTCTCCTTTCTGGTGTGCCTCGTGTCGTATCGGCAACCGAGGCAATGTGCAGGGCTATACGAAAGCCACCCGCAGGACATGCGGGTGGCCTCCGTGCTATCGACCTCGAGCGGTCAGTTCGGCTTGTCGAGGTCGTCGATGGCGGGCAGATCGAAGATGCTGGGCGGCCGCTCGGCGCGCTTGGGCGCGTCCTCGATGTACTCGATGGTGGGTGGCTGGAAGCCGAGCGGCGTCTCGTCGACGGGCTCGGCGGCGGTGGCGAACTGAGGGCTGCTCTTCAGCGCGTCCAGCAGTTCGGGCGGGAGGGGCCCCATGATCTCAGTGACAACGCCGCCGAGACCGAGACTCTCGAGGATGCCCTGGATGTCCTCCGGGCTAGGGAGAGGCGGCTGTGTGGCCGCCTCCGCTCGCTGGGCGATGTCCAACGCCTTTCCGGCGATGGCCAGCGCTGCGATCTTCATGGGGAGGCGATCTTCCCCCTCGGCCGCTCGCAGCTTGAGTGCGAACTCCTTCATCTTGGGGGAGAGTTCCTCGGCCTCGAGGATGATGTCCTCGGGAAGGTCATCCCTCGTGCGAGCGAGGGTCTGTTCCATCATCACGGCGCCGAACTCGACGTCGATGTCGATGAACTTGGACGGGGCGGGGAAGCCCTTCGCCTCACGGAAAAGGAAGTCCCTCGGTGAGGTGACGGCCATTCCCCGATAGTGACGAACGCGGCGGTCGCCATGGACGTAGTCGAGCTGTTCCATGGCGTTGGCGAAGTTGATGTCGTTGGGCGAGGCAAAGGCCGGGCCGCCGTCCCGATCGACGTGCTTGTGCACGAGCATGTAGCTGATGGTGTCGTCGCTCGGGTCGAACCGCTCGTACGCCCAGCGCGTGGCCGACCGCAGGATCTCCGAGCGCTTCTCACCCTCGTACTCGAGATCGATGAGCGCGTCGGAGCCGGAGCGGATGACCGTGTAGTCGAGGACCTCCATCGACCCGCCGTAGCGGATTTCGCCGTCCTCCTCGAAGGAGGCGTCGTGGCCGTCGAGGTCACGGAACAAGACGATGACGTCCTGCTCCTCGTCGTCGGAGTATTGGTTGAAGACCTCCTCGTAGAGGACGGGGAAGAACTCGCTGAACGTGTTCTGGTCATCCTCTCCGAGGGTGTAGACGCTACCGATAAGACCCATCAGGGCCTCTCCTTTCTCACCGCTCCATAGGGGAACGAGTGCCAGCGCTCTGGATAGGGGTGGTCAAAGCCGCAGATCCCGCAATAGCGGGACCCGCGGCTGTGCGCCCACCACCATCGCTGGAGGCGCTTCATGTGGGAGGAGGGGTTACTTGGCGGTCGCGGATCGCGACTCGGGCTTGGCGTTCTTCACGTCGTCGCTGCCGACGATGTCGCGCCCCTCGTGACTCCATTCGATCGCCTGACCCTCGCCCTCGATGGGCGACGGGCGGACCGGGAAGACGGCCGGGACGACCCCGGGGCCCGTCTCACGGATGGCCAGCGCGATGGCATCGGCCGCCTTGACCGTCTCGGACCGGGTGTCCTCGGGTCGCGGCGTGAGCATGGCGATGTGGTCCGCCATCTCTCGGGCCGTTTCGGAGATGGCCTCGTTGGTGACGGTCAGCGGCTCGCCCACCGGGGTGAGTCGGATGGCCGCCAGCTTGGAGCGCTCGACCACCTCGCGGATGACCGCGGGGATCTTGCCGTCGAGCAACTCACCGGCCTCGACGAGCGGGTCGTCGGCGGGGACCAGCCCACGACCGTACTGCCGGATCAGGCGCCGCGCCGCCTCCGCATCGGGCGGCCCGACGGGGATGACGGCGTCGAGGCGACCGGGCCGCAGCATGGCGGTCGTGATCTTCTCGAGTTCGTTGGTGGTGAGCACGATCATCAGCGACGTGCCCTTGGACTCAACGCCGTCGACGACGTTGAGCACCTCGTCGATGCCGAGGCTGCGGTCATCGCCCCGCATGATGCGGTCGATGTCCTCGCAGAACAGCACGACGCCGTGCTCCTTGTCGCCGTACTGGCGAGCGAGGCGGACGACCTCGGACAACTCGCGGATGTCCTTGGCCTCGACGTACGTCCAGCCGTGCTGGAGAGCCTTCTCCATCGTGGCTCGGGCGATCATCGTCTTGCCGGTGCCGAAGGGCCCGGCGAGCAGGACGCCACGCTTCAGCGGGATGCCGTGCTCGATGACCTCGAGGGTCCGCTCGATCGGGGTGAAGATGTTCGTCCGGACCGAGGCATCGGTGCGCTCGGGCAGGACCAGTTCGGCCGACACGTTCGTGTCGAGTTCGATGAACTCGGGCTCGGGCATCGGAAGACGGCTGCCGTGGACGTCGAACAGCTTGACCCGGAACGCCTTGCCCCGGTACACGCTGTGCTCACGGACGAACTTCTTGATGTCCTCGACCAGTTCGTTGACGACTGGCTCGTAGATGCGCTTGACCTTGCCGGTCAACTGGAAGACCAGTCGACCGTCGTCCTTCTCGGTCACCCCCGACTGGAGGTAGCCGTCGTCGCCGATGTTCGGCAACTTGAAGCGGCCCCACGGGACCTGGACGAAGACGCCCGGGCCGATCGGCACGGACAGCATCGCCGGGGGCTGGGGGCCGAAGAAGCCCGGGGTCGGGACGCTGTTCGCCCAACCGAACTTCTCGGTGAGCACCTGGTTCAAGGCGTAGGCCACCTCGAACACGAACGGTGCGTCGATGTCGGCGACCGGGATGAACTCCTGGTTCTCGTAGTCCATCCGGGCGTGGAGGACGGCATCGACCCGTGCGAGGGTCAGCCCCTCCGGGATGATGACCTTGTCACCGTGGCGGACGACCTCGATGACGTCGCGGATCTGCTTCTTCTGCTGACCCATGGTGTCGAGTGTCTGACTCATTGATGCGAATACCTCGCTGGAGTGGTGTATTCGGCACGATGTGTGCCTTGGATAGCGGTGCATCCGGGGGTTGCACACGCTCGTCGGTGGCGCAAATAGCCACCGATGGTCGGTCGGTATGGGTCAATCCGTACCCATCGGCCGTCCTGCTCTATCAGAACGGCCCACGCTGACCAGTCGTGGATGTGTCGTGCTACGGCTACCTCTTGCGCTTGGGGGTCAGGAGAATCGCCGCTCCGGCGATGACCGCGAAGACGGGGAAGACCCACGGCGTGACCAAAGCGCTCGTAGTGGGCGCTTGCGTATCGGTCGGCGGCGCGGTCAACTCCGTACGTGGCGGTGTCGGGGAGATCGACCCATCGGGCGGTGGCGTGGGTGATGTGCTTGGTGCCGGTTCGGTGGGCGTGCTCGTGGGTGTGGGACTGGGAGCGACGCTTGGCGTTGCGGTGGGTGTGGCCGTGGGTGTGGGCGTAGGTGGCGGTAGCGTCGCGGTGGGTGTGGGAGTGGGTGTGGCGGTGGATGTCGGCACCTCGCAATCGTTCTCGTAGATCGCTTGCCCGAACGCATCCCAGTTCAGCCCCTCGAACGCGAAGTCGAGGTACGTGTAGGGCGGGATGATGTCCGCGTCGTGTTCGGTCGAGTGGCCGCTCTTCAGGAACCCCGACGACGCGATGTCGACGTCCAGTTGACGCCATCCGTTCGCCGCCGTGTCCGGTGGGATGGCGTGACAGATGACGACCTTGTGGTCATCGACGGGTGGGGTGGCGGTGATCGTGGCTGGGAACAACAAGAGCAGCAGCCCGATGGCTGCCATCACGGAACCGATGCGAGTCCCCATGTGGACCCTCCTTCTATACGAGCGCTCACTTGGCGCTCACCGGTGAGCAGGAGCCAGCAGACCCCAACCCCAGAGGGCTGCGTCTCAACTGCTCACCGGTGAGCCCCGAGGGGGCTCCTCTACTTCCTCATGCGGAGTGCGGCGCACGTTCGTGCCGCACTGGTGGTGGCGTGACGATGGTCGCAAGGAGGAATGACGACCTCTTCACGACCATCGTCAAACCGACGGTCGACACGACCGTTGTAGCCGATGAGGTGGTTGCCCTCGGCAACGGCTACGTTTTCGTGTTTGCGTTTGGGCCTCATGGATAGCCACGTGGGAACTGGCCGAACGTCTTGTTGACGTAAACCCGAACGTACGGGCGGTGGCGACCGTCCCACGACAGTTCGAGATACAACCCCATACCGAACGAGAGGCTGTACGAGTGGATGCCCTTGTAGTGCGCGATGCGCAACGATGGCTTCGGGGGCCGTGGGATGCGTCGCGTGGTATCGGCAATCCGGCGCACGCTGAGCATCACCAATCGACTTGCGCGGGTCATGCCCACACGACCTCGATGCCATCGAGGGGGTCGGCTGGTTCGGGCATGTCCCTGGGCGACTCGTAGAGCAGCCCGTCTTCCATGCCCGCCTTCAGTTTGTTGAGTCGGTCCAGCAGTTTCCCCATCGGGGTGGTGGGGTCGCCGCTGCTCCCGAGGGAGCCGATCTTCTGCCTGAACTCTTCGAACTCCTCAGGCTCGATGATGATGGCGATCGCCTCGTCGCCGACGATGCGAGCCGCTCTCATGTCCAGACCACCTCGAGTTCTTCCTCGACCGGCGAGCCGGGCGAGGAGGCGTAGAGGGCGACGGCCCCACCCTCGAAGTGGCCGCCGTGTCCTGAGGTGTGCTTACGCTCCAGCCCTGGCTGGAGGATGTCGTAGGCGTGGTGCGGGACGGACGAGTCCGTGGCCTCGCGCCACGGCTTGTTCATGATGAAGTCCCCAAGGATGGCAGCCTCCTTGGGGGTGAGGATGAGGACGACTTCGTCGCTGCCCTCGATGTGACCGCGCCGCATCAGTCGAGTTGCTGGACGGTGAACTCCCCGATCAGTCCGTAGTCGACCTGACCTGCACGGGAGCCATCCTCGGTCGGCGTGTCCGAGATGGTGATGGGGGCGTGCTCGATCGCGGGGTGGAAGGGGATGAGCGCCTCGCGCACCGGGCCCTCGAGTTTGTCGAACGAGGGGGCCTCGACGTGCCGCACGCGGTTGCGGTGGGTGCCCATCCGCTTGATGTTGATCTGGAACAGCCTCATGATGGTGTGTGCTCCTACTGCCTGACCCAGCCTGAGAAGCGACGTCGATGGGTCATTCGACGATGCGCTTGGTTGCGACGACGCTCACGTCGTCGGTTCTCGAGCCAGCGGTCGAGAGGGATAACCGACAAACCGAGCAGCACGAACCCGATGGTCACAACCAATGCCATCGGGTCGACAGGGGTGGTCATTCGACGAGGGTCATCTCGAAGGTGGCAGGCTCGACCCCCTTGTCGTTGTCGAACCGACGCACCCATCGAGAGGCGTTGCCGCTCAGGTCGTAGCGGGCAACGAGCATGTCTTGTGGTTGGATGCCGCCCTGCACCTCGTAGAGGAGGACCTGATGGTGGTCAGACCCACGAGGGACGACGGAGATCTCCAACTTGGGGAACTTGTCACGCAGGGCCATCGCGATGGCGCAGCCCCATGAAGCACGGGGCAAGCCGAGGTCGATGTTGTCCTGCGTGATGGAGAAGCGGACCTTCTTACTGAGGTCCACGGCGCACCACCGTGAGGGCGTTGGCGGTCGTGGTGTCGTACATCTCCCAGAGTTCGACCTCGCGGAGTAGGTTGCCCGTCCTCACCACGTAGTTCGCCTCTGCTCGTGCCAGGACGCGCCTCAGCACGGTCTTGTGCCAGATGAAGGCGATGAACAGGAGAGCGAGGACGTTGAGGAAGAACGATGGGTGTCCGCCATCGATCAACGCCCAGCCGATGCACGCGGCGTTGATCAGGATGAAGAACCCGTTCGTCCAGTTGGTGATCGTGGCGAGCGATGGTCGATGCGGCCGGGGAATACGAGACACGAACGAGCGAAGGCGGGTCATCCCATTTCTCCTTTGCCGCAGGTGCACTCGGCACACCCGCATCCCTCGGCGAGGAGGGCCTGCGCATCGGCGGGGGCGAGGTCGAGCGGGAGTTCGGGGCCGTGCATCGGCAGGATGCGTTCGCCGACCTCAACGAGGCCGTCCTCCCGGATGCGGTCCTGTGCGAACAGCCCGTGGTCGACGAACGTGGCGAGGGTGGCGAGGCGCATGGCCTCGTCCTCGGTGAAGCGAACGAAGCGGTTCACGGTGACCGGCTTGTCGCGAACGACGCGCGTGATCTCGACCGGGATGGGGTTGGACAGGGCGGCGCGTCGGTCGTCCCACTCATGACCGTGGTTCTTGCGAGCGGAATCGATGTTGCGCCGAGTGAGGAGGGGGTGTGGGAGGGTGATGGGTAGCACCATGTCTCGGAGTGAGACGGTGAACCCAGCACCCTTGGGCGGCTCTTCCAGGCCGCCCTCTGGGTGCTGCTTGTGCGACATGAGATCCTTCCGGGGTTAGATGTTGCCGTCGAGTGCGTAGGTCGAGGCGTATGGCTTGGAGACGCGGTGGACCAGTCGGATGGTGAACGCCTGGGGCTGGATGTCCGGGTTGACCTGCGACCAGTGCCCGGTGGCGATGGTGGTCTCGACGTCCTGCGGGACGGCGGTGTTGTCGATCTCGGCGACGAACGCTCGTAGTTCTTGGCCACCGACCCATCCTTCGGTGACCCAGCCGTCCTTCTTCTCGTAGAAGACGTCGATGACCTTTCCGTAGACGCTGACGCCCGATGCCTTGGGGAACATCCGCTTGGCGGCGAGCGCGACGGGGCAGTCCCTCGGAGCGCCCGGCTGGCCGACGGCGAGGTCCATCGCGGTGACCTCGAGCGTGCGGAGGACGATGCGACTGGACAGTGCGTGGAGCAACCGAGCGACCCGGTTGCCGTGCTTGTTGATGGTGAACACGACGGTGTGTCTCCTTCCTGTCGGCCGGGTTGGCCAGCCAGATGAGCCGCTCAAGGGCGGCGTTCGGGGTTTACGATTGCGACTCCCCGCCCGACCAGTCGGCCTCGGGAGTCTCGGGCTGTGTGGCCTCGGAGCCGTCGTCCTCGGTCTTCTCGGCCTCGAGTTCGACGGCCTCGAGTTCGACGATGTCCTCGACGACGGACTGGATGGTGTCGCGGCGCTCGGGTGGCGCCTCGCGGTCGGTGTCCAGATCGAACTGCGCGCGAGCCGTGTTGTACTCGCTTAGCCGAGCGGCGTAGACCGTTTCGGCGAGTTCGAGCGCCGTCTCGATGGACGAGAGGTTCTGCTCGGCCAGCGTCACCGTCGCGAACGAGGGCAGTTCGACGACTCGCTCGATGGTGTCGAGGTGCTCGGCGAGCGTCTCGGCGTGGTCGAGTTCACGAAGGCGATACAGGCGGTTCGCCTTCACCCCGCCGATGGTGAGGGCCACACCGAGGTCGGTGTTGAACTCCTCCTTGATCCGGGCCTTGAGCGCGGCGAACCGCGCTTCGAGTGTGTCGTCGCTCACTTCGTCTCCTCGTAGATGTAGAACGTGCCGGGGTTGACGCGCTCCTCAAGGTCGAACGCCTTGACGATGCGCTCGGCGAGTGGCTCGCTGAGTGGCCCGCGACGTCGGACTTCGGCGTCATCGGGGGCGACGCCGAGGCCCTCACGAAGTGACCAGCGGAGTGCGCTGACCCAGACGCGCTGGGGGTCGACACCGAGGGTGCGAGCGATGGCGAGCATCCCCGGGCAGACGAACGTGGGGATGTTCTCCGCAGTCCGCTCGCTCGGGGGCTGACGGAGCCAAGCCCGCCGCTTCTCCTGGGTGGAAACGGACTGGTTGATGTCGTCTTGGGTGACGACGACCCTGATGCGCTTCACGTGGCGCTCCTTTCTTTGGTGATGGCCCGTAGGGCGTCGTCGATGAGGCGCTTCAGGCGACAGCCATTGGCGTGTCCGATGCCGGGCTCGGTGTCGTCGGTACGCGAAGGCCGTATGTTGTCGCAGTACGGACAACGGGGGTCGCCGTTGTGGAGGGGCTGGTGCCACTCGATGTCTTCGAGGACCCCCAGCAATCGCTTGTTGGTGATGCCCTGGAGCGGCCGCTCGTCAGCCGCCTCGGGGATGGGGAGGACACCGTCGAGCAGTTCGCCAAGCAGGCGCTGCACCGAGGTGTCTTCGATGGTGACCGTCTCGAACGAGACGACCTTGGCCGCCCCCTCCTCGCGGTACTTGTCGAGGAGGCCAGGCATGTCGATCTCCTCGACATCCTGGAGTAGGGCGACCTTCACGATGATGGCCGCGTACTGACGAATCACGAGGCGCTCCTTTCTGGGGGGGTGTCCATCAGGAGGCCTTCGGTGGGCCCATGTTGATGGCGGAGATCTGCTCGACGGTCACGAAGTCCTCAGCGGCCTCGAACCGTGCGGTGACAAGTGAGTCATCCGCACTGGTGAGGTCGGCGCCGATGTCTTCGCGCTCGCCGAACAGGCGGCTTCGCAACTGCCGCTCGTTGAAGTTGACGGCCGTTTGGACGTCGCTGCCCCACGGGAACCCGTCGGGGTTCGTGGTCGTGACCGTGACTTGGGTCCTGACGACGAGGTGCGTCACGATGTGCACCTTCGTCACGTTCTTCGCAGCCAACGAGGCGCTCCTTCCTCCTGCGTCCAACGCAGGCAAGCGGCAAATGCCGCACCCGCTAGGCGGGGTTATGGGCTGCGCGCCACGGCCCGCGCCAACCATGAGGCGCGTGGCAGTACGTGCAGTTGAGAATGCGGACGGTGTCGGCTGCGATGAGTCTCGAGCCGAGTGGACCGGACGGGTTCACGACCCGTCCATCGGACAATCGGAACGTGGGCATGAACCCGTCCTCCTTTCCGAGGTGTGCGGTGTGTGGGTGCTAGACGATGGGCTCGGCGGCCTGTGCGGACACCGGCTTGGGGACGATCGCGACGATGGAGTGCGCGTGGTTGTAGTCGGCAGGCTTGCGGTGGAACTGGGGATAACCGCAGCCGTGGCGACGAGCCTTGCGCTCCGCCATGCGACCGGCGCCACCCGAGCGCATGTACTTGGTGGCGGATGCCGTGGTCGGTGTGGCGCCACGGTTCTCGCCGTTGGTGCGGTAGTTGCGCCCTGCCTTGGACGCCTTACCGTGCTTGTCCGACTGAGCGGCCAACGAGACGCTCCTTCCCTATGAGGTCGGCAGTCCGACCGGTTGCCAGGTGAGGATGAAGTCGAGATACCACCCGTAGGCCCGAAGGACCCACGGGTGGTAGGCCACCGCACTCACGCGGAGGCGAGGTCGAGCCAGTCGACGGTTCGACCTGTGACCGCCGCCTCGTCGTGCGAGGTGACGGTGTGACCCCACCTACGAGGGTAGATGGGGGTGATTTCCCAGTACACGACATTGGCCGTGGCCCGGAAGATCTCTCCGGTTCCCCTCGAGCGGAGCAGTACCCGCTTGCCGAGGGTCACGTTGACCGAGGTGGGGTCGATGAGCAGGTTCGACAGGTCCATGCCCGTCGAGGAGTCGCTGCTCGTCACGTACGTCCGCTCCTCATTGAAGCGGAAGAAGTACGTAGCCCCGGACAACGTCCGGACCAACAGGTGCCACATGGTGGGCCTCCTGTAAGGCGCCGACGTGGCGCTCATGTACGCCGTGCTCCCATGTGGGGAGAGCGGCGTAGATGAGGGTCACATCACCACACCTCGAGTAACGGGGTGGGAATGACAACGAGGGGTGGACTAAGACACGGCCAGCACGCACAAGAGCCGCTAGTGTCTCAGCCACCCCTCATGGGAATAGAGGGAGGAGGCTATCGCTTTCGCCGAACCCGACGATGCCTCATGCGAACGTCCGCCTCACCCCGATTGGGGGACGACGTTCGGAAGTGATCGGAAAGCGTGCCTTCGGCCGGAACCGACGAGACAGCGCCGCTAGCCGGGGCACCATCGTCTACACGACGGACTGTGGGAATGGGGGGACCACCCAACCCCATGCGGTTGCCAGCGGCGATGAGGGCATCGACCGCGGCGAGGTCTTCCATGAGGATGGACCCGCGCTTACTGGGCATGGCGTTTCTCCCGAACGACAACGAGTGCAACGAGTCCAAACATCGCCGTTCGCTGATGCATGGACGCACAAAGAAACGCCCGGTCATTCCCGATGCCCCGATGGGCAACGAGAGCAACCGGGCGCCACTCCCTTGCGAGGGAGGCGCGTGGCCTCCCCCGTGCGGGGACTAGAGGATGGTGCCCTTGCAGTCCTTGCTCTTGCAGGGCTGGCCGCTCTTGGCCGCCCAAGCGTAGCCGTGCGCCGACACCGTGATGCTGCCGGTCGCCGTGTTCAGGCTCGAGTCGGCGGAGCACGCGAACCCCGGGACGCGGTGCAGGCGCGCGGCCTGTCGCGCGTATTCCTGCGCCTTGCCATCCGGCGCCGACGCTGCGGCGATGCGGATGACCTCGGGCCGGTCATCGGTGACCGGCCGCCCGTTCGCCCCGACGGTGACACCGGCGAGCGCGAACGGCGATGCGGCGACCGGTTCCGCCGGTGCGGCGACCGTCGGCTCGGCCGTCATGCGGTGCGCGGTGCCGTCATCCGTGACTAGGTACTGCACGCCGCCGATGGTTTCGATGTGGCTCATGGCACGCTCCCTGTAGAGGCTCCCCGCGCCCGTCCCCGCGGTCCGTCCGCAGGGCATGGTGGGGGGCTGGGATAGTCATCTCACGCCCCCCGGGTCCACGCTCCCAAAGCCGCCTGTTGCCTGTTGAGCGAGGAGGCAAAAAATCCCCCGCACAGATCAGCATGGGTGCACGTTGCACCTACACCTTGCACGTACACCGGTGCATGGGGTACGGTGCACCTACAACGTACACCTAGACCATGAGCAATTGGAGCCATGACCAAGCGGCGCGAAATCAAGATCACGGTCATCGCGGAGACCGAGGGTGAGGAGCCCTGGTTCCTGGCCGACCGGGAGATCATCGATTGGTTCGAGATGGAGGGCATCAATGAGGTCGGGCCCATTTGGGCAGGCGAGCACATTGTGGCCTGGTACGACGGGGGCAGTACCAAGAGCATCAGTTGGAAGACTCCACAGAAGGGGTATCGGAAGAATGAGGATCACAAACAAGAACGACATCGGAGTCGTACTACGACAGGCACGAAACCGTAGGGGGCTGTCGCAGTGGGACCTCGGGAGGCGGATTGAGCGGTTGACGAACGGGTCTGCCCAGCAGCACATCAGTCGCTGGGAATCAGGGCGCAACACGCCAGAGTGGGGGAATCTGCTCGAACTCGCCGATGCGCTCGACTGCGACGTCGAGCTGGAGCTGGTGCCACGACGATGATCATCCGGACGAAGGAGGACACGGGGGCGTTCATCAAGATCAACCGGGTTGCCAGGGGCTTCAAGTCCCAGAGTGCGATGAACCGGGCGATCGGCTTGAGCGACAGTTCCGGTGCCATTGGCATGTGGGAGAAGGGGACGCGGGACGTCCAGCTGATGCATCTCGTTCGCTGGGCCAATGCGCTCGGCTGCGATCTCGAGATCAACCTACGAGAGCGACCATGATCCTCTTGAGCGATGGCAGGGATCTGGGGCAGACGGGGAAGCTGATGCGGGCGATGCGCAAGCGGCGCGGGCTCACCCAGGCACAGCTGGCCGAGCGTCTCGGGTACACCAACCTCCTCGTCGGGGAGATCACGGTCAGTGGTTGGGAGCGAGGGCGAAACGAGCGGGGGGTGCCGTTGCACCGTCTGCTCGAGGTGGCCGATGTGCTGGATATGGATCTCATCGTCGATTTTCGGGAGCGAGGTCAATGACGACCTGGCTCGACGTCCGCAACGACGACATCGTCGTTCGACTCCATCGGGGAGTTGAGACGTACGAACAGATTGGGCAGCGGTTCGGTCTCTCCAGGGAGCGCGTTCGCCAGATTGGCCGGAACGCTGGCATCGATCGGAACCACCAATACCCGCCGAACCGACCGCGAAGCATCAGGGGGAACGACTGTCGGGAGTGTGGCCAGCGGATCCCTCAGGGGCAGATGCGCTCCCACCGAACGTTCGCCGGTCACGCCTTCAAGCACGGCACCAAGATGAACCTACCCAAGCTGCTGCTCATCCGAGAGTTCTATGAGCGAGGCCTCGGGTACAGCGCCATCGCCCAGGTCATGGGCTGCAAGTTTCCGTTGGTGAAGTACCACCTGATACGAGCAGGCGTCATTCCGCGCAAGGGCCGAGAGGCCGGGATCCCAACCGCAGCCCTACGGGCCGAGCTGGCTGAGCGCTGGGCTCGACTGGAGGAGAAATCATGAAGAAGCGCCGCGTCATCTGGCTGAGCGATCTGCAGTGGGAGACGCTGCAGGGCGAGGCCTCCAAGAGGGGGCTCAACCTCTCGCAGACCATCGGGGAGTGGCTCGACCGCGTCGGTCGTCACCCCGAGGGCACCGCGACCGTGGAACCGCCGTTGCCGTTCCGCCCGGTTCCCAAGCCTGGGCAGAAGTGAGCAGGGCGTTCCGCCAAAACCCATTCTTCGCGATGCTCGGGGGATGGGTCGTGTTCATGCTCGTGGCGTTCGTCCTGTTCCTGGTCCTCGCCTGCCAGCCCGCCGCCCGCGCCTACCCGAAAGACGGCGACATCAACATCTGGCACGACGACTCGCGTGGGGTGACGTGCTGGGTCTACAAGGACGGCTACGCCGGAGGCATCAGCTGCCTGACCGATGAGGAGGTCGACCGATGAGGAACGAGATCGGCCAGTCCGCCGTGACCCGCAACACCAAGGTCGAAGGGGAGGCGCGCGAAGGCAGTCGCCGCTTCCGGTTCGAGCTCGAGGAGGACCAGACCGCCCATCACTGGGGTGTCGAGACATCGCACAGGACGCTCGTCATCGAATGGATCGATGGCGACCAGCCGGGCGGCAAGGTCGTCCTCGGTCCCGGCGCAGTCGCCGCGCTTCGGGAGGTCCTGGAGTGAGCAGGATCGACGGGGGCGACCTCGCCTTCCTGGCTGTCATGGGCGTCATCGCCCTGATCGCCGTGATGGTCGGTCTGACCGAGATCGTGACGGCCATCGAAGCCGCCCTCGCACGATCCGAAGCCGCCGAGAAGGGAGCGCGGGGATGAGCGAGCGACCCGTTCTTGACGACGACTGCCCGTGCGCCGAGTGCGACCCCGACTGCGACATGGTGTCGCGGAACGAAGGCGAGGCGTGCGACGAGTGCCAGATGGGTATCCATCGGCCCGACCGCGACGAGGACTAATGATGCCCAATGAACTAGAGGCGCGCTCACGGGCCAAGCTCGCTGCTGCGAGAAGGGAGCGCCCCGTGACTGACCAGACCCCGCTGACGGCGGAGGAGCTGGTAGAGGTCCGACGTCGCCACGAGGCAGCACGAGGTGTCGTGCGTCAGCCGTCGAGTGCCCGCGATGACGTGGGCCGACTGCTCGCCACCCTCGACGCCGCCCTCGCCCACCCGAGCGACCCCGTGACTGACCAGACCCCGCTGACGGCGGCGGGACGCGCCCTCTTGGCTGAGTTCCAGTCAGACCGTGCCCGGCTGACGCAGGACTATCCGGTCAGCTGGCTCGACGCCGACGACATCATCGCCATCGAGCGCGAGGCCGCCGCCCTCGCCCCCCCGAGCGATGCAGCCGGAGAGGGGCCGTGCGGTTCACCTGCCAACGGTGGACCGTGCGTCTTGCCGCGAGGTCACAACCGAGGCCGTGCGGACGTTGCGTCGAACCACGCCGCCCTCGCCCACCCGAGCGATGCAGCCGGAGGTGGGCTAGAGAGCCTGACGAAGTTCGAGATGGCCGACTGGCCGGGACAGGACTTCCTGCTCTACGAGGACGTTGCAGCCCTATTCGCCGCCCGCCTCACCGAACAGCGAGACGAGACGTGAGCGACTACCCGATCTGCGGCTGCGCGAACTGCGCGTTGGAG
>JACCDR011303109.1_pt1 | contig 16467 bp, 12 predicted proteins | sample 7446431 | NCBI WGS metagenome assembly JACCDR01 (sample SAMN15323443, study PRJNA562643) | freshwater metagenome | isolation source: river surface water | place: USA:Blue River Watershed | collected 2017-08-17 | reverse complement strand
CCTTGGCGAATGGCGCTTCATCCCGGCGCGGCTCGACGGCACGCCCGTGCCGGTGCAGACGGAATTGCGGATCGATTACAGCCTCGAGGGGGCGGTGATCACGAGCAACATGCTCAATCATTTCTTCTTCGACCGCATGGACGGGGCGGGCGACATGGCCGTGAAGACGGTGCTGTGCTCCGCCACGCGGCTCGACCGGCCGCCGCAACTCGTGGCGGGTGACTCGCCGCACTACGCGGAGCAGGCCGGCAAGGAGGGCGTGCGCGGCCGCGTGCAGGTCCACTTCTACATCGACGAGCGCGGCGAGGTGCGTTTCGCCTGCGCCGAGCCGGTGGGGCATCCCTACCTGCTGCAGCAGGCGGTGCAGGCCGTGCGGCGCTGGAAGTTTGATCCGCCCACCAGCCGCGGCCGGCCCGTGATGGTGGCCGCGGTGCAGGAGTTCGATTTTGGCGGCGGGAACAGGTAGGTAGGTCCGCCGCCGTAGTGTGCCAAGTGCCCTGACGCCGGCCCGCCTAGCGGGCCGGCGTCCTTGCCTTTCGGGGGGCGGGCTCGAGTGTTCACTTGCGGCGTCACCGGACGGGTGCATGCTGAGTCCAGGCCAGTTCCCTCCCTCTCCGTGAACCGTAACGAGCATTTCCGCCTGCCGGGGTCCTGTCCCGCGGCTGCCTACCCGGAGGGAGTTGCCCATGCCGTCTAGGCTGACCAGTTCCGGCACGGTTGAGCAGCGGCTGCGGGTCCAGGAGAGGCAGCTGGCGACGATCTTCAACAGCTCGCGGGACATGATGATGCTCGTGAAGGTAGAGCCGGGCGTGCTTTTCCGCGTGGTGTCGGTCAACGGCGAATACCTGAGCAAGGTTCACTCGGTGGGCTACCGGTTCACGGCGGAGGATTTTGCCGGGAAAACGTGCGACGAGGTGATGGCGCTCTTCGGGTTTCCGGCCGCGGCGACGGCCAGCATCCGGGCGCGCTACGAGCAGGTGATCGGGTCCCGCGAGGTCCTGGCCTACGACGAGGACAAGAACGGGCCGGCGGGCGTGTTCCACGGGCGCACCACGATCACCCCCCTGCTGGACGAGAACGGGACCTGCACCCACGTCCTCTACGCGACGCAGGACATCACCGCGCAACGGGTGGCGGAACTTGAGCGCAACCGGAGCGAGGGGATGCTGCGGGCGATCCTCGACCACTCGTTCCAGTTCATCGGTCTGCTCGATCCGGCGGGCCGGCTGTTGCGGCCCAACCAGACCTCGCTCGACGCGGTGGGGGTGAGCCGCGAGGAGGTGGTCGGCAAATATTTCTGGGACACGCCCTGGTGGACCCATTCGCCGGCGGAACAGGCGCGGCTGCGCGAGGCCGTCGGCCGGGCGGCGCAGGGGGACTTTGTGCGCTACGAGACCACCCACCCGACGGCGGACGGACGCGTGCTGCGCTTCGACTTCTCGCTCAAGCCCGTGCGCGATGAGCGCGGCACGGTGGTGGCGCTGATTCCCGAGGGCCGGGACATCACGGAGAGCAAGCACGCCGAGCAGGCTCTGCGGGAGTCGGAGGAAAAATTTGCCAAGGCGTTCCGTGCGAGCCCGCAGGCCATGTCCATCGCCTCCATGGACGACGGCCGTTACCTGGAGATCAACCAGGCCCATCAGGAGCTTTTCGGCTTCCTGCCGGAGGAGATCGTCGGGCGCACCCCGGCGGAACTGGGCATCCTGGTGGACCCGGCCGTGACCGACCGCGGCATCGAGGAAATCCGTCGCAAGGGACGGGTGAAGGACCTGCAGCTCAAGGCGCGCACGCGCGACGGTCGGGTGATCACCGTGATCAACAACGCGGAGCTCGTTCACGTGGGCGGCCGCGAGTGCGCGCTGCTTTCCTCGCGCGATGTCACGGCCCAGCTCCAGGCGGAGCAAGCCCTGCGGGAGTCGGAGGAGAAGTTCATCAAGGCCTTCAAATCCAGCCCCGATGCCATCTCGGTGCACGAGCTGGACACGGGCCGCTACGTGGAGGTCAACGACGGCCTGGTGCGCCACTTCGGCTACAGCCGCGAGGAGATCATCGGCCGGACTCCGCTCGAGCTGGGCATCTGGCCGGACCAGGGGGAACGGCAGGATTTTGTCGGCCGGCTGAAGCAGGCGGGCTCGGTGCGCAACCACGCGGTGACCATCCGTCGGCGCAGCGGGGAGCTGCGCGAGTGTGAACTCTCGGCGGAGGTGTTCGAGCTGGGCGGCCGGCCCCACAACGTCACCGTGCTGCGCGACGTCACCGAGCAGCTGCAGGCCGAGCGGGCGCTGCGCAGCTCGGAGGAACGGTTTGCCCGCGCCTTCCGCGCCAGTCCCGACGCGATTTCGATTTCCGATCTGGCGACCGGCCGCATCCTGGAGGTGAACGAGGGCTTTGCCCGGCTCGCGGGATTGCCGCGCGAGGAGATCATCGGGCGCACGGCGGAGGAGCTGGGCTTCTGGGGCGAGGCCGGGGGCCGCGGGAGGATGGTCGAGGAAATCCTGCGCACCGGCTCGGTGCGCAACCTCCAGGTTCGTGTCAGGAGCCGGCAGGGAGAAGAGGGTGAATTCCTGGTCTCCGGCGAGCAGGTGGAGATCGGCGGCCGGCCGTGCCTGGTGATCGTGGCGCATGACATCCGCGACCGGATCAAGGCCGAGCAGGCGCTGCGGGAGTCGGAGGAGAAGTTTGCGGCCGCCTTCAGGGTTTCGCCCGATTTCAGCGCCATCGTCGATTATGAAACCGGACAGCACATCGAGGTGAACGATGCGAGCGTATCGTTCTTCGGCTACAGCCGGGAGGAAATCATCGGGAAGACCGCGCTTGAGCTCGGAATGATTTCCAGCGCGGAGCCCCGCTCCCGGATGCTGGAGCTGCTCAACCGGAGCGGAAAGGTCCGCGGGATGCGCGTTCCCGCCCGCACAAGAGACGGTCGCGAAGTCACGGTCGAGCTGAGCGCCGAGATCGTGCACCTTCGCGGGCGCAAGTGCATCCTGCGCATATCGCGCGACATCACCGCGGCGCTACAGGCCGAAGCGGCGCTGCGCGAGTCGGAGGAGAAGTTCGCGAAGGCGTTCCGTTCCAGCCCGCAGGCGCTGATCATCACCGAGATTCCCAGCGGGCGTTACATCGACGTCAACCTCGGCTTCGAGCGCATCACCGGCTACAACCGGGAGGAGATCATCGGCCGCACCGCGCTTGAGATCGGCATCTGGGAGAACCTGGCGGACCGCGAGGAACTCATGCGGCGCATGCAGCAGGACGGCTGGGCGCGGGACCTGGAGTTTGTCTTCCTCGGCAAGGGCGGGAAGCGGCTGGTCACGCGCTGCTCGTTCGAGCTGATCGACATCTCCGGCCAGAAGTGCCTGCTGAGCGTGATCGAGGACATCACGGATCGGCGCCGCGCCGAGGAGGAGAAGGCCACGCTCGAGGCGCAGCTGCGCCAGAACCAGAAGCTCGAGGCGCTGGGCACGCTGGCCGGCGGCATCGCGCACGATTTCAACAACATCCTCACGGCGATCATCGTGAACCAGGAGCTGGCGCTGATGGACATCCACGAACCGGCCGACCTGCGCCGGCGGCTGGAGGAGATCGGGCAGGCCAGCGGCCGGGCCAAGGAGCTGGTGCGGCAGATCCTCACCTTCAGCCGCCAGCAACCGCACGAGAAGATCCGCCAGCGCCTGCAAATGATCGTGCGCGAGGCGCTGGGACTGCTGCGGGCCTCGCTGCCGGCGACCATCGAAATTCTGCAGGATCTCGCGCCCGAGGCGCCGCCGGTGCAGGCGGACGCTTCCCAGATCCACCAGGTGGTGATGAATCTCTGCACCAACGCGGCGCACGCCATGCAGGAGCGCGGCGGCCGGCTCACGGTGCGGCTGGAGCGACGCCAGCTCGACGAGGCGGCCTGCCGCGCCCTGCCCGGGCTCGTGCCGGGGACCTATGCGCAGCTGACGGTCGCCGACACCGGGCATGGCATGGATGCGGCCACGCTGACGCGCATCTTCGAGCCGTTCTTCACGACCAAGGGGCCCGGGGAAGGCACGGGCCTGGGGCTGCCGATGGTGCACGGCATCGTGCAGAACCACGGCGGCGGCATCTTTGTGCAAAGCCTGCCCGGCACGGGCACGACCTTCGACCTTTATTTCCCCGAGGCGAGCGGGACCGACAGCCGCGCGCCGCTGGGCAGGGTGGACATCGTCCCCGGCCGGGGTGAGAGCGTGCTCGTGGTGGACGATGAGCAACCCATCTGCTTCGCGGTGGGCGCCATGCTGCGCAGGATCGGCTACCGCGTGGAAACCTTCACCGATCCGACCGCCGCGCTGGAGCGATTGAGGGCGGACCCGTCGCATTTCCAGCTCTTGCTGACCGACCGGACCATGCCCCACATCACCGGCCCGGCCCTGATCGTGCGCATGAGGGAATGGCGGCCCGGTCTTCCGGCGCTGCTCATGAGCGGCCACAACAGCCCGGGCGGCAGCGACGAGGTGCTGCCGCCGGAAACGGATTACGGGCTTGTCGCCAAGCCGCTCGATATAGCAGATCTCTCCCGGGCCGTGCGCGAGGCGCTCACGGCCCGGAAACCAAGCTGACATGGAAAACCCATCCTCCGAATCCCGCGGGCGCGTGCTGTTCGCCGACGACGACCGGGCCGCCCGCGAAGGTCTGGCCGAAATGTTGCGCCGGCTGGGTTATTCCTGCGAGACGGCGCCCAATGCGACCGAGGCGCTGCAGCAACTGCGCACCGCCTCCTTCGAGGCGCTGATCTCGGACATCCACATGCCGGGCAACCTCTCGCTCGAGCTGGTCGAGGCGGCGGTGCAGGCCGTGCCCGGGTTGCCGGTGATCCTGCTCACGGGCCGCCCCTCGGTGGACACGGCCGCGCGTTCGGTGCGGCTGCCCGTGACGGCCTACCTGACCAAGCCGCCCGAGATCGCCGAACTGGCCAAGGTGCTGGACCAGGCCATCGCGGACTTTCGCGATTACCGGCTGATCCAGGACGGGCGCCAGCGGCTGCGCGACTGGGAGCGGGAACTCGAACGGATCGAGCTGGCATCCCGCCACGCTCCGGCGGGCGGGGATGGCGCGATGGAGAATTTCATCCGCGTGTCGTTGCGCCAGGCGATCCTCGTGCTCAGCGACCTGGAGCGGGCCACGCTGGCGCTGGATCGCCGCGCCAACGACCGGTTGCGCGAGGTGGACCACGTGGCCGCCCTGCGGCACACCGTCGAGGTGCTCGAGCGCACACGCCAGAACTTCAAGAGCAAGGACCTTGCCGACCTGCGGCGGCAGCTGGAGCGCCTGCTCGCCCGCCCGCAGGGTGCCGGCGAGGGCATCTGAAGCGGTTGATTTTTTGCTAAAGGCCGCCCGGGAAAGGCCGATGAGCAGGGTGGAAGGCCCGCAACCCGGTTGCAGGCAGCTTTCTCCGGCAGGACATACGGGTCTGCCAGTCGAAGGCACAGTCACGTTTCACCCTCTTGGAGGGTGGCGCGAGACTGTGCCTTTTGCTTTTGGCCCGTTCCGTTCCGCCGGCAGCGGCCCCGGGCCTTCCGCCCTCCACGGATCCCATCATGAAACTCATCAGCCAACGCGGATTAAACACCCGCATGCTTCTCTCAATCGGCCTGACTGTCCTGGCCGGTCTCGCCGTTCTCGTCACCCTGACCACCGTGCGCGTCTTGAAGAGCGCGCACGAGGACGCTTATGCGCTCAGCCGCACCAAGGCCGAGGCCATCGGCGCCGAAATGTCCAACCGTCTCGATCGTGCCTTCGGCACCGCCCGCACGCTGGCCGAATCGTTCGAGGGCTTCCTGGTTGAAGGTCATCCGACCCGCGCGCAGGCCGACGCCATGCTGCGCAGCAGCCTCGAGGCCAGCGCCGACTACATCGGCGTCTGGACGCTGTGGGAGCCGAACGCCTTTGACGGCCGCGATGCGGAATTCGTGAACCAGCCGGGGCACGACGCCACCGGCCGCTACATCGCCTACTGGAACCGCGGCAGCGGCAAAGTCATCGTCGAACCGCTGGTGGACTACACCACCGAAGGTGCCGGTGACTACTACCTGCTGGCCAAGCGCAACAACCAGGAAACGGTGCTCGAGCCCTACATCTACAAAGTCGCCGGCCGCGACGTGCTCATGACCAGCCTGGTGGTGCCCGTGCACCGCGCCGATGGCACTTTTGCCGGCGTGGTCGGCGTGGATCTCCCGCTTGAAACCCTCGGCGCCGAGATCGCCAAGTTAAAAGTCGGTGAGACGGGCTACGTGGCCCTGGTCTCCAACACCGGAATTTATGCCGCCCATCCCAAGGCGGAACGTCTGGGCAAACCGATGAAGGACACCGACCCCTGGGTTGTGCCCTTCCTCGGCAATTTGAAGAAAGGCGAGGCTTTCGAGACGGAAAGCTACTCCCGCACCTTGAACGACATGACCTACCGCTTCGGCGTGCCCGTGCGCATCGGCGCCACCACCACGCCGTGGGCCGTGGGCATCACGATCCGCGAAAGCGAGGTGCTCGCCGGGGCTTGGAGGCTGCGCAACACGATCATCCTCGCCGGTGCGCTCGTGCTGGCCGCCGTCCTGCTGGTCGTCTGGTGGATCGCTCGCGGCATTTCCCGCCCGGTCCGCGCCATTGCGCTGCAGCTCGGCTCGGGCGCCGACGAGGTGACCGCGGCCTCCGGCCAGGTCTCGACCGCCGGCCAGGCGCTCGCCGCCGGTGCGAGCGAGCAGGCCGCCTCCCTCGAGGAGACCAGTTCCTCGCTCGTGGAACTTTCCAGCATGACGAAGCGCAACGCCGACCATGCCGCCACGGCCAAGGCCCTCGCGGCCGAGACCCGCGCCGCCGCCGACTCGGGCGCGACCGACATGCACCAGATGTCCACGGCCATGGCCGACCTGCAGAAGGCCAGCGCCAGCGTGGCCGCCATCGTCAAGACGATCGACGAGATCGCCTTCCAGACGAACATCCTCGCCCTCAACGCCGCCGTCGAGGCCGCCCGCGCGGGCGAGGCCGGCGCCGGCTTCGCCGTCGTCGCCGAGGAAGTGCGCAATCTGGCCCAGCGCAGCGCCAGCGCCGCCAAGGAAACCGCCGCCACCATCGCCGAGGCCGTGCGCATGAGCGAACTCGGCGTCGGCATCAGCGGCAAGGTCACGAGCGGTTTCGCCGGCATCGTGGACCGCACGCGCCGCCTCGACAGCCTGGTCGCCGAGATCGCGTCCGCCTGCCACGAGCAGAACGAGGGCATCGTCCAGATCAACACCGCCGTCAGCCAGATGGACAAGGTCACGCAGGGCAACGCCGCCTCCGCCGAGGAAAACTCCGCGGCCGCGGAGGAGCTCAACGCCCAGGCCGTAACCCTCAAGGGCTGCGTCAACGAGCTGATGCAGATCGTCAACGGCCGCAGCGCCGAAACGGTGGTGTCGCCGGCGCTGCCCCCGAAGCGTCCGGCCGCGCCGATCTTTGCCCGGACCGGCACGAACGCCGGGCCCGCGAGCTCCGCTTCGGCCGATTTCTTCGAGGACCAGCCGGCCGACGCCGGCTCTGCGCACCAAAATCATGTCCGGGCCTGAAGTGTCCCCGCCGCCGAGAATCCTGCTGGTGGACGACGACGACCTGCTCGCCGAGAGCCTGGCCGAGTATCTCCGCCGTCACGGCTACGCCGTGCAGGTCGCGTGCGAAGGGCGCATGGCGATGGATCTGCTCGCCCGGCAGCGGTTCGCGCTGGTGATCAGCGACATCTTCATGCCCGAGGTGGACGGCATCGAGTTACTCGGCCTGCTGCGTCGCTGCATCCCGCCGCCCGCGATCGTGGCGATGTCCGGTTCGGGTGCCGGCCGCGTGGAGTGCATGCTGAAGATGGCTTCCGTGCTCGGGGCCAGCCGCACCCTCTCGAAGCCGTTTCAGCCCGCGCACCTGATCCGGCTGGTGCACCAGCTGATCGGACCGGGTCGCGTGAAGGTGGCGGGTTAACCTGCCACTTTCTCCGCCAGCAAGGACTCCAGGTCGAGCGGCGCGGTGACCATCGCTAGTTCGCCCTGTGGCGTGCGCGGCCACTGGTCGGCGGGCCGGTCCCAATAAAGTTCGACGCCGTTCTGGTCCGGGTCACGCAGGTAGAGTGCCTCACTCACCCCGTGGTCGCTCGCGCCGTCGAGCGGGATGCCCGCGGCGACGAGCCGGCGCAGCGCGTCGGCCAGATCCGCGCGGGTGGGGTAGAGGATGGCCGTGTGAAAGAGCCCGGTGGAGCCGCGCGGGGGCGGCCGCCCGCCGAGGCTTTCCCAGGTGTTGAGACCGAGGTGATGATGGTAGCCGCCCGCCGAGATGAAGGCGGCCTGCGGGCCGTAGCGCTGCGTCAGCTCGAAGCCCAGCACGCCGCAATAGAAGTCGAGCGCGCGTTGCAAGTCGGCGACCTTGAGGTGCACATGGCCGATGCGCACACCGGCGGCGAGGGGACGGGGGGAGGACATGCCCGCAGGGTGACCCCATTCCCGCGAAACGCAAAACCGGCCGGGCCCGGGATGCGCCCGTTATCCGGAACCAGGTGCTTCAGTTCGCCCGCCCGGAGCCGATTCAAGGGAGTGATGACCCACTCCTCGCCTCAAGCCGACCCCGCCGTGACGCCCGCGGCCGGGTTGGATGTGCTCTTCGTGGACGACGATCAGGACATTGCCAGCCTGATGACGGAATATCTCCGGCGGTCGGGTTACAAGGCCGAGAGCGCCACCAACGGGCAGACCGCCCTGAAGAAGCTGAACGGCCGGGAAGTGGCGGTGATCGTGACCGACATCCTCATGCCGGAGCTGGACGGGTATGAGCTCATCATGAAGCTGAAGCAGCGGCCGCAGCGCCCGATCATCATCGCGGCCTCCGGCAATGCCTCGAGCATCGGCATGGATTTTCTCAAGTCGGCCCGCCAGCTGGGCGCCGACCGCGTGCTGCCCAAGCCCTACCTGCCCACGACATTGCTGGCCCAGGTGCGGGAAATCCTGGGGCCGCGCCCGCCGCTGGCATCCGTCCCGGCTTAACCGCGCCGGTTTTGCGCCGATGGGAGGGTGTCCGCGCCGTTGCGCCCCGCAGTCGTGACCGCGAGCCCAATCGCCGCCCTCGTGCCGTCGCCGTGACGATCCTCCCCCGGGAGGGCAACCGCCACACGCGACCGGCCCCGGGCGAGCGCCGGGCCCGGGGCCAAGAAATGGCTTGGTTTGGCCCGCCCGCGTTCTACGTTGGGCCGTTCCCATGCCCGCGCTCCTTACTCTGCTCGACGTCACGCTGCACTTCGGCGGTCCCGCCATCCTGGAAAAGGTCAACTTCCAGGTGGACCCGGGCGAGCGCATCTGCCTCATCGGCCGCAACGGCGCCGGCAAGTCCACGCTGATGAAGGTTATCGTCGGGGAGATGAAGCCCGATACCGGGGATGTTTTTCGCCCGGCCAACGCCGTTTACCGCCGCCTCACGCAGGAGGTGCCGACCGACCTCGCCGGCAGCGTGCACGACATCGTGACCGCCGGCCTGCGGCCCAACGACGACCACCACGAGGAGGACTGGGAACGCGACGTGCGCGTGGAGGATCTCATTTCCGCCACCGGGCTGAAGCCCGACCAGGAATTCTCGGCGCTCTCCGGCGGTTTGAAGCGCCGCGCCCTGCTGGCCCGCGCGCTGGCCGGACAACCCGACCTGCTGCTGCTCGACGAGCCGACCAACCACCTCGACCTCGAGTCCATCCTCTGGCTCGAGGAGTTCCTGCTGGAGAAGAAGCCCACGCTGCTCTTCATCACGCACGACCGCGCCTTCCTGCGCCGCATCTCCACGCGCATCGTCGAGCTCGACCGCGGCCGGCTGGCCGGCTGGGCCTGTGACTACGACACCTACCTCGTGCGCAAGCAGGAGGTGCTGGAAGCCGAGGAGCGCCAGCGCGCGCTCTTCGACAAGAAGCTCGCGCAGGAGGAGGAGTGGATCCGCCGCGGCGTGAAGGCCCAGCGCTCACGCGCCACGGCCCGCATCAACGCCCTCAAGGAGATGCGCGCCCAGGCCCGCGCCCGGCGCGACCGCACCGGCACCGCCACCATCAAGCTGGCCGAGGCCGACCGCTCCGGCGTGAAGGTCATCGAGGCGGAGAACGTGAGCTACGCCTACACGGCCGGCGGCGTGCCGGTCATCCGCGACTTTTCCACCGTCATCCGGCGCGGCGAGAAGATCGGCATCCTCGGGCCCAACGGCGCCGGCAAGACCACGCTCATCAAGCTCCTGCTTGGCCAGATCCAGCCGACCGCGGGCAGCGTGAAGCACGGCACCAACCTCGAGGTGGTGTATTTCGACCAGCTCCGCGCCCAGATCGACGACAACAAGACCGTCGCCGACAACATCGCCAACGGCAACCCGACCGTGACGATCGACGGGCGCACCAAGAACGTCATTTCCTACCTGCAGGACTTCCTCTTCGAGCCCACCCGCGCGCGCACGCCGGCGAAGGTGCTCTCCGGCGGCGAACGCAACCGGCTCCTGTTGGCGCGGCTCTTCACCAAGCCGGCCAACGTGCTCGTGCTCGACGAGCCGACCAATGACCTTGATGCCGAGACGCTCGACCTGCTCGAGGACCTGCTGGTGGAGTTCCAGGGCACGCTGCTGCTGGTGAGCCACGACCGCGAGTTCCTCGACGAGGTCGTCACGAGCACGCTGGTGTTCGAGGGCGACGGCCGGCTCGGCGATTACGCGGGCGGCTACACCGACTGGATGCAGGACAAGGCGAAGCAGGCGAGCAGAGCCTCTGCTGTAGCCGGGGTCGCTGACCCCGGTCGGAGCGCAGACAAGGTACCGGGGTCGGCGACCCCGGCTGCAACGAAACCCGCGAAGAAACTCTCCAACAAGGAGCGCCAGGAGCTCGAGGCCTTGCCGGCGAAGATCGAGGCCCTCGAGAAGGAGCAGGCGCTGCTCACGGAAAAGCTCGCGGATCCGTCGTTCTACCGCAGTCAGGCCGCCAAGTTCGCCGAGGTTAAGGCGCGCCTTGAGACCGTCGAACGCGAGCACGCGGCGGCGTTTGCCCGCTGGGAGGAGCTGGCGGCCGGCAAGGCCTGAGCCTTACTCGTGCCGCAGGACGTAGCTGCGGGTGCGTTCCTGGGTGATGCGCCCGGCCAGGGCCCCCCGCGCCCAGCGTGCCTGCAGCAGCGCCTGCATGCGGCTCGAGACCTCGGCGCGGTCGTTCCCGGTGAGGTGGTCGCCGGTCTCGGGGCAGAATTCGTGATGATGCCCCTGCTCGACCCACTGGAAGCAACAGGCCGTGACCACGCCCGTGTGGTCGGCCTCGACGAAGGGATGCGCGAGCATGCCCTCCACGAGGGCGCGGAAATCGGCATTGTGAAAGGGCTTGGCGGCACAGGCGTTGGCGCCGGCGGCCAGCAGGCTGGCGGTGAGGGCCTGGTCCATCGAGCCGCTGACCGCGATGAAGGGCAGGGCGAGCGACGGGTGGTCTCGGCGCAGCGGCGTGAGCACGTCGAAGGCATCGCTGCCCGGGAACATGAAGTCGCAGACGATGAGATCCACCGTGGCGCGTGCCAGCAGCTCGTTGGCGGCGCTGGGGCTCGTCACAATGACCACGTCGTGCGGCGGGTTGAACATCCGCTGGAAGATCCGCTGGGAAGTGACGCTATCCTCGATGTAGAGAATGCGCTTCACGCCGGGCCCTCAGTCCTGTTTCAGCTGGATGTCCGCGATCAGGCGGTGGCCGCTGCAGTCGAAGTGGAAGGTGTGGCGCTCGGAGCCCTTGATGCTGGAGACCGCCAGGTGGTCGCCGCGCACAATGGTCGGGAGCGTGAGTTTGCAGGGAAAACCGATGTTGCAGAGGGCGTTCTTGAATCCGCCCACGGTCATGTTGGTGATCTCGCCGATCACGTCCTTGATGGCGGAGTCGCCGCTCATCTCGACCTCGGCGGCGCTCATGCCCAGCACCCGGGCGGCGGCGTCCTGCGCGAAATCATCGGGGATGCAGAGATACACGATGCCGTCGATTTGGCCGAGGAACCCCACGCTGCCGAAGACATGCGGCTTGTCCTTGAAGCCCGCATAGGCGGCCTCGGCCGATTTCTCGACAAAGGTGGCCTCACGCTTGAGCATGATGGCACACACGTTCTTGACGGCGCGAACGATGGATTCCTGGACGATGGTATCCGAGATGGGTTGGGCGGTGGCCATTAGGGCAGGGAGGACCGGCTTGTAATCGGCTGGAACTACCGCTGATTGAGGTAAATCTGGCAGTGCAGGATTGCCGCCGGGCCGGGAAAGCCTAGCCAAGAGGCATGTTGCGCCCGATCGGTTTCCTGCTGGCCTGCCTGCTCCTCCAGGGCTGCGTTTCTCCCGAACCCTCCGCTGTTTCCAAAATGAACCTGCTGCCCGCCTCGGATGCGCGTTTTCACTACGAAGGCCGTTTCGACCGGACTGATCCGGCCCAACCGGTCATCATCTGGGGGGGCGACCGCATCGGCGTGGACTTCGAGGGCGGGGCGCTGACGGTTCATTTTGGCGCAGCCACCGGGCAGAGTTATTTCAATGTGACTGTGGATGGCGTGACCGAGATCGCAGCCGGAACCGACGGACGGTTTGTCTGGCCTCACCCGCTCGCCCCCGGCCGGCACGGGTTGCAGATACTGAAGCGCAGCGAGGCCGATGCCGGACACGTGGTCTTCCGCGGCGTGGAGCTGGCCGCTGGCGCCCAGGCTTGGGCGCCGGCCGCACCGGCGTATAAGCTCCGGCTGCAGTTCCTCGGCGACTCCATCACGGCCGGAGCCAACAACGAGGACGGCGAGGTGGACCAGTGGGAGGACCGGCGCACGCACAACCACGCGCTGAGCTACGGGTTCCTGACCTCGCAGGCGCTGGGTGCGGATCATCGGGCGGTGGCGGTCAGTGGCATGGGCATCTGCGAGGGTTTCGTGCCGATGCGGGTCGCGGAAACCTGGGACAAGATCTATCCGCGCGACCGTCCGGAGCGGGCGGACCTCGCCGCCTGGGTGCCGGACGTCGTGTGCGTGAATTTCGGCGAGAACGATTCCGCCTTTCCGCGCACGGAAGGTCGGGGTTTCGCGAAGGACTTTGCCGCCCGTTACGTGGCTTTCATCAAGTCAGTGCGGATTGCCTGGCCACAGGCGCAGATCGTTCTGCTGCGAGGTGGGATGTCCGGCGGCGCCAATGATCCGGACCTGCGCGCTGCGTGGATCGCCGCCGTGCAGGAACTCGAGGCGCCCGACCGGCGGATCAGCCATTTCGTTTTCAAACACTGGACCGACCACCATCCGCGCGTGGCCGACCACCGTATCATGGCCGGCGAGTTGACGGATTGGCTGAAGCGGCAACCGTGGATGGCTCTGTTCCTCTGAACCAAGGCGGGGAAACCACCGAGACACCAAGGCGCCGAGAAAATCGTTAGACCGGAATTGCTTTGGCTGACTTTGTGTCTCTGTGCCTTTGTGGTTCAAGTTTCCACCCCATACCCCATGAAGTTCCGCCTGCTCCTGTTGTTCTCCGTCCTTTGGCTGCTGTCCTCTGCCCAGGAGGCCGCGCCCGCGCGCAAGCCCGGTGACTACCCGCTCACCGCCGATTCGCTCCCGCAGGAGGGCGTGCCCAAGGGCCAGCTGCTCGGGCCCTTCGAGTGGCGCAGCGCGATCATTCGCGGCACGGTGCGGCGTTATTGGGTGTATGTCCCCGCCCAATACAACGCCGCCAAACCCGCCGGCCTGCTCGTTTTCCACGACGGCCAGCGCGCGCTGAACCCCAAGGGTCCGCTCCGCGTGGACCAGGTCATGGAAAACCTCATCCACAAAAAGGACATTCCCGTGATGATCGGCCTCTTCATCACGCCGGGCAACCTGAGCGAGCGCTATCCCGACGACCTCGGCATGAACAATCCGAACAACCGTGCGCAGGAATATGATGTGCTCACCGACACCTACGCCCGCCTGCTCACCGAGGAACTCATCCCCGAGCTGAAGAAGACCTACGCGATCAGCGACGACGTTGAAAAGCGCGTGATCGGCGGCACCAGCAGCGGCGCGATCTGTGCCTTCACCACGGCGTGGGAGCGACCCGAGGCCTTCCGCAAGGTCATCAGCATGATCGGCAGCTATGTTTCCATCGGCTTCCAGCCCGCGCGCGGCAACCAGCCGATGATCCCCGGCGGCGACCTTTATCCGACACTCATCCGCAAGACTCCGCCGAAGAACATCCGCATCTTCCTGCAGGACGGTTCCAACGACCTGGATAACCCGCACGGCAACTGGTTCCTCGCCAACCAGCAGATGCTCTCCGCCCTGAATTTTGCCAACGCCAGCGCCGACCGGCGCAAGCTCGAGGGTCCGCGCTACGACGTGAAGCACGAGTGGGGCGACGGCGCGCACAACGACAGCCACGGCGGCGCGCTCCTGCCCGACATCCTCCGCTGGATGTTCCGCGACGTGGCCAAGGACTAGCCGCGGCAATCGCGGAATCCGGGTTTGATTCACGGCGGGCACTCAGGCGGCGGTGACGTGCGGTCTCGGCTGTCCGGCCGGGCCCATGCCCGGGTAGAAGGCGAGCGCGAGGAAGTCGGGGTAAAGCCGGCGCTGCTGTGTCTCCTTGCGGAGCGTCGTGGCGGGTTGCGGTTGAAGCGGACGACGGGGCGTCCGCTGGCGGTTGGTTTTGTTTTTCATGGTGGGAAAGGCGGCTGACCTTTCCCCACCGGGCAAACCACCGGGGGCAACAAAAAGCCCCTCCGGTGGACACCGGAGGGGCGAAAGTCGGGCAGGACTTCAGAACCCTCGCGGCGCGCCGTTAACGGCGGGCACGACGACGGACGACGGGCGGGAGGCGCCGATCGTGATGTGGGTCGTGAGGACGGAGAGTTTCATGAAACAGCAAGGACGGAAACCGTTGCTGCGGGATTGTCCATCCGGGGGAAGGCGTCCGGTCCGATTTGGCCCGAACTGTGCCGGTGCGGGCGGATCAGGACTTGTTCGGTGCGGCCAGCTTGAACTCCTTCAGCAGTGCCTCGATCTTGCCGGTGATGTCGCTGCGCGGATCGCCGGGATGCAGGCCGGCGTGGCGCACGGTGCCGTCGGGGGCGATGATGGCGACGAAGGGAATGCCCTCGATGCCGTAGTCGGGATTGAAAACGTTCTGTTCGCTGAAGACGACATCCCAGGTGATTTCCTTCGCCTTCATGAAGTCCTTCATGAGCGCCATCTCGCGCGCGGGGTCGCCCTCGGTGCTGATGCGCGGGCCCATGTTGGCAACAAAGCCCTGGATGCTGGTCACGCCGAGGAAAGTCACGGGCGCGTCCTTGAAGTGTGCGACATGCTCGCGGATTTGCGGGAACGAGGCGATGCACGGGCCGCACCACGTGGCCCAGAAGTCGAGCACGACGACGCGGCCCTTCAGCGCGGAGAGCTTGGTGAGGCCCTCACGGGAGGCCCAGGTGAAATTCAGCTCGGGTGCAGCTTTGCCGAGCAGCGCGGTCTGCGCCGCGGCGGCCTTGCCGGCCTGGTCCAGCTGGGCGAGGATCGGGTCCACGGTGTTGGCGGCCTTGGTGCCGGGAAAATCCTGCTTCAGTTTCATCAGGGTTTCACGCCCGGCCTTCTCCTCCCGGAGCACCTGGATGTAGAGGACGGCCTTCATCATGGCGATGTTGGCGACGGCATCGGTTTTTTCGCCGGCGTGCTTGGCGAGCAGGGCGTCGAACTTGGCCAGCTCCGCGGAAAAGTTGGCCACCGTCGGATCGGTGGACTTCAGCTTGGCGGAGACTTCATCCACGAGCGCCTTCAGCTCAACCATGATCGGGTCGGACGGCTGGGGAGCGGCCGCATCCTGGGCGGGGAGGGTGACGAGCAGGGCAAGGCCGGCGATGAGCGTGGCGAGAAGGCGGAGTGGTTGCATGCCCGGCCACTTTGACCGCCCGGCGGCCGGCGTCGAGCGACTTTGCAGGCGGGCGCGCCCCGCCAAGGCCGGTCGCGCGGGGTCAACGGCCGGTCGGGCGCTCTTCGGCGGCGGCGGCGTCGAGGTCGGCGTCGGTGGGAAACCAGTCGAACACGGTGTCGCGCTTGCCGAGCAGGTGACGGTCGGTGAAGTTCAGCAGCGCGGTCCAGTCCTCGACGTTGAAGGTGTGGCCATGACGGGAATAGTGGACGCCGAGCCGCCCCGGTGCGCCGAGGAGCTGGTAGGCCGGTTCCGCCCCGAGGAAGGACTGGCGCACGGCCTCCGGCAGCGAGATCGTGTCGGTGTCGCCTTCGAGGGCGAGGAACGGCCGCGGGGCGCAGAGGGCGAGGAACCAATGCTGGTCAAAGGGCAGTTTCTCGCGTTGCCCCCGGAACTGGCGCAGTTCCGGCGAGAACCAGTTGGGGTATTTCAGCTCCATGAGGTCGAGCGTCTCGCTGCGACGCGGTCCCGCGAACCGATAGGCGCCGACCCCACCGCCGCCCGTGACGACAGGCGCCCCCAGCAGACGCTCATCATATATATATATAT
>JACCDR012567409.1_pt1 | contig 16469 bp, 16 predicted proteins | sample 7446431 | NCBI WGS metagenome assembly JACCDR01 (sample SAMN15323443, study PRJNA562643) | freshwater metagenome | isolation source: river surface water | place: USA:Blue River Watershed | collected 2017-08-17 | reverse complement strand
GTGCAAATGCTTTGATTGAAAGCAAGCCAAAGATAAATCCAATTAGCACGTGCATTTTCATAAAGACCTCGTTCGGTGTGATTCTGTTCATCAGTCACTTTTCAACGGTCTGTTTTCAATTTTCATGCCTAATTAGGGATCGATTGAAAGGCCCTCGAGCGCTCTTCAACGCTCTTTTTTACAAAAAAGTGATCAGAATTTGGTCGAACAAAAACCTAAGTGCCTTGCTTGTAATACCAATAGTCTATAATACCAATAGTCTATAGAGCGCTGTGGTCGGGGTGCCATTGTTGTTTCTATCTTGGGAATCTGGAGAGATGGGCCGGGTCTATTCAACTCCAGAGTCAAGATAAGACTCAACTCGAGCAAAAGAGCTTTCCGTGAGTATTCGCAGTTCGCCAGCTTTAGGATAGATGAGGGCATTAATGGAGTTGCCGCTCATGTTGATAAGAAAGTCGAGCCCCCTCATTTTTGGCTTTTCGAGTTTTTGGCAATCTTCAATCCTTTGGCACTTCAGAGCTTGGTCTATAGATTTATTCCAATTCGAATAGAGTTTATTTAAAGTTTTGTTGGGAAGAAAAAAGAATGTTCCCCAAAAACCTGAAGTCACTTCTTGAAAACCCTCTTTTTTATCAATTAAGGTCCCTGCAATACGAACTTCTGCGTCTCGAATCTGATGCAGTCTGTCTTTTGTCGGCATCAACAGTGCTTCGCGAACAGCCTTTCGCGGAATGCTAGGAAAGCGATTGATCTTTTTCTTTATGAGGGCGGCCTGCTCCATAGTTTTTTCTAGAATTTTAGCGGAGAGCCCTTGTTCTGCAGCTGTGTTTTTTGTTTTAAGAAGTGTCAAAGAAAGAACAATGGCAGACTTGATAACACTTTCTTCTTCCTTTTGATCTTTGTAGTGTCGCGCTGAAAGGCCGTCTATTAACTTATCGGAGCCCATTGGACTGATAATCCTCTGTAAGCAGTTCGTGCGTGCATAGATATCGTCTAAAAAGTAAGAATAAAAAGGAGCTCCAGATAAAAGGGCTTCTAAGACGTCTTTTTGTTGCTTCAAAGTTAGAGTTTGGCGATGGCAGTAGTCTCGAACAACAAAGCTTTCGTAGAAAAGTCTTTCGCTTTCGGAGATCTCAAAGGGTGTTTGCACTATAGCTTTGACCTCAGGGAGTCGGGCTGTATCAACCTGATTGATCACCAAAACCAAAAAAACGAGAGCGACTAAGATTGCAGTTGTGAGAGCAAGAAAAGCACCGGGACGCTTCATAGCCCTAGCCTTTAGCGACGGAGTGCTTTTGGATCGATTGCATCTTGCAGTCCATCACCCAAGTAATTAAAGCTAATAGTCGTGATAAGAATCATCACCCCTGGTAAAATAGCCAAAAAAGGTGCTTGGTAAATCAACTCCTGTGCATTGTTGAGCATATTACCCCAACTGGGTGTCGGTGGCATAATTCCAAGACCCAAAAAACTTAAAGCGGCCTCAAACAAAATAGACTCTCCAACACCCAGGGTGATAGAGACGAGCATTGGGGCTATGACATTTGGGAACATGTGTTGGATAATGATGGTACTGTCTTTTGCGCCAAGAGTTCTGGCAGCTAAAACGAACTCCCGCTCACGGATTGACAATATGCTTCCGCGTACGAGACGCGCAACTGTCATCCAGGAAAATAAACAGAGAATAAAAATCATTTTTACGACACTCTCGTTTGAAGAAGTCACCACAAAATTGAGCCAAGGAATTTTGCTCATGTCTATAGCTGCCATCACAATCAAAACAGGTATGGTTGGAAGAGATAAGAGTGCATCAGTCACTCGCATAAGCACAGTGTCCACCATACCACCATAGAACCCAGCGATACTGCCAATAAGCAGTCCAATCAGGGCCGATGCTACCGCCACTAAAATTCCGACTCCCATCGACACACGAGTTCCGTAAACTAAACGAATAAAGACATCGCGTCCTAATTCGTCAGTCCCTAGGATGTGAAAAGTCTCGAAGCCCTGAAATTCTTTGATCAGCGGATCAGCCTCGGGCACATCCAATGACTTCAATGTTTTAATGGCCTCGCTATTGCTCAGAGCCGCTAACTCAAAAAGAGCATCAGCAGGAGCCACCTGTGTGATTCCCATATTGATCAGGGCTTGTTGCAGGACCTCTGCTTGTTCTGGATTTGCGTTGATAAATCGTTCGATACTTGTTTCTTTGACATCGCTTCCTGCCTCAATACGACTCAGCGGTGCAACATAGCGGTTGGCAACATTCTGCGTATTTGGACTCAGTCCTGTGACCGACTCAATGACACCCGCAAAGATAGAAATTAGAATTAGGAAGCACATGACGACAGCGCCAGCAACTGCCAGGCGATGCTGCATAAATTGGCTTAAGACCATTTTCCACATGGGCTGAGCTTTTTCTAACTTAGATCGTGTGTTTTGATCCATAACTTCAGTTAGATTATCTTTATCTTGATTGACTTCACCAGAACTCATTGCTCCACCCTTTATCGATAAGAAATTCGTGGATCCGCAAATCCGTATAAAATGTCAGCTAGAAGATTCATCAAAAGAACCATGCTGACAGAAATGACAAAAGAAATCATGGCGACGTTGTAGTCGTTTCCAATAATTGAATCATAGACGAGCTTGCCGACTCCTTGATAAGCAAAAACAGTCTCAGTCAGCAGTGCGCCCGAGAAGAGTCCCGAAAAGCTGAGGGCTAAAATTGTAATAAGCGGAATCAAAGCATTGCGAAAACCGTGATCCCAAATCACTTGTTGACGAGAGAGCCCCTTGGCGCGAGCCGTGCGAATAAAATCATTGCGCATAGCCTCCAACATCGCCGCGCGGGTGAAGCGAGAAAAGCGCCCGATCTGCTGCAAAGCAAGACTTGCTACTGGAAGAATGAGGTAAATAGAGCGATCACCTAGGCTAGCCCAAAAGCCCAGAGTTCCTGATTCAATAGTTTGTGTTCCTCCCGCTGGAAGTAGCGGAATTTTTACAGCAAATATAATAATCAAAACAATGGCCAACCAAAAGGAAGGCACCGAGATGCCTGCAAACGAGAAAAAATTAATGATGTAGTCCGTCTTGGTCCCCGGCCTCAGAGCCGAAAAAACTCCAAGTGGAACAGCAATCAAAATAGAAACTAGTAAAGAGGACATGGATAATATAAAGGTATTCCATAGCCGAGGCCCCATCAACTCCTGAACAGGTACGCGATAGGTTCGGCTGTATCCCAAATCACCCTGCGCAATCGAGCTGACCCAGTTCCAATATCTTTTGTAGGTGGGTTGATCTAAGCCATAAAGGGCTTTGAGGCGCTCGATATCTTGAGAGGTTATTTTTGGGTTCGATGCGACCATCATGTCCACGGGGTCACCCGGCATCAATGTCATCAGGAAGAAGCAAACATAGGATAGCACAAGAATAACAGCTATCGTTTGCAACAGTCGTCGAGTGATGAAAGTGGTCATGACAGTCGTCCTTCTTTAGTTGAGATTCCAGTTTTCAATATTATTTGTTTCGTAGTACTGGTGCCCAGCCATTTTATAATTTTTCATATTGCCAGGAGTGACCGAAATATCAGAACGGTACATCAAAGGAATCACCGGTACTTCAGCAGTGTACTCTCCCAAAATGAGGTGTGCTAAGGCCGCTCGCTTTTGAGGGTTAAATTCCACGTCCATCTCGTCGAGAGCCTTATCAACCTTTGCATTCTTCCAGCCAGGGAAGTTTTGTCCAGACCAGCCATTGCTGCTACTAGGGATAGATTTTGATCCCAAAGTCGAACGGGGAGAGCTTTCAGGAGAAGAGACCCAGGCGTACATCGCCAAACCTTCAAATTTTCTTTTGTTCATTGTTGTGCCAAAGTAAACACGAGCAGGCTCGTTCTTGATCAAAATTTCAATGCCTGATTGTTTCCATTGATTTTGAAGATAGACCTGCACCAATTCGCGAGTTTTATTTCCCGCGGTTGTCTGAAAAACCAAAGAAAGTTTTTTACCATCTTTGTAACGAAAGCCATCAGATCCCATTTTCCAGCCAGCCTCATCAAGTAGTTTACCGGCTTGGCGTTTGGAGTATTTGTAGATTGTGATCAGCTTTGGGTCATTGGTAAACCAAGCTTTATCGACAGGGGGGATGTTGTGGATGGCAACAGATTGTTTGTTCTCGAAAAGAGCTTTGACTAGATCTTCGCGATTGATGGACAGGACAAGGGCCTTACGGACATTCAGATCTTTTAAAATTGGATTGTCTAATTGGAAGTCAATATGTTCATAAGTCAGCGAGGGAATAAAGTGAACGTTGTAAGGCAGTCTCTCGGCCTTGACCTTTTTTTCAAAAGCTAAGGCCTGATCAAAGTCAAGTCCCAGTGGAGAAATCATATCGATTGTTCCAGAGCGAAGGTTTGCCTCCATTGTTCCCGTATTTGGAATTAACTTTACAATCACTTTTTTGATATGGGGCTGTTGACCATAGAAGTGCGGATTGGGAGCCAAAGAAACATGGGAGCCCAATTTGACTTCGGTGATGACATAGGGGCCCGTGTAAAGAGCTGGGTTTGAGGGATTGCGAACATAGGCAGAGTTTTTTTCATACCCCTCTTTTTGTTTGCCATATTTTTTGAAGATGTCCATTTCTATATGCGTGGGAAGTGCGTAGAATTGACCCAGCTGATTGAAATCCCATTTGGCTCTGTCGTAGGTAAAAGTACATTTTTTAGGATTTTTTGAATCCACCTCAATTTTTTCAACTTGAGTCCAAGCTTCTTTTTCGCCAACTGCGACGTTAGGGCTGATCGCAATCGTGTGCGCTGTTATAAAGTCTTGGCAAGTGACAGGCTTCCCATCACCCCATTTTGCGGCCTCAATAATTTCCCAAACTGCCACCAGCTTTTTTTTGCCACCCTGATCTATAATCTTAGCTCCGCCATTCTCAATTGAGGGCATGGACTTCGCCAGCTGGGGCACCCATTGCCCTTCAGGAGTGAGATTTACCAGTGTGCGCCCGACCATACGGTAGATGTAGGCCGAGGCCGACATGCTCATAATAAGAGGATTCATGGATTCAAACTCTTGAGAAATCCCAATTTTCAGTTCAGCGTTGGTTGGTTTTGCCTGAGCCGTTGATGCTCCTAACAAACCACTCACCAGCAACAAGCTTATTTTCCAGTTTTTCATATTCTAAATCTCCTTAATAAATATCATTATAAAATTTTAACTTAGGCGAGGGGTCCTTGGGTTAACCAGCACGCCTTCTGATGTAAATCAGAACCTTCTAGCGTTGGAATCTGCTGGCTGCAGATATCCATTTTATGAGGACAGCGCGGATGAAATGTACAGCCACTGGGTGGGTTGATGGGACTTGGAACTTCTCCACTAAGTGATTTTTTCATTTTCTTTTTGCCCATTCCGACACGAGGAATAGAACCAATCAAAGCTTGAGTATAAGGGTGTTGGGGATTTTTAAAAAGTTCATCTCGCGGGGCAATTTCAACAATTTTCCCGAGATACATAACAGCTATTCGGTCACAAACATGTTCTATCACTGAGAGGTCATGAGAGATAAAGATGTAGGTCAAGTTTAGCTTTTCTTGCAGGTCTTTGAGCAAGTTTAAGATCTGTGCTTGAATGGAGACATCAAGGGCGCTGACGGGCTCGTCACAGATGATTAGTTCTGGATTTAGGGCGATAGCTCTTGCAATGCTGATACGTTGCCGTTGTCCACCCGAGAACTCATGAGGGTAGCGATTGATGTGAGCAGGTCGTAGCCCTACCAGCTCTAAGAGTTGTTCGACACGCAAGCGGCGCTCGTCGGGCGTTCCAATTTTGTGGATATCAAGAGGCTGGCGAATAATCTGGCCCACGGTCATGCGTGGATCCAAAGAAGCATAGGGATCTTGAAAGATCATTTGCATGTCTTTTCTTTTGAGACGCAGCTCTGATCCTTTGAGATTCAAAAAATCTTGACCATCAAATTTTATTTCGCCACTGGTTGGTTCATAGAGTCGAATCAGGGTTCGGCCGAGAGTTGACTTCCCACAGCCGGATTCGCCGACTAGCCCGAGTGTTTCTCCTTTTCGAACTGTCAGAGTGATGTCGTCCACTGCCTTGACTTGACCGACTTCGCGCAACAGAAGTCCCCGTCGAATCGGAAAGTATTTCTTTATATTTTTAGCCTGCAAAATAATATCACTCATAAAAAATATCTCCGGGCTTTAAAGGGGGTTGAAGCAAGCTACCTTATGGCCAGATTGTATTTCAACCAAAGGTGGCTTGGTGCCTGCGCACTCAGATTTGGCTCGCGTGCAACGCGTGACAAATGGACAGCCCTTCGGAAGTTCAAACGGAGAGGGGACGCTACCTTCGATTGTAGCTAAGCGGCGTACGCGCTCTCCAAATTTAGGTCGAGACGAAATCAAGGCCGCAGTATAAGGATGGCGAGGACTGGTAAACAGCTCTTGAGTTTCGGCCTGCTCGCAAGTTTGTCCTCCATACATGACCATCACCCGATCTGAAACCTCCGAAATGACACCTAAGTCATGGGTGATAAACTGAACAGTCATATTCAACTTTTCTTGTAAGTTTTGAATCAGCTCTAAAATCTGTGCTTGAATCGTGACATCAAGAGCCGTGGTCGGCTCATCAGCAATCAAAAATAGGGGATCGCAAGATAAAGCCATCGCAATCATGGCTCGCTGTCTCATGCCACCCGAAAGTTGATGTGGATAAGATTGATATCGTTGTTCCGGGGAGGGTATTCCCACCAGGCTTAACATTTCGATGGCTCTCTCTCGAGATTCTTGAGGAGAACACTTTTTGTGACGTAAGATTTGTTCGTCCATTTGTCGACCAATGGTCAAAACTGGATTTAAAGCCGTCATAGGCTCTTGAAAGATCATGGCCATCTCGCCACCGCGGACTTCTTCCATATCGGATTCACTGAGTTTCAAGAGATCACGACCGCGCAAAAGGATTTTTCCGCCAGAAACTTGTCCTGGCTTTTCAATTAACCTCATCAAAGAGTAAGATGTGACTGACTTTCCGCATCCGGATTCACCCACAATCCCCAATGTTTTTCCGTGTGGAATCGAGTAGGAAATATTATTGACGGCACGAACGGGCCCAGCCTTGGTAAAAAAAGTTGTCTCTAGGTTCTGGACTTCAAGAAGTGGTGTCGACACAGATTCAGATCCTTTGCTAAAAAAAACGTTTTGCTTCGAGCTCTTCCATGATTGAAAGGCCTGCTTTTTTGAGGGTCTTTCCCATCATCCCGCTCAGCTTGTCTGTCAGGCTTTCATGTTGATGGAATTGAATCTTAATAATGGGATGTTTACCTGCAAGTGCCATGAGGTAGTCATCACTCGTGCGAATCTCATCAACAAGACCCAGTTGAATGGCCTGTTCACCGTACCAGTACTCTCCAGTTCCCACTTTGTGCATATCAACCTGAGGTCGGTATTTATTCACAAAGGACTTGAAGAGTGTGTGAGTTTCCTCAAGCTGCTCTTTAAATTTTTCCTCTCCTTTGGGGGTGATTTCGCCAAGCAGAGTGACTGTTCGTTTGTACTCTCCTGCGGTGTACTCTTTAAAGTCGACATCATGTTTTTTCAAAATACGGTGGATGTTTGGAATTTGCGCTACGACCCCAATCGAACCGACAATTGCAAAAGGAGCGCAGAGAATCTTATTAGCTGTGCAAGCCATCATGTACCCGCCACTGGCCGCTACTTTATCAACACAGATCGTTAAAGGAATATTTTTTTCGCGTACCCGAGCCAACTGTGAGGCTGCCAAGCCGTACCCATAGACCAGACCGCCGGGGCTTTCTACTCGAACGACCACCTCATCTTGAATACGAGCTTGAGTGAGTACTGCAGTGATCTCGTTGCGAAGGTTTTCAACCCCCGATGCTTTTATGTCTCCTTCAAAATCAATGACATAGACTTTTTTATCGTCTGGACGATCACCTTCTTTTTCTTGTGCTTTTTTTTCTTCTTTTAGCTTTTTCTTAAATTCTTTTTTGTCCTGCTTGCTAGATAGTGTCTGGATCTGAAGGCTCTTGCTAAACTCTTTGAATCTTTTGTGCAAAAGTGTGATCTCAAGCTCTTTTTTTCCAGAACCAGCCTTGGCAGCTAGCCCTGCTATTAAAAGAATAACTGCGACGATAGCGATTAGGATGACAAAAGTCTGTGCTGCGAATATTCCAATGCTGTGCAGTGCGTCCATTGAGAACCCTCCAAGAGGGGACAAGTTATTCAGGAATTAGCCAAAGGTCGAGGATCTTTTTTGTTTACTCAAAAAAAAACCAGAGAGTTGCTAAGCTAAAACTTAGAATGTTCAAACCAGTGCTTATCTTCATTATTTTTGTTCTTGGATCTCTCTGGGGGCAGGCTCGGAGTCCTGATTGGGAGATGGAGCGACTGTCTGGTTTTGCTGAGCATCAAAGTCGTCAAGTTCGCAATGAAAAGGCCCGCGAAAAAGGTGAGCGCGAGTTTTTAGAAGAAAAAGATCAATGGGAGCGTCAACGCGAGCGGGCACGCCATGAATACAAAAAAGAAAAAAAGGCAGCCGTCATGTCAGATGACGGACCTGAAGCTCGAGTTGATGCGGCGACTAAGAGGAAGCAGCAAAAGGAATATCTGGAAGCTAAAGAGCTTTTTTTAAAAGAGAGAAATCGAGGGGCTAGGGCACTTCAACGTGACGGAAGTTTACCTACAGAGGATGAGGAGTTGGGACTTGATCAGTCAAGACCTCGATTCGATGTCACTAAAAGGCCGGACTATGGAGGGCCATTGAAGTACGGTCGTCGTGATTCGGGTGGCAGTCGCAGTGGTTCGGTGCCGAGCTTTCCATCTGGGAATGCATTTCCTCCGCCACCTTCGTTTCCAAGTGACTCAGACAATCCAGCTGCAATTGATGACTTTGGAGACATTCCACCTCCACCGCCGCCAATGCCATTTCCAAATGGAGGTGGTGACTTTGACGATGGAATGGGGTCAGATTTCCCGCCACCCCCACCGCCACCCTTCCCTGGGGATGGCTCAGGGGAGTTTTAACTTTCGCGAATCACCTCAGAGGTGCTAAGTCCGGCATATTTTTGAATCCCCTTCATGAGGTACCAAAAGATGCCCAATAAAAATAAAATAGAAGGACCCATAATAACGATCATCGACCAAAAGGTCATATCCGCGATTTGCTTATTGCGGGCCAAGGATTGAGCCTCTTCCGCCAAGGTTATATCAATATCTGTAAAAATTCGTTGAGCTAAGACAAAATTCAGAATGGCACTAAAGGCAAATGAAAGTGCCAAAAGCATGGTTGCCGTGCGCATATGCTGATGAAACTCAGACCGATGCCCTCTTTCTTCGAGGCGCGATTCTAAAAGATCCACCTTCATCAAATTCGGATTTAAAAAGAGAGTTTCAATAAAGGGTCTCTTTGTGAAGGCGGAGCCAAAAACGAAGGCACCTACTAAAGATGGAAATGCAGCCTCTTTGACAGCAAACCAAAATCCACTCAAATTAAATAAAGCCAAGCCCCCAGTCAGCAGAACATTGAGTAGTCCAAGGATCGAAAAGAAATTAGTCTTTTTTCTTTGAATAAGATCATAAATGCCGTAGCCCAATGGAAAAACCAAAGCCAAAATCAAGGCATTTAGGGGCCCCAGTCGATCACTGAGTTTGTTCAGAATAAAAATCGGCAAGAAAATATTAAAAATGAGATTGGCCATGCCGCTTTCTTGCTTTGGCAGTGGTTTGGCAGGAGGAGAGAGCTCAGAGGGGCTTTGGTTTACAGACATAGGGTTTGATTTTGGGTTGCTTCAGTATGAAATGCAACTGAATTGGCCAGGGACTGGAGCGATGCAGAACTGGTAAGACTCAGGCGGACCAAATGGACAGATAATTGAATTGGAATCAAGCCTGTACAAAACACTTGCATTTTTATATACTTGTATATACAGTATAAATATATGCTCTTATATGAGGTAACAGACTCTTTTCAGGCCGCTAAGTTAAAATTTGCCGTGGTAGGGGGGTATGCATTGGCTCTCCACGGATTAGTTCGTGCAACCGTAGATGTAGATTTAGTTCTAAACCTAACAGAGCATAACTTTGCTTTGGCAGAAGTTACGCTGGGTAAAATAGGTCTCCAATCGCGCCTTCCGATTCGATCTCAGGATCTGATAAAGATGCGCCAAGAATATATCACGGAACGAAATTTGATTGCTTGGTCATTTGTAGACTTTGCCAATCCAGCTCGACAGGTTGATATTTTGATTACAAAGGATTTCAGAGAAATAGAAACTGAAAGAATTTCTGTAGGTGGTCGAAAAATCAGTGTAGCCAGCCTGCCGCAGCTTCTAAAAATGAAGCAAGATTCGGGTCGCCCTCAAGACCTTGTCGATATTGAAAATATCAAGGGGAAGCTTCGTGAAAAAAAAGAACGCAGTTAAAAAATCGCTGAGAACAGAAGTTTCTCCGGAAGAAGCTGTTCGCTTTATCGAAGATTTGCGCCTGATGTCCTCTCAGATTGACGAGCCCACAGTGGCGATCAGCCTGCGAGTCCCTGAGAATATATTAAGGAGTCTAAAAATAAAAGCGAGGGCCGAAGGCAAAAAATACCAGTCCCTGATGATCGAATACCTTCGAAGTGGTTTGCAGCGACGTTAAGTCGGGTTTTAACTAAACATGCGTGGTCTTTTTGTGGATTTCTTTTCTTTTGAACTGGGGCTTCCAGCTTGAAGCTCGCTCTGAAGTTTCAGAGCAAAATTTCCAGCTTTGGATTGGACCAAATAGGCAGGGTTTTCAGCACTCCCATTTCGTTTGATTTTTTTGCCTTTTATTTCTCGAGTTACGGGCTCGAGGTGGATTTCCACAACGTGTCCGTAGATATTCTTTCCAAGCCACATCCAGAAGACGGATGCATTTTTCTTGAAGGGTGTCATTAAATCCTCCTCGTTAAGGCTTGTGCTTGGTTAGCAAAAATCTAAAAGAACTCATCGGTTACATCAATAAAATAATGCCATGCCTGGGCATATAGCCTATTCTGTCGAGAGATTAGGAGAGACTATGGTGAAAGCAGTTTTTTATATGTTGCTGTCTTTTTTGAGTGCCTGTGGCAGCTCGCCCCGGGTGGCCGACCCGGCTGTTTTTCAAGAGGCCAAGGTCAAGCTTTTGGCCTCAGAGCATTTAAAGAATGCGCCCTTGAGATCTCAACAGGAACTGCAAAATTTCAAGTTTAAGTGGGAGGATCGCTCGTTTAGTTTCTTTCAGGCCCCGGTGGTCATACCGCCCGATGATGAATTTCAGGGGCGTTATGGCTTCGGTCCTGTTTTTGAAGTGGAAAGGCATCCACTCCGCGGGGTTAAACAAGCCAAGTCAAAGAGGTGGATGGACCTAAGCCAAAGGTTTCGTGGATACATCATTTCTAAGGTCTTTCAGGACGAATACAACCAGAGAATTTGGATTTTGCTCGAGCTCGCGGTTGACAACTCTTCTCGCTCCTATGTTGTGTGGATTTCTGAAGATGGTGGGGATCATTGGTTTCAGGGAGCTGATCTCGTTCGCCCTTCTCCCGAGTTTCCACCCTCTGAGTTGAGGTTGCTTGTGCTTGACGGGGCTGGAAATGGAGAGGCCTGGTTTGCATTAAATACTCACGAGCACACAACTCAGCAAACAATTGATGCCGATCTGAAGTTAGGCCAAGAGCGATGGTACAAGTCAGTCACTGAAGATGGGGGGCGATCCTGGAGAAGTGGCAGCCAGCCCACGTTGAGCAATGGTTTAATTGAAGTTCTGAACTCTGTTAACGAGGGACTCAAGAATTCCGCGTCTCAGTCTAAGGCAAAAAAATTCAAGAAATGATAAGACTAAGGGGTCTCCTTGTTCAAAACATCGGCTTTTGAGTTTGAGGGGGTTTGTTTTTCAGGTGTTGCATGGGGAGTCGAGGGTTTAACCGGTTTAATATCGGCCTGTGTCTTTTTTTGGGGTGTCGCTCGTGGTCGTGATGCCGACTCAGGCTCATCCCAGTTGCCTTCAATTACTTGAATGTCTCCAGGGTCTTCAGGCGGTAAATGAGTCTCGGATCCTTTTACGACGTGAGCAAAACAAAAGGTGGGGTCAAAAAGAAACCAAGTGGTCGAAAGGGTGATAGAAATTGCCAAAGTTAAAAGCCGCATAGAATCGCATCCTTTAAATTTTCGGTGACGAGTCTGTTTCATGATGATGTAGTGTTAAAAAGCCTGTCAATAATTAAGGAGAAAGTCAGCATGCGTTTTACCCTTTATACCTTGATTGCAATGAGTTTTGGAATCGTTGCTTGTACGTCAAAACCTCATAGCCAGAGGGTCGTGGCATCTGAGGAATCTGTGTCCTACGATATAACAGAAGGCGAGCTCTATCAGCACCCCAACCTGTCAATGCCTTTGCCATTTGATCCTATTTATAGAGATAGCAATCGCAATGGGCAGATCGATCCGGAAGAAATTCGTCCAGATAATATTCGGAAAACAGTGACTGGTGGAAATCAGTTGTTTTCACTCAAACCTATTGTCAGCTTGGGCTTACAACGAGGCCAACTGGCTCTTACAGTTGATGACGGGCCCAACGAAAATGTCACTCCTAAGATTTTGAACTTGCTTGATGATTACAATATCAAAGCGACTTTCTTTATTGTTGGCAGTCGCATTCCTTCTCGGCAAGCCTTGGTAAAAGAAATGGTGGCTCGAGGACACACAATCGGAAATCACACGTACTCTCATGACATTCCTCAGATCACGCCAAGTACGATAGTATCCGAGATGCGGTCTTCGCACACGGCCTTAACAAATGCCTTGGGTCGAGAGCCCGAGGGGCGTATTTTATTTCGCGCTCCTGGTCTGGGATGGTCGCAAGCCAAGGCTCTTGTGTCGAACAAAGATGGTGTGACTCGCAAGTTTATTGGTCCTATTCATGCAAATTTAGGAACCGATGCTCCTCGTGCGGATTGGTCTTGCTGGTCTAAAGGTGTATCAGCCGAAACCTGTGCAAAGTATTACTATCAAGATATCATGAATGCGGGTCGAGGCATTGTTTTAACTCATGACATCTACTATAGGCCTGGTAGAGGCAATACCTACGAACTTTTAAGAATACTTTTAAGCCGCTTGGAAAATGAAGGTGGTGGAATTAAAAATAAAAGCGGTTCGGGCGTCTGGGAATTTGTGAATGTTTCAGACAGCAAAGCGCTTGATCAGTTTGACGTTACCATGGGGTCGGGGAGTGCGTCTGGAACTTCTACATCTGACTCGGCTTCGCCAGCTAAAGAGGGCGGTCTAAAAGGGGGCGTTTTGGTTAGAAATACATTTCTTGCCTCTGTGAACCGCTTGGATGATAGCTCAAAGATCTACTTAAATGGTGGCGTCGTTATGACAAATTACATCTTGCGCTTTACTCCCCTGGATGGAGATCTTAGCGTCGATGGATATAAGTTTAAAATGGTTCGCATCGAAGCTGTTCAGTCAGGATACGAGAGTTTGATTGGTCAAACTGTGTATATTTCTGCTAAGGCCTTTCAATAGAGCCAGCCTATGGTCGTAAAGACTGTGCAAAACGAGTGTGCAGTCTTTAAAGTCAGTTGTTTTTTAAGCCGATAAATTAGCATGCGTTTTCTCCATGCTTTTTTTATTTTTCTAGGTCTTTCTTGTTGGTCGGGGACTGCCTACTTCTTGTATCCAAAATACAAAGAATACCAAATTCGGAAATTAGCTGAAGAGATCATTGCACCTTACAGGGGCGCATCGCGTGAAGCTCTAAAAAGAAGAATTGCCAACGACACCTCTGATCCAAGTCTTGTGACTGTCGACAGCCCAGGAAATTCGTATTTAAAACTACCAGCTTATTCAAAAACCTTTTTTGGGGTCGAGTCTCTGACTGAAGCAGAGATTGAAGACCTCAGAGCCTATTTGCAATCCAATCCTTTGTCGTTAGGCTTTAAGACACCAATAGCTTTTCAATTGCGCTTTGTAAATCAACAACGGGTGGGGAATAAGGTCTATATTCGCTTTCAACAAGTCATTCAGCGAAGAATTTTAGTGAAGTACTATGTTCCTTTACGAGGGGCTATGGTGACAGTCACCCTGACAAACGGAAAGCTTGCGCGAGTGAACACAAGCTTAACAGAGCCCCCTTCTCTTGCTCCAGTCTTTCAAAATCCTGGTTTAGTTTTGGGCTTTTCTGATCGGGAGCTAGCCAGATTTATTTCCTTTTTTAAATCAAATGCTCAGGCAGCAAAAGCGCTGCGAACATATTTGGACGATCTTGCAAAAAGTTCGAAAGCCACTTGGTGGGACTATGATATCTTTATGAATCGGCAACTCAGCGAGCAAAGAGAAATCTTAAACCAAATTTTTAATGGGCTCTCCATTCAACAAACCGCGAGAATCTTTTTGCAGGCAGCTAGAAAAAATAAGCTGGCATTTGTGAGGTACGGCTCGAAGTGGATGATCGAGGTGACAGGCTTTTTAGATCAACCCATGCAGTTTGACGTGGAAATTCCGACTACAGCAACCGAAAAGCTAATGGTTCGTAACCTGCGATCTCTGTATCATAAAATGACTGAGGTGCGAGCCTATTCCAGTCCCTATTTCCCCGACGAAGACGGTGTTGACGATCGCATAAAAAACGCCGCTGTCTTGGCTAAGATGAGTCAGGTTGTCAGGTACTTTAATGATCAGTTCAGCTGGTCAAGTTTTGCGGGACAAAATACCGATCAACCAGTCGAAATTCATACTCAGCTCAGCTCAATTGACTTTCGCGAGAACGCGATCTGGCTTGGAGAAATGCAAAAGTTTTTGATCGGAGAGGGTGGTGACACCCTCTACGATTTCGATAACTCGATCTCGGTTTTGGGTCACGAATATGCCCATGCTATTTTGCAGTTTTCCTCTGGCTTAGTCTACCAAGGCCAGGCTGGAGCTCTGAACGAGCACTTTGCCGACATCCAGGGAGCCACGATTTCAGCAATGCTAGAAAAAAAAGGGCAATTTGATTTTACCATTGGTGAAGATGTTTTAAGGCCAGCCATTAAGGCCGAGAAGTATAAAATATTGGATCTGATACTTCCAAAAAGGAACTACTCTTCTGATCAAATTGAGACTTTTAATTTGAATCGGATCGGTTTGCGTCATCTATTTTCTCCTGAGCTTTCGTTTGCAACACAATATGATTCATTGGCTGCTGTGCAGGCCAACTACCCTGAGGATTGTCAGCCGTCGATTGATAATGACAACTGTGGAGTGCACTCTTCTTCAGGAGTTCCGAATAAAGCGGCAGCTTTGATCATTGCTGTCTTGGGTTTAGAGCAAACCCGGGAGCTATTTTTTAAAACCTTTGTCTACCGACTGAATTCACATTCCAATTTTACTGAATACTTGGTGCAGCTCTTTGAAGAGTGCAAAGAAACGCCGTCTCTAGAAAATAGTTGTGATGTCATCTTGGCAAGTTTTGCAGCTGTGGGAGTTCAGCATCCGCAGTTGTCCCTAGCATCAACACAGTCAGCTGCTCCAACTTCACAGCAGGTTCAGACTTTTGTTGAAGGACCGCTGACCCCATCGATTCGAGTTTGCGGTTGGGTTAAAAGTGTGGACGAGGATGCTTGGGAAATTCTCGATAGCAAGTTCAATAGTCTACTGGTGAGACGAAATTTTCCGCTCAAAACGGATGGAGATTATTCTGCTTTGCAGAGTTTAAAGTGTGCCTGCGTTCAGGGGCAGCTAACGCAAGCCACTGACTTAAATGGAAAGCTGAGGAATGTTTTTTCGACGGTCAAGAATGTCACAGATCGTGGGGACCTGTGTAGCAAAGATCCTCGAATCATGAATCTGGCGTTGAGGTCGACGTCTCCCAGCTCAAACAAAAGAGTTGCTGACAGCGTACCTCGAAAGTACTGCGGCTGGATCAGTGTGAACTCGCGCTCTAAAAACATAACTCTGATCGACAACAGATTTGATGCGGCAGCTGTCGTGAGTGGCTATCAAGGCAAAACCGGAGGAACCTTCTCGGCGCTTTACAAAATTCAATGTGGTTGCGTCATTGCTCGACTCGGACTTGCCAAAAATGTCAAAGGCACCATTTTCAACTACTTCAAAGAAATTTCTGCAAAGGACATCGAAGTCAAGCCAAGCAAAGCCTGTTCAGGAATTCAGTGGAGATAACGAATAAGGGCAGGGAGTCCGAAGGAAGCATCTGATAGAAGACTCACTCGGCCTCGGTGTTCTCTTCTGGACCGCTGTCTTCTTCTGAATCAGTAGAATCATCCGGGGGTAGAGCGACAGGAGAACTTTGAGTACTTGGCTCTATGGACGAAGGGGTTTTTGCAAGAACGCTATTGCAAGAAGCTTTGACTCTAAAAAAATGTTTCCACATCTCCTCATCATTTTTTCCTTTTATTTCTGGAGTTTGTAGTTCAGACCCCATATACGAG
>JACCDR010763568.1_pt1 | contig 16470 bp, 35 predicted proteins | sample 7446431 | NCBI WGS metagenome assembly JACCDR01 (sample SAMN15323443, study PRJNA562643) | freshwater metagenome | isolation source: river surface water | place: USA:Blue River Watershed | collected 2017-08-17 | reverse complement strand
TCATGGCAATCGAAGACAAGCTGATCGAAATGCTCGCGAGCCCGTACTTCGGCGCTCGTGCTCGTGCCGCACTGCGCACTTCGCTCAACGAATGGGTCGAGGAAGAGGGCAACGAAGGTGGTGGGGGTGGCGCAGGCGGTGGTCTGTACGCCATCAAGGTGTGTGACGGTGCTGTTCCTGCCTCGAATGAGCTGGGCACCATTACGCAACACACGCTGTGCATCACTGAGAACTCGGGGGCCTCTGATCCCTACCACATTCTCAAGCTGAACGACACAGGTCACACCGTTGGGGCCAAGCTTGTGATCGTTCGCAGTGCGGATAACTCGACCGGCAGCATGATCGCTGCCACCTACGATGGTGGTGGTAACCTGATTGGTCCGATCGCGGGCGTCCAGGAGGCTGACGGCAACTACGACACGGTGACTCTGATCTACACGGGCACTACCTACGGGTGGTTCAAGCTGGGCAAGCTGATCGACGGTTAATTCCAGACAGCAAGAATACCGAGACTGGGCTTAACCCAGTCTCGGTATTCTTTTGTCTTAAGACGGTGGCAGTTGGAGCAGAGTGACTCCTCTCGTCAGAGTTTACGGAAACCCCAGTAGGTGTAGCGCCAGGTGTGTGCACCAAACCACACCCACTCTCCGCTGCTGGCCTTGTACCACCGACCCTTGCTGTCATGCACCAGCCTATCGGCTGGGATGCGGAGCTGGAAAGCTTTCTGATGTGTGATGTAGTCGACATTGACGTAGTTGCCGTCATACCCGTCGATCACCGACACGTGGCCCTTGTTGGAGCCGAGCCAGCGGACGCTAAAGATGAGCGGGCGGCCGTGATTGATCTCGTACTTGATCGATTCCAGGGAGATCGGGTACCATGCAACGCTCATCCCGATGCCCTGAGTGCGGAGGAGGGCTTCGACATCGTAGACGTTGCCCCCCTCGTACCGACACTTCGATCCCGACTGTACCCGATTGGCGAGGCTGCATGCGTTCTTCAGCGGATCACGACCCAGGTATCGCATGATGCCCACGCTGGCCGAAACCCAGCACAGGTTCGGCATCTGCCTCGGCGTGTTGACGTTCAGCTTGCGGTGAGGTGCGGCTGACGCACTGGCGGGAGCAAGCACAAGCACCGTCCACACTGCCAGCAGTACCGCCAGAACCTTCTCGAACTTGGTGATCATCACTTGCTCCCTTCTCCCCCGATTGAATGTCTAACGCATAACGGTCTTGAAGTTCCCGCCGTCATCGTGCCTCACTGCCGGTCCTCGATCGTGACCGAGACAGCCACGTCGAGGTCGTCCTCGAACTCGGTGAGGTCGATCCCGTGACGGTCCATCTCGTTGATACCGAGCTGCCAGGTGTCACCCATCGGGTCCAGGTTCTTGACGGGGATCTTGAAGGTCACGGTCATCGTCTGCAACCGCTCCCGCTTCAGCGATTCGACCACTCGGTTGGCCGTCCGAGAGTTGCCCGTGATACGGGTGACGGCGGCCTCGACCTGCTCCAGGGTGACGCGCTCCTCCTCGACCGCGCTCGGCGCGGCACCCGGCCGAGCATCGAAAACGTACCCCTCGGTGTACTTCGTCCCGAGGAGGAAGCTTGACCATCCGTAGCACGGGCCGCCGTGGGAGTGCTCCCAGTCCCACGTGTCCTGCTCGCGCTTGACCCACACGTCACCACTATCGTCCCGGAACTTGCTGCCCACTCCTGCGGTCTGCATCTCGATAATACGCGGGTCACTCATCGGTGCTCCTCTCGGTCAAGGTGTCCATTGCGTTCAGCATCGCAGACTCAACGGTGTCTGTCAAGCCGGTACGGAAGGCGTCTCTGGTTAGGTTGTTAAGCCACATGAACGGATAGATAGTGTGCCCTTCAGCGGGCTCATCGGCTGTGGGGATGCGAACGACGGTCAAGCGGACGCCATTATGATCCGCCGTCCACTCTTCGAGTGAGCCTTCAGTTTCGTCGGCGTGCTCCCACTCGATGCTAAGCTTCACGAGGCTCTAGCTCCTCAGCGAAAGCGTACGTCTCGTGGTTCCAGGAGGGCACGAGAATGCGGTAGTGCTCACGGTTGCCGAAGCCCAGTACACCGGGCAGCGGATTGATTGCGGTGATCACAACGTGCGATCCGTTGGCGGGGTCGTATCGGTCGGTGCTGCTATTGAACCGAGCAACCTGGCCTTCGATCAGCTTCGTACGCAGGGTCATTGCTGTCTCCTCACTCTAACGAAAGGGCCACACATACCTTAGCATGTGTGGCCCTGACCCGTCAACTGCTCTGTGAAACTACTTCTTCTGGTCCGTGATGCTGAAACCGGGGTTCAGGCACGGACCGCCCGACAGAACCATGCTGGCATGTATGTTTTCCTAACGTTAGCGGTTGGACAGATGTTGCATGTAGGCAAGGATCATGCAGCCACCGAAGAAAACCACGAGGATGCTCACAGGTATTGCCCTGCGGCGGGAACCTCCCCCTCGGGGTTCTGGTCCTTTTGCGGAGCGCTGGGAGCCTCGGAAACCTGGCCCGTCGCCTCTTCGGCGATCACAGTTGCGTCAGCCGCGACCACGATGAACAGCTCCAGGTCGTTGATCAGCGCCTTGTTGTCAGCGGAGAAGCTGTCCTCGATCGCACGAAGGCGCGTGAGGTGGTCTTCCATCCGCTTGAACGCCAGGTTCAGCGTACGATTCATAAGCATGACGATCTCCTTTCACCAGAGCTGAACAGGATGTTGCAGTGCGTACACGTGGAGCACGATGGCAACTGAGGCAGTCAAGGGAGCCGACAAGAACCCCCAAAGGTAGAAGCTGCGGATGGCATCCAGCAGTGCGCCGATCGCCAACACCGCTGACACGATTGCGGTGATGTAGAAAAGCACCGTCCACAACCACGCCAGCGGTGTCAGGAAGTCCATCAGACGAGCACCTTCTTCACGGCCTTGGCGTTCTCCACGATCAGCACGGCCAGCAGAGCGGCCACCTCCATCGGGTCGACTCGCCGCAGCGACGCCATGATCTGCACGACCACCTCGTCCTCGTTCTGGAACTCGGGGTTGGTGCTCAGCTCGTCGGCCGCCAGGGTGAGGGCGGTGTCCAGGACGTGCCGCGCCGCCAGGTCACGGATGTTGGAGATGCCCTGGCTGACTTTCTCGGCCACGATCTCGGTGGCCTCGTCGGTGGTGTTGAAGTCGGTCATGGTAGTTCCCCTTTCGAGAGGTGGAGCAGGATGTGCTCCTCCATTGCATCGTCGTCATCACCGAACACATCGAAGTCGTACTCGCAGTACCCGCTGATCTGGGCCTCACGCTCACCGGCAGATGAGTAAATGTCGCCCGGCTCTTGCGGGCCATCCGGCGACACCAGCCGGAACTTGTTGCCGCACTTGATGCAGTGTGTACGCGGGTGGAAGGTCATCACCAATCACGCTCCTCTCCATGCGGGTGGAGTGCCCGCCTCGCTCGGTCGATCACGTCTTCCAGCACCATCCACTTCTCATGGTACTTCTCGTCGGCAGCTTCCGCAACCGCCTTGTCGAAGCTGGCCGACATCGAGTGGTACAGATCCTCGATCAGGCGAGCACCGTCGTACTCGACGCCATTGATGGTCATCGTGATGTCCACCTCGGTGAGGTTGTTGCTTCTCTCGGAGATGAGAGCGATGGCCTCCTTGTCAGCCTTCCCCTTCTTCTGAACCATCGCGTGCACCAACGCCCAGTGCAACACATGATTCCGATCCAGCTCGTGCCAGTTGAAAGCCATCACTCTCTCCTCTCAGTTGCCGAACTTGACCGTGATCCCGTTGTCACGGAGGAAGGACACCAGCTCGATGGCGAGCTGCGCGCTGGCGCTGTTGCGCACCAGCAGGTTGGAAAGATCCTTGGCGGCGATCACGACCGGGGTCGCTTTGGCCTCGATCACGTGAGCGATCTTGTGCATCCAGTCACCGTCACCGTTTTCATCCTCAAACTGAACCCAGAAAGGATAGTCATCCCCCTGATCGTCCTCGATCAAGGTGAGGGTGCCGACTCGTCCATCGAATCGGGCGCTCGGCCTGTCCGGATACTCCCGAACGACCTTAACCGTGTCGCCCACCTTGAATCCGTCACGCTCCTCGACTAGCATCAGAACGCTACCTCCACGTTGTTCTTCTGGAGCAGCGCCACGAGCTGCGCTGCCTTGGCGGGTGATCCGACGATGGCGAACAGCTCATCGAAGGAGATCGAACTTGCCGTAGCTGACTGACATGCTTTGCGGCCAGCTATTATCGAGCCTACACGGCTCGCAGTAGAACATCAATCCCCCCGGCTGAGGAATGTGCGGAGCGCTTCCGCTCCGTCCTCGGAGAGGGTGCCAGCGTGTGGGTTGTAGTCCGCGTCACTGAGGTGAGTGTACGCGAAGTACCCGAGATCCGCCTCGGACATACGCAGCTCGATTGCCACGTCCGAGAGGTAGACCCTGCCGTTGGTGGTCGGCTCGGATCGCAGCATCAGATCCTCGTACGCTTCGCACGCTTCCATTTGCGTTCCCCCTTCTGTGTCAGAGTGGAATGATCAGGACGGTGAGCAGGAACCCTGTGATGAATGCTAGCACACCAAGGATTCCCACTCCCGTCCAGATGAGGAGTCTCACTCCTCGGTCTCGAAGCTGTCCACCCAGAACTCGATGTCCGTGTCGTTCTCGTTCAGGATGTTCTCGATGTCAGCCTCGGTGATGTCCTCGGCGGTGAGGCCCTTCCGGCTGGCGTAGTTCATCGCCTCGTCGGACGGGATGGTGAGCCGGACCGTGATCGAGAAGGGCTTGCGGTACTTGTACTCCAGCCCCAAGTCTTCCGCGACCTTGTACGCCTTCTCGTCCGTGATGTGCCCGGCGGAAGCGAGATCCTTGAGGGCTTCGACCACATCGTCACCGAACTTGTCCAGCTTGGCCCGGACGCTGTTGTTCTCGATCGTGAGGGACTGCACGGTCTCGGCGCGCTGGTCGGCCAGCCGCTCGTGGTGAGCGGCGTCATCCTCAGAGAGAGCGAGCTGGGTCTTGACCTCGGCCAACTCCTTGCGCAACGCCTCGACCTCGTTCGGGTTGATGTTGATCGTCACCTTGTTCTCCTCACTGTCGATGTGTGCCACGAACCAAGCGTAGACGGTTCGGCCGTCGTCGTCAAGCTCGATGACGTACGGGTATTTCGAGGTGTAATCCACCTTAACCAGGGTGCCCGTGAGTCCGTCGATCAGGTGAGAGGCGGGGGCGTCATCCCGCCAGAACGGATCGTCCGGGTGCACGACACGGACACGCTCGCCCTCGTAAAACTCACGCTCTCGCTCGATCTCGTGAACATGCCAGATGTACGGCCGCTGATCGGGGCCGAGCCCTTCTCGATCCTCATCGATGATCACATCGTGGTAGAGGCCGTGACCCCTCTCCTCGATCCGCCCGACGTATTCACCCACGCATCCCTCGGGCCAGCCGATCGAAGAGCCTTCGTACACCTTGACGATTCGGATGCGCTCACCCTCGCGGAAGTTCTTGCCCATTGTCAGGCTCCTCTCATGTGGTCAACGTTCGAGTACGTGATGGCAGACCACGTGTACTTGATGTAGGTCGGGTCGTTTGCCTCGTGGGCCGGACGAGTGCATTTACCTATGAGACACTGGGCGCACGCGATCGCGTGCGTGTTGTGTTCCAGCTCTTGCGATGCGGCGTGACAAAAGTCTACCCGGTCGGCGCTGATGCCGTCCGCATTCCGAAGGTTGTGCTTAAGGATGAACTTGCGCCACCCCTCTGCCGCCTGCCGGTGAGCGGTAACCGTTCCCGGCATTTGCTCGATTTCCGGACCAAGCCCGTTCGTGATCAGCTCATCACTCACTTCTTCTTCCATTCTCAGTCCTCCTCGTCGTGAGATTCGAGGTCCGCCGCGCCGATGCGGAACGCGACCGGATCGACCGCTTTCAGTACCTCGGATGGCGAGTAGGTGAGATCGCCGAACACGATCGGCGGGTAGATCTGATCAATCAGGTCAGCGAAACGCTCCTCGTCGATCATCGTCAGCCCTCCTGTAGGTAGATGTCGAATGCTTTCGTGTCCATCGTGGCATCGTCGGGAGGGGTTGTCATCAGCCGTTCGACCGATGTTACCTGGCAATCCGATTCCTGGCACCGCACCGAGCGGAGCGGCACGATCGCGCCGCAATTGGTGCACGTCATTCGGTCACCTCCAATACTAGGTTGAAACCGCACTCGTTGTTTGTCTTGGCTGCGAGCAGTCTCGCGTTCACGTAGTTCGGGTCGCTCACCCGCTCACTGTTCATCGAGATAAATCCGACGTTCGGGTCTTTGTTCTTTGTGTTATTCCAGTACGCTTCCGCCCATGCCTCGGACATCGAGGTATCCGGATTGATGTACCCGCGAGAAAGCACCTCGCCCGTGTTGCGGTTGACCTTGACCACCTGAGTGCCGGTACGCATGCGTGGACTCCGTTCTATTGAGAGGTAGGGAATCAGTAGGAGTGCGCGTCCGTTATGCCTTTTCCTTTCCAGTGTCCGCCGTGGACACTGCCGCTAGCGGCGATCCAGTAAGCGGCCTGAACAGTAGAGGGGGTGACGCCCAGCTTGTACGCGACACCTCGCACAGCTTCCGCGATAGCGACGTAGCCCACGCCCTTGCGAGCGTTCAAGAATCGCAGCGAGTCATCGAGATCCATGCCCGCGTCAGCAGTGCTCGCATTCATTGCGACACGCTGCATCCACGTGTCGACGGTCACGTCATCCGACCGCCCGGCAGTGACGATGTTGTTGTAGAACGAACGGCGCTTAACTCCGGTGAGCATGAGGTCGATAACATCGGTACCGGGTGCGTACTGGTCGGCATTCAGAATGTTGACGGCCATCTGAATGTTTGCGCCGAGTGCGCCGCCGATCTCGGAAGCGGGCACGCTCGTGGTCCACGCATCGATCACCTTCAGCGCCATCTCCTTGTTGCGAACCCAACCCATCCGAGGAGAGAGCGCCGAGATAACGGCGGACACCTTCCGAACGGTGAGCATTTTCCCACGGTACTTGTCGCTCGCCGCCACGGTAAGCGCGAAATCGTACGCCTCACGGTACCACGCGGCACCGATCTCCAGTAGTTCGGGCGTGATCTTGCTTTCGATCTCCGCTTTCATGGCGGGGATGGAGACAGAGAACTTGTCGAGTACCGCGACCATCGCGGCATAGTTACCATCAGTCATGTGGCTAGCAACGGGGATCGTCATGGTTAGGACTCCTCACTAAGGACGATACGGAAAGGGTGCTGCTAACATCATAAGTTAGCAGCACCCGGTTACCTTGTCAAGCTATTCAGTTATGCCATCGGTGAGTGAAAGCTCTACTCCTCGGAGTAGGTGCCGTCGTGTTGATCAATGTACTCGGCGGCCGAGCGCAGTAGGTCGGCACTGTCTTTCAAGTGACCGATACCCACATTGCAAGAGTGACACAAGACAGAGCGAACCTTACCCGTGTTGTGATTGTGATCCGTAGGTGACGAAAGGCTAACCTCACCCTGACAGATAGGACAGGCATACCCTTGCGCGATAAGCATTTCCGTCTTTGATTCGACGGTTACACCTTGCGCGTGCCTGCCCAACCAATCGGGATTGGCTTTCCTATTCGCACGACGCGTCTCATTCCAGCGCGTTCCACACGTGTAGTATTGCCGTTGTGTGTTCGCATTGTAGCGAGACGCGTGCACCTTTGTAGGACCACACACGGAGCAAGTACCCGTGCGGGCATCGTGATCGATGTCGCCTAAGCTTGTGTCGCATTCCTATTCCTCTGAGTAATCGCCATTGTACGGGCTGGGCTCGTACTCTTCCGGGCCGTAGCCGTCGTACACGTCGGAGAGCCACCCGAGATCCGACTCGGGAAGACCGTACGTGTCGATGTCTTCCGCGTCGTAATCCGGGTTACGCGAGTCGTCATCGGCGTAGTCACCGTCGTCGTAGTCCGGGCCGAAATCGTCGTCCGGCTCGGGCGCGTCGTCGTAGTGGTAGTCGTATCCGATCAGCTCGCCATCGGCGTTCGTGACTGCCTCGCGGTATGCCATTTGTATTTTCCTCTCTCTCAGGCGTGAAAAGTTGCGACGGTGCCGTCATCGTACTGCCACGTGGTGCTGATTGCTGTGTCAGCCGCGTCTGTTTCCTCGTTCACCACAACGTCGTCAGAAACGAGATAGTGAACCATTCCAGATTTCCCATCGGCATCCACCGATTCGTAGGAATAAACGTTCATCAGTTACCGGAGTGAATGACGTTCACGGGCACGGTTCGGGGCCCGGCCGGGATGTTGGAGAATCCCGCATCCTGCGGCTTCGTGTGCACGCGCTTCGCGTCCGGGTTGCGCCACCCGTAGTGCTTGCCCTGCTCACCCGCGATCACGCTGCGCTCCGTGCGGTCGGCACGGTTGAACGTGGGAGTGTGACCCCCGACCGGGGTACCGTCGTTGCGGAGACGACCGAGGTTGAGTCGTCGGGCACGCGACTCGCGCCGATTGGGCACGATGCGCGACGGTTCGCACTGCTCTTCGGTCTCGGGAGCGACCTCGACGGGGGCGGACGTACGCGCATCGTGCCGCTCCGCGTCGATGACAGCGGCGGACAGCTCGTGTACGTTCATCTTGCTTCGACCGGGTACGCCCAATTCTTGCGCACGCTTCAACCAATCTGCCTTCTTCATGTCAGACCTCCTCGTTGTAAAAGATGATACTACCAAATGCAATAGCGTCGTCTCTCATAGCCTGCCAACGTGCTTCCACCCCCGCGTCACGCAAAGCCTCACCGATAGAGTCGGTGTGCTTCCGGCGAGATAGGCAAGGATCACCCGAAATCATCCGAGTGATCATAAGCAGAGTGCTTGCCTCCTCAGGAGTGAGGGTGAGAACAATTCTATCCTCCTCAACTCTGGTCACCACCTCTTCCGTGGTGCTCGATGCGGTTGCCATTGTCTGCGTGTCTCCTTACGTTAACAGGTCAGGATGGGGCCGAACACTTACCGTAGCATGCGGTTGCCGACTAGGGCAAGACCACGGGGGTGACCGATCGCGGACGGACGTTCCAGAGGATACCGGATCACTCCGTTGAGATAGTCACTCGATGCGCTCACGTTGTGCTCCTATCGAATCGTACGACGAATGTTTGCGGCGTACTCCAGCCATCTCATGCGCTCTCGCGGTGTGAGCGAGGCACGGACAGCGGCGATAGCGTCCGCGTGTGTTCGGATACCGATCTCTGTGCGAACACCTACGGCTCGCGAGTGCGCAGTGAATAGCGCACGGAGTATGCGGGTGAGCATGTCACACAGTCACGGCGTAGTAGACGTGATCCGTGTTGGTATCCTCATTGCCGAACCGGTCGGCGTATTCACGCCGTTTGGCGGCGTAGCTCTCCGGATCAGCCGCGTCGGGCACCTTATCCGAAACCGTTTCGATACGGCCGGTAGCGTCGTTGTAGCACTTGATTACGAACATCGGAATGCCTCACATTCGTACGTGTGAATGGTTAGGAATGGGTGAGCATGCGCTCACCCGTCCTATTGTCAGAGGTGAATGACCGAGCGGGATGCGCAGTCGTAAATGGCCTGTTCTCCTCGCTCGTAACCGAGCGTTTCGGCGCGCGACTGAGAAGCGACCCACGTCACGAGATCAAGATCGACACCCTCATTGTGCATCCACCCGCCGATGTACATTTGCGGGTGCGCTGTGATCAGAGACCAATTCGCACGGATGAATCGGTAGATGGTCTCCGTCGTGCACGTGCGCACGGTCACGGTCGGATGTCCGAGAGACTGTCCGACCATGTATCCGTAATCGGGCAGCTTGGGCGTGTCCGGCCGGTAGGAGAATCCACGCGTCTCCTGAAGTTCGTGCCAGAGATCGGACGCGTCACGGAAGATCTTGCGGTTCCACAGAGCGGCCTGTACGTCACGCTCCAGGCTCTCGGCGTAGCTTCCTTCCGGCCAGCCCTGCCTGGATTCAGCTTCCCATTCCGTTTCGGCGTAGTCGGCAAACTCACCGTTACCCACGTAGATACGATCCATTTACTTTCTCCGTCCGTTTCGGTATGCGTCGATGAGATTTTGAGAGTGCGTGCCCCAACACAGATTGTCCGCACGATTGTTGTTTTTGTCGTCGTCAATGTGACGGATGCACTGTGCGTCGTTGACGTTAGTCGGCAGAGGAATGAACGCAGCGGCAACCAATTGGTGAACCTTACGGGTGATCCCGTCAAGCTCCAATCGGTGATGCCCGTAGCGGTCCGTGCGAGTCCGCATGATGATGGCGGGCCAGCGCTTTTGTGAGCGCACACGGCCGTAATCGGACACCTCATAGTCCGGGTGACCGATAACCTGTTTCCACACCTCTGCCATTGCGTTTCTCCTTAGTACGCATTACCGGTACGGTGCAACCGCAGTCGCTCCGCATCGCGCCGAATGAGTACCGCCATGTTCGCGGTAAGATTGTCGATCCGGAGTGCGGCGGCACTCACGGTAGCGGCATGGTCGTCACTCTCTGTGATTTCGTCACGCTCCGTTACCGGGGCGATCAGGTCGGGGTGAGGGGTTGCGCACTGCTCATTGTGGCAGTTGCGAGGCTTCCGGCCGCGTGCGGACGCACGCTCCCACGGGTGGTTACCTCGCTCACAGTGCAACCGTTCGCGCCTACTCATGCTGCCCTCGCTTTCGGGGTAGGGTGAGCATGCACCGTAGCACATGCTCACCCGTTGTGTCTACCTAGCGCCGTTGTAGCGCGTTCCAATCCGAGGGAAGAAATCCCCCGCGTGAAACCCATTCATCGAGCGACTCGAATGCCTCTGCTAGGCCCCATTCGATGCCGTCGTAATTGTCCGGGGCGCCGCGTTTGATTGCGGCGATCAGCTCACGAATGCGAGCGAGGATTGCGTCGGGGTCCATTGTTAGGCACCCATCACGACACGGGCCACGGGCGACGTGGCGCCCTGATAGAGGGGGAACGTCCGCGATTCCGGCGCGTACTCTGCCTGCCGGAAACCGTTGTCAGTCGGAAAGCACGGTTCGTGCGCGCCGTCGAAAGCGAAACACGCGGACGACATTCCGAACGTGTCGAGGGTGTACGCGACCAACTGCCGCAGTCGCGCGACGTTGCGGACGTTGATGACGACGAACACGGCCGTTTCCTCGGTCGCTCCGTCGTTCACTCCGTCCGACCCGACCGCGTACCCGATGGTTGCGGCGACCACGGTTCCGTACTGCTCGGAAAGCTCGCGAACGTCGGCCCGGAACGCGCGCCACATGCCATCCGAAAGGGGGGTGCCGTTCGGGAGGTTGCGACCGATGGCGACGGTAAGCACGGTGTCGAGGATCATTTCTGCTCTCCTAAGAATTGGTGGTTTGGCATCGTCAGGCCAGAGATAACCAGTCTCTGACGACAATGCACGCACTCACGTACGCACATTGTTTCGCCGGTTAATTCGTGTGTAGACCGGTCGCGAAAGCGACCACTAGCGCCAGAAAGAAAACACCCGACACTATTAGTGTGAGCGTCAATGGTGACCGCTCACGCCGCGTAGGTTGCACGTCCGCATATCGCTTGCGTCCGTTCGGGCGAGATTTCATCGCCTAGACCTGACAATACGGGTTGGTGCACGGGCACTCCGACGAACCACCCTCACGGCCGATCGTAGCGCCCGGCTGTGACATGCGGGCACGCTCCGCACGGTTGTTGTGCTCCCTCACGAAATCGGCGAACGTTGCCGACTGTGCTGCGTGCGCGCTTACCTTGAACGCAGCACCCTCACGACGCCAGGAGGAACGGGCCATTTCACACACTCTCTTTCACGTAGGTTTCGTACCCGATCGATTCAATTTCGTCGTGAAAGATGAACGTCAGAGGCTCACCTTTCAGGTTGGTTGCGTGGAAGCCGTCCGTTGCGCCGATCAGCCCGCCGAGACGGAGCGTTGCGCCGTTCGTCAGTCGCACGGTGAGAATGACAGTCAATCCGTCCATCGTGTGGCCTTTCTAGCCGTAGAAATCGTCAGAGGTGCCGTTCGTGTTGTGCGGCGACGTGCGCAGCTCACCGGCCCGGTACGCGGCGTACGTTTCCACGCCGTAGTGAGTGACCACGAATGCCCGAAAGGCATTGTAGTCACCCGTTCGGGGTTCTCTCTCGCCCCCGTCCGGGTCGGCGGCGAGAATGGCATTCAGTGTGGATTGGTGGACGATCACGATTCACGCTCCGTATTTGGCGGCGCAGGAGGGGCCGATACCCGCGTCAATGCTCTTTTGGTTGGTCAATTCGATGCGTCAGGGCTGATTCCGTTGCACATTTTGTCACCTCACACAATGGCAGCCATCATCAGGCGAGGAATGCCAATCCTCGCAACGAATTGACCCCGGAAGCGCATTCATGACTGATCAATTGTCAGAGTCAAGAGAGGCACATTCGCTAGGGTCAATCCGTTTCGGCTTACTTGCTTACGGGGGTGAGGTGCGGATCGTGCAACCGCTTGGCCTCACAGGTGAACGTTCCGAGCGTGTGCCCGTTCGGGGCGATCAACCGGACGACGCTACCGAGTCGGAGCGTGTGCGCCGATCGGGCGGGACCGCGCCGAAACTCGGGGCCGTAGTGCGCCGCCATGATGACGACGGGTTGCGGTGACCAAGTATATGAGTGGAGCGAGTCCGTGCCCTTACGGTGCGGATCGACGTACGCTCCGGGGCCGATCTTCCCGTATCCCATCGGTCCGGGCGCGTCCGGACCGTACAGGGGGCCGACGTTCGGGCGGATGGCGTTGCTCCACACTTTCAGCACGTGCTGCGAGTTGCGGTTGTGAATGTCCGCTCCGGTGAACGCGAACGAATCACGCGAGTTGTAGAGAATGCCGTATTCCCGCGTGTCGTATTCGGATGCCGGAACCAATTCCACGGTGACGATTTCGGTCATTTTTTCCGCCTCACAAGAATGGTGGTTGGCAGTCATCATCAGGCACGGAATGCCAATCCGTGCGACACACCTAATGAGTGCACGCCTCATGTCATAAGGGTAAAAGCGTGAGAGGCACATTCACTAGGTGCGTTTCGACCGGTTATGCGTCGTATGAGGAATGTCCGTACCGCGTGAATGACTGCGGCCGGACGTTGTACAGGGACTCACCGTACGAATACGGATTGTCCGGCGCCGGGGTCAGCGTGTACCGCCCGGTCGAGTCCGGACCACACGCTGTGTACTGTCCGTGCGCGTATTCGATCGAACCGTGATAGCGCACGGGCCACCTGTACAGAGCCGGGAGCGGTCCCGTGGGCCGGACTTCCGTGATGGTGGCCGACAGGTCACCATGCACGTTCGTCACGAAGGCCTTTCCACCGTCCACCCATAGGTGAACGGCCGATACTGCCGGGCTGTAGAAGTTCGCGAATGCACCCCTGATCGTATCGGCGCGAGTGGAGTCCGTCTCGCCGGTCCAATATTCGATGGTGTACTTACGCATTTCGGTCACTCCTCAGATTGAGCGCTTGCCGTAGTGAACGGTACGAATGTGCGATTCCTTGTATGCGTCGGCGGCCTCTTTGCTCACGCCACCAACCCCAGAAACGTCACGTGCAGCGCCGTTGCACACGGTGCACGTAGTGACGTAGTTGCGCCCATCCTTACGGGTGCCGCGCTTACGAACCAACACGATTTGAGCCATGACTCAGACCCTCTCAGTCTTGCGGCGATCGGCACCGTAGCGGGTAAGCAATTCGTTTGTGCGCTCCGTGGTGATTCGCATTTCCTCGCACATGCGAGTGATATTGCATGACGGGCAGCGGCACTCTTTGTCGCGATTGTGTGCCTTAAAGGTGGTTTCGATGATGTCCATGTGATTGCCTCTCGTTAAGCTCACTAGAAACTTTCTAGTTTCGCCGGGAAGGTGAGTGGTGACCTATTCGGTTAAAGCTCCCAGTCGATAACGTCGTATCCGTCGTCATCCCATCCGGCATGCCAGACATCCGACAGAAACTGCCATACGTTGCGGAGCATTTCGTTTCTCCATTCGCTCAATTCGGCTAGCGGAAAAGCGCGCTAGCGGGTGTCGATCCCGCCCGTTCCGTACGTCCCGTGGTTGGCAGTCGATATCCCGTAAGCGGTATGTCGGTGCCCGGTACGCGGTCGCGGTCTAGCCGTAGATAGCGCATCCTAAGTTTCAGAGTGCTTAGGCACTCACTACTCTCTAATTTCACACGCGAGAGTCACGCTCGGTCTATGCATTCTCGTATCCCTGTACCGCGTGCTAAGCGGTTATGGTTCCCGATTTCGCATGCCGCCGCAGTAGAGGTATTCGTAATCACTAACGGAAACCTAGGGTGGGATTCCCTAGGCCAGTGAGTGCCGTACTCCGTGACCGTTACCTATCGCGTACGCCCCCCGTAAGAAGCGTGCCCCATCGTCTAACTTTCGATGACTGCCGTCCGCTAGGTTCCGACTCAATTCTCACTTACCCGTACCGTGCCGATTACTACTCGTCTCAATACCTTGGTAGGCCATTCCGATTATTCCGACTCGCTCTCACCCTCGTCTTAAGCGCTACCCGCTCTCGGCCGTGGCAGGAGAGCGGACGTGTCAGGAACGATCCTTGCGAGTTGCGGGACCGTGCGCCATTGAGAGTGGCGACGCGCGGTCACAGGATCTAACGAAGGGCAGTCTTATCCGACACGGCTCCCATGCTGGGCATCCGTTGTCACCGCGAGGGTTGCCTACCCCGTGTGGGGTGCGCTTGCTCACTCGCTCGTGTGCCGTGTGCGGTTGTGTGTGCGCCGCCAGGTGCGGCGACATGGATAACACTCCTCGTCGCACCATCATCCGTCAACCCCTACGCCCAAACTTTTTCCAAACTTTCTGTTTTCGCAGGTCAGGGCACATATTCCATCGAAGCTCATCTTAGATCCATCGATCAAACTCATCGGGTCGATCGATCAAGGTCGCAGTGATGAACATCCACGCAACCAATATGAGACCGATTGGAAACCAACCGCTAACCCAACTGCTACTTTTCTGTTAACAGAGTGACAGGAGATACTCATCTATGTGTTGCTGAAGTCAATTCGAGTAAAGCCATGGGGTGCTTGGTACATTCATCAGAATTGATTGCCGTACGGGCGTACGCCTAAAACGTCCGTTTCTATACGGCGTACATCATCCGAACGTATGATTTTTCTCGACAGGGATTGCGCGCTATGAGATAATGGGTGTACGATCGCGCGCCGCGCGGATACGCACGGAGAGAGAGGAAAAACATCGATGGCAGGCTATGCAAAGCGGCCGTACTGCGAATCCGGACATTGCAAGTGGCAGGGTGAATATGAGCCAATGATGCTCGAAATTGATCACAAAGATGGTGATCGGGACAATAACGATCTAAGCAACTTGTGGACCTTGTGCGCCAACTGTCACGCATTCAAGACGCGTATCAATGGTGACCATTTACCCAAGAGCAAGCGCGTACCACTCAATCAACAGCGGTATTGGAGGCATCACGCGACACATTCGCCACAAGAGGCCCGTCGTGAACGCATTATCGCGCGGGTTCGCGCTCAATCCGTCTGAGAGCGACGCTCACGGCCGAACGGCAGTACCCCGGTATGAACGCCTAGGCGTGAACGACAGGGCGCGTACGGCCGAATGAGTGCCGCTTACGGCATAAGCTCACACGACCCATGTCTATCAATCACCGATTGATCGTGATCGATTGGGGATGTAACCCCCGTCCATATACCATCCATCCCTAATGTGTGTCAACCAATACCGTCAAATCGTTACTCAGAACTTCCCATAGCGTATCAGCATGGCTCTTGTCAAGACAGATACGGTAAAGCAACCAAGCTGCTACTTTGGTGGCGCTAGCATCCGATCGCGGGCAATGTCAACCGGTATCGTCAAACTGTTATGGATAGGTGAGTATCAATCAAAGGTGGATGTCAAGTAGTCACTGCGCAATCCCCCCTTTCATATTCCCCCCCTATGTATCCCCCCCTCTAGTCGCGCGTACAGCCCTGCATTTATAGTTGTTAGGTCAATGATTGCGTACGCAAACACTTATCCCCCCTCATTTTGTATTGACCATTACCAATCGCTGGACCAACAGATAGTTGACACAGCAAACAATCATCGTCAATGGCTCGCCATGATCGGTGAATAGATCAGGGTCGATAGCTGATATGCACAGTACCAATGTCCCTACCATAGTAATGCCATTGCCACATATCAATGAATAGCCTAGTCACATGACTATCACATACCTATTGACCAGTATCGATGTATTGCTGCCCATTGCCTGCCCTTTATGCATGCATGATGATCGATGGACCAATTGACCATCATCATCGTCTATCGCCTCTGATAGATCGAGGATAGCAAATGGCCCGCACACTCCGAAGAATGGCGGGCACATGGATGCGTGTCGATATGGGGTATTGTCGGCTGTCTATG
>JACCDR010157759.1_pt1 | contig 16473 bp, 12 predicted proteins | sample 7446431 | NCBI WGS metagenome assembly JACCDR01 (sample SAMN15323443, study PRJNA562643) | freshwater metagenome | isolation source: river surface water | place: USA:Blue River Watershed | collected 2017-08-17 | reverse complement strand
GTCTGTAACGCTGGTGGTTACATTCAGGGCATAGGGGTAGTCACCGTTACCTATTAGATACGGAGAGGTTTCGAGATCAAGTTTTCCATTGGCGAACCTTCTTACTACCATTATGCTTTCAGTACGATGTTGTTATTAATCCTTATGGTTTCGTTGGTATCCCACAGGCGCATGGGCTGAAGCCTTGCCCGGGTTAACCTTCTCTGGTTATAGTATTCCCTTCTACGGGTCTGTTTCTCATAGGTAGTCACCCTGCGGCTGGACGGCAAGGACTGAATATCCATCCAGCGGATGAACGCTATCAGCGCCTCCTGTGCCTGAATCGGGATGACCAGGTCATCGGCCAGCGTCGGGTTAGACACGTATTCCAGAATGACTTCGGAATACCGAAAATCGTTATCCAATAGGATAACACCCGAAGCGTCATCGACACGGAACTCGCCATAATAATCCATATTACTGCGAACCCCGAACAGATTGAACAAAGAACCAGTAGTATGATAATTTTGATAGACGTCGCCATAGAACTGTAAATCTGGGCGAAGCCCGGGTCCTGTGTTTTCGTTAAGCCTGTTGGAATCCAGCGCACCCCACTTGGTCAGGTTGTCGTTACGCCTAAGTGTGGCCACCTCACCTTGTTCATTCAGCACACCGACCTTTACCCATTGAATGTAGTCCTCCGGGAGTACCACGGTCTTATTGGCTTCCACCGGGAGTTTCTCGGTCTTGACCTCCTGGGTGATGTCGATACCGATGTCGATAAGCCCACGGTGACCAAGATGATACAGGCGCATATAATGGGCGCCGGTCAAATTGGCTTCACTCATGTAGTGCTTCACCACGGTTTCCAATGGGACATATCTGGCGGTTTCGTTCATAGTTTACCACTTAGGTATTTATCAATTAAGTCCTTGCCCTCGTCGAAGCCAATGGCAAACGACGAATAACACCCCATACCCTTGAACCATTCCAGCCACCACGCCTGATCGCAGAGATGATCGTCCTTCCGTAAGTCGCCGTTTTTCTTAAACACGGTTTCGCCATCCCTTTTTAGTTCTATGATTAGCCCGTGATACTGACCAACCCTGTGTGGTATAATCAAATCCGGGAATCCTTTTTTACCTTTCTGCCTGGCCTTATCCCATAATGCACCGCCCTTGGCGAACTGTCCGTCCTTATCGGTACGGTATGGGACATCTGGGTATCGAATGTCCAGGTACTTACACAACTGATTCTGGACTATGCGCTCCCTCATCTGTTATTGGTTCCGTCGTTCATGGTGTCCTTCGGAGCCATATCGGTCTGCATGAAATACCTAAAGACGTAATCCACGACAAACGGGATGGCGTCATTGGGGACAAGCGCCTCGTCATTCAATCCACGGCTACCCGCTGAACCTATCATCCTTACGCTTACCTTGCTGCCGGTCAAGAGTTGAAGGCTATCGGTTTTCACCCACATCTTGCTGCCTTCTACCCAGTACTCGATACTGTTCTTGGGCTTCGGCAAGGCGTCATAGTAGTCCACCTGCTGCGGGTTCACCCTGACCATGACCTGATACCCGCCTTCGGGTTTCTGTATCATGGCACTGCTGATGTCGTATCCCCGGGGTACGCTTACGGGCGGTGCCGGAAGCGTGGTATAGTGGTACAGGCTTGTGGTATCCTGTGATAGCGTCATGTCCTTGAACGTGGTATAGTAGGCGTCGCCAATGAACTCTATGCCGTCGATGTTGACACCATCGGTATAGTTCTTCATTGCTGCTGCGGCGATACCATGGTCCAGCCACAGGTTGATTTCGGACAGCGTAATAGGTGCGTCATCCGATGGCATACCACCGTAAATCCGTAACCTTATGAGTTCGCAAAGCTGCTTTCTTGTCATTCTCCCTGATTAATTATTGACTGTCCATAACTCATGAGTTCGCCATCCTTCAAGCTGACCCCAATCAGTTTACACATACGCCCTACGATTTCCAGGGTGTCAGCGGGTTTCCAGATGGGGTCACTAGACGCCGTGTTGTCATATACCTCTACGTCATCAATGACGTTATAGGCCCAGCGTGTAATCGGCGGCACCCTTATGGCGGTTATGACCACATCCAAACTCGATGGAAACGTCCTGAAATAGGTGTCGTATTCGGTATATATGGGATCCACGGTCAAGTCCCGGACGGAACTATTAAGGTATTCGCTGACCCTGTTGGGGGCGACATAGTAAAGCGGAACCCCATCTACACGGTTCATGGCTTCTACGGCCACAACATCACTCATCTTGGCTATCTCCCCGGAGGTGCCGGAGTTCGCACTTACCGTAAACCGGAATGGCGCCAGACGCTCCGTGTTGGATTTGGTCATGTTAAGACCAAAACGGGGGATGGGACGACCCGGCTGGAACTGATGGGTATTACCAAGTAGGTACGCCAAATGGCTCATTTCTGCCGCCCGGAAGGTCAGGTTAAATTCATCGCCGCTGATGTACCCCAACTGGTACTTGTTGGCAAGAAAGTCTATTAGGCTCTTAACCTGTTTAACTGTCATCGGTACGGGTTATCTCCCACAAATATACCTATTTTATCCGTATTTTACCCTATTTTGGCGTAATACTTCTTTGCACGGCGCTACCGGATTGCGGGGTAACCAACGGTGGACGAGTGGCGCCGCCGGATACAGGTGTAATCGTGATACTGCCTTGACCATCATCTACTGCGGATACCAACGGGGGAACCGTTTGTGGTGTCGTAGGCGTCACCGGAACCGATGGGGTGCCACCTGGAATCGGGGTTATCCTGAACTGCTTGGTTACGGACGGCTTCAGGACAAAACTTCCGTTTACAAACAGGGGAAGATTAACATTGACACGCTCGGTCTGTAAAAAGAATGGGTACAATGTTTCCAAAGTATCCACGAATGACAACCCGACATCAACCGGACCCGGGTAGATTTCTGGGAAGTACAACGATTCCGAACTACCCATAAACGGTATGTCAAGCCTTGGCGGAAGCGCAACCAGTACGGGGACAAAAAGTTCTCCCGTTGAACTAACAAAGGATAAGCCAAGGTCAACGCTGCCGGGTGCCACTACCGGGGAATATATGGTTCCTGTATTTGTTAACAGCGGTGCCGTAACCGTAACAGACTGCGGAGCCAATACCGGCGCAAAGAACTGATTAGACGACGCCAGCAATGGTAACGAAACCGTAACTGGGCCAACCGAAACCAATGGGGCATACAATACCGGCGCGTTGGTTATAACCGGTAAATCCAGTTCTACGGATTCCTGAATCGTCGGGGCATAGAGCGTAGATGTGTTAGTCAGTAATGGTGCCGTAATGGTCACCGACCCGGGCGCAACCGATGGGGCATACATAACCACCCCAGAAGCCAATAACGGGACTTCGATACTTACGGCCTGTGGTAGTAGTGTTGGGGTATACAGGGTATTACCCGGGCTGAATAACGGCGCCGTAATTGATACCGGCCCAACGGTTACATCCGGCGCATACTGGGTTGACGTATTCGTAAGTAACGGGATCGTTACCGATACAGCACCGGGTACAACCGTTGGCGCATACAGGTTGACGGAATTGGTAAACAGCGGTAATTCGGCCGTTACGGCCTGCGGCGAAACCGTTGGTGCGTATAGCGTGTTACCTTCTGATAACAGCGGAAGCAAAACCGTTGGTGCCACGGCCTCTATCTCCGGCGCATACAGCGTTACGCCATTGGTAAATAGCGGTAGTTCCGTTGTTACCGCCTGCGGAGCCAGTGTCGGCGCATATATGGTATTACCGGGATTTAAAAACGGTGCCGTTACCGCAACGGACTGCGGTACAACCGTAGCCGCATAAAGCGTAGCCGTATTCGTAAATAACGGGAGCGAAACCGATACCGCCTGCGGAGCAACGGTTGGGGTATACAGGGTGGCGGTGTTGGTAAACAGCGGGGCCGTAATACTTACGGCTTGCGGGGATACCGTCGGGGCATAAAGCGTGGAAGAATTAGAAAACAGTGGTAGCGTAACGGTCTGCGATGATGTCCCGCTTGCTAGGGCTATGTCAAATGTACCCGACCCGTTATCCCATAACTGTATATCCGCGTATGCCATTATGCACTACCATTTGGCGTTCCGTTTGCGCTCCTGCCTAAATATGATGAACTCTCATAGGCTTCGGCGTAATGGTTATTTGAGTTGTCATACACCGTAATGCTGTATGACCCATTACCCGTTCTCGAAGTAGAACCAACCTTGATGCCCCTTGCGGAATCCACGGCGGTTATATCTACGTTGCCGCCATTAGACGACGATATTGTTCCATCCACGGTAAACGTGATAGCGTGGGTGGTGATGACCAGGTGGCTTCCGGTATGCTGGCTTAAACCACCGTAAAGCCTGTATTTGCGTGAGTTTTCAATATCCAGAACGCCGCCACTGGTGGTATCGGTTGGGTATCGCTTAAACACCATCGTTGCAGGCAGGCAGTATGTGTACCAGCCCTGTTCACCGTGCGCACTCTGAACAAAATCCCTGACCTGTATCCAGCCGTCAGCCGCACCTTCACCTGATACTACTTCGGCAAAATAGCGGCTCCATGAAAAACTTTGTGAGTTTGATATGACTTCATAAGATGCGCAGTTTAGAAAATAGTCTGCCTGCGGTATATTAGGTGTCCTTTGGTTTGTGGTGGCTACTTCAAAAGCCGCCGTACCGGCAATAGGCGTTGTATAGGTGTCGTGGATCATCCATTGAGTAGTGACATTATGTGCGCCAATACCCTTAGACGATTTACCGCTAGTATAGTTAATGTACCAATAGCCGGCAAGGTGTGATAGCGTTGCCGATGCACTTGCGTATGTTTTTAGACGAAGAACATTTCTCCCCCTACCAAGCGTTAATGCCGTTCCGCCATGCGCTATATCAATCCTGTGGCACACGCTTCTTGTCCCGGAATGGGTTAGCGTAGTAGCTGTATAAGCCGCCGTAGTCGTACCCTGGTCACCACCCGCTGCGCCTGTTCCTACACACTCAATATTGAGCGTAGCGGTACCACTCACATTGAAAAGTGGTACCACGGCTGACTGAACCATCGTAATCGTTGCTGGTTCCTCTATCCAGAACTCGGTATCAAAAATATCCTGATCTGCTATGGCGGTACCGTTGATATGTCCACCCTGCGTATTTATAGGTATCTGAACCGAGTTAATTATCGTTGTACTGCTGGAAGCGAACTCGTAGGTTACGTGCAATATGGCATAACAGTTCTGAAATCTTGACGCCAGCGATGACCAAGCCTGGAAGTTATGCGTGGCGTTTGTCGTCATGCTGTTCTGTATCCAAATGTCGAAGTATCGGTGTGAACCGTTTAACCCTCCTTCAATCGTGCTTCTAGCATTACTCCCGCTGTCTATGGCAACGGTCATGTTAAAGTCAGTTACAGCCGCTCCACCACTTGTGGCATGGATCTCAAACCATATCTGCCGGTAGGTCTTACTGGTTTCCGGCAGGAACGTGTCCAGATTCGGTATCTGCGCAGCGCCGGAACTACCTTGGATATTGGTGTTGGCTGTTGTTCCGAGAAAGCTGGTTACGCCTTCCAGCGGTATTTTTACGGTTTTTACCTGCGTAGAACTAGTGTCATCATACTCATAAGTAATGAATAGCTTGCACTTGATGTTTTGAACTACATCCGCTACATCATGCTCAAAGCGAACCCTGACACCTACGGTATGACTTGTCCCGGTGTAATTCGTAACAAAGTACGAAGTCACATCACGTGTCTGGGCGTTGCTTTGCGGGTCACCTGTTTGTCCAAGACCGGTTCCGGTAAGATCGGAGCCATCGTTAAACGCCACGGCATCTATCTGCACCCCGATACGGACACCGTCAAGCCTCCTTGCCGTTGTAGCGGTACACATATCATGCGTAACCAGAAGGTATGCACACCGGATGGTCTTACTGCTTTCTGGCAGTCCTACGGTGATGGCAGTAAACGTATGTTCCGTTGCCGTACCAAGCGTGGTATTAGTCGCCAGCGTGGTCAGCAATGGAGCAAACGGAAACTCAACGGTCTTGATGGCTTGGGCCAAGGCTTACCTCCTTAGAGTTGGAAAATACCAGATGCGTTAAAGTTCAGGTTGATGTCTCCACCGTTCGGTGTCACGGGTAGGCCGGTTACGCCTGTGTCAAAGAAGGCCACAAGGCGGGACGTAGCCGAAGAACCGGTGTCGATGTAGAGAATTACGGCTTCGCTGACGTCACCCGTTACCGCCGTGAACGATGCGTTGGCGGCATCGAACAATCCATCGGTGTAAGTCTTGGAAGCCAGAGCCGCAGAGGTAGCTACAATAGCACCACCGGGTACGTCATCCAAGAAGTCGTGGGCTGCGTTATAGGTGTAGTCAGCGAGGTCAACCAGAGCCGCCTTAACGGTTCCGTTGAGTGTCGAGTTCGATGATCCCTGCAAGAGGGCTTCTTTCCATTTGGGATAGAGGGCGTTAGCCATGGGGTACGATTTGTGTTGTTAATGTTTGCGTTTACAGATATTTCAAAAACGAATACGGTTTTCTCTTTTTCAAATAGTCCAAGTCTTTCTCATTGGCAAAGCACTCCTTTTCAAAACTGATACTCTTGTACGCCACATATCCACTTTTGCCAAACAGACGCACCAGGTATTCTATGCCATACCACAGGTAGAACGGTATTACCAGCATCTCCAACTGTTGGCGCAGGTGTATCCTTTCGTGGTTCAGCGTTTTCTCATTTAGCGTCGACGTAATAATGAATGGGAACAAGGCCATCGCTTTAGCAAACCCTAAATCCTTTTTAATGATTATGCATTTCATATCAATGTGGGCCTGCTCCTATGCCGTGAATAAAGTAGGTCGCGTTAATTGGTACCAGTACATGGTCAATATTATCCCCGGTTCGCTTCACGACCTTCAACTGCGATTCGTTGGTAATATTTACCTGTACGTCTCCATTTGCCAGTATCTTAATACCTCCGCTGATATATTTCCAGTCTAGGTAGAACGGCGAACCGGACTGGTCTTCGTAGTCCGCGCCAAACCCATAGGACGCTATTGGGAAATTCAGAGCTACCGATGGCCTATACCCCGATGGCAGGTTGGCTACTGTTGTCCATACGCCGTATGAAAACGATGACGCCGCCAGGTAATACACACCACTCAAAGTAATGGTCCGGTAGTTGGGGTCTGTCGCGTGGCCAACACGAAGCACTTCGGAGACAGCGGAACCCGTAGCGTTATCTAATGCCACCTGCCATGAACCCTGCACAACCGGGTAGTCTTTTTGCGTCAGGACATTTCCGGCAGAATTGATTACATACGGGCTACCCACGGTACCGGATCCCGTAACGGTCACGTTAGTACCGGCATTGATTTTGGTTTCGCTACCGTCATAAACCGGAATGGCATGAAAACCTTTGGTTCCGCCTGAATTTGTACCGTAATACCGTGATGCCCCAGGAGATGCTGTATCGCCAACAAGCTGTAACTGATTACCACCGGTACCGTTACCCTGGATGGAGTTCGTCGAAGCCGCTGCAAAACTTGCGGCAAACACATACGGACTGACCGTGGTGCCGCTACCACTTATGCTCATGTTTGCCCCGGCGCTTACCTTGGTTTCGCTTCCGTCGGGAACAGGCAAGGAATGATACCCCTTGGTTCCGGCCCCGTTGGTACCGTAGTACCTGGATGTTCCGGGGGAGGCGGCATCGCCTACGAGTTGTACTGGTGTACCGGACTGACCATCGCCCGTGATTGAATTGCTTGACGTAACCGCAATCGTGGGTAGGCTGTAAAATCCCTTGGTGCCACCAGAGTTGGTGCCGTAGTACCGACTACCGCCTGGGGCGGCGCTGTCCCCAACGAGTTGCAGCGGTGAGCCACCGCCATTGCCCTCAATGGAGTTCTGCACCGTGGCGCTATAAGTACCCGCAATGACATAAGGGCTTCCGATAGTGCCTGAACCCGTCACGCTTATGTTGGCGCCTGCGTTGACCTTGGTTTCACTGCCGTCAACCGTGGGTAGGCTATAAAATCCTTTTGTTCCGGCGCCATTAGTACCGTAATATTTTGTGGCCCCGGGAGCGTTGTCGTCGCCATCAAGCCGGATAGGGGAACCACCACTGCCGTCCCCATTCAGCGAATCCGCCGTGGTTACGGTGCTGCCACCTGCGGGGAGATCATAGAAACCCTTGGTGCCGGACCCGTTGGTTCCGTAATACTTGCTGTTGCCCGGGGCGTTGTTATCGCCGTCGAGTTGCAGGGGAGAACCCGGTGAACCGTCCCCGTTTAATGAGTTCGTGGATGTCACCGTTGGCGTGGGGAAATCACGCCAGCCCTTTGTTCCACCACTATTGGTTCCGTATACCTTATCGTTCCCAGGAGAGGCCGAATCCCCATCTAATTGCAGCGGGGAGCCACTTGCACCGGTACCGTCAAGGCTGTGGGTTACGGACACCGTGATGTCGTAGAATCCCTTGGTCCCACCACTGTTGGTACCGTAGTACTTGCTGTTGCCGGGGGTGTCGTTGTCCCCATCTAGTTTCACGGGGTCGCCAATGCTGCCGTCGCCGTTAAGCGACATCGAGGAATAAATCGTGGACGTATTGGCCGGGAAGTCACGCCACCCCTTTGCGCCGGAGCCATCGGTACCATAGACCTTGTTATTGCCCGGGGAGGCGGCGTCATTATCGAGTTTCACGGGATCACCAACGGTACCTACTCCCTGCAATGAATCACCAGTGGTGATCTGGATTGAGGGAAGCGTATAAAAGCCCTTGGATCCGGAACCATCGGTACCGTAGTAATAGTTGTTCCCGGGGGCATTGCTGTCACCATCGAGTTGAATCGGGCTACCACCGCTGCCATCGCCATTTAAGGAATTAGTTGTCGAAACAACTATTGCTGGCAAACTGTGGTAACCCTTGGTTCCACCGGTATCGGTGCCATAATATTTACTGTTGCCTGGGCTGGCGGCATCACCAACGAGTTTTGCCGGGGTGCCGATACTTCCGTCCCCCGTTAGGGATTCCGTGGTGTTAATCGTAGAACTCGCTGCGGGGAAATCACGCCATCCCTTGACACCGCTGCCGTCCGTGGCGTATACCTTATTGTTGCCGGGTGCATTGTTATCGTTATCCAGCTTTACCGGGGAGGCCGCTGTGCCATCACCCTGAAGACTGTCCGCCGTAATCACGAGGTTGCTGTACCATCCCTTTGTTCCGCTGGCATTGGTACCGTAGTACTGGTTATTGCCAGGGCTTGCGGCGTCATTCAACAGTTTCGCAGGAGTACCAACGGTACCGTCACCCGACAGGGAATCCCCGGTGGTGATTGCATTGGATGTGGCGGGGAGCGAATGGAAACCCTTGGTTCCGCTGGCGTTTGTGCCATAATACCGGTTGTTACCCGGGGCATCGGCATCGTTGTCCAACTGGATAGGGCTTCCAACGCTACCATCTCCTTGCAAGGAATTTGCGGTGACCTGCGCAATCGAGGTCAGGACGTCATACCATGTGCTTCCGTTCTTGAACCTTTGCTTGGAAGTCGTGGTATTGTAGTAGTATATAATGTTTTTCTCATTGGCTTCGGTGTCGTTTGCAAACCTGGGCGTATAGGAACTGAACACACAGTTCGTAAGCGTTACGGTACCGCCAAGGAACGTATAGGTCCACCTGGCACGGATGTCGGCGTTGTTGATGATACCGGTACCGTTTACCACGCCGGACACGAACTCTACGACCTTCCCACCGGCTTCAACGGTGCTATTGATAGTAATATCACTATCCACAACGAATATCTTAACACGGGCGTCAGCAAGGGCTACGTTGATTAGTGTGGTCAAGTCTGCCGGGGCGGAACTATGCTTCAGCCAAGAGGCGTAAAACGTCTTTTCGCCGCTGTCGAACACGCGCTCCCATTTCTCGGCGCCATCCTGTAACACAAAGACGTTATCCACAACGGGGTTCGTAGTGGCCTTGACCAGCGTACCCGGGATGTTCTTTGGGAAACCTGCGTTGGTAGATGTACTTAGTGCCATTACTTCTTATAGATTTCCTGTACGGTGTTATCGGAATAGTTGATTACGACTACGAGCCTGTTGCCGCCTTCGAGGTACTTATACCTTGCGCGTACACCTTTGATATAGGCGCCATTACGCTCGGAAACGACCTGCGTGGTGCCATCGGTGTAGGCAATGCGTACTTTAAGGCGGGGGGTCGGTACTTCAACACCCCATGTCTTGTTTACTGATGCGACGTATGCTGTTCCCACTGGTGCAGGGTTTACGGTGACGTTGACAAAATCCTGTGCCGTGGCGCCGCTGTTATCGGTGACGGTCAGGCGATAAGTGTATAAGCCCACTGCGAGTGCGGTGACACCCGTTGTCGATGCCGACGGGCTGGTGATGGTCCCGCCTGCGGGTCCGCTGATCTTTGTCCAGGCGTAGGACACCACGGAACCATCGGGGTCTGAACCCGAACCCAACAGGGTTACGGTATTCTTAGGCAGCGTAATCGTACTGTCTGCCCCGGCATTAGCCGTAGGCGGTACATTAGCCGCAGGGGTTACGATCACGGTCATGCTGTCGCTGGCGGTAAGTCCACCATTGTCCGTGACAGTCACACGGAATAAATATGTACCGGCCACAAGGCCCGTGATATTCGTGGAGGCGCTTGTCGGTGACACAATGGTTCCACCTGTGCCACTGACCTTTACCCACAGGAAAGATGCGATGTTGCCATCGGAATCCGCTGCGGAAGCCGTTACGTTCAGGCTATTTACGGGAAGCGTGATGCTGCGGTTAGCACCGGCATCAACAGTTGGCGCCACGTTAGCGGCAGCGTTCACCGTGACCTGAACGGTATCGGTACCGGTAAGACCGTTGTTATCCGTAACCACTACCCTGAACTGATATACGCCCTGAACCAAGCCCGTAATCGTCGTGCTTGCGCTTGACGGGTTCGTGATCGTTGCGGCACCACCGGAAACCTTTGTCCATGCATAGGAAGCAATGCTTCCGTCGGTATCGGTACCGATGGCGGTAACGGTTACGCTGCTTGTCGGCAACTGGATGGTTTGGTTTGCGCCTGCATTAACCGTGGGAGCTATATTGGTGCCCCCGGGGGCGATTACGATGTCCTGACGGATTTGGTAGCTGCCATCACTGCGCCTGCCCTGAATAGCCAATGGGAACGGTGTTCGGTAACCCGTGGGATCCACGATCTTCAGCACAAGCCTATATGTCCCATCGGGGATACCTGTTGGAATCACGAAGTTGTCCGCCACAACGGAAGCCGCCGTTGCCGGGAGGAAATGCTTTAACTTAAACGAACTCGTCCCCGTCCACGCCACGGTACCCGTGGTCTGGTTCTGTAACTCATAGGTCCAATCCCAGTTCTCGTATACGGGGGCAAGTCCCACGTTTTGTACGTTCAGGCTTATGACCACGGACTGACCCTTTACGAAGTTTGCCGTGGTAGAGCCACCGGTTACATTGATCCTGTAACCCGACAGTTTCCAAGCTAACCGCATGGAATCCCTACCCCGAAGGCTTACGTCTTCCTCGCCGCAGAAATTACCGTTGCCAATCATGGAGCCATGGTAAAGCCTGACCTGACCCGGGATAGCCCAGAACGGTGCGGGGCCACCACTGGCGGTACTACCACACGGGCCTTCACCAACGATGGGGGCGTACTTCCAGCGGTTCATGATGGCGGTATCGAAACGCATCCCGTTATACACGTTGGGGTTGTTCTCCAAATAGTTACTCAAATATGAATCCGTCCATCCCCACTGGTCCCGGCGCCAGCCGATCTTACCCCATTGGTTCGACGCCGTAAGCATATGGTATCCGACCTCATCCGGTACCCAGGTATTGCTTAACTGCTGGCCATCAAAGGCCGCAATCATACCCACAAGCGGGTAGTTCGGGAACGCATTGATATGGGCGTTAATAATGCGGATAAGGCTTGACGCCAAGGGTTGCCTACCCGTAGGGTAAGCGCCCGGGGTAGATGCCGCATACACCATGTTCCATTCGCCCCAAGAGCCGTAACCCCTGATGTCGATGTAACCAACGGCATCCCGGTAGGATATGCCCTGGTACGATGTCGTGTTGATATGGTTGGCAATGGCCTGAAGCAAAGCTTCAAACCGGGACAGGTATGGTTCACTGTTGTAGTTCGGAATCCAGAACGCATCCTCCGCACTGATCCAGTCCCTTTCGTTGGCTGGTAATGCCTGCATCTGGTTATGCAGATACAGGGGGAAACTCATGTAGGCGCCACCGGCTTCAGGGCAGTCCGTCCTGAACGGGTTCTGCGTCATGACACCGAAGGAAATCCGCTGCCGCTTGGCAATGGCGTCATTGAATATCTGGTCGAAGTATGCCCAGTTGTATACACCCTGTGAGGTTTCCAGCCGGTCCCATTCCAGGAAACTCCTGTGGTAGGTGTCCTGAGGGGGCGGTAACTGACCGTCTACGGGATAGCCAACGGCCTGACTAAGATCACTGTTATGCCAGGTTTCGGCACCACGGAACGGACTGATAATATCGGGGTCGCTGAACGGTATCACCGTTGGAGTATAGGCAACCGTGGTACCGGTATTGAATACGCTTACCTCGTCAAAGGTGCTTACACCGGCATCATTTAAAGTGAACCTGAACTTGTACTCACCACTTGCGGTCATGTTATTGACCACGGTGGACAGGCTTGTGGGGCTGACAATGGTTGCTGTAGATGGGCCACTTACCTGTGTCCATGAGTACGTGAAACTCGTACCCTGATTGGCAAGCATGGTCGTAATCATGCGGTCCGCGATGACTTTGAAACCGGAATATGACCAGTGGATGGCTTCTTCCCCCGGAATCCAACCCGCATCCGTGGTTTCAACGATGGTCAGGTTGGGGTCGTTGGCATCAATCAAATCAATGACGGCGTTATATGGGTGACCGTTCGGTCCCGGTACGGTTTCCCCGAAGTCGGGGCGGTACCGATGGAATTGCGTCATGTGGAACTTGATATTGGCACCGAACTCGGACCTGAACTCCGAGGTAAACCTGTTGATCCTGGCATAAAAGCTATCGGTACTGGTTCCACCAATGGCGTCGTTAAGGCCAATACTCATCCATACCGTGATGCGACGCTTGGTAATCCCCTTGGCATTAAGTTCAGTTAAAGCAGCGTTTACTTTTTGAACCAGTTTACTCCATTTGGCGGGTTCTGTTTCGGAAAGCCACCAATCTATCTTAGACCCTGAACACGCTGACTTCACCAAGTATACAGGCGCCTTCAGCCTCCCGGCCTCTACCCCATTGGCTAGCCCAACCTCCATGCCGTGTTCATCCGTGAACCCGCAGACATCAATGCTGTTGTTCTGGTCCAGATCAAGCGGTTCAAAAAGGAATGTATTGTTATTGAGTATCTGCACGCTTGCCCTCGGGGTGCGTTCATACGCCGTGGCCAGGTTATTCTTAGCCCGTCCACTGGCATTGCTTTCGCCAAATAGAATTATGAGGTCCGCAGCGGTATCACTGTATGTCGAACCCGTTAAGGTCGTAGACGTAGCACCCTGTGCCAAGAACTGGTCCTGACCGGCATTTACGGTCCCGCCGCCCGTTGTAGGCGCTGCATTTACCGTGATCTGAACCTGGTCGGTTGCGGTGGCACCACCGTTGTCGGTCACGGTAACACCAAAAACATATACTCCCTGTACCAGACCGGTCAGACCCGTGGACGCCGAAGAAGCCGATGTGATGCTTCCGCTGGATGGCCCACTGATCTTGGTCCATGCATAGGTGCTAATGGTACCATCGGGGTCAGATGCCGTGGCCGTAATCGTAGCCGTACTGGTTGGTAACGTAATGCTTTGGTCTGAACCCGCACTTACCGTAGGGCTTTGGTTGGCACCCCCGGTACCGGTTATAAGGTATAATTCGTCAAGCTGTGCGTTCTGCACAATGGCCTGATACACGATGTAGTACGAACCAGATGCCCCACGGGTACTGGTATGAAACGTGGTCCATGAGGTGCCGTTGGTGGATTTCTCGTAGGTAATGGTGCTTCCGGTATAACTGATGCGGACATAGTTCGTAATCGCCATGGTCTGCTGCGCTCCCACTGCGGCACCACTTTCAAAAGCCTGGACATCGCTTACGCCATAAAGACCGATCTCAACGCCATGGGTTACGCTGGTGTCTGACCCTGCCCATGCGGGGCTACCCTCGCTCTCGTCCGCTACAACACGGCCCTGCGGGTTATTCTTGGTCAAGCCCACGAACTGACCGGCAAGTGCCGACAACCGGAACGTGACGCTTCCCCCGCTACTGATCTGCTGGTTGGTGGTTACCTGACCGGCATCATAGGAAAACACGGCACCGGCAGTACGCTTGATGCCTTGCCCACTGTTGATTGTGGCGTAGTTACCGCTGGGGTTATTGTAGGTGGGATACACCTGTGCCTGCAACCCAAACACCAGTAACGTGAATAAAATCGTGAGTAATCGCTTCATAAAGGTTTTTATATGGTTCCAGTAACGACGCCGCCTGAACCGAAATTCAGGTCGTCGATTTCGTCTTTGGTGTAATACCTTTCGTCGTGGTCATGCGGGACTTCCTCAAAACTCACCCATTCGGTATCGCAGTCGGCATCGCTGGCCTTCACCAGGGAATCGTACTGGATACCACCGGGAGGCAACCCGCATCCACCGCCTCCGCCACCATTATTCCCACCACCGGTACTTCCCGTGGCAAACGTGGTGGCGTTGGTGCCTACCCTGTTGCTATCGGTAGCCCCGGGAGCCGTGGCATAGACATCGTAGTAGTAAAGTGTGGAAGCCGTAAGCCCAAAGTCATTATAGGCCGTATTGGGTCCGTTGTAAATCGTTGCCCATGTGATGCCGTCGATACTCCTGCGTAGGGTGTAGGCCATGGCGCCTGCGGCGAAGTCCCAATCCACGTTGATCTCGCTGTCGGATACAGCCGTGGCAACGATAAACGCCGGTGCTGGTAACTGCTGTCCGATGGCGTCATTTACGACGAACATCGACTTCTGGACAAATGCCATGTGGACGCCTGCGATGACGCCCTCCATTGTGAACTCGTATATACCCGCAGGGAAATACATCTCCTGTGCGGACTTGCTCAACGTGATCTCCTGACCGGAAATAACAAGACCCTCGCCAACCGTGAACTGAATCATGGCGATCTGATCTGGGTCACCCCTGCGAAAAATCTTAGCCACGGCGACAGACGCCGGGGTATTGCCGCTTACCAAAAAGGTTTGGGTAAAAGCGTTGCCACGATAGTAGTATATGGTAACCGATGGGGCTTCTTTACCAACTATTTGAGGCATGGCGGATTTTACGCTAAGATACGCATTTTCTAGGTATTACACCCAAAAAAAGAGGCCCGGGTGAAAACCCAGGCCGTTAACCAATAAAACAGTTATGCCATCAACAGTCGGGCAGGACGCCCAATGAGAGGGATACTGTAATGCCGTAAAATTACGACTATTTATTCAATGCGTCCAGACGCTTGACGAAATCCTTTCCTTTCTCACTAAGGGCGAACTCAACGAGGTTGTTCACCGCTGTCTTGGATGGATCCAATGCCATGATGAAGCCCTTGCTTTCGGCCCAATGCGCTTGGTTTTTCATGTAGGCGGTGTCGATCTGTCCGTTCTTAATCGCCATTTTTACCTGCGCCGTAATCCGTGCCACGGGGCTGTCGATGGATTTCATAAACGCCGCAGGGTTGGCGGAGGCGAACTTCACGTAGTCCTTACGGATGGCTTCCTCGCTGCGCTCGTTCTTACCGGAAGTCAGCGGGATATTCAGAAACGTGGCGTGTTGCTTCATGTCGGCCAGCTTTGCCGTAAGCGCAATGCCCTCGGCCTTATGCCTTGCCACAAGGAAATCGACATCGACCTCGGCTTCCTGCTGCTCATCCACAAGGGTATACACCGGTGGTTCTTTGCTTACGCGGTTCTCCTTGCCATCGAAATCGTCCCGGGTGAGCAAATAGCGGATCTGTTCGTCGTCGCGGGGAGATTCCAGCGTAAGGAATCCATTGATGAACTCCGGCGACCACACGTTGGCCCGGGCGTATTTAGGGTCTACCTTTTCCTGGTCATCAAGCCAGAACGACTTGATGCCGGGGATAAACCGTGCCGTCCTTGCCCTTCCGGTTTCGGGGTCGCGGGACAAAATAGACCCGGCCAGAACTTTCTTTTTCTGATACGGGGGTTCCGTGGGTACGCGGGGAGTGATCTTGTTGATGAGTTGGAACGTATACGTCCCTTCTTTGAGTTGAACACCCTTGGGTGCCTCCATTACTTCAGGCATACATTTATGTTTACGCAAATATAGCGTATTTTACCGACAAAAAAAAGTCCCCGCCTAAGACTAGGGGGGACTGTTGGCTGGTGGGCCGTTATGTATGGAAGTG
>JACCDR012504645.1_pt1 | contig 16476 bp, 13 predicted proteins | sample 7446431 | NCBI WGS metagenome assembly JACCDR01 (sample SAMN15323443, study PRJNA562643) | freshwater metagenome | isolation source: river surface water | place: USA:Blue River Watershed | collected 2017-08-17 | reverse complement strand
GGCATCTTGGGCTGATGTCGGAGCGGCTGGTAGTGGAGAAATCTGGCGCGGTTTCGATGCGTCACTGGTTACTGATGGAACGGCGCTGTCTGGCGATCCACCAACCGGTGGTGATCTAGTCTTAACGGTGTCTGATGTGGCTGGTCGCTATACCGAGAGTAATCCGGCGAGCGCAAACCCCTACGCGGTCGCACGAGGTGAAGACATTGAGTATGACTGGTTAATCCAACAGAACGGCGCAGCGCAAAAGACTACCTACTGCTTTAGAATGGTTCGCACAGATGGACTTGATTTAGATGCGTACTTTGACTATCCGCAAATCCGTACTGAAGGGTACGCTCCAGCTACTCAGCACTGGCGTTGGTATAATGATGAGTCAAATGAGACACCGACAGTACCACTCGCGGCAGAAAGCGTAGCGCCCACTGATGTTGATAAGGGAAGTGTGTTGAAATTACGCGTTACTGTAACAGAACTAAAAAATCTATCCCAAACTGATTCTCGGTTTTCATTACAGTTCTCAACCGATCCAAATTTCTCATTCTTTGCGGAACCAGTGGCTACCACATCATGCGTCAGTTCCTCAGAGTGGTGCTTTGCCGATGGTGCTGGTGCCGATAATTCCATCATCACCACGGCGGTGCTTTCAGATAGTGATCCGTGTGTATCGAGTGTCGGTGCAGGGTGTGGGTTACGAGTGGAATCTAATATTCCATATACTGGATTCACTCATACTGCTAGCACTGATGTGGAGACAGAATTTACGCTGCAGTATACTAATGTCGATCGAAACTTTGGCAAAGTGTACTACTTTAGACTGTTTGACTTGGCTAACAACGAGCCGGTTGGTGCCCGGAGTGGGTACGACCCGATATCAATCGGTGTTGAATCCGCTCGCCTAACGTTTACCGTTACAGGTATCAACGCTGACACCACGGTTGCAGGCATCACCACAACCGCAACCACAACTTCGAACTCTATTGCCTTCGGTACGATTACTCACACCGAAGAGTATGCAGCGGCTCAACGGCTGGCGGTAGTAACGAACGCCTTCGATGGCTACCAAGTCTTTCTAAGTGCCAGTAGTTTGCTTGTGAATGAATACGGTGATCCCATTCAATCACTCTCTTCCACAAACGCCGCTCCAGCGGGGTGGTCGGTGACGTGTGCGCTCAACAGTATTGGGTGCTTTGGATACCACACCACTGACGCTGCTCTCGAGAGTGGATCAACTCGCTTTTCACCATTAGATTCTTATGCTGGATTATCGCTTAACGATGTTGAAGTGATGTATAGTTCTATTCCAACAAGCGGCGACCAGCACGATATCCTCTATCGGGCTGCTATTACTGAACTCCAGCCTGCCGGTTCATACGAAACAACCATTTCATATATAGCAGTACCGGTGTACTAGCTAGACGTGGCAGCGTAAGTGTAGCGTGCCACGGGGGTGGGGGACACAACAATCAGCGTGCGGTAATTGATGTTATACTACACCGTATGAGACGGATTACCCTTGTCGCATTTGCACTGTTACTGGGCGCACTGACTGGACCACTGGCGCACGCTGAGGTCTCCGTGCGACCCTTCTTGATTGATCAAGCAGTTTCACCTCGAGAAATTTTCACCACGGAAGTAAATCTTAGTAACACGACCGATCGTAAACTAAATGTATACGCCACCGTCAATGAAATCACTGTTGGTGTAGACGGTGAAGTAAAGGAGTTCGTTTCTCCTATAATGTCAGATCGAACCAATACGGTAACGAGCTGGGTAGAGGTAACCAGAGGGCGAATCGAACTTGAACCCGGTGCTGAGACGCTTGTACCGATTACATTTAGAATTCATCCCCAGGCCGAACCAGGCGTGTACCATGCCTTTATTGGTTTTGTCCCGACCTCAAAACGTCACCAAGCCGAAGTGGTTGCTATGAGCGGCGAAGCCGATGGTGTCGTTGTTAAGCTCACCATTGAAGAAAAGGTGAGCGAAACGCTCCGGCTCAAGAGTTTTTCAGTTGACCGCTTCGTGCTTAATCCAGCCGAAAATACCGTCACTATTGCCATTGAAAATCTGGGTGACGTGCCCACGTCGCCCAATGGGGAGGTGATTTTTTATCGTGCCAATGGTGATGAGGTGGCAGCAGTGCCAGTCAATACAGACGGAAGTATTGTCATTCAGCCGAGCGAAGTTGTAGATCTCACCGTCGCGTTACCAACCGAGACACTCATCGGTCGCGTTAAAGCCAACGCAGTGTTGGAATACGGGAAGTCTCGAGCAGCGCTATTTGATTCGACGTACTTTTACATGCTCCCGTTGCCGGTAGTGGTTGGAGGCTTGCTATTACTTATTACCATTATGCTGGGACTGATTGTTCTTATGTTTCGTTCATACCGGCACTCTGGTGACGAGGGTCAGGAAAATGAGCTTCCTTTGTACGTTCGAGACGGTAATGACGCTAAAGAAATGGACCATGACATCAACCTTAAGCAACCTAAGTAAGCAATTTTTGGTGGGATGTATCCTGGCACTAGTCAGTTGCTTAACTGTGCCAACAGTTTTTGCGCAAGGGTCTTTGTCATTAAGTGTGTCACCAACCATTTTTGAAATGACCGCAAATCCCGGACAGGAATGGAATAGTACACTACGGGTCGTTAACACAAACCCATTCCCGCTCACTGTCTACGCCACGGTGGTGAACTTCAAACCGTTGGGCGAAGATGGAGCATCGGAGTTTATACCACCGGACCTTAGTGACGATGCTCGGTCGTCACTCGCGGAGTGGATTACGGTGCCGAGTGGAGAAATCACTATTCCGCCAGAAGAAACATTTACTATCCCGGTTACCATAAATCCACCGACTGACGCGCCACCGGGCGGGCACTACGCTGCCATTTTGGTCGGTACGCGACCACCTGACAACGCAAACGGCACTAGTGTTGAGACGTCTCAATTTGTTTCGTCACTGGTATTTTTGCGTGTGGCTGGAGCCATCAACGAATCTGGTTCGATTCGATCGTTTAGAACCACTCATGCCGTGTATGAAAAACCAAGCGTTGAATTTGCTCTACGGTTTGAGAATACCGGTAATGTTCACCTTCGACCGGAAGGTGAAATTCGCATTTACAACATGTGGGGCCAGGAACGAGGCTACATTCCTGTAAACCAAAAGACGTTATTTGGTAAAGTGTTAAGTGAAAGCACGCGCACGTTTACTTTTAATTGGACCGGTGAGTGGTCACCAGCAGATATTGGACGGTATACAGCGGTAGCAACGCTGGCTTACGGTGATGATGGTCGTCAGTTCGCCTCCAGCGAAGTTGCGTTTTGGCTGATACCGTGGCGCGTGCTCCTCATTATCCTGCTCGTCCTCGCGGCAATGATTTACGGGGTAAGCTGGTCAATTAAGTTATACATTAGACGGATGTTATCTTTGGCTGGACTAGCAGAGACCCCACTGCGGGAACAGCTTCGGAGTTCTCGACGACCACGTCGGACGGTCTCAGTCATGGCACCAATCGAAGCGGGAATTCTCGATTTACGATCGCGGCTAAAGCCTGGGTCATCGCTACGCGACACCGTCGCTACAACGTGGTCGCTTATTGTGTCGTATCGTTTGTTCCTCTTAGGAGTGGCAATTATTGGATTGAGTATAGCCGCCGTAACGTGGTTTGTGTCATCTGCTACAGATACCGAACGGGCGTACGAAGTGACGGTCGACCGGCTTGATGCTGATGTCACCTTAAATTCGGAACAACAAGCTTTTGACGAACTCGTGCAAGAACTTGGCGATGTTGGTGCACAACGCAATGTTCCAGCCCTCACCGTCGTCAACCGTAGCGGCGTGACTGGTGCAGCTGCGCAGGTCGCCTTCAACTTGACGGAGCTTGGGTATGCGGTAGCTGCGGTAGAAACTGAACTCGATAACGAAGCTGACCGAACAGTAGTGGTCTTTGATCCAACCTACGACACCGCTGCGCTAGATTTGAGTGTTGTCTTAGGTACAGCATTACTGTCTTCGTATGAAGCAGCTTCGACTGACCCGCTCATTGTCATCTATGTGGGTAAAGATTTAGCCAATCAAGTAGTACAATAAATAACGGTATGACAAAAAAGGTTATTATACTCAGCACAACACTCTTGTTCCTCATTGTAGCCGGTATGGTTATGTACGGACTATTGTTATAAAACTATGAAACTAAAAAAACGAGATTACATCGTCCTTGGGGGTATCATATTCATGTTGCTGGTGGCACTTGTGGTGACTCTCTTCGTGCTCAACAATGCACAGCAGGCTGAATTGCAAAACTCACCAGCTGGAAAAGCGCTCTTTGCAAGTTCTACGCCCATGTACACCGATTTGCTCGGAAATAAGGTAGATTTAAATTCATATATTGGCAAGCAGCTGGTGGTATTTGTGTGGGCCAGTTGGTGTCCGAGCTGCAGCGTTCAGCTTCAGACATTGCGCCAACTTGCCTCAGAGCGGAGCGACGTTGCCTTCTTGGCAATTAATCGGGCAGAGTCAGTGACGACCGTCGAGCGATTCATAAATTACGTACAAATGGATACCAGCGGTCCGATACTGTTTTTACTTGATCCTCAAGATCACTTCTATCAATCGGTCGGCGGGTACGCAATGCCGGAAACGGTGATTTTCGATGAAACCGGCGCCATAACGAGCTACCAACGGGGTGATGTGAGCAGGGGAGCCCTCGAGGCAGCGCTCACGCTTGAGTAGCGCCGCAGAGCACCCCGCTTGACACCATATAGCATATATGCTATATCTATAGTAGGCCAGTCACGAAAGCCGCGCTCCCACAACGTTTAGTTGTACCTTCTCCGTCAGAGAAGGTAGGGAGTGCAATCGCACCATATCATTATGCGAAAGGCAATCGGTTTTTTGATAATCTTATTCGGGTTATCGCAATTCTTTTCAACCAGTGTAGCAGCCCTCAACGGCGCGCTTACAGAGTCGTTTCATACCCTTGAAGCAGCCGCGCTCGTAGCCCAGCAACATATCACGGTTGAATAGAAAAAATGAACCAGGTATTCCACCTGGTTCTTTTTCATTTTGGCTGCACACGCTATACTTACACTATGAATATAAACCGCGTTGTTGAGTACAGCTTCTTTTTTATTTTGCTTGGCGTCGCTGGATATCTGGTCTGGTTGATTGCGTCTCCATTCGTGAGTGCGTTAGCACTGGCGGCTATTATGGCGACGATTTGCTACCCGGTGTACCAGAAAATCTTATCGTTCACGCCGCGACGCAGCAAAACGGTCGCTGCGCTCGTTGCCACTCTCTTTTGTTTGCTCATTATTATCTTGCCACTGGTATCATTATCGTCGTTGGTGGTGAGTGAGTTTATCGCTACCTATCAGTCGCTTAATTCGGAGAGCCCGCTCTCCATCGACGAGGCCTTCACGTCTGTTGAGCAAGCGATTCAAGTCTATATCCCTGGTTTTCAAGTCGATGTAACCGAGCAGGTAAAGCTTGTCGTGCAGTGGTTTGCCGGCAGTATCACACAAATTTTTGACGGCACGCTATCAACGTTCTTCTTGTTCATGATTGCCATGATAGGAACGTTCTACTTTTTCCGTGACGGTAAAGACTTCCTTCAGCTCCTCATTAAAATTAGCCCGCTCCCTGATCGCGAAGACAAGGTTATTTACCGTCGTATGACCCAAGCGGTTCGCTCAGTAGCCACCGGCACGCTCTTTGTCGCTCTTATCCAGGGGGTGCTCGTTGCTATTGGCTTTTCGTTTGTCGGTTTAGAGAAAGTCGTCTTGTGGGGCGCAATTTCGGCTATTTTTGCCACCATACCCGGTATTGGTACAAGCATTGTGACGTATCCGGCTATTTTCTGGCTCCTCTACACCGGGGATGTATCGGGTGCAGTCATTCTTGCCGGCTGGTCAATCCTCGTGGTGACGACAATTGATAATGTGCTCGGCCCGTACCTTATGAGTCGTGGCAATAACCTGCACCCGTTCATCATTCTTATTTCGGTTCTCGGTGGTATTGCGCTCTTCGGTCCAATTGGATTTATTGTTGGACCGGTCATTGTGTCGCTCTTCCTGGTCCTCCTTGAGATATACAGTCAGTACATTGTGAATGAAGAATTACCGTCAGAGACGGTACGTAGTGACGAAGTAGATAGTGACTATGATAAAGCGTGATCATCTCCTCTCATTCCTTAAAATAAATGGACTATCGCTTGATTCATCTGATCAGGACATTATTGCTGCACTCGCGGCCGCGCGCTATTCAAGTGAAGAGACAACCGAAATGCTCGGGTTACTTCGTCAGAATATCACTCCTAATCAAACCCGAACCGATGGTCTTCACAAAGTTTTCTTTTCAGATATTCACCTGGAACCAGGTGAAGTGTCCCGGTTGCTCGGCGTTGATATCGTTGTTAGTGACCAGATTAAGGTGATGAAAAAACGTTCTCACATTAACCCGGGTGAGTTAGTTATTATTGGCGTCGTGTCAGCGTTGTTGGCATTCACGGGCCTCCTGTCGTATATGTATCTTCACGAGATTGGATTATTTTACCCACCGCTTCACGTACCATGGGAATAGGAAGACAAAGTGTTGCTGCGCTTTGCATCGCCGGCTTACTACTACAATTAACCTCATTGAATCCTTCCTGGTCACCGTCAATCCCACAGTATCAGGTGGGTGAATCTACCACTGTCATTTCATCAGTCCACTATCAACGCATACCGTATGTTGCTCCGGCAACATTGGCACTCGGGAGCAATACTTCCTATGACTCGGCCATCTTTGTTGGTGACGTACTTTTAGCCCGAAATGTTGAAGCACTAATGAAGCGTCACGGCACTGACTACCCGTTTGCTTACTTTGATCCAGCGACCATTGCCCCTAACCCCTTGGTGGTAGGTAATTTCGAAGCGAGTATACCTCCCATACACGCACCCACCCCAACTGGGGGAATGAGTTTTTCGGTTGCTACCAGTGTCGCTTCCGTCATGTCTGGTGTGTTTGATGTAGTATCACTTGCCAATAACCACAGCTTTGACCACGGCAGTGATGGATTTGTTCATACGGTTACGACACTTGAAGATATTGATGTGGTACCAGTTGGTAACGCTCGTACCGTGACTGATACCAGTGTTGAGGTGAGGCGTATCGGTGACACAGAGGTGGCAATTATTGCGCTTCACGCACTCGTACCACTTGACCCGACTGCACTAAAAAAAACATTTTCTGCTGCCAAGCAGGCGTCAGATTATCAAATAGTCTATGTACATTGGGGTGAGGAGTATGACTTGATGCAAAATCAGGCAGAGCGAGATCTCGCCAGATCTTTCATAACGTTGGGTGCCGATCTCATCATTGGCCATCACCCACACGTGACGCAGGGCGTAGAGCGCATCGATGGCGTCCTGGTATTTTACTCACTGGGAAACTTTTTATTTGATCAATATTTTTCTGCTGATGTGCAGGACGCGTTGGTTCTCGCGCTTGAGTTTGGTGAATCACCCACCGTCTACCTCGAACCCTTCACGAGCCGACACGCCCTTTCTCAACCGCGACCGATGACACCAGAGGAGCGGTGGCACTACCTGACAGACGTTGCTGCCCATTCTGACCCACAACTGCAAGACTCGCTTATGGACGGTGCCGTTCCGCTCTTTCCTTCGTTTGCAACTTCACCGAAAACGGCTATGATTAGCCAGTAATTACTAAATAATAGGGTAACGGTATGTTTAGTCGCTTTGAGGTGTTGGTAGGTGGGTTATGTGTCGTCGCTATGGCTACAGCGCTCTATTTAGTGCGGGCTGATGAGACGACAAACACGATTGCCACCACCGCGGGGTCTCTCGTCAGTGAAGAGCAAGTCGCCGGGCTCGTTTTCGTGACCGATGATGAACGTAGCGCAGAGGTGCGTCGTGCCGAAGCACTGCTTGAAGCAACTGATAATACTAATAGAATACAGCGTATGGTGGTTGAAGATATTGTCGTGGGGGAAGGAGATGAAGTGAAGTCTGGTGACACCGTGGTCGTACACTACGCCGGGCGCTTACAGTCTGGTGAAGAGTTTGATAATTCACAGCGTCGTGGCCAACCATTCTCCTTTACCGTGGGTGCAGGTCAAGTAATTAAAGGGTGGGAAGAGGGCTTAATTGGGATGAAGGTAGGTGGAGAGCGAGTGCTGGTGATTCCACCAGATAAGGGGTACGGCGCCGCCGGCATCGGACCAATTCCACCGAATGCAACGCTCGTCTTCTCAATCCAACTCCTCGACATCGAGTAATGGACAATCGACCAATTACATTTGAAATCATCAAACGACAGCCCGGCACTCTTGCTCGGGCTGGTGTTATTCATACTCCGCACGGTGACATCGAAACTCCGGCCTTTGTGGTCGTTGGCACGAAGGGCACAGTGAAGAGTCTTAAGCCAGAAGATTTACGGGATTACGTTGGCAATCAAGTAGCTCTCGCCAATACGTACCATTTGTTTCTCCAGCCAGGTGACGAGGTGGTAAAGGCAGCTGGTGGATTGCAGAAGTTCAGTAACTGGCATGTACCGACTATGACCGATAGTGGCGGTTTCCAAGTGTTTTCGCTCGGAGCCGCCTTTGGAAAAGGTGTCACAAAATTTGCCAAGGGCGAGGCAACAGAAGAAGTACCGCAAACGCACGGTCTAAATGTCTACTCGAAGGAATTTGCCAGTGAACACGGAAAGCTCTGTATCATCGACGAGGAAGGTGTCACCTTCACCTCACACCTCGATGGGTCACTCCACCGCTTTACCGCCGAACGTTCAATTGATATTCAGCATAATATTGGCGCCGACATCATCATCGCGTTTGATGAGTGTACGAGTCCAACCGCCGACAAGGAGTACCAAATTGAAGCGATGGAGCGTACACACCGTTGGGCGAAGCGAAGTATCATGGCGCACAAACAGAACTACCATGCCCTCAAGAAACAGGGTCTCTATGGTGTAGTACAGGGGGGTCGGCACCTCGACTTACGGGAAGAGAGCGCTACCGTACTCGCTGCGATGGATTTTGATGGGTACGGCATTGGCGGTTCATTCTCCAAAGCTGACCTCGGTGAAGCGCTTGGGGTTGTGAATCGGATTTTACCTGAAGACAAGCCGCGACACCTCCTTGGTATTGGTGAACCCGAAGACATTATCGAAGGAGTACGACTAGGGTGCGATACCTTTGATTGTGTGGCACCAACCAGAATCGCTCGCACCGGGAGTATTTACGAGCGTACCAATGATGGTCACCGCCGTACCAATCTCCTCAATACCAAGTACCAGCGTGATTTCAGTAAGCCTGATGAGTCATGCGATTGCTACGTCTGCACCAACTACACCAAAGCATACTTGGCACACCTCTTCCGTTCGGGTGAAATGCTCGGTGCACACCTCGCGTCGCTCCATAACCTCTACTACATCGTGAATTTCACCAAACGGCTTCGTGAATCGTTGCTATCATAACCGTACGGTATACTGACATCACTATGCAGTTTGAGATTTCTACAGATAAAACACCAGCTGGGGATCAGCCACAGGCTATTGAGGCCTTGGTGTCTGGGATTAAGGCTGGATACTCACACCAGACGCTCTTAGGCGTAACTGGTTCAGGGAAGACCTTCACTGCCGCAAACGTGATTCAGGCGGTTCAGAAACCGACGCTTGTCATTGCTCACAACAAGACGCTGGCTGCTCAATTAGCGCAGGAGTACCGTGACTTTTTCCCTCATAACGCCGTCCACTACTTCGTTTCGTACTACGATTACTACCAACCAGAGGCGTACATGCCGACGTCGGATACTTACATTGAAAAAGAAGCGCAAATTAATGAAGAAATCGACCGCCTCCGTCACGCCTCGACCCAAGCGCTACTCACCAGACAAGACGTCATTATTGTGGCGTCGGTGTCATGTATTTATGGTCTCGGAGCTCCAGCTGAGTACCTCAAAAAGCACCTAAAAATTGAGCGTGGGTACACGGTGACGCGCACTGACATGTTACGCACCTTAGTTGATATGTACTTTGAGCGCACCAATGCTGACCTCACACCGGCCCAGTTTCGCGCGGTTGGTAATACAGTTGAGGTTATGCCTACTAACGAACGAGTCATCTACCGCCTTGGGTTTAGTGGCAATCAAGTAAGCAGTATTACAAAAATTGATGCGGTGACGAGGGCTATCATTGATGAACCAGACGTCTTTTTTCTCTTTCCAGCCAAGCACTTCGTCACCCCAGAAGATCAACGTAAGGTGGCAATTGAAGACATCAAATTAGAACTTGATGAGCAGTTAAAGAAGTTTAAAAAAGAAGGAAAGTTGCTTGAAGCCGAGCGGCTGAAACGTCGGACCGAACACGATCTAGCACTCATCCGTGAGGTGGGGTATTGCAACGGGATTGAGAACTACTCGCGACACTTTGATCGCCGTAAACCAGGCGAAGCGCCCTATACACTCTTGTCCTACTTTCCTCACACCGAAGATGGCAAACCAGATTTCCTCACCATTATTGATGAATCGCACGTGACCATACCGCAGCTTAATGGGATGTACGCCGGTGACCGCTCTCGAAAAGACACACTCGTGGAGCACGGGTTCCGTCTCCCGAGCGCAGTTGATAACCGCCCGCTCCGGTTTGAGGAATTTGAAGCACGGGTTGGTCAGCAAATCTACACTACAGCGACACCAGGCAAGTTTGAGTACGCCAAACTGCAAGAGCTGAATCTTGCACCGATTGAACAAATTATTCGCCCGACAGGGTTGGTAGACCCGGTGATTGAGGTCCGACCGATTGTTGAACGAGCCAGCTACCCGGGACAGGTCAAAGACTTCATTGAAAGTGCCGTAGCAACTATCAAGGGAGGGGCACGGGTGCTCGTAACTACGCTCACCAAACGTATGGCTGAAGACTTAGCTGAATTCCTCTCTGAGCGCGGTATTAGCACCAAGTACATTCATAGTGACGTAGATACGATTGAACGAATTGAAATTCTGACCGATTTTCGTCGGGGTGTTTTCGATTGTTTGGTGGGCGTGAACCTGCTCCGCGAAGGACTTGATTTACCAGAGGTTGAGCTCGTCGCTATTCTTGATGCAGACAAAACTGGGTTTCTACGCAGTGAAACTGCGCTGATTCAGACCATTGGTCGGGCAGCGAGAAATGTGAACGGTCGGGTACTGTTGTATGCCGATGAAATGACCCCAGCACTTGAGTACGCGATTGGAGAGACGAATCGACGGCGAGATAAGCAATTGGCATATAATCAGGCGCACGGTATTACGCCGAAAACGATTGCAAAAGAGATCAAATCTATTGCCGATCAGATGCGCTCTGAGCACGATGAAACCGTCGATACGTTACTGAAGGTAGATATGGCCCTCTTTATTCGTAATCCAGAGCGGGTACTTAAAGAGAAACGACAGCAAATGGAAGAAGCGGTGTCGATACTAGATTTTGAAACAGCGGCCATCATTAGAGATGAGATTAAATATCTCGAAGCGGCTCGAGTAAAAGGTGAAAAAGCCAACTAGCTCGCACCGTCTGGTGGTACACTTGATGTATGTCGGTACTGCCGAAGAAAAACATTCTGGTGGTGAGTGATAGTATCGGGGCTTCACACCCCATCGAAGCAGCCCTCAAAGAAGCCGGGGCTGTTCTCCACTACGCTGCATGCGCGACGCTTTCTACGGATAAAGATATACCAGTTGATCTGGTCTTGGTTAATCACCTGCACCGTGAACAAATCTGCACCAAAGCGCTTACAGCACTTCGTACCAGTCGAGTAGCATCGCCAATCCCCATCGTTGCCCTTGTTGAAGATCAGCCAAGTGAGATAGAGCGTGTCTTGGCCCTTGGTGCAGCTGACTACTTCACCCCAACGGAGTCACTGCCCCATGTCATATCAAAAATTCGCGTTGCGTTAGGGGAATCACTGCGGACCGCTGACACGGCGCTCCTTGATATTACCGAGGTACCCCATGAGCCGAAACGTAAAAACATCAAAGTGTTGATCGTTGAGGATGATCCGCTCTTAATCAATTTGCTTACCATGCGTATGGATCGAGCTGGCTTTCTGTACCAGGTTAACCGCACTGGGCTGGTGGTGAGCGAAGATATTGATACGTTTAAGCCAGACGTCATCGTGTTAGATCTTACGTTACCTGAAGTGAGTGGTCTCGATGTGTTAAAAGAGTTGCGTGCCAACAGTGCAGTGCAACTCCCGCCAGTGATTGTATTTTCAAACCGTGACAGTGACGAGGACAGGCAATCAGCGCAAGCCCTTGGTGCTGCTCGTTTCCACATTAAAGTCATGACTGACTTATCAAAACTCATGAATGAAATTGAGGATTTAGTATCTTTTTCTGCTCGAGCATAAGGTATACTACCAACTATGAGTGTTCCTAAGCGGGTTAGAACAGCTATACCGAAGGGTGAAGGTGGTAAAGATACTACTCCCCAACGAAAGAGTGCATCCAAGCCAGCCCTCGCTAAGGGTACGTCTTTACCTCGTCGACGTACCGTTGCAACGTCGCCTACAAAAAGTAAGCAACCAACACCAGCGCGAGCACGCGTTAGAACTGCTCAGCCGAAGGTAGCTGCTGTCGCAGCAGAGTCGGTCATTGAAACTGTTTCATTGCCGACTCAGGTAAGTTTACGAGCTCAGCGAAAGGTTGAAGCCTGGAAGGTGTTTTTTGACACAGAGCTCCCTAAGATTATGTACCTTACCTCATACGCATACGCGGTTTCTTTTGTGGTGATTGGTATCGTACTTTGTGGGTTTGTAATGATTGTTCCACCATCGTCCCAGTCAGCCCAACTCCTGACAGGATTTGCCTCATCGAGCGAAGTATCAAACAGCCAGCCAGTGCCTGGAAGTAACGTTGTAACAGCCCCGACCGTAACGCTCATTGAAGCACTACCAAAACCAATGTCACCTGGTAGTCGGTTCGTGCTTACTACTACACAAGCGCAAGATATCATCGTACTTGCGGAATCACTTACCACGGGGAATCGCCTCGTCCTCGACACCGAAGTTATTGCTGGTAGCAGTTACCGAGTTACCGTCCCGAAGACGGTCTTACCGGCTGGAGAGTATGTTATTCGGGCAGAAGTAAAGGCAAACGCGACTAAGCACTCATTTAGACTTGGAGTTACTACTGTCGAGGCGGTAAAAGAACCCGAGCCAGAACCGGTCAATCAAATCTTAGTACCACCACCAGTTTCAACTGAGACAGCTTCAAGCTCGACCAACACACCCACAAACACACCACCCGCAGCTGCCACATCGACAGAAGAAGTTGTCACTGACGTTCCAGTAGTTCCCGTTACAGTCGAAGAACCTGAACTGGCCACGTCGACGCCGACTCCGCTTCAGTTACCAGCTCCACCGAGTGACCAGCAAGGATTCTCTCTAACGTTGCCTAACGGTGTTTTGTCAGGCTGGGTTCCGATTAGAATTACGGCACCATCGACACATACTAAGATTGAGCTCTATGTTCGTCCGCAACAAAGTGTGTCGGAGCGTTTTCTAGGCTCAGCTACAAAGATAGATAAGCAGTGGTTTTACTCATTTGACTCGCGTCAAATGCCCGACGGTCTCTATCAATTGATTGCTCGCGCCGAGGTCGCCGGTAGTCGACAGTCTTCACCGACCGCGTTCTTCGAAGTTAAGAATCACACCACTTCAGGTGAGATTCAAAAGCCAGTTACCTCGAGCACAACTGCACAGAAGCCAGTTTTCTCAGTCGCGCCACTACCTGGTCGCAGTACAATTAACGACGAGCAAGTTATTACAGAAGCCAATCGCGCCTTTGATGCGGAATCATCATCTATCAATGATTTACTCCAGCGCTACGCTACAGCACTAAAGACCGAAGATCCTACGCTGTTAGCTGCTATTGATAGAGAATTTGAGGCTACACGAGATGCTATGCTCACAGAGCAGATTCTCGACCCCGAGAAGCGCGACCTCGTATCGGCCATGGAGCCAGAATTTGAAGCTCGCTTCGAGGAGCTCAAAGAGCGGGTTCGGGCCTTCGAAGCTATCAGAACCGAGCGCGTTGAAGCTACCGAAGATACTGACAATGATGGAATTACTGACCATGACGAACTACAGATCTATGGCACCGATCCAAGACTGACAGATTCTGACGGTGACGGTTTTTTGGATGGAGTAGAAATTGTGCGTGGCTATAATCCAACTGACGCCAGTGCAGAAGCGATTATTGCGTATGAGTTACCGACACAGATTGTCGGGTTGGAGCGGCCGGATGTACTTGCTGTTACCGCCGTTGCGCCGCACATTGTTGAGCCAGCCGCTGACTTGGCCAAGGCGGTGCATGCCGATATTGCAGGTAAAGGGCTACCGAATAGCTTTGTTACTTTATTTATTTTCAGTTCACCCATTATTGTGACGGTTAAGACAGACGCTGATGGCTCGTTCGTGTACCGATTTGATAAAGAACTTGAAGACGGTAAGCACGAAGTCTATGTCGCGTTTACTGACAATACAGGGGCAATTCTCGCCAAGAGTGAACCATTCACCTTTGTGAAGCAAGCCGAGGCGTTCACGCCAACGGATGAATCGGGTGTAGTTGCTGAGTCGCTTGAGACGCTGCCAGATTCAGTAGCACATAACTCGTACCAGCTGGTGTTTGGTCTCATCATAATTTCTCTTGGTTTACTGTTGCTCCTCCTTGGCATGAGCATAAGGCCGAAATCTGAACCGTTGGTAACCAGTCAGTAGTATGAAGACTATTCTTTCGTACGTCACTCGTGGGCTGACTGAGATACGCTCCAATCCTTCTTTCATTTTTCTGGGTACTCTCCTGGTGGTGTTTCCGTTGTTGTTTGTGTTCGTTGTCCAGTCCGTCTTTGACGTGGCCTACCAAAATGTAGTGACGGCACAGAAGCAGCAAATTAATGTTCTGCATGAAGCAATAATTGCTCAGCTTAACGCTGGTGTTCGACGTGAAGATGCGCTGCGTGTAGTATCTGATATTGAAACAGTGACGAACGCTCGTATTGTGACCGAAGTTGATGGAAATCGAACTATCGTCGCGAGTACCGATCCAACTGAATTAGGGCAAAATGACGGTGCGAGTCTGCTTTTTTCGACGTCAGCTGCCACCCCAGGTAGTGCCTATATCTACGAGTTTACTGAGAACTCGGCGCGAGTGTGGCACGCCTATCAAGCAGTGAAATTACCGACCGAAGTAGTTTTCATCATAACCGAACATTCTTTTAAGACTGTTGATGCCACTATGGCAGCGAGACAACAGTTGGTGTTTTTAGGTTTATCAGCGATTTTTATTTTCTTACTTGCCGTTGCATATTGGCTCAGTAAGCAGAAAAATTGGGCTGCTGCGTACCAACAGCTACAAAAGAAGCAGCAGGAACAAATTTTATTCACCAACACAATTGTGCACGAACTACGCGCACCGCTCACCGTTGTGAAAGGGTACGCCAGTTTGCTTCAGGAATCAGAAACACTCACCGCTGCGCAACGTGACCATATTCGTACCATCACGCTCTCTACCGACCGACTCATTGTGCTCATTAATGACTTTTTGGAAGTGGCCCGCATCCAATCTGGTCAGCTCAGTATCACCAAGCGAGTTGTTGATGTGGTACCACTCATTAAAGGCTGTGTTGATACATTTGCAACCGAAGCACAAAAAAAGCAGCTGTCACTCACCGTCACTGGCGTAACTTCAGCGATGATGCCAACTGATACTGCTCGTTTCACTCAAGTCATAACCAACTTGGTCAGTAATGCTATCAAGTACACCGATGCTGGCGCTATAACAATTGAGGTGACGCAAACAAAACGAGAAACCATCATAAAAGTAAAGGATACCGGTCACGGTATTAGCGCTGAAGATCAGAAACGTCTGTTTACTGCTTTTACTCGCGTTGGCAACGCCGATAAGAGTACTGTCACCGGATCTGGTCTCGGTATGTGGATCACCAAGCAAATTGTTTTGCTCTTGGGTGGAGACATCTCAATTGAGTCAATTGAATCAGTCGGAACGGTCGTCAAACTGCGCTTTGTAGCCTAAATTGCACCTTGCTCTTGTCCCTGTATAATGGTGCCTACACACCTTCACCGTCACGTGGAGGCGCATTGCTATGGCACAAAAAAAAGTCACTAAAACAACCTGGGAGGGAAAAAAGAACGATGTCATCGTGGTGCGGGGCGCGCGTACCCATAACTTGAAGGATATAACGGTGGAGATGCCGCGCGGCAAGATGATTGCGATTACTGGCCCATCTGGATCAGGCAAATCATCACTCGCGTTTGATACCATTTTTGCCGAAGGTCAACGTCGCTATGTCGAGTCGTTGTCACCGTATGCACGACAATTCCTCAACAAGATGCAAAAGCCCGATGTCGATGAAATCTCTGGCCTCTCACCAGCTATTTCAATTGATCAAAAGTCAGCTTCACGTAACCCTCG
>JACCDR011612925.1_pt1 | contig 16476 bp, 12 predicted proteins | sample 7446431 | NCBI WGS metagenome assembly JACCDR01 (sample SAMN15323443, study PRJNA562643) | freshwater metagenome | isolation source: river surface water | place: USA:Blue River Watershed | collected 2017-08-17 | reverse complement strand
TTGCTTCGGCGCTACATCGCTTCGGACTACCCGCGCTACCGCATGTGTGCGATCGCGACGTCGCTCTGTCTTGCAACGGCGGTGCTCGTTCCATGACGCGCGCGTTGTACGCTTCGAGCGCGGCGCACCAAGCGTCGTTCGTCGTCTACATCAACGGCATCGAAGTCCCCGCCAAGAGCGTGTCGTTGCGCTTCGGCGTGTGGCAGGTGCCGGAGATGACCATCGACATGGTCGCCGATCCGGTGCTCATCCGTCTCGGTGCCGAAGACCGCGTGCAAGTCGCGGTGTTCTATCTCGACGACACGGCGGTCTCAACGGACGTCGAGCCGCAGTTCCGCTTGTTCGGCGAAGGCGAGATCACGGGGTGGGGGTATCGCAACACGTCACGCGGCCGCACGATCACATTCACCGTCGTCAACCAGATGGCGGTGTTCACGCAACTCTTCACGCAGTTCATGACGTCGGTCGACAGCATGTTGGGACCGCTTACCGGCCCTGCGTCGGTGACGACGGTGCTCAACGTTACCGACCAGCTCGTCTACCCGTATTCGTTGTTCATCCAGGGACTGATTCCGGGACAAGGCGCGAGCGCATCGACGATCACGCGGCCGTTCGACTTCCTCTACAACGCCGTGCGCGGAATGATCGGCGCTCAGGTTCCCGAAAATCAGCGCGCGATCCCCGCCGCCAACTTCTTTACTCGCTGGTCACGCCTCAACAATTTCCACAACCGCTTCGCGGCCACGCCGTTCTTCGATCAAGACGACACCAATCCGAACGTTTTTCCGGTACTACGGGCTCTTCAAAACACGTCGGCGATCGACGTCATCTCCAAGAACCTGTTGCCCAACGTGCAGAACGCCGGCTCTTTCTGGGACATGCTCCAACTCGTCTTCTCGACGATGTTCATGGAGATCGCGATGATCCCGGGCATGCCGTTGGTATCGACGGATCTTTCGTCGGGCCTCGTCCAGACGACGGACTTCACCCAACACCGCCTCGCGTCGTCGAACGGCGTGTGGGTATCGACGATTCGTCCCGAGAGCCGCAAGACGACGCCCAAGCGCATCCCGAACTACTTCGCGAAACCGCAAATGTTGTTCAGCGTGCCGCCGTCGTGCAACGCGTTGTTTCCTTCGCAGATCATCTCGTTGGCTTACGAGGAAAACTACGCCACGCAGCCGACGCGGCTCTACTTCAACGACGAGACGCTCACGCGCCTCATGAAGACGCCGCAGGGCGGGCTTTCTGACACCATCCAGAACGCGCTTTCGACGGGCTACCCGTTTGAAGCCGACCTCGGCAACAAGCTGCAGAACAAGTTCGGCACGTTCAACGGCAAGAACTTCCTCCTCTACCCCGAGGAGTACTTCAAGGGCCCCGTGATGGACCGCCGCGACGTGCCGCCGTGGTTGTTCTGGCTCGGACAGAGCCAATTCGCAGCAGGCAATCCGACAGGCAAGACTTCGGACGGTCAGATTCCGACGCCGGCGGCGCCCCCGCGCAGCGCCTCGATCACGACGCCAGCAGCACCGGTTGCCGTCGGTAGCAACGTGATGAAGACGTCGGGACGCGTCGGGCAAGTGGGCGCCGGCGGCCAGCGTACGTTCGGCGAGCGCGTCGAGAAGTTGCGCGGGCTCGCGAACCGCGCGCAAGCGAACACCGGTGTGCCCGCGGACTTCTTGCTTGCATGGGTTTCTCAGGAATCCGACGGCAAGCTCGAGGTCGTCACCAAGCTGAACGAGCGGGGCTACTTCCAGATCATGGGTCCGCACGTCGAGAACGGCGTCGCGAAGCCGCTCAACAAGGTCGAGGCGGGCATGGTCCTCGGTCTCACGATCGCGGACGTCGGCGCCGACGCCAACGACACCACAGCGCGCATGTCGCGCGACTCCGACTTCGCATTTCAGCAAGGCGTGCGTCTCGTACAGGCGTATCGCCTTCGCGTGAACAAGATCGCGGCGCAGAACCAGCTCTCGTGGCCCGAGGCTGACCTGTGGCGAATGACGAAGCTCTACCACAACGCGCCGGCGGTCATTTCGACGTTCATTTCGCGCGCGGCTGCGACGATCGGGCATCCGCCAACATAGTGGGCGGAGATGCACCGCGTGATCTCGCCGGGCCTTTCGTCGTTCGAATCGAACGTCTTGCAGAACGCGACCGCGACCGGCGGTGTTGTGGCAGGCGCCAGCGGTTCGATGGTCACGCAGAGCGACCCGCGTCCAACACGCGCACCCGCGGCGCAAGCCGCACCGGTGACGGGCGAGGCTTCCTCGACGAAGACTGCTCCGCCCGCTGCACCGCCGACGCCGGTCATCCCGCCCGCGTCGTACGAAGACATCCAGCGCAGCAACCTGACGGTCTACCAGCTCTACGCGAAGTACGAGTACTTCCGCGAGCGCTACGCGCGGCGTTCGGGCTCCGCGACGCTCGCCTGGAATCCGTACGTCGTGCCGGGTTTCCCCGGCGCGCTCTTCGATCAACGCGCAACGCGCGTCGACATCGTCTGTTACATCACGACCGTTCAGCAGACGATGTCGAATGAAGGACAGCGCGGCACCGTCGTCTCGTTCCTCTACGGACGGCAGTTCCAAGAGATGTTCGAGTTGATGCGGCAGGAATTCGACGGCGGCGAGACCGCCGCCGGTTCGGCGCCGGCGGAACCCGTTCGTGACGTACGCAAGATCGTGCAGTCGTTCGAACAAGCGGAGTCGTTCTACCAGCGATTGTTCTATGGCGCGCAGCGTCTCTACAACAAGGACGCGGCGTTCGACTTCAGGAAGATCATCGCCTACGCGCCGAGCAGCGACGCGCAGACGCCGGAGCCGATCTTCATCGACGGGCCCGACGAAGCGACGCAGGACAACCTCGTGTTTTCGACGTCTCTCGCCGAGACGTTGGTCAAGCAGCGCGAGGTCTACGAAGCGCAGATCACGCAGCTCCAAGGACAGATCTCCACGCTCAAGTCGGAGATCGAGAACTTGCAGGCCGTCACGCAGGACCAGATCGAGTTCATCCATCAGGACGACCCAGCATTCGACCCTGCGGTAAGCGTGCAACAGCGCCGCGAGCAAATCGCGATGCTGCAGATCCAACTCGGCACCGCACAAACCCAACTCGCCTCCCTCGACTTGCGCTTGAACCAGGCCTTGGCAGTGATTCAGGATTCGCAGAACACCACCGGTGTCACCCGCGTTCGCCACAACCTCGACGGTACGCGCGAGCTGGTGCCGCTGCCGACCGCGGCCGCGCTGTTCAACAGCTACGACTCCGCCATGCGTTACAACTGGCGGCCGATCTGTTCGCTCGACGAGTACATCATCTTCCACGACGCCGCCGGTGAAGGTCCGATCGCAGCACAGGGCCATGCCCGCAGCGTGGGCGCGCGCTTCTACGACCGCATCCGCCGCTTCACCGCGCCCGCCGAGGGCTTCGTGCCTCCGCCGTCCGTGTCGGAGGCGACGACCACCCTCGCGATTGACCGTCCTGTGGTGCAAGGCCTCGACAATGCTAATTTTCCTCAAATTAGGGCCGATTGGGATTCGGTTCTTCTCGCCTATCGGCAAAACGTTCTTCGCGTGAAGGCGCCAAGAACATGACGCCCTCCTCAACGATTGAGGCACGCAAATTACGTCGGCAGAATAAACAGTGCAGGGAGTGTGGAGATCCTTCCGTTGAAGGCAGTTGTTTTTGTGCGACGCATCGCGATGCGAATCGAGCGTCGAGTCAAAAAGCCCATCGGAAATTAAAACTCGATGCGTTCGCCGCCTATGGCGGGGCTCGCTGCACGTGTTGTGGAGAGTCCGCCGTCGAGTTTCTGACCATCGATCATATCGATGGAAAAGGTGCAGAACACAGACGCCGGATTTCTTCCAATGGACGTCGTAGCGGAACGTTGATCTACGGTTGGTTGAAGAAGAACGCCTATCCTTCAGGGTATCGAGTTCTGTGTTTCAACTGTAACTGCTCCTTGGGTATGTTTGGATATTGCCCCCATGTTCAAACTCACTGACCTAGCAAAGCTTGCATTTGCTGGCCGCCAAGAGGCCGACATGGCGGCGTGGAAGACGTGGAAGCAATCGCCCACCGACGCGAACGCTTCGGCGCTCCTGCGTCAGGTCGAGCCGCTCATCCAGCGCGAGGTCAACAAGTGGGCGGGCTCGCTCGCTCGACCGCTGCTCGAGACCGAAGGCAAGCGCCTCGCGATGCAGGCCTTCCAGAACTACGACCCGAACAAGGGCGCCGCGCTCGGTACGCACGTCGTCAACCAGCTGCAGCGCATGTCGCGGCTGTCGTACGCGAACCAGAACGTCGCACGGCTGCCCGAGAACAAGATGCTCTTGTTCCACTCGTACAACATGGCGCACACCGAGCTGGCTGATTCGCTCGGGCGACACCCGACCACCGACGAGATGGCGGATCGGCTCGCGTGGCCGACCAAGCGTGTCGAAGAGTATCGCAAGTCGATCGGACGCCGCGAGATGCTCGAGAGCGGTGGCTTGTTCGAGAGCAGCGACGCAGGTCTCTATGGTGACGACGTCGCCAGCCACGTCGTCGACTTCGTGCACCATGATCTGCCGCCGCAACACAAAGCGATCTTCGAACACCTCACGGGCTATGGCGGTGCCGAGGTCCTCTCGAACCAGCAGATCCAGAAGAAGCTCGGACTGACCCAAGGCCAGTACTCCTACGCGAAGAAGCAGCTCGTCACGCACCTGGAGAAGGTCCATGGCTCGGGAAGGTGACGTTGACCCGAACTCCAAGCCGCAGGAATCCACCGACGAGCTTGCCGTTCCGCTGCAGCGACTCTCGGCGGCGCAGCGCCAGCAGGCGCAGGCGGACCTCAACGCGCGCGCTCCGGTGCCGCAGTACGATCCGGTGTCGAAGAAGCGGTTCTTCGACTATGCGCCGCAGCAGCTGACGCGCCTCCTCGGGTCGCCGCTCGTGATGAGCGGCAAGTACGCACGCGGTCCGCAGAACGAACGCCAGATCAGCGGTGGTTGGGGCGACGGCCGTCCGTCGGGCTACGATCAAGGCGCGCCGCGCACGTTCCACAAGGGGCTCGACTTCCTCGCGCCATTCGGCGAAGCCGTGATCGCATGTGGCGACGGCAAGGTCACATTCGTCGGCTATCAGTCGAAGTCGAGCGGCGTGTCGCTGCCCGGCGTGCATGCGGACAAGGACGGGAACATCCTCAACTCCAAGGAAGCGATCGCGGCGGGGCGTCTCGAGGTCGGCTTCGGCGGCATCTTCATCTACGTCGTGCATGACGGCGACTTTCAGAACTACCGCACCGAGTACTTCCACCTCAGCAACGTCGCGGTGCGTGAAGGACAGCGCGTTTCCGAGGGAGACGTCATCGGCTACGTCGGCAAGACCGGCGTACCCGGCATCGGGCCTCACCTGCACTACCAAGTCGCGTACGTCGCTGGACGCACGTCCGCGCTCGTGAACCCGAGCGCGATGGTGCCGAACTACTGGCCCGGACACACCGACTCGACGAACTCCGACGCCTCGAAGGGTTTGCCGATGCCGGTGCGCGCGCCACGCGGCGTGCAGGCGGCCGCGAGCAGCGCCGCGAACCTCATCAACGGCGTGTATCGCGCGGTCTCGATGCAGAACCGAGACATCGTGCAGGTGCGTCAGGACATGGCCGCGCATGCCGAGCGCATCGCACAGACGACCGATGTCCAGCAGACGCAGCTCTACGCGGTGGCCGCGGCGACGAAGGGTGCGTCGCCGGTCGTGACGGCACCGATGACGTTCGACTTCACGACGGGAACCTGGAACGACGGAAAGGTGGTCTAGCGTGCCGTACGACGTGAACATCCAGATCGTGCCCGCCGCCAACTACGATGGCATGGGCTTCTACTCGTTCGGACAGAAGCGCTCGCTCGGTGTGCGCGGTCTCCAGAAGCTCGTCAACATGGTCGTCAAGCACCTGCTCACGCCGGTGGGTACGGATCCGACCGACCTCGAGTACGGCACGAACCTCATGAGCCTCGTTGGCTCGAACGTGGTCCTCAGCGACGCGCAGGAGATCTTGGACCTCGCGGTCGATCGTACGGTCATCGCCATCCAGAACTGGCAGAGCGCCGAAGGCAACGTGCCCGATGACGAGCGCCTCTCGTCGGCATCGGTGACCGACTACATCGAGATTCCCGACGGACCCGGCTTCTCCGCGCAGATCTTGATCCGCAACGTCGCGAATGAGCAGTTGCAGATCGTCCTGCCGACTCTCGAAGTGAGGACTACGCCATGAGCACCAATGTCGTCATCACCGCCAACGACGTACAGACCGCGGCGGACTTCCTTCAGCAGTTCCTGACCGACGAAGTCGCGGACGGAGACTTCGGCAAGGGCACGGCGCTGCGTGACCTGACGGTGCAAGCGCTCGCGGCGGTCGCCGCCTTGTTCCGCGCGGAAGCAGCGCAGATTCGCGCCATGCAGTCGCTCAAGACAGTGGCCGCGGCAACGTCGGGTGATGACGAAGCGCTGCGCGACGCAACCACCGGCATCATGTCCAACCTGCTCGTCACGCTCAAGGGCGGCGGGCGCGCGCGCGGCTTCGCCATCGGGCACTCGACGCAACAGGTCGACGTGTTCATCGCGCCGACGGTGCGCTTCACGCACGCCGAAGGCGTCGACTTCGTGGTCGACAGCCTGTCGACGCTCTTCGTGCCCGCCGCCGAACTGGTACCCATCCTCGACGCAAGTGGTGTGGTGCTCGACTACGAGTTCCGCATCCCGATCGCGGCCGTCGATGTCGGCGAGCAGTACAACGTGCAGCCGGGCTTGTTCGCGTCGTTCGACCGTTTCAATCCGTACGTCACGCGCGTCGAGACCACGGCGACGCTGTCGGGAGGTAAGGGCCCGGAGACCGTCGATGAAGTGCTCGCGCGCGCGCCAACCGCGCTCGCGACGCGCAACCTTGTCAACTCGCGGTCCATCCCGGCCACGCTCAACGATAACTTCGACGGCATCGAATCCATCTTGGTCGTCGGTATGGGTGACACCGAGATGCAGCGCGATCTCGTGCCGACGGTGGCGCCGCACCTGCGTTTCCACGTTGGCGGCATGGTCGACATCTACCTGCGCACGGCGCTCGTCGAGACGTCGTTCACCGGTGCAGTCGGTGACCTCTTCGCGCGTCCCGACGGTGTCGCCGCCATCTTCCGTGACGGTTCGGTGTCATTCGCCAGCGTCTTGCCGGGCGACATCATCCGCATCACGTCGGGTTTGCCGTCGGTGCCGGCCGAATTTCTCGTCGAGGAGAACGGGGGCGACTACTTGGTTGTCGGCGAGCGCACGCCGTTCCCAGTCGCGACCGATGAAGCGTCGCCTCCGACGACGGTCTCGTACACCATCGGGCGCGTCAGCCCGAACTTCGACGACGTCGTGTCCGATGTTGGATCGCAGCCCTACACGACGGGCGTGACTTCGCGCCGCGTCGCAACCGAAGGTCGCATCACGCTGCCGGGTGGTCCGATCATGGACATCCTCGACGTCGCCATCATCAACCCCGCCGCGGGTGAGGCGTCGTTCCGCTCGACGCTCGATGGTTTCGTCCACTTCCCCAACCAGGTGAATCACACGCCTGAAGAGACGGCGACACCGATCGCAGGCTTGCAGTTCCGGGTCATCACACACAACCCGCTGTACGCCCAGAGCGCAGGGCAGTGGTTGGAGATCGAGGTCGGTACGGACTCGGACCCGACGCGCTTCGATACGTACCAGCTGCGGGTGCGCTATCGAACGCTCGCTTCGTTCGACACCATCGACGCCTTCGTGCGTGGCGCGCGCGAGCGCATTCTCGCGGCGTATCAGCTTCCGCGCGGTCACCACCCGGTGGTCGTCGGAATGAACCTCATCTACACCCTGAAACCCACGGCCACTTCGACACTCGATGACGAAGCGATCGCGCAGACGGTGGTGGACTACGTGAACGCGCACGACGCAGCGAGCGCACCCATCGACGTCGCGACGATCATCCAGGTGGTCAAGAACGCCTACCCGGATATCGCGAACATCGTGCCCGACACCGCAGGCGGTCCGCTCATCACCATCTCGTATGCGCTGCGCGCACCGACGGGCGACGTGATCAGCTACGAGACCACCGACGTCGTCGAGATCGTCTCGACGAAGCAAATCGACGGACCGACGATCGCGTTGATCGACTACGGCGTGTCTTGGCGGACGCTGCGCTTCGTCGCCAACGCCACCACCATCACGGCGCAACAGGCAGGCGTGTAATGCCCTCGATTGGCTACCCCTACAGCCTTCTTCAAGGCCTCTCGGACTTCTGGCAACGGTTCTTCGCGGACGCCGATCAGCTGAAGGCCTTGTACAAGGGGTCGGTCATCTTGATGGGGCAGGCGTACCTCGATCTCATGTCGGCGACGCTCGGCGTATCGCTGAACGACGCGGTGACGATCGATCGCGAGTACTACCGACTCGTGACGCTGCGCGAAGACGAACTTCGGTTCGTGAAGGGCACGCTGACCGCGGATGACCGCTGGGCGTTCGACCTCGAAGACCCGCTCGTCGGCATCATCTCGCTCGACAATCGCGTCGTCGAGCCCACCGCCTCTCTCGAGGACCGCATCGATTTCGAAGTCGGCGATCGCATCGTCTACTTCAAGGTCGATCCTACGGACCCGTCTGGTACGGGTCTTCCGCTCGACGGTTACGCGCGGCGCGCGGTCGACGTCTCGGTCGGCGGCAAATTCACGAACGCCAGCATCCCGTCGTGGCTCCTGACGAGCGTGAAGAAGGGCGACACGATCCGCGTTCTCGACGTCGGCACCGACGGTTCGCAGCGCAAGCGCGCCGACTACGACATCGTGCTCGTGCGCGCGGATGGTTTGTACGTAGCGACGGACACGCCGCTGCCCGCTGCTACCAGCGGCGTGAAATACGTCGTCCTGCGTGTTCCTGCGGCGCCGGAGGCCGAAGAACAGTTCACGCTCAGCGGCGGCGCAGCAACCCTCGCACACACCCGCATCGATCAAGGGTCCTTGCGTATCTACGGCAAGAACGCGAGCGGCGCTGATGTCATCGAGGGCACGGACTACATCGTCAACTACGAGTCCGGTGAGATCGAGCAGATCGGCGGGACGCCGTGGAGCGCAGGCAACGGTCCGTACTCGGTGACGTACACCTGGCGCGCGGAAGTGACGTCGCTGTCGACGGCGGGCGTGATCTCGACGTCCGGCGGCACCGCGCGCGTCATCCAGATCGCGGCGTGGGCTCCCGACGCACGTGTTGACCGGCGAACGCTCGCAAACAACTTTGGTTCGTTGATTGGACGCGAAGCCGACAGTTCCGAGGCCTACCGTGCGTTCTTGCAGGGCATCTTCCAGCTCTACTTGCTGGGGCCTGTGCTCGAGCGCGTCGAAAGCGCGCTCAACGTCGTGCTCAGCTTGCCGGTTGTTCGCATGGACGGAGAGACCGTGCAAAGCGTTGACACGACCGATCCTCTGGTCGACCGCGTCATCACGGAACGTCCAGGCTCGATCGTGCCGGCCGTCTATGAATTCCCGAAGGGAACGCCGCTACGCAGCGACCTCGCGGTCGGCCTCGAGCTGCAGTCGTTCGAGCCGCTGACCGAAGCGGTGACCGTGACGGACTACGTGCAGACGCCGAACTGGTGGCACGGCACGGTGATCCCACAGGACCTCTTCGAGGAAATCGATGGCGCCGTGCCCGGCATCGGACGGCGCACGGCGAGCGCTGGTTACGTCGAGCATGTCGTCGGCGCCGCCGATGACCCCGAAGTCGGTGACCCCGGACTCTTCGTCGGCGGCGACGAGACCGGCTTCATTCCTGACCCGAGCGTGCCGGTCTATCGCCGTCGCATGGCCTTCGTGCTGATGGACCGCTACATGAAGTTCCACACGTTCACCGTGACGTTCGACGCCGCGGCGTTGTCGGCGAGCGCGGGCGTAGCGTTCGCGCAAAGCATCCGCGATCTCAACGAGCTGGTGCTCAGCGCGCGCCCGTCTCACACCTACGCGTTCACGCGCCCAGAGACGTTCTTCATCGACGAAGTGACGATCACCGAGACCGAGCTGTCGTCAGGATGGAGCGTGGGCTCGGGAGGCTACGGTCCCGACGAGGTCATCTTCGCCGACGACTATCCGACCATCGGCGACGACATCTGGGAGGTCGGCGACTACTTCAAGTACGAGACCTTCACGAGCAACACGGCGTTCCCTGTTCTCAGCACGCCGGTTGCGATGCCGAACGCGCCGGTTGCACCTCGTCATGGGCGGTTCGTACGGGTCTACGTCGCCGCGACCATCGGCGGCAAGCGGGTGATCGAGAACGTGGATTATCAGGTCGACTACGCCGCGCGGACGGTGGCGCGCCTGACCGCCTGGGATTCGACTACCGCCGACGTGACGTACATCCAGCTCAACATCGGCAACACCGCGGACGCGAGCGCAGGCACGGGGGACATGGAACTGCTGGTCGGCAGCGTCGACCCGGCGATCATCACCGCGACCTTCGACCCGACGGCGGCGCAGTGGGATGGCACGGTCACCCCTATCACCGCGCCGCGGGATATCGGTTTGGTCGAGCGGGCTTTGGTGGTCTCCGCGCATCCGTAGGGATTTTCTGGGTAATTCACTACAATTTGCGGGGAGCGAACGCGTGACCGAACAACCGACGCTGGACCGAGCGATGATTCCGATGATCGGCACGCTGCGCCTTACGGTGCGCGACGCCCGGACCCGCAAGATCAAGCGCAAGGTGGTGATCAAGAACAAGATCACCTTCCTCGCGGCCGACGTCTTGGTCGAGCTGATCGCGCAGCGTGCCAGCGACCCGACGCCCGCCCGACAGCGCATCTATTCGATGCGCATGGGCTCGTCCAACACCGCAGCTGCGCGGTCGGACACCAACCTCGGCGCGTTCGTCATCGGCGTGCAGTTGCTCGACGTCAACAAGATCACGGGCGCGCCCGGCGAGCTGCAGTTCGTGGCGACGCTCGAGGCGGGTGACGGCAATGGCAACACGCTGCGTGAAGCCGGCTTGTTCACGGCAGGCGCGGCGCCGAGCACGAGCGATGCGCCCGGTACGACGCCTGGCACGACGCGCATGTTCGCGCGGCAGATTCACCCCGACATCCCGAAGACCGCCGCGATTGTCGTCGACTATTCCTGGACCATCGCCTTCACGGCGCCGTAAAGCGAGGCCTCATGTCCGGCAACGTCACTCCCTACGTCGACTTCCTCACTACGTCGGATTCCGGCGAGAACAACTCGTCGTCCATCCAGCCCATCACCGATGGCGAGAAGGTCGTCCAGACCGTCTTGCGTCGTCCCGACGAAAACCTGCGCAAGCGCACCGAGGTACTGCGCAGCCAGGTGGTCGACTTGCAGTTCCTCCAGAACGCCGATCGCGCTCTGCTTCTCGCCGGTCCTGGAACGGTGACGTGGAACGGCAGCACGACCGCGAGCCAGAACGGCATCCCAGTCATCAGCGACAACCTGTGGATCTTGCCGATGCTCACTCCGGGCTCGGCGCAGACGCCGCCGGTGCCGCCAGTGGCTTCGAAGCTCGGCACGCTGCATCTCAAGCGTGCCAGCGACAACATGAATTCGATCCTGGTGACGAGCGCACGTCGCAGCTATGCCGCAGGCGACCAGATCAACATCACGGTCAGCGCCGGCAGCGTGTACTCGTGCACGCTCGACGTCGAAGATACGGGGGTCTATCGCCGGACGATCAAGATCGTCGCGACACCGTCGACGACGCTCGGCACCGTCATCACGTCGCTCAACGGACTCACGCCACCCTCGCCCGACAACACGCAGTTGGTGACGGCGGCACTCGAAGGCGGAGCCCTCAACGCCGATCTCATCCTCGATTCGCAGGCTCGCCAGTTCGTCTCGGGCAACTATGACGGCGAGGGGCACACCATCACACCGGCGAACCTCGCGAGCTTCTTCTCGAGCAACCCGTCGCAGGCGCTCGCCGAAGGCGACACGCTGTGTGCGCAATTCGCGATGCTCGTGGATACGGCGAGCACGGGCGGCCGTCGACAGGCCATCCCCGAGAACACGAACACGACCATCACCGCGGGCATGTTCTTCAACAGCCGCGTGCAGCCGGAGAAGCTCGTCAACGCGCTACCGATCTGCAAGGTCATCAACGGCTCGCTCGTGTTCCTCAACGGACAGTCGGTACCCGCGGGATCGGTCGGTCTCGACCTCACCGGACGCAAGCCGGCGGCGACGCTGCTCAAGAATGGCAGCTTCGACTACGGTCTCACCAGCGGCACGCATCGTCATGCGGTTGCTGGCTGGGAAATCACGCAGGCCGTCAACGGCGGCTGGCGTTTGGTTTCGAGCGGCATGGAGAGCGGCGCGAAGTGTCTCTCGCTCAACGTGACCGCATCGGGCGTCGACACGTACGCGACGATCTCCCAGAACCTCGAGGTGCCGATTCAACCCGGCGCGCGCATCCGCTACATCGCATCGGTCAAGCAGCTCATCGCTCCGTCGGTGCTCGGCGGCACATACATCCAGATCAACTACGGCGATGCGGACAGCGTGGCCGCGAGCCAGCTCACCGACGATTTCCAGACGGCGGGCACAGACGCGAGCTTCCGCCACGTCGACTTCACGTTCACGGTGCCCGCCGGCAAGTACGTGCTCAAGAGCATCGACATCAAAGTCGAGGCTTCGCAGTACGGCTCGACGGGCAACGCGCTGCTCGTCGACAACGTGCAGATGTACTTGATCCCGACGACGTCGACGAACACCGACGCCGCCGAGGACGTTCGCCTCAGCACGTCGCGCGTGGACGGCGTCATCATCGAAGACCCTTCGACGTACCAGATCGGTCAGCTCGCCGCGCTCCTGCGCTTCATCAAGGCGACGCCGACGAATGAGGGCACGCTCTACCTCGAGCGCAAGGACCAGACGTCGAGCCTGCCGCCGGCGTTTGGTCTCGCAGGCCGCCTCTACGACATCGGACGCGCGCTGCTCGGTAGCAACGCGAACAACGCGTTGCCGCGTCTCTCGATGCCGCATTCGGACACGCGGGACTTCACGCTCTTGTTCGAGACACATCCCGAGAGCCTGGGGCTCGTCACTATCGACCTCGGCTTCCGCGTGTTCGCAACGTCGTATGACGGTTCGCTCGGCGCGGGCGACAACGCGTTGTCGTTCGTCACCAACGCGAAGTACGACGGCACGAACTGGTCGAAGGACACCAACAACACGGCGGCGTACATGGTGCAGATGCGGCCAGAAGGCATGCGCCTCTTCTGCCGTCCTGCCGACGTGAACACGACGTGGACGTCGTCGCAGTGGATCCAGACCGCGCAGTTCGGTTCGCCGAACACCGTCGCGTCGGGTTCGCCGCCGAGCTACTACGCGCCACACCTCGCGCTGTTCGATGCTGCGGGCAATCGTCGCGTCGGACTCGACCATCTCGGCCTTCCGCGCGTCCCGCTGTTCGAAGAGAACCAGAACTGGGTCGCGCCGATGTTCGCGGCATGGGTCGAATCCAGCTCTGGTTCAGCGTCGAACACGGTTATCCAGCCGGGTGACGGCGCATCGCCCGGCATGTGGCTACAGCAGCTGACGACGGCCAACGCCGAAGTCGCGGCGATGTACTCGAACTACCGGCCGCTCTCGGGGCCGCTTTACACCGACCAGATCGGCGTGCTCGAGTTCGAAGTCGACTCGACGGCGATCGCCGGCACGGCGCAGGCCGTCTATCAAGCCGGCTTCGTGCATGACGAAGCTGCCGAACCGTCGACCGAGGATTTCATCAAGATCTACAAGACCTCGGCGAACGCGAACTGGTTCTTCAAGACGTACGCGAGCCTCGGCGCAGGCACCGACGTCAACACGGGCGTCGCGGCAACGGGTCGCCAGAAGTTCCGCATCGAGGTTCACGGTTCTGGTGCGCCCGGCGGCGCCAAGGCCATTCTGTTCATCGACGGTGTGCTCCGTTCGGTGATCACGACGAATTTGCCTGCGGGTCAGCAGATGACGATCATCACGTACCTGCGCCAGACCGGTGCGGTCGCGAAGTCCGTCGAAGTGTCTCCGATCCGTTTCCGCGCGTTCCGTGCGTCAGCGGACCCGGCGCTCTAGACCTCGCGAACGATTGGCTCGCCGCCGCCGCCGATGACGCGACAGCCAAACTCGACCCAGCGAATGCGCTTGCCGTCGCGCATGAACTCGACGACAACGCCGCCTTGGCTTGGCAGTTCGTCGTTCGTTGGCGTCGTCCAGTCGTACAACGAGCGCACCACGACCTTGTCGTAGGCGGGCAATTCCGACGGGTACGAACCCTTGCCCTTGAGCAAGTAGTGAAAGGCGACGCGCTTGAGCACGGGGGTCAGTCCGAGTTTGTGGTCGGTGCGGGTCACCCTGCTGCCCGCGCCATCTCGATGGCGGCGAATTGCTCGTAGGTGAAGCCGCCGACGTCGCCGCGTGCGAGCACGATCTTCACCTTGCGAGCGCCGTCGCAGCAGACGCCGCAGACCGAGGCCGCCGTACGGGTTCGAGAGGTCACCACGAGCCCCTCTTTGGAAACGTCGAATTCGCTACCGCAGTTGTCGCATTTGGACATGTGATATGTTTACCGTGCAATCATGTCGTTCTGCAACGGGCGAGGCAGACAAGACAAGTCACGGGGTCCTGGCGATTCGCCGCGCGGATTTCGCCGGACTCGATGTGCCCGAAGTAGCCCGGCTTGCCATGGACCCACGTCGCGTCGAGCTGGCAGAGCTTCATGAGCGCGCGCGGTGGGACGAAGCCCGTCAGGGCTTCTTCAACCACGCAGTGAACGACGCCATGGGCGTCCGTCCAGGAAAACTGCTCCGACACGTCCTATTGTAGGAGGCGGAGCTACTTACGACGTCAGGCGATTGCGCAGGCGCCGCCGGCGCAGGCCGCTTCGCCCGTGAGGTTCGTGCCGTCTTCGGCTTCGTACACCTCGAGGTAGTTCATCGGCTGATAGCCGGCCACCAGCTCGTTCCAGCGACGCTCCTGTGCCTCGGTCTTGATCGCTTCGAAGGGCGCGAACGGATAGATGGCGTCGCCGTCGTCTGGCAGCAGCGAGACACCGGTGAAGCTGTCGCGGTGCTGCCACAGGTAATCGGCGACCTGGTCCCACTCGTTCTCGCGCACGGTGATCGTGTTCGAGACGTTGTGCCGGAGACCTGGTGCGCCACTCTCGCGTGTCGTGCCGGGCAGGACCCAGTTCTGCTGCGTCGACCGCACCATGTCCATGAACTCGGTCGCCGACAGGTCTTCCTTGAGCGTCGCGCCGTCGGGAGCCTCGACCGGGAATTCGATGACCCACTTGCCGTCCGGCTTCTGAACGCACATATGCGGGTTCTTCGCCTTGAACGCCTGGAACACGACCTCCAGCTCGTCGGCAGTGACGCGGCGGATGTAGCGGCGGGCGTGGTGCGGGTGGATGCCCGAGCCGCAGCTGCCGAGCGCGAGCGTAGTCGTGCCCGACGGCTTGACGCAGGTCACACGCGCCGCGGCGTGGATGCCGAGCATCTCGGCATACTGGCGGTTCCAGTTCACGCACAGCGCGGCGACCTCGCGCTGAAAAGCCGGGTTGCATGCGATGGACGGCGCGTCCTGCATGCCCGTCATGCCGACGCCGAGCAACGCGTCGCGACGAACGATCTGCTCGGTGACTTCACCGAGGTACGGCATGTCCGTGTACGTAGCCTGCAGCGTCCCGATGAATGTCGCGGCCCAGGCGGCCTCCTTGAAATCCTCGAGCGTCGTCAGCTTCGCCGCGTTGATCTCGCAGAGGTTGCACATGGCCCAGCCGGTTTGCTTGCTGCCGTCGGGCAACACGAGCACCGGGTCGAGGCCGATTTCGGCACAGGGGTTCGTGACGTGGTCGTAGTCGTCGACGAAGAGGAAGCCGGGTTCGCCGTACGTGCGCGTCGCCTTGAAGATGCGCTTGAACTGCTTCTCCTTGACTTCGTCGCGCTTGAGCACCGCCGAGTTGTTCGCGTTCGCAAGCCACGGTTCGCGCTTGAACCAGTTGCGCTCGGACTTGATGTTCATCATCTCGCTGTCCTCGAGGGAGAACAGACAGATCATCGCACTGCGACGAATGCCGCCCGAGAGCACGGCGTCGGCGGCGTGGCACATGATGCGGTGGCAGTCGACGGGGCGCAGCTGTCGCCCTTGCGCGTTGTCGAGCACGTCACGAACGCGCTCGAGGGATTCCTTGAGCTTCAAGTGTCCCGGCGCGCGCCCGCCCGACGTCTTGAGCGGCGTGCCCGCGGCGCGAATCTCGTGGTAGTCGAATTCGACGTGGTAGCCGCTGAGGAAGCTGTTGATCAGCTCGTCGAGCGCGTCTGCCCAGCCTTCGATCGTGTCCTTTACGGTGGGGTGACGAACGATCTTCTTGTTCACGAAGGCGACGGGCGGCAGCTTCTCGACGTGGTCGATCTGGACGGAATAGCCGACGCCG
>JACCDR010825671.1_pt1 | contig 16477 bp, 24 predicted proteins | sample 7446431 | NCBI WGS metagenome assembly JACCDR01 (sample SAMN15323443, study PRJNA562643) | freshwater metagenome | isolation source: river surface water | place: USA:Blue River Watershed | collected 2017-08-17 | reverse complement strand
TCGCCCGAGCCCGGCAACACGCTGCTACTCCTGCTCGCGATGGGCGCGACGGAGACGTACGGCCCGAACCGCAACGGCGACGGCTTCTCCGAGCACCCCGTGCCCGCGCGCGGCAAGTTCGCGTCCGCCGGGCGCAAGTGGTTCGTCGAGCCCGGCGAGGAGCTGACGAAGCACTACCAGTCGTTCGAGAGGAATCCGGCGCACACGTTCAAGCACCACGCGAACCGTGATCCGTCGAAGGCGTCCGGCGTGGTGAAGAAGGCGTTCTGGAACCCGCGCATGCACCGCGTGGAGCTGCTGGTGAAGATCGCCAACGACCTCGACCCCGAGTGGGTGCAGCGCACCAACGACGGCGAGTTCGTGCCCGTGTCGATGGGCTGCCGCATCAAGAAGGACGTCTGCTCGATCTGCGGCAACGAGGCGCCGACGCGCGCCGACTACTGCGAGCACGCCAAGTTCGCGATGAACACCATCCTCCCCGACGGGCAGAAGGTGTTCGTCCACAACCCGTCGCCCGACTTCTTCGACATCTCGCGCGTGTTCCGCCCGGCCGATCGCATCGGCTACACGCTGAAGAAGGTCGCCGAGGTCTACGAGGTCCAGCACAGCGCCGAGCTGGGCGAGCGCGCGGACATGCTCGCGCTCAAGGGCGCGGCGTCGCAGAAGCTGTCGGACATCGACAAAGTGATCCACAGCATCCCCGTGGCGACCAGCACGCTGACGCCCGACGAGAAGTCGTTCATCGTGAAGTTCCGCGACCACGCGGCGAAGAAGCTCGCGAGCGCGCCGCGCATCGGCGTCGACGAGCTGGCGCGATGGCCGCTCGGCGAGGTGCTCTCGGCCGCGGCTGCGAACGACGTCGTGCTGCGCGACCACGAGTTCGGGTGGCTGGCGACGCGCAAGCTCGGCGGCGCGTTCCACTGGGTGAACCACGAGAAATTCGCCGCGGCCGCGCGCTGGTCGCTCGACTTGTTCGCCGATCGACCGGACCTCCTCGACGAGGTGCTCGAGTCCGGCGTGCTCGAGTCGGAGAAGGTGTCGAGCGAGCTGATGGACTTCTTCGCGAGCGTGCGCGAGAAGCGCGGCTACGCCGGCGACTATCTCTATCGACGCCTGGTCCCCGAGGGCGTCGGCATCCGCGACGACGCCGCGCCGACGACGGACGTGCTGCGCATGGGGCCGTACGAGACCACGCGCGGCGCCGCGATCGACGCGCAGGACGCGACGACCCGCGCGCACGCGGGCAAGGTGCTCGGCGGCAGCGCGCTGCTGTACGGCGGCTACAAGGCGCTGACCGCGTTCCCATGGATGCGCCGCCTGAAGCTGCCGCTCGCGCTCGGTGCCGGGGCGCTCGGCGTGCACACGCTGCGCAAGCGCCCGGGTCAGACGATGCGCACCGACGAGGGATACGAGATCCCCAGCATCACCGAGATGACGATGAAGAGCGCCTCGTCGAACGCGCTCGCGCACCTCGCCGAGAACGCGGTGTTCTCGAGCGACTCGCGCGCGTTCGCGTCGCTGAAAATCGCCTCGACGACGACCCTCGACGAGGTTGCTGCCGCGCTGGGCGAGATCCTCGGCGCGCGGTGACCTCCAGGTTTTTGTTTTTTCAAGAACAGTTCCCTATCATTCCCACGTAACGGAGACGCCAATCCATGAAGCTCTCGGACGCACTCTCGAAGATCAGCGGCGCATCGGCGGAGAAAACCGCCAGCGCGCCGGCTCCGTCCAGCGCCTCGGCTCCGTCGGGCCTCGAGGAGCGCCTCAAGACGGCGCTCGCCGACGCGATGAAGCCCGAGGAGAAGACCGCGAGCACGCAGGCCGCGTCTCCCGTCGCCGACCTCACCAAGATCGCCGCTGACCTCAGCGCCTCGGAGCACGAGGCGATGAAGAAGGAAGCGATGATCTACGGCGCCGCGCTGTGCGACGGCTTCATGGCCCGCGCGGCGCAGTATCAGGCCGCCGCGGACAAGGTCGCGTCGACCGAGACGATCATCCACGGTGACCGCTCGAACAAGACGGCCTCGGAGCAGGACTTCGAGAAGTTCGCCGCCGAGAACCCCCAGCTCGTCAAGGACGCCGCCCAGCTCGGCTACGACACGACGCTCGGCCAGCTCGGCCAGCTGCACAACGCAGCCTACGACAAGGGCTGGAACGACACCGTCCAGCAGATCCACAAGACCGCCAGCGACTGCTTCGTCGCCGGCTTCAAGGCGGTCCAGGACATGATCGAGGCCGCGCGCTGAGCCATGCGCTCCTCGCGTGACATCCCCGCTCTGACGCGTCTCAAACGAGCCGCGGAAGAGAAGGTCGCCCTCGACCCGGCGCTCGTCCGCATGCTCCTCGCGGGCGCGGGCGGCGTCGCACTCGGCGGCGGCATCGGGGCAAGCCTCGCGCACTCGCACGACGAGCAGGCGCGCGAGCGCGCCAAGAACACCGCGTTCGGCGCGGGCGTCGCGACCGGCCTGGCCGGCCCGCGTATCGTCGGCGCGCTCAACGATCGCATGAACCCGCAGGCGCCCGCGCCACTCGAGGTCCCGCAATGAAGGGCCCGATCGACATGGGACGCGTGGTGGACGATGTCCTCGCCGAGGCGAATGCCTCGCGTCGTCGACGCGACGCGGAGACGACCGCGATCAAGGTAGCCGAGGCGCAGCCCCGGACCCAGCTCGGTCGTGGGCTCCGCTCGCTCGCCGACGCGCTCCGCTCGTCGCCCGACGACGTCACCTACGCGGACCTCGGAGGGCTGTCGTGAAGACGTCCGAGATGCTGCGCTCGCTCGCGTCCGAGGTTCGTGCCGAGGCGACCAAGCGCGCTGAGGCGCGTCGCGCGAAGGCGGCGAACGTCCTCATCGCAGCGACCGGACTCGGCCTGCTGCGCGCCAAGCTGGGAGGCACCCATGGCTAGCCTCGAGAAGATCGCGAGCGTGCTCGACCTGATGGCCGAGTACGTCGAGCAGAACGAGCGCGAGAAGGAAGCGGCGGCGACGTCCGTCCGCACGGCGCGCATCGACAAGATCGCGGCGGCGCACCTCCAAGTCCACGGCGAAGAGCTGTCCACCGAGGCACGCGCCAAGCTCGCCCGCACCGACGCCGCCACCCTCGACGTCGTCGAGGAGCTGATGGCCAAGCAGGCCAACGCGTCCGGCGCGCCCGAGGCGCTCGGCGGTCCCGCCGGCCCCGACAACCCCACCCCCACTTCGGTCAAAGAAGCGGCAGACGCCGCGGATGGCCGGTTCCTTTCCTGGATCGTGTCGTAGTTCCCTACGGAGGCAATTGAGATGCTGCTCAACAAGCTGTTCGACGTTCTGCGTGGCTGGCCCCGGGAGGGCGCGATCGACGAGACCTTCCCGATCAACCAGACCTCCCCGCCGGCCTACGACTCGATCCCGCTCGGCACGGTGTTCACCGTGAACTCGACGGGCAAGGCCGTTGCCGCGACGACCCCCAACCGCACGTCCGCCGATGGCGTCGACGTCTGGGTCTGCGTCGCCGGCAACGACGACTTCTCGAGCCAGTTCACCAACAAGGTGGTCGGCCTCCGCGGGAACGCGATGCTCCGCCTGAGCGTCGCCGACAACTGCGAGGCCGGCGTCTACACCCCCGGCGTGAAGGTCAGCTTCAACGCCGGCAAGTGGAAGGTCGCCGCCGCCACCAACCAGGTCATCGGCCACGTCATCGCCGACAACTCCGCCACCAGCGGAACGATCGACGTGTTCTTCACCGGTGGCGACACCGCGAAGCTCTAAGGCCAGCGCACCTCAAGGAGAAGCACCAATGTCCACCGCAGCGTACAAGACCCAGACCCAGCAGGTGTCGGCCCAGTACATCAACTCGAACTTCGTCCGCAAGGTCGAGGACGGGCGTACCAAGGAAGCCGAGACCGAAGGCACCGCCTTCATCCGGCAGAAGCTCCGCCAGGAGTCGTTCGCCCGCGAGATCATCGAGCCGGTGTTGCTCGACGACACCGACATCGATCGCGACGAGAACACCGACCAGCCGAAGAAAATCGTCGAGAAGGCGCCCGACTCCGTCGCGACGTTCGTCCCGTTCAACGGCACGGCGCAGCGAACGTGGTTCCGTGGCAAGCGCTTCGCGGTCTACTTCGGTAAGACCGAGTCGCAGCGCTTCACGAAGAACAAGTTCGAGCTGATGACGTACCAGAACGACATCCGCAAGATCCTCTCCGACAACTCGGTGAAGGACATGGCGGACCAGGAAGACACCAAGTTCCTGGACACGGTCAACGCGATCATCGCGCTCGCGCTCGCCACCCAGCGCACGCTCGCCGGCGCGTTCAACTCGAGCGCGTTCAAGCTCGGCTTCCAGGGCCTCGTCAATCGGCGCCAGCCGATCGGCAAGATGCTCATGTCGAAGGGCACGTACTACGAGGCGCTCGACCTGCCGGCCACGTCGGTCGGCAACGACGTCGCGTCGCGCCACTACGACACCGGCATCGAGGCGGAGGAGAAGCTCTGGGGTATCCCGGTGGTCTCCACCATCAAGCGCGAGATCGTCGACGACGTCGCGGGCGGCACCCGGCGCTCGGCGTACATCTTCTCGCCGCAGAACTACCTCGGCGTGTTCTACCTGCTGCAGGATGCGACCCTGTACATCAAGCAGGAAGCCGACATCATCGAGTTCTGGAGCTACGCGGCTCCGGGCATCGGGTTCGGCAACACGCTGTCGATGCAGCGCGTCGACTTCCCGTTCGCCTGAGCAAGGCTGGCGGTAGCCAAAGGCCTTCTTCCTCCCCTGGTTTGGGGACTCAGGAAGAAGGCCTTTTTCGATCTACACTCGCGAGAGGAGACCCATGGCGAACTTCATCATCAAGAACGAGATGTCGAGCATGCTCGACCTGTCCGCGATCAAGGACATCCACGGCAACCCGGTGTCGCTTCGCCCGAGCGGCGGGCCCGGCGCGAGTCGCGAGATCACCGAGCAAGCCTCGCAGCACGACGCGGTCACGCGCGTCGTCGACGCGAAGTGGGCCAGCCTGTCCGCGATCTCGCCCGAGGTGTCGGCTCCCTTCGTCCCTCCACCAGCGCCGCCAGCGCCTACGCCTGATGTCGTAACGCCAGAAGACGCAAACCGTACGGCGTCGGGAATGGCAGCCATCGTAGAGACCCCGGACAGCGCTCCCGCCGCAGAGACCTCATCGACGGAATCAACTGCCGAGGCAGCTGCCGAACCTCCTGCAGCGGAATCAGCTGCCGAAGCTGCAACCGAGCCCCCTGCAGCGGAATCTACCACCGAGCCAACCGTCGAGCCTACGCCCGAAGAGAAGCCCGCCTCCGCCGATGCGCCGACGCTGGGCGGACGACCGTCGAACCGACGCCGTTAGCCCTACAATATAGGCATGGCGCTCCGCGCGACTCCTCAGGCAACGCCGACCGTGATCCAACAACAGGTCATCTTGGGTCAGCTGTTCAACGGCTCGCTGCCTGTCGCCGATCCGGTGATCGACGCCAGCAACGCGCTCTACAAGTACGCTGCCCCTGCGGGCAGCGTGGCCGGCTTGTTCCTGTGGAACACTCGAGAGCCGATCGTCGTGACCCAGCTCCTCATCGACCTGGGCGGCAACGGCAACGTCACCGTGAAGGTCGTCAACCTCAACCCGGCTACGTTCGACAGCGCGCCGACACTTATCGCCGGCGAGGCAGTCACGGTTGCGAGCGCGGCGGCAGTTCCGCTGCTCTCCCTGAACGAAACCAACTTCCGTGTCACGTTGCTGCCCTTCCAGGGGATCCAACTGGTGACCACCAACAGCAGCGCAGCACAAATCGCGCAATGCACCGCGTACCTCGCGCGGACGCGGCAGTGGTGACATGCCGGTTGTAGGAACCCCGACGACGCCCAACGTCGTCTCGAAGGACCAGATCCGGATGTTCCTCCGCGACCGCGCGGACAGGAATATCCTGCTCGACGACGTCCAGTTCACCGACGACGAGCTGAACCTGGCGACCGAGATGGCGGTGAGCGCGTACAACACGGTCACCCCGCAGACCAACCTGACGCCGCCGACGTTCCCGCCGCACCTGCGCTACCTGCTGCTCATCGGCACCGCGCGATTCCTGCTGATGAGCGAGTCGTTCCTGCAGGTCCGAAACCAGGCCACCGTGCAGGACGGCGACATCTCGCCGATCGGCATCGACGACAAGGCCGCGCTGTACTCCGAGATGGCGCGGCAACTCAAGGCCGAGTGGGACGAGCTGGTGCGCGGCGTGAAAACGCAGAACAACATGGAGAGCGCGTACACCACGCTCGGCTCCGGGTATCGCAACGTCACGCGGTTCAACAAGTGAGCGTGTTCAACATCCACGAGTTCCGGCAGCGCAAGAAGCGCGAGCGCCTGGCACTCGAGGCCTCCTACGTCAAGGGCAAGAAGGCAGCGCTCGCGCGCTTCAAGCTGGCCGACACGATGGGCGCGGACTACGGCGTCGCGCCGAGCGGTCGCGAGGAACAGAGCCATGGCACGGCCGAGATCCCCTACCCGAACAACGGACGCCGCGAGACCGCGGATCCGGACATGTCCCAGTGGCTGTGGGACATCTTCGGGGAGGGCAAGGAGGCGCCCGGCGGCGCCGGCGGGCAGTACGGCACCGAGACCATTGGCTGATGCCCTATACTTAGGGAACCATGGCGAACTCACACCTCAAGACCGCCCACGAGTGGGGCGTCCAGCAGGCACTGCAGCAGGCGGGCTACAAGTCCGTCGACGAGGTCCACAAGGAGGCCGCGGCGCTCGGCTTGATCGAGCAACCGAAGGTCGCCTCGGACAACGGCGTCGACCTCAACGCGCTGTTCCGCAGCCTCAAGAAGTGAGCCCATGCTTCGACGGGCCGCGCAGGAGGGCGGTCGCGCCGCGCTCGCCGCGTTCGGCCTGTCGCAGCCGTCCCTCGGATCCGTAGGCATCAAGGCGCCCAACGCGCCTGGCTTGCCGTCGATCAAACCTCCGTCTGTTCCGAAGGCACCCTCCGCGCCGACAGGCGAGTCCCCCGGCGTGTCCGCCGCGAAGATGGCGTTCGCCGTCGGCATGGGCGCGTCGAACGCGACCGAGGCGACGGGCGCGGGTCCCGGCCAACCCGCGGATGGCGGGCAGCGCCAACGAAGCACGATCGATCGCGCGTTCCAGCGCAACGAGGACGACTACGCGACCTCGTCGATGCCGGAGCCAGGAGACGTCTCGCCATGAGCTTCGAGTCCTCCTACGCCGCCGGCCAGCTCGCCGCGCTCGCGCGCTACAAGGTCGCGTGGCCCGCCGCCACGCACCCGGTGGTTCGCGAGAGCCCGCTGCTGCGCGCCGCGCCATCGACGCCGGGGCCGGTCGGCGGAGACGCCTCGAAGCCGCGCATGACGCCGCAGACGCTCGGCCGGCAGTTCGACGACGTCGAGCAGGGCGAGACGCGAATCGAGCCGCTGCGCAAGCTCTCCGGCCACAGTCTCTGCACCACGTGCCGCAAGGAAAAGCACTACGGCTCGTGCAAGCGCCCGATCGCCATCCCGCTGAAGCGCGCGAACTTCAACATGGGCATGACCGGCGACGACTCGTCGACCGTCGACGGGCCAGCGACGAGCCCCCACTACACCTCCGCGACGGCGTCGACCAGCGCGCTCGCGCGCGCGCAGGAGGGTCGCCCGGCGGACGAGCAGGCGCGGACCGGGTTCGCGTCGCTGTTCCGCTCCGGCCTCGGGGACCTGATGTCCAACGAGCCTGGTCGTATGACGGGCGCTCTCGCGAAGGTCTCACGGGAGATCCGAGGGCCCTCCGTTGACCCGTACGCGGAGCGCCCGACGCGCGGCGTTCCACCCGCCGGCGGCGTCGGCGAGGACACCGATCGCGCGTGGCGCTCGTTCGACAACGTCGTCGACTCGACGAGCATCGACGGCGGCTCGGGCACGCCGACGGGCGGGCCCGCCGCATGAGCGAGGTGCACGTCACCAAGACCACCGCGCTGTACCCCAACGGAGTGTTCGTGCAGTGGGACATCGAGTCCGACGAGGCGGGGCCGTTCCTCGTCGACGTCGCGCGCTCCGGCGGCCCCGAGGGCCCGTGGGAGATCGTCGCGACCGCGATGCGCGACGCGTACAGCTACCTCGACGATCGATTCAACCTCCCGCCGGGCACCGCGCGCGAGGGCGTGAACCAGCTCTCGTTGTCGCGGATGATTTACTACCGGGTCACCGTCGTGCCGCCGTCCGGCATCGACTCGACGTTCGAGAGCGAGCCCACGCCCGTCGAGCCGCACCTCGATCGGCGCACGCGCCTGCTCAAGCGCAAGATCCAGCGCGACCAGGCGGTCGGCTACAAGCGCCTCAACGGCGTGCCTCTGATCGTGCTCAAGCGCAGGCGGTGGGGCGATCGCTGCCCCGTCTGCTACGACCCGATCACCAAGCAGGCGACCCACGAGCACTGCCCCACGTGCTACGGCACGTCGTTCGTCGGCGGCTACTGGGCGCCTGTCGCGATTCGAGGACGCCGCGAGGCGGCGGCGGTGCAGGCGCAGATGACCGGGCACGGCGACAGCGAGATGAAGATCGCCGACTTCAACGTGCTCGACTACCCGCTCATCGAGTACAAGGACGTGATCGTCGACCTCGTGCGCAACGACCGCTACGAAGTCCAGCGCGTCCACGAAACCGAGCTGAAGAGCGTGCCCGTCCACCAGAAGGTGACCGCCTCGCTGCTCTCGCGAAGCTCCGTCGAGTACTCCCTGCTCGTCGACCCACTGACCACCCCGTCGCTGTACTGACCATGGCCGACCTCAAACGCCCCACATACGTCCCCGATCCGAAGAACCAGCCGCAGGTCGACGGCCAGCCCGTCAACGTGCGACCGGGCTCGAAGATGGCCGTGCTTGGCGTGTTCGTGGTCGTGATCCGGCAGCGCTTCGACGCCGCGCAGCTCGAGCCGTCGTTCCCCTACCGGTGGACGCCCGACATCAAGACCACCAAGCTCGCGATCGAGAGCGCGTTCAACGAGGACAAGGAGCACCGCAACGTTCGTCCGGCGATCTACGTCGACTGCGACGACCAGACGATGGGCCGCGTGGTGCTCGGCGATCGCGCGGGCAGGAACACGAAGCGATCGCTCGACGGGTTCTGGAACCTGCAGAGCGTCCCGATTCTGATCGAGTGCATCGCGGCGAAGCGCGCGGAGAGCGCGATCATCGGCGATCAGGTGGGCACGTTCATCCAGGCCTCGAGTGACCTGATTCAGGCGAAGTTCGGGTTCCACGATCTCACCCCGGTGACGGTCGGCCGCACGCAGCCAATCACCCGCGACAAGAACGAGTGGGTCACCCCGGTCACCTTGGTGGCGCAGTACCCCATGCGCTGGACGAACGAGCGCACCTCGCCGCTGCTGCAGGAGATCGAGGCGCAGGTCGCGCGCTCCGACGTTGAGAGCGCCACCGAGTACTTCGAGCGGATCGCGCTGGGCATAACGACGCCGTGATGGGGCTATCCCCTCGCGCCGCCTATAATCTTGGGGATTTCGTGGAACCCCGCGGAGAGATATCATGGCCATTCGCCCGGTAGTTCTGGTCTATCAGGACCTCGCGACTCCGACCGTCACTCCGACGGCGCCGGATCTCAATTGCTTGGTCGTGGGACCCGCCTTCCACATCCAGGACTACTTCGAGCCCGACTCGACGGCGTACGCCGACAAGGACGACATCCAGCTCGCGTCCGACTACGGCGTGCTCGAGGGCGATCCCTCGGTCGCGGCCCCGGTCGGCTCCGCGGTGATCACCGTCGCCGAGCCGCCGAACAACGAGGTCGGCGCGCTGCTCGACGCAGCCAGCGTCGCCATCTACTTCGACGAGGCGCGTGTCTCGATCAACGAGGCGGCGACCGGCACCACGTCGGCGGCGACCCCGAACACGTTCACCTCGAGCGGCACGACGTGGAACACCGTCGGCGCGGGCCGCGTGCTGCCGGGTGACCGCGTCACGGTGAAGGACGCCGGCGGCAACCGCTTCACGCGCACCGTGCTCGCCGTCGTCAACGACACCACGCTGACGTTCACCGCCGACATCCCGTCGGTCGGCTTCACCCCCGCGGGTAGCCAGGCGTATCGAATCACGCGCCTGCTGAACGACCAGCTGATCGCGGCGTCGTTCCACACGACGACCGGCAACATCGTCAAGATCACGGGCAGCGTCACGCTGCCGGTGACCGGCCAAGGCAACAAGACGGTGGTCTATGCGAAGGTCTACATGGCCTACCGCAGCCTCCGCCAGGACCTCTCGGACATCGACACGGTCGAGAAGACCGCGGACATCGAGTCCAAGATCGGCCGCATCGACGCGCGCAACCCGCTCGCCGTCGGCACCTTCGTCGCGCTGCAGAACACCACGTCCGTCGTCCAGTTCGGCGCGGTCACCGAGGACAGCCTGATCGGCCACACCACGGTTCGCGACAAACTGTCCTCGCGCGCGGACATCTACGCGATCGTCCCGCTGACCACCGACACCACGATCTTCGCGATGTGGAACTCGGATTGCGTCGGCCTCTCGCTCCCCGACGAGGGCGAGGGCCGCCCCCAGCGGTTCCGCGTCGTCATCGGCTCGGGCACCTTGCCCGTGACCAAGACGCTGATCCAGCCGTCGGCGACGGGCCAGTCGACCGTCGTCACCGGCACCGCGCCCGCGTTCATCACGCGCGTCACGCTGACCGGCATCGCGTCGCTGATCACCAACGGCGTCATCCCCGGCGACATCCTGCGCGTCACGGTCACCAGCAACGCGCCCACCGGCATCGCGCTCGGCGACTACCCGATCGCGTCGGTCGCGACCGCGGCGATCCTCGAGGTCAGCACCGCCACGCCGTTCGCCGGCGCGGCGACGCTCAACATCACGTGCACGATCGTCCAGGCCGACGGCACCACGCCTCGCATCGCCTCGGCGCCGCTCACTGGCGTGATCACAGCCGCCGGCGACGACCTGTTCCTCATCCTCAAGGATGACAGCGGGACGTTCATCTCGTCCGGCGTTGCCGCGGGCGACCTGATCCAAATCCCTGCGGACCCGAACTCGACTATCACGTCGGCAAGCGTGATGACGTCCCTCGTCGTCGAATCGGTGCTCAGCGACCAGCGCGTGCGCATCGTCAACAACGGCCAAGACGAGCCGACAGTGATGAACGAGCTGCCGCACGGCGTGAAGCGCACCGGCAGCGCGCTCGTCACGACGACGACGGTCAACTACCGCATCGTCCGCACGCTCTCGAAAGACCAGCAGGTCACCGAGCTGGTGGCGGTCGCGCAGTCATTCAAGTCCAAGCGCACGATCCTGGTGTGGCCGGACAAGTGCGACGTCGCCGGTGTGATCGGCGGCACCGCGCAGCCGGGCTACTACCTCTCGTGCGCGGTCGGCGGCATGACCGCAGGCCTACCGTCGCAGCAGGGGTTCACCAACCTCGGCATCGCCGGCATCGCCCAGATCTACGACTCGAACACGTACTTCACCGACGGACAGCTCACCGACCTGTCGAACGGCGGATGGTACGTGTTCGCGCAGCAAACGCCGACGTCACTGCCGTACACGATCCACCAGCTCACCACCGACCCGGCGACGCTCGAGTCCGGCGAGTTCTCGGTCGTCAAGAACTTCGACTTCGTGTCGATGTTCTTCGTCGACATCCTCGAGGACTTCCTCGGCCAGTACAACGTCAACGAGGACACACTGACCCTGATCCAGGGCGCGCTGTCCACCGGCGGCGATCTCCTCAAACTACGCACGATCGCCAAGATCGGCGCGCCGCTGACGTCGTTCGCAATCACCGATATCGGTATTTCGCCCGTGAGTGGCGATCGCGTCCTGATCTACCTCGCGGTCGGCTTGCCGAAGCCGCTCAACGTGATCGAGCTGCACCTCGTCGGCTGATCAAGGAGCCTCATGTCGGACCCGTTTCTCGACAAGTTCATGGAAGACCTCATCAAGGGTGCGCAGAGCACCGAGGGCTTCGTGCGCGGCGGCCACGTCGGCGTCGAGGTCCAACGCGAGAACCGTGGACGCGAGGAGAAGCTCGCCGGCCTCGGCGGCGCCCTCGGGGGCATGGTGGGACCGATTGGCGCTGCGGCCGTCGGCGGTCTTCAGGACCAATCGGGCAGCAGTGCATTCGGCAGCGGAGCCGGATCGCTGATCGGCGCGCCCACCGGAGCCGCGGTTGGCGGCCTCGGCGGTGCCGGTCTTGGCGCGATCATCGCGCGTATCGCCGACAAGGACCCTGCAGAAGGCGCAGCGCTCGGCGCAGCGCTCGGCATTCCCGTCGGGGCGCTGGGCGGCTCCATGCTGGGCGGCCACCTCGGCCAGAACCACATGCGCGAATCCAAGCAGGGCGCGCTCGAGCAGCGTTACGCCGACGGCATCAAGGCCGCGGCGGCGCAGTTCGGCATCAAGGAGGCCTTCCTCCCGCTGCTCGGTGCGCTCGCCGGCGGCACGCTCCTCCGCGGCGGCCTCGGCATGGCCGCGAAGGGCCTGGCAGGGCGTGCCGGCGTCGGCGGCATGATCGGCCGCGGCGCACAGGGCGCGCTGAACTGGGCCGGCAAGGGCCCGATGCGCGGCGCGGCGCTGGACATGGCCGGCAGCATGGCCGGCGGCGCCGCGGGCAGCATGCTTCAGGGCGGGGGTCAGTGACGTCGTGAGCGTCGAGCGTTTTCTTCGCAAGCAAGCGGACCTGTCGACGATCCTGCCGGCAGTCGCCGGCCCGGCGATCGGCGGCTTCGCCGGCCGCGCTATCGGCGCGCGCTACAACGCGGAGAACCTCGGCGCCATGCTCGGCGGCATCACCGGCGGCGTGACCGGCCAGCTCCTCAAGGAGAACCTCGAGAACAAGCCGGACCCGGCGCAGGGCGTGCCGCCCGGCGCGCCGTACGCGCTCGACGCGAGCGCGCAGGACATCCCGTCGTGGGCGTTGCAGGGCGCCAAGCTGCTCAAGCAGAGCAGCGAGGGCGTCAAGGACATCATCCTCGGCGACACCCTCGGACCCCTCTACCCCCTCGCCGAGGGTATCAAGAACCGCGACATGAAGGGCGCGGTACGCGGCATCGCGCACCAAGGCGCCGGCGTCGCCGGCGGTGGCCTGCTCGGCTACGGCGCCGGCAAGATCATCGACCACCTGGCGGGCGGCCCGATCAACGTGCCCCTGGCCAACATCCCTCTCTCCACGCTGCTCAGCGGGGTCGGCGCTACAATTGGTGGCGTGAAGGGCCTCGCGCACGCTCGCGCACCCGTACCTGGTCAAGGAGCCTGAACATGGCGCTCGGAGTCGTCAAAAATTTCGACACCTGGTCTTTCCAGGAAAGCTACGTCGAGCGCGTGATGGACAACGCGGCCTACACCGCCGCCCATCCCGACGACACCCTCGTGATGGCGGGACCCGCGCGCAAGCACGGCATCAAGGAGGGCGGCGCCGCGTCGCTGCTCGCCATCGGCATGCTGCAGGCAGTCAACTTCACGCAGACGAAGTCGACGCAGCCGATGATGGCGATCGGCTCGGGCCGCTCGTTCTACGTCAGCGGCAAGGCGCAGACGCAGTGGACGATGGGCCGGCTCTACGTCAACGGTCGCAATCTGCTGCGCGTCCTCTACCACAACGCGGTCGCCGGCGGCATCGACCCGTCGCAGTTCGACGACCCGGCCACCGACTCCAACCCGGTGGGCAAGAAGTACTACATCAACCTCGACTCCGAGCTGTTCCTGATCCCCTTCGGAATCGGCTCGGTGTTCCGCGACAAGACGCACGGCTTCTGCGGTGGCTTCTACGCGGAGCTATCGATGATCACGTCGTACGCCATCGGCTGGAACGCCGGTCAGAACCTCGTGCTCGAGAACGTCTCGGGCATGAGCGACCGTCTCCTGCCATTCGGCGCGGATTCGCCGCCCGGCATTCGCCCGCACGCGCCCGGCGGCGGCATCACGAAGACGAGCATCGACGCGGTGCTCAACTTCATCGACGGCACGTACGCCGCGAACGGCGACGTCAACGAGAGTCTCACCTCCCCGGGCGTCACGGCAGCGTAGGTGCAGACCATACGCAACACAGCGCTGGTCGTTCTCACGCTCATGCTCATGGGCGCAGACACGCCGTCGAGCAGCACCGACATCGTCGGACTACTGCGCGAGTTCGGATTCCCGATCTTCGTGTCGCTGTGGTTCATGTGGCGTGTCGAGAAGCGAATGGACCGCTTCACCGACGCCATCCAGAACCTGCTCACGGTGGTCACGGTGATGGCCAAAACGCTCGATGGGCTGCCGAATGGGCGGGCCACCACGAACAACGAACAAACAGCCCCCAAGGGGCCCAAGGCAGTCGCGCCATGACCGTCTGGGGAATCACCATCGTCCTTGGCCTCATCGTCCTGCTGATCGTCTTCAAATCGTTCAAGGACGGCCGGAAGACGAAGGACTTTCTCGAAACGATCACGCCCGAGATCAACCAACTCAAGGACCGTCAAATCGAGAAGTACAAGGCAAAGTTCGGCCGCGACCCAACCGGACCCTTCGCTCTCGTCGACGAGCCCCCCTCCAAGCCGCATCGCCGGCACTGGTTTAGGAAGTAGCCATGCAGCCATTCCTCGTCGCGCTGGCCTGTGCTCTCTCCCTCGCGTGGCTCCCAATCGCCTACAAATTCCAGGCGTCGTGGCGTGCGCGCAAGAACCCCGTCAGCTTGGCGATCTGTGCCACAGCCCTGCTGCTTGCCTACTCGAACATCATCTTCGGGTTCGCGGTCATGGGCGAGACAACGTGGCGCTTCTACGCTATCGCCACGCACGTGTTCGAGCTGGTCATCGTGGTGAACTTCTACGTGTCGTTCCAGTGGGCAAACCGGAAGTTCCCCGGCAATCGACGCTCGGACAGCGCGCCACCGTCGAACACGACAAGCACGCCGCGCCAGCCGTGATACCGTGGGCCGGTGGGCAAGCCGCTTAAACCTCCCGTAGGTGCGGCCAATCTCGGCGGGGCCGCGCTGGCCGCGCCGATGGGCAAGGACCTCGAGCTGGGAGTGGTCGTCTCATACGCATCGGGCACGCATACAGCGACCGTACGAACACACAGTGGTCGCCCGCTGCAAAACGTGCCCCGCATCAAACAGGGACCCGGCGACTTCGACAACCTGCCGACCGGCATCACGGTCGTAATCACATGGGGCCTCGGATTCGCCGCGATCCTGGGAGTCATCGACGACGTCGGCATGCCGCAAGCTGCGATCCCGTCGATGTCGTTGACAGGTGTTGACGGGGTCGGCAGCGCAGACCCAACGCAGACTACGCGCGGCACCAACACGTACGCGCCACCCAACGCGCCCATCGACACGGGCCCCGGCGATTGGAGTCGCGTCGGTAAACTCGGCGAACACTTCGCGCTACTCGAAGGCGGCGTTGCGTTGATGGGCAGCCCAACTGCACAGGTTCGGTCGATCGGGTCGTCCGGCACGCTGCAGACGGTCGCACGACAGGTGCAGCAGTTCACCGACTTCGGCCGCGTCTCTGTCGAAAATCGTGAGGGCAAGACATCCCTGGTCATGCGGGCTGGATCCAACCAGTCCACCGAGACCGGCATGGACGAGCAGCACTGGACGATCCGCTTCGACCTCGGCGCTACCGGCGACGTCATGGACTTCCGAGTCTCCGACCCCGAAGGCAAGACACTGTTCCGACTGCACGCGGGGTCCGACGGCCGCGTGCAACTCTACGGTGACGGCGGCGTCGACATCTCGTCCGGCGAGCAAGGCACTGCGGAGCATCGCGGCGATGTTGCCGGCAGCAAAACAACCAAGATTGGCGGCAACCGTATCCAAGAGATCGGCGGGTCGTCGACCACCACGATCGACCAAGCGTCGACGACGACGATTGCAGGTGACGAAACCACTTCCATCAGTGGTTCGATGGCCAAACTGGTCGTCGGCGATCGTGTGTTAGGTGTTGGCGGCAGTGAAACCACGGCCATTGGAGAGTCGCGAGAAATCACCGTCGGCGCAAACGACGCTCTAACGGTCAAGGACGCGTGGAGCGTGACGTGTGTCAAAGCAACGGTGACAGCACGCGGACCAGTGACAATAACGTCGCAACAACGAACGCGCGTCGATGGCTCGATGATCGTGCTTGGGAAAAACGGCAAACACCCGCTACCAAAATTCGACGTGTTCCTTTCCGACCTTCAACATTTTCTGAGTGATTTGTTGTCGGCAATCGGCGCGCTGGCACCGTCAAATCCGTTCTCGCTGGCAATCGCTCTCGGCAAAATTTCTATTTTCGCAGCCAAGGTCGGCGTAAAAGCGCCGTACATCTCCAACAAGGTGAAAAATGACTAGTTGGAGCGGACCCCCAGCGATCGGTACGATCCTCGCGCGAATGGTCAGCTTGGCCGCACGTGTCGAGCGCCTCCGCACGGAGAAACAGCGCCAACGCATTGAACGCGTCATCGCTCTGGTGGAGCCAGAAAACAAGCAATGACAGCGTGGACAACCATCGA
>JACCDR010646529.1_pt1 | contig 16481 bp, 14 predicted proteins | sample 7446431 | NCBI WGS metagenome assembly JACCDR01 (sample SAMN15323443, study PRJNA562643) | freshwater metagenome | isolation source: river surface water | place: USA:Blue River Watershed | collected 2017-08-17 | reverse complement strand
GCTTGGTCGAGCGCGACGTCGACATCATCGCGCCCATGGCCCAACAGCGGCTGGCTGCTGTGTATGTGTCCATCACCACGCTCGACCCCGCCTTGGCGCGGGTGCTGGAGCCGCGTGCAGCTGCGCCGCACCGCCGGCTGCGCACGCTGGAAGTGCTGGCAGCGCAGGGCATACCGGTGGGCGTGAGCGTGTCGCCCATCATTCCCTTCTTGAACGAGCCTGAGCTGGAAAGCATCTTGCAAGCAGCACGCGACGCCGGTGCCACGTCGGCCTTCAGCGTGGTGCTGCGCCTGCCCTGGGAAGTGAACCCGCTGTTCCAGCAGTGGCTGCAGCAGCATGTGCCCGACCGCGCCGAACGCATCATTGCCCGCGTGCGCGACATGCGCGGTGGCAAAGACAACGACAGCCGTTTTGGCAGCCGCATGCGCGGGCAGGGCGTGTGGGCCGAGCTGCTGCGCCAGCGTTTTGACAAGGCTTGCGCGCGCCTGGGCCTGAACCGCAGCAAGCCCGAACTGGACCTTTCACGCTTCAGAAGGCCGGCGGCGGTGGCTGGGCAGGGCCAGTTGTTTTGAGGGGTGCAAGGGGAGGAGGGCGGTTCATGCCGCTTCAGCCGCTGCCGGCACCTTCGCGCGCAAGGTCAGGCCCCCCGGCGTGCGGCCACCATTGTTGGCGCCCACCAGGCTGTTTCGGCCCGCTGCCAGGCCGCGCAAACGCTGGTTGGCGCGGGCAATCAGCGCTTCAGCGTCGGGCAGCTTGGCTTTCTGGCGTTCGGCCAGGCCGCGTGCCATGTCCAGCAGCTTCGCGTTCAGTGTGCGCTCGCCGGCTTCCAGCAGCTGTTGCACGGCCGGGCCGGGCTGGCCGCGCAGCGACAGGTCCATCGCCGACTCGGCAATCTCGCTCACCTGGGCCTGGCACCGCCGCAGGATGGCCGCGGCCGGGTCGGTGTGTGCGGCGTGGGCCAGCAGCACCTCGGTCACTGCCTTGGACGTGCAAAAGCGCATCCCCAGACGTTCCACCGTGCTCTCCAGCGCCACCCCGCCGCGCAGCGCCGCCGGCACACGGTGCAGCAGGGCCAGCAGCTGGTTGGCCGCTTCGAGGTCGAAGTTGTCTTGGCGCGACGCGTCGGCCAGGGTTTGCAGGCCCGCCAGCGCCTGCGCGCTGTTGCCGCTCACCTGGCCGTCCAGCACCGCCACCGCGCTTTCCATGCGCTGCAGCCGGCCGTCTTGTGCGTTGCGTTGCACGTAACGCCGCAGTTGTTCCCGCACTGCAGCCACGCCCTGGGCGTCGGGGATGTCGTGCTTCAGCAGTGCCAGCAGCACAAAGGTCTGCGGGTCAAACAAGCGCGACTGCGTGCCCATGGCCACCGCCCGTGTCAGCCATTGCAGCGCCTGTGCGGGCTGCCCTTGGTAGTAGGACAGCGTGCCCGCCTGCTGCACACGCAGCAGGCTGCCTGGCGTCAATTCGGCGGCTTTGCGGTAGGCGTCCAGCGCACCCGCGTGGTCAGACTGTTCAATCATCAGCCGGCCCAGCAACTCGTGGGCATCGGCGCTTTCGGGGTCGTCTTGCAGTATCGCCAGCAGCGTTTTGCGCGCGTTGCCCAGGTCGTTGCGCACCATCTGCGCCCGTGCCACGCCCAAACGTGCCCAGGTCGATTGTTTGGCCGACGCCAGGTGCTCGAACATGCGCTGCGAGTCCTGCGCCCGGTTCATGGTCAGGAACAGCTCGGCCACCAGGCGACCGCAGTAGGTGGCAAAGGGCAGGCGGTCTTGGTAGCGCTTCATGGCGCGCGCCAGCGCCACTTCGTTTTCGCCCGCGTCCAGTGCGCGCAGCACATCGGCCAGTTGTGCCTTGCGCTGGCGCGCTTCGCTCAAGCGTTCCATCAGCGCTGCCCCGCTGTAGGGGCGTATCAGCAGCCCGTCCAGCGCCGCCTCGCCGGCTTCCACCACCTGGTTGTAGCTGGCCTGCGCGGTGATCATCAAGAACACCGTGGTGTGCGGCAGCAGGTGCTCGCGCCGCAGTTCGTCCAGCAGGTCTTGGCCGCTTTCGTCGCTGCCTTCGAACTCGCGGTTGCACAAGATGATGTCGAAGCGCTCGCGCTCGACCAGCAGCCGGGCGTCTTTGGCCGAGCTGGCCATCGTGACGTGGCCGACGCCGGCATCGCGCAACTGGCCGGCGGCCACGCTGCGCAACAGGCTGTTGTTGTCGACGAGCAGGGCCCGTGCCAGGTGGATGTCGCGGTCGATCACGGGTGCAGCAGCGGTTGGCGCGCAGCGCGGTAAGGCTCAGGCGCTAAGGCCTGAAGCGCAGCCGGGCTGCACAAGGGTTGCCGTGGGCAAGACGGGGGTGCCTGTTTCACCCCCGTTCTATCGGCCGCTGGCGCCGCTACTTGAAGAGGTCTTTCACACGGTCGGCCCAGCCCTTGCTGTTGGGCGAGTGCCGGTCGCTGGACTTGCGGAAAGAATCGTCCAGTTCCTTCAGCAGCCTGCGCTGGTGCTCGGTCAGCTTCACCGGCGTTTCCACCGCCACGTGGCAATACAGGTCACCCGGGTAGCTGGATCGCAGGCCCTTGATGCCCTTGCCGCGCAGGCGGAAGGTCTTGCCGTGCTGCGTGCCCTCGGGCAGTTCAATTTCGGCCTTGTTGCCCAGTGTGGGCACCTCGATGCTGCCGCCCAGCGCCACGGTGGTCAGGCTCACGGGCACGGTGCAGTGCAGGTCGTCGCCGTCGCGCTCGAAAATGGTGTGCTGCTTGACGCGGATCTCGATGTACAGGTCGCCCGCCGGGCCGCCGTTGGTGCCGGGCTCGCCGTTGCCGGCGCTGCGAATGCGCATGCCTTCGTTGATGCCGGCGGGAATCTTGACTTCCAGCGTCTTCTGCTTCTTGATCTTGCCCGCGCCATTGCAGGTGGTGCAGGGCTCGGGAATGATCTTGCCACTGCCCCGGCAGTGCGGGCAGGTCTGCTGGATGCTGAAAAAGCCCTGGCGCATGTGCACGTTGCCGCTGCCGTTGCAGGTGGTGCAGGTCTTGGCGCTGGTACCGGGCTTGGCGCCGGTGCCATTGCAGGTGTCGCAGTTGTCCCAGCTGGGCACGCGGATTTGGCTTTCCTTGCCGAAGGCCGCTTCTTCCAGCGTGATCTCCATCGCGTAGCTCAGGTCGCTGCCGCGGTACACCTGCTGGCCGCCACCGCCGCGCTGCCCACGGCCGCCTTGCCCGCCGAAGATGTCGCCAAAGATGTCGCCAAAGGCCTCGGCAAAACCGCCAAAACCTTCAGCTCCAGGGCCGCCACGGCCGCCCATGTTGGGGTCGACACCGGCGTGGCCGTGCTGGTCGTACATGGCCCGCTTTTGCGGGTCTGACAGCATCTCGTAGGCCTCTTTGGCCTCTTTGAACTTCTCTTCAGCAACCTTCGCCCCGTCGCCCTGGTTGCGATCGGGGTGGTACTTCATCGCCAGCTTGCGGTAGGACTTCTTGATGTCGTCGTCGGTGGCATTCTTGGGCACGCCCAGGATGTCGTAAAAGTCACGCTTGGCCATGAATAAACCCTTGAGCCATGAAAACACAATCGCCGCGCCGGGTGGCGGGCGCCAGGCCTGCCAGTCGAGCGCGGCGCAAACCGCGGGTGCAGCGGCCCGGCAGGCCCGAGGCCCGCCGGACCGGCGGGCCCATCACTTCTTGACTTCCTTGAAGTCGGCGTCGACCACGTTGTCGTCGGCGGGCTTGGCCTTGGGCGCATCGCCTGCACCCGGGGCTGCACCGCCCGTTGCACCGCCTGCGCCGGCGCCGGCCGCTGCTGCAGCGGCGGCCTGGTCGGCGTACATCTTCTCGCCCAGTTTCTGGCTCGTAGTCATCAGGGCCTCGGTCTTGGCTTCCAGCGTGGCCTTGTCCACGCTGTCGTCCTTCAGCGCGGTTTCCACGTCTTTCAGCGCGGCTTCGATCTTTTCTTTCTCGCCCGCGTCGAGCTTGTCACCGTGCTCGGCCATGCTCTTTTTCACGCTGTGCAGCATGCCGTCAGCCTGGTTGCGCGCCTGCACCAGTTCCACCTTCTTGGCGTCTTCGGTGGCGTTCAGTTCGGCGTCTTTCACCATCTTCTGAATCTCTTCTTCAGACAGGCCCGAGTTGGCTTTGATGGTGATCTTGTTTTCCTTGCCCGTGCCCTTGTCTTTGGCGCTGACGTGCAGGATGCCGTTGGCGTCGATATCAAAGGTCACCTCAATCTGCGGCAGCCCGCGCGGTGCCGGCGGTATGCCTTCCAGGTTGAACTCGCCCAGGCTCTTGTTGCCGGTGGCCAGTTCGCGTTCGCCCTGGTAGACCTTGATGGTGACCGCCGGCTGGTTGTCGTCAGCGGTGCTGAAGGTCTGGCTGAACTTGGTCGGGATGGTGGTGTTCTTCTTGATCATCTTGGTCATCACGCCGCCCAGGGTCTCAATGCCCAGGCTCAGCGGCGTGACGTCCAGCAGCAGCACGTCTTTGCGGTCGCCGCCCAGCACCTGGCCCTGGATGGCCGCACCCACGGCCACAGCCTCGTCGGGGTTGACGTCTTTGCGCGGCTCTTTGCCGAAAAACTCCTTCACCGTTTCCTGCACCTTGGGCATGCGTGTCATGCCACCGACCAGGATGATGTCGTCGATGTCGGTCAGCTTCACGCCGGCGTCTTTCACGGCGATCTTGCAGGGTTCAATGGTGCGCCCAATCAGCTCGTCCACCAGGCTTTCCAGCTTGGCGCGGGTGAGCTTGATGTTCAGGTGCTTCGGCCCCGTGGCGTCGGCCGTGATGTAGGGCAGGTTGACATCGGTCTGCGTGCTGTGGCTCGGCTCGGTCTTGGCCTTCTCGGCGGCTTCTTTCGGGCGCTGCAGCGCCAGCACGTCTTTGGTCAGGTCGACGCCTTGTTCTTTTTTGAACTCGGCCACGATGTAGTCGATGATGCGCTGGTCGAAGTCTTCACCGCCCAGGAAGGTGTCGCCGTTGGTGGACAGCACTTCGAACTGCTTTTCGCCGTCAACGTCGGCGATCTCGATGATCGACACGTCAAAGGTGCCGCCGCCCAGGTCGTACACCGCAATCTTGCGGTCGCCCTTGCCGTGTTTGTCCAGGCCGAAGGCCAACGCGGCCGCCGTGGGCTCGTTGATGATGCGCTTCACATCCAGGCCGGCGATGCGGCCGGCGTCTTTGGTGGCCTGGCGCTGACTGTCGTTGAAGTAGGCCGGCACCGTGATGACGGCTTCGGTCACTTCTTCGCCGAGGTAGTCTTCGGCGGTCTTTTTCATCTTGCGCAGCACTTCAGCCGACACCTGCGGCGGCGCCATCTTCTTGCCACGCACTTCCACCCAGGCGTCGCCGTTGTCGGCGGCCGTGATCTTGTAGTGCATCAGGTCGATGTCCTTCTGCACTTCTTTTTCGGTGAACTTGCGGCCGATCAGGCGCTTGACGGCATACAGCGTGTTGCGCGGGTTGGTGACGCTTTGGCGCTTGGCGCTGGCGCCGACCAGAATTTCGCCGTCTTCCTGGTAGGCGATGATGGACGGCGTGGTGCGTGCGCCTTCGCTGTTTTCAATCACCTTGGTGGTGTTGCCTTCCATGACCGAGACGCACGAGTTGGTGGTGCCCAGGTCGATGCCGATGATCTTGCCCATGTCTTTTTCTCCTGTGGAGTGTGAATTCGAGTGAGGTGTCAGGTGTGGCTGACCGCTGCGGTTTCAAGGCCGGACACGCGGGCCGTGGGGGGCAGGGTCAAGCTGCACAAGGGTTGAGGGGCGGGGCTTCAGGCGGCGCCTGAGACCGTCACCAAAGCCGGGCGCAGCACGCGGTCGGCAATCAGGTAGCCCTTTTGCAGCACGGCCACCACGGTGTTGGGTTCTTGCTGTGCCGGCACCACGCTGATGGCCTGGTGCTGGTGGGGGTCGAACTTGGTGCCGGCTGGCGGGTTGATGGCCAGCACCTTGTTGCGCTCCAGCGCCTGGTTCAGTTGTCGCAACGTGGCGTGCACCCCTTCCAGCAGTTGCTCGGGCGTGGCGTTTTCAATCGCGATGGCGGCTTCCAGGCTGTCTTTCACCGGCAGCAGGCTGTCGGCAAAACCTTCCACCGCAAACTTGCGTGCCTTGGAGATTTCTTCCTCAGAACGGCGGCGTGTGTTTTCGGCCTCGGCCTTGGCGCGCAGGAAGGCGTCTGAAAGCTCGGTGTTCTTGGCTTGCAGCGCGGCCAACTGCTCTTCGGCGCTGGGCACTGCGGGGGCGCCCGTGTGGGCCTCGGTGCCGGCCGGCGTGGCCTCGGGGGTGGGGGTTGCGGAGTCGTTGTAGGTGGTCATGACTGAAGGTGGGGTCGGCGCTGATCAGCGCGTTCAGCCAGGGACATGGTGGCCTAGGCCAGATTTTCAAGAGGGCTTTGGCGCCCACGCCTGCAAAAAACCGGCCTCTTGGTGTGAAAAAGGGCCCCGCCAGCGAAGTAGCGGCGGTTTGGGCCCCTGTTCGCGCCGGCCCGGTCAGTCGTTGCTGTCGCCCCGGTCACCGCCGTCGGCGCTGGCGCTGGCGCTCCAGCGCTGCCAGTCGGCCAGTTGCCGGCGGTTGCGCTTGGTGGGGCGGCCCTGCTCGATGCTTTGCGCGGGCTCGGTGCCCAGGCGGCGCTGTTCGGCCATCTGTGCCCGCAGCGCCAGGCTTTGCGCAGTTTCGGCGTACATCAACTGCGCTTGCGCCGCCGGGCCGCGCACGCCGCTGAGCTGCAGCACCTGCACCGTGCGTGGCACCAGCCCCTGCCGAAATGCCACCAGGTCGCCCACGCGCGGCTCGCGCGAGGCTTTGGCCGGTTGTTCGTTGATGGTCACCCGGCCCTTGGCGATTTCCTCGCTGGCGCTGGCGCGGGTCTTGAAAAAGCGTGCTGCCCACAGCCATTTGTCCAGGCGCACGCGGTGGGTGTCGGGTTCAGGGTTTTTCATGTGCTGGGGGCAGTGGGGTACAGGGGCAGGCGCACCACGGCGTCCAGACCCGCTGCGGCTTGAGACGGGCCCCGGTTGTGCAGGCTGATGGTGCCGGCCAGTGCCAGCACGATTTGATGGCAGATGGCCAGGCCCAGGCCCGAGCCGGCGGCGCTGCCGCTGGCTGCAAAGGGCTGGAACAGGCGCTGCTGTTGTTCGGCCGACAGACCAGGCCCGGCATCGGCCACCAGCAGCTCGGCATGACCTGGGCCATCGTTTGCCGGCGCCACCACCTGCAGCGTCACCTGCAGCCGGCTGCCCGGCGGCCCATGCTTGATGGCGTTGTGCAGCAGGTTGCGGGTCAGCTCACGCAGGGCCCATTCGTGCGCCTTGATGGGGGCGACAGCCGTGTCTGGGGTGGCCGGTGGCAGCTCCAGGGTGAAGTCGAGCTGCTTTTCTGCGATCAACGGCGACACGTCCAGCGCCACCCCGCGCACGGTCTGTGCCCAGTCCACCAGCGGCGTTTGTGCTGCCGCCGCGCCGCCGGGGCGTATTTGCTCCACCTTGGCCAGCGCCAGCAGCTGGTTGGCCAGCTCGGTGGCACGTTCCACCGTGGTGTTGATTTCGTCCAGCGCCAGCGCGGGGCTCACGTCACCCCGCCGCGCCGACTGCACCTGCGCCTTCAGCACCGCCAGCGGTGTGCGCAGTTGGTGCGAGGCGTCGCGCACAAAGCGGCGCTGGTGCTCCAGCAGTTGCGCCAGTCGCGCCATCAGTGTGTTGGTGGCCTCCACCATGGGCTGCAGTTCCAGCGGCGCACTGGGCGCGCGCAGCGGTGACAGGTCGGTTTCTGCGCGGCTGCGCAGCGCCTGGCTCAAGCCCCGCAGCGGCGCGGTGGCGCGCTGTACCACCCACAGCACCACCGCAGCCATCACCAGCAGCAGCAGCGCCTGTTGCCACAGTGTTTGCAGCAGCAACTGGCGCGCCAGTGTGTGGCGCAGCTCCAGCGTCTCGGCCACCTGGATGGTGGCCATGCCCTGGCCGGCGGCACCGGCCACGGGCTGCAGCAGCACCGCCATGCGCACCGGCTCGGCGCGGTACTGCTCGTCGTAGAACTCCACCAGCGCCGCGTAGGCGCTGGGCGTATCGGCGCTGCCGCCTTGGCGCGGCGGCGGCAGGTCGGCAAAACCCGAGGCCATTTCGCCCCGAAACCCGGTGACCTTGTAGTACAGGCGGCTGCGGTTGTCGGCCTCAAAGGCCTCCAGCGCCGCGTAGGTCAGTGTGGCCTTCAACTCCGGCTGGCCGCTGCTGCCATCCACCTCGAGCAATTCACCTATGGACTTGGCCGAGGCCAGCAAACTGCGGTCATAAGCCGTGTTGGCAGCGGCCAGCGCCTGGTGGTACAGCGTGTAGGCGTTGATGAGCAACAGCGCCAGCACCGGCACCAAGATGCCCAGCAGCAACTGCTGACGCAGCGACTGTCGTGCACCCGGGTGGGCGGGGTGGTTCGCCGCCTTCAAGCCGCTGCTTTCAGCAGGTAACCCAGCCCGCGCAGCGTGACCAACTGCGTGGCCGTGCCGGCCAGCTTCTTGCGCAGCCGGTAGGCCACCACCTCGATGGCGTCGGCCTGCACCGCGCCTTCGCCAGCAAACACCAGCTCGCTCAACCTTTCCTTGGCCACCGCGTGGCCCGGCCGGCCCAGCAGCGCACGCAGCAGCGCCGCTTCGCGTGTGCTCAGCTCCAGCGGCTGGCCCTGAAAGTAGATGGCGCCGCTGCTGCTGTCGCATTGCAAGCCACAAAAGGGCGGCGGCGCCTGCAGGCTGGCTGCCGCCGCCGCCGGGCCATGGCGGCGCACCAGCGCGCGCACACGCGCCTCCAGTTCGTCCAGGTCGAAGGGTTTGGCCAGGTAGTCGTCGGCACCGGTGTTCAGCCCCAGCACGCGGTCGCCCACGGTGCCGCGTGCGGTGATGATGAGCACCGGCGTGACCAGACCCACCGCGCGGGCGCGCGCCAGCACGGTCAGGCCGTCCAGGCCGGGCAGGCTCAGGTCGAGCAGCACGACATCGGGCACGCTGGCCTGCCAGCGGTCGATGGCGCGCGCGCCGTCGCCGCACAGCACCACCTGCATGCCACGGCGTTCGAAGCTGCGCTGCAGGGTGGTCTGCATCGCGGTGTTGTCTTCTATCAGCAGCAGTTTCATGCGTCTGCCGATTATTCGCCCGTCAGGAACGTGCCCATCAGGGCTTCCCCTGATGGGCGCGACAGCCGATTGACAGCGTGGCTGGGCATCATCCCCACGGCTGCGGTATAGCGCCCGCACCCACCATCCAACCAGGAGACTGCAACCATGCGTCGCGATACCTTTCTGAAAAGCCTGGCCGCGCTGGCCGCCACCGGGGCCCTGCCGTTTTCGGCGCAGGCCGCCGTGAACCTGAAGATGATGATCCCCGCCAACCCCGGCGGCGGCTGGGACACCACCGGCCGTGCCCTGGGCAAGGCGCTGCAAGACGCCGGCGTGGCTGCTTCGGTCACCTACGAAAACAAGGGCGGTGCCGCAGGCGCCATCGGCCTGGCACAGTTTGTCAACGCCGCCAAGGGCGACGGCAATTCGCTGATGGTGATGGGCGCCGTGATGCTGGGCGGCATCATCACCGGCAAGCCGCCGGTGTCGGTGACGCAGTGCACGCCCATCGCGCGCCTGACCAGCGAATACAACGTCTTCGTGGTGCCGGCCAATTCACCGCTGCAGACCATGAAAGACGTGGTCGAGCAGATGAAGAAGGACATCGGCAGCGTGAAGTGGGGCGGCGGTTCGCGTGGCTCCACCGAGCACATCGCTGCGGCCATGCTGGCGCGTGAAGTGGGGCTGGACGCATCGAAGGTGAACTACGTGCCTTTCCGTGGCGGTGGCGAGGCCACGGCGGCCATCCTGGGCGGCAACGTCACGGTGGGCGGCAGTGGCTACAGTGAGTTTCAGCAATACATCGAGTCGGGCAAGATGCGACCCATTGCCGTCACCTCGCCGGCCCGCCTGAAGGGCATCAACATCCCGACGATGAAAGAGCAGGGCTTTGGTGTGGAGATCGGCAACTGGCGCGGTGTCTACGGCGCCCCCGGCATCACGCCCGAGCAGCGCAAAGCGCTGACCGACATGGTGGTCAAGGCCACGCGCAGCAAGGCCTGGGCCGAAGCGCTGGAGAAGAACAACTGGACACCTGCGGTGATGGTGGGCAAGGAGTTCGAAGACTTCGTGGACCGCGAGTTCGCTGGCCTGCGTGCGACCATGGTCAAGGCCGGCATGATCTGACGGGGCCCGTGCCTCGTTTGATGTGCTGATGTTGCTGCGGGGGTCTGAGGGCCCCCGCCCTTGTTTTCAGGCCTGGCGCTGCTGCGGCCACAGGAGACCACGGATGAGTCAACGACCCCAAGCTGTCGGCGCGCAGCGCCTGATCGGCGCTGGTGGCCTGGTGCTGGGCGCCTTGATGGCCTGGGGCGCGACCGGCATTTCGTCGGTGGCGGGCTACGCCGGCGTGGGCCCCAATTTTTTGCCCTGGGTGGTGGCGCTGGTGCTGATGGGCTGCAGCCTGCTGCTGCTGCTGCAAGCCCGGGGCGACGGCTGGGACGCGCCCGAACCCTCGGGCGCGGCACAAGGCGACTGGCGCGCGCTGGCGTGGGTGGCGGCGGGTGTGGCGGCCAACGCGGCGCTGTTGACCACCGTGGGTTTCATCCTCAGCTGCACCCTGTGTTTCATGCTCGCGGTGCGCGGCCTGCGCCTGTCTGAAGGCAAAGCCCACGGTGGTGCACGCGGCCTGGTGCTGGACTTCGTGACCGGCGCGCTGATTGCAGCGCCGGCCTTCTGGCTGTTCACCAAGGGCCTGGGCATCAACCTGCCGGGGCTGACGGGTACCGGCTGGCTGTAAGGCCGGCCCCGCCCCCACACTCGAAAGGCCCAGCGCCGTGGACATCTGGAACAACCTGCTGCAGGGTTTTGCCACCGCCGGCACGCCCATCAACCTGCTGTGGGCCTTTGTGGGCTGCGCTTTGGGCACCGCCATCGGCGTGCTGCCCGGCCTGGGGCCGGCGGTGACGGTGGCCATGCTGCTGCCCATCACGGCGCAGGTGGAGCCCACGGCCAGCATGATCTTTTTTGCCGGCATCTACTACGGCGCCATGTACGGCGGCAGCACCACGTCCATCTTGCTGAACACGCCGGGCGAAACCGGCACCATGGTGACGGCGCTGGAAGGTTTCAAGATGGCCAAGAGCGGCCGCGCCGGGGCGGCGCTGGCCACCTCGGCCATCGGCTCATTTGTCGCAGGCACCATCGCCACGGTGCTGGTGACGCTGTTTGCGCCGGTGGTGGCTGAATTCGCCGTCAAGCTGGGCCCGCCCGAGTACTTCATGCTGATGCTGCTGGCCTTCACCACCGTCAGCGCCGTGCTGGGGCAGAGCACGCTGCGCGGTGTGACGGCGCTGTTCATCGGGCTGGCCATCGGCCTGGTGGGGCTGGACCAGATCACCGCGCAGGTGCGTTACACCGGCGGCGTGCCCGAGTTCATGGACGGCATCGAAGTGGTGCTGGTGGCGGTGGGCCTGTTTGCCGTCGGCGAGTGCCTGTACACGGCGCTGTACGAGGGAAAAAGCGAACAGCAGCTCAACACCATGGGCTCGGTGCACATGACACGCACCGAGTGGAAACGTTCATGGCCGGCCTGGCTGCGTGGCACGGCGCTGGGTTTTCCTTTTGGCACCATACCGGCGGGCGGCTCGGAGATACCCACCTTCCTGAGCTACGGCGTCGAGCGCAAGCTCTCCAAGCACCCGCATGAATTTGGCACCACCGGCGCCATTGAAGGTGTGGCCGGCCCCGAGGCGGCCAACAACTCGGCGGTGACGGCCACGCTGGTGCCGCTCTTGACACTGGGCATACCCACCAGCGTGACGGCGGCCATTTTGCTGAGCGCGCTGCAGAACTACGGCATCAACGCCGGGCCGCAGCTGTTCCAGACCAGCAGCACGCTGGTGTGGGCCTTGATTGCCAGCCTGTACATCGGCAACGTGATGCTGCTGGTGCTGAACCTGCCGCTGGTGGGCTTGTGGGTGAAGCTGCTGAAGATTCCCCGGCCGCAGCTGTATGCCGGCATCCTGATCTTCGCCACCGTGGGTGTGTACGGCATGCGCCAGAGTTCTTTTGACCTGTTCCTGATGCTGGGCATCGGCTTGGTGGGCGTGTTGATGCGGCGCTTTGACTTTCCCACGGCGCCGGTCATCGTCGGCATGATCCTGGGCCCCTTGGCCGAGGCGCAGATGCGCAACGCGCTGAGCATCGGCGAAGGTCACTGGAGCATCTTTCTCACGCGCCCGATGTCGGCCACGCTGCTGGCGGTGGTGGTGCTGGCGCTGCTGGTGCCGTTTGTGCTGCGCTTGCGCGCGCGGGCGCGGCACCCGGGGTAACCACGCCAGCGGCCGCAATGCGTGGCTTGCGCGGCGCTGTCGCGCAGGCGATGCCCGCCGGGGCCGGGCGGTGGCAACATCGGTGCCAACGCTTTACTCGGGCACCCGCCAGGCACCATGCAAGCCCCTGACACCACCACCCCGGCCCCATCCACTGCCGCTGCGCTGGCCAGCACCGCGTTGATCGACAGCGACCACCCCGCCGTGGTGGCTTTTGCGCAGCAGCACAGCCAAGGCAACACGGTGCGCGAGCGCGCGGTGTCGCTGTTCATGGCCGCGCGCGACGGCTACCGCTACGACCCCTACCGCATCGACCTGTCGGTGGCCGGCATGCGCGCCAGCAGTGTGTTGACGCTGGGCTACGGCTGGTGCGTCACCAAGGCGGCGCTGCTGGCGGCGGCCTGCCGTGCGGTGGGCATACCGGCGCGGCTGGGCTTTGCCGATGTGCGCAACCACCTGAGCACCGAGCGCCTGCGCCAGACCATGCAGACCGACCTCTTCGTTTGGCACGGTTACACCGACATCTTCATCGAAGGCCGCTGGCTGAAAGCCACGCCGGCTTTCAACATCGAACTGTGCCACCGCTTTGGCCTGCTGCCGCTGGACTTTGACGGCACCGCCGATTCCGTGTACCACCCGTTTGACCGCGCCGGCAACCGGCACATGGAATACGTGCACCAGCGCGGCAGTTTTGACGACCTGCCGCTGGCGCAGATGGTGGCCGACTTCCAGGCCACCTACCCGGCCTGGCGGCCCACGCAAACTGCGCTGGACCAGGCCGACTTTTTGGCCGACGTGGCGCGGGAGCAGCCGTGAGCGACGTTGCCACTCCCGCCGGTTTTGTGCCCCTGGCTGCAGGGGGCGGTTTCATGGCCTGCAACGGCCCGTTGTTCCTGCTGCACGAGGGTGCGGTCGTAAAGCTCGGCTTTCGAGTCGAGGCCCGCCATTGCAACCCCATGGGCAACTGCCATGGCGGCATGCTGGCCACCTTTGCCGACATGCTGATGCCGCTGTCGGCGCACCGCACCACACCGGCGGTGGCCAACCGTTTTTTGCCCACCATCAGTTTGCAGATGGACTACATGGCGCCGTCGAAACTGGGCGATTGGGTGGAGGGCGAGAGCGAGGTGCTGCGGGTGACGCACACCCTCGTGTTCGCGCAGGGCCTGGTGCGCAGCAACGGCGTGATGGCGCTGCGCTGCAGTGGTGTGTGCAAGATCGGGCCCATTTTCCAGCCCGGCGCGGCAGGTGTGGCAGCGCCGCCGCAGGCTTAGTCTTTGGCGCCCAAGGCCAGCGCGCGCTGGCGTTGCCGTTCAGCTTGCGCAGCGTTACCCACGCCTTGTGTCGGCCAGCCCTGCAGGTGCTGCAGCGCCAGCGCCGCCAGGGCTTCAATCCACGCCGGGTCGTCGTTGAGGCAGCGCACGTAATTGAAGGTTTGCCCACCAGCGGCCAAGAAGGCGTCGCGCGCTTCCTGGGCAATCTCTTCCAGCGTTTCCAGGCAGTCAGACACAAAACCCGGGCACATCACATCCACGCTTTTCAGGCCCTGCGCGGCCAGCGACTGCAGTGTGGGTTCGGTGTAGGGCTGCAGCCATTTGGCTTTGCCAAAACGGCTTTGAAAGGTGACCAGCATCTCGTCGGGCTTCAGGCCCAGCGCCTCGCCCATCAGCCGCGCGGTTTTGTAACACTGGCAGTGGTAAGGGTCACCCAAAAGCAACGAACGTTCGGGCACGCCGTGGAAGCTGAGCACCAGTTTTTCGCCTCGGCCGGTGGTCTGCCAGTGTTGGCGCACGCGCTGAGCCAAGGCCTGGATGTAACCCGGGTCGTCGTGGTACTCGCCGATGAAACGCAGCTCGGGCACGCGGCGGGCGGTGGCCGTCCACTGCGCGATTTTGTCGCCGATGCTGGCCGTGGTGGCGGCGGCGTACTGCGGGTACAGCGGCAGCACCAGGATGCGCGTGGCACCTTCGCTGCGCAGCTGGTCCAGCACGCTGGGCAACGACGGGTTGCCGTAGCGCATGGCGTGGCGCACGATGACGTCGTGACCGCTGCCATTCAACTGCGCCGCCAGCGCCTGCTGTTGGCGTTGTGTCCACACCGCCAACGGTGAGCCCTCGGGCGTCCAGACGCTGGCGTATTTGGCGGCCGACTTGGCCGGCCGCGTGCGCAGAATCACCCCGTGCAAGATCAACCACCAGGGCAGTTTGGGTATCTCGACGACACGGGGGTCGCTCAGGAATTCGGCCAGGTAGCGCCGCAGCGCCGGCGCGGTGGCTTCGTCGGGCGTGCCCAGGTTGACGAGCAGCACCGCCGTGCGTGCGGGCTGGCCATGTTTGAAGGGGGGCTCGGTACTGAAGGTCACAGCGCGGTGCCACCGCCGCTGCAGCGCGCGGGCGCAGCATCAAAAGCGCGGGCGGGGCGCAGCCCTACCAGCTTGGCAGCAACGGGTGTCATCGCCATTCCAGCGGCACCTGGGGTTGGGTGTCGGCAAAGCGCAGCACGTCGAAGTTCACGCAGGCCGAGCCAGGGTCGGTGGGTGTGCCACCCAGGCCCACAGTGCCGCTGCCGTGCAGCGTGCAACTGCCGCGGCGCAGGCTGACTATCTCGCCGTCGTTGAAGCGCACGTAAGTGCCGTTGTAGCTGAGGTCGGTGAGCTGGAAGCTGCCGCTGTGCCAGTCCACACGTGCGTGTGAACGCGAGACGCGCGAGTCATCAACACAAAAGCTGGCTTGCGGGCTGCGGCCCAACACCACCGGCACCTGCTGGCTGGCAAACACCCGGTGCAGGCCGCCCCACACCAGGCGCAGGCCGTCGGGTTCGGCCACCGTACCCACGTCACCAAACTGCGTGATCGCCACCGAGTCACCCTGGCCCCGGCGCCCGCCCAACCCATACACCTGCACCGGCTCGGCGCGGCCGCGCAGGGCCAGCCGGTCCAGGCTGCGAAAACGGCTGCGCAGTTCCAGCGCCAGGCCGCTGAGCACTTCGGCGGTGAGCAGGGTTTCGTTGTCGCCGGCGTGGTCCAGCAGCCGCGCCGCCACGTTGACGGCATCGCCAAAGCAGTCGTCGCCCATTTCAACCACTTCGCCACGGGCCAGTGCCACCTGCACGCGCAGTGCGCGCAAGCCCACCGACACGCCGCGCTCGTTGCCGCGCGCCACCATGCCTTCCAGCACCTCGTGCATGTGCATCGCGGCCTGCACAGCGGCAGGGGGGTATTCAAACACCGCCATCAACCCGTCGCCCAGTGTCTTGACCACCGTGCCGGCATGCCTGCGCACGCAAAGCGCCATGGCATTGACGCAGTGCGTGACCACCGAAGTGGCCTCGGCGTTACCGAGTGTTTCGAACAGCGATGTGCTGCCGCGCAGGTCGGCAAACAGCACGGTTCGATCGGATATGCGCGTCATCACCGGAAATTGTAAGTGTGACGCGCGCCCCGACACCACCGGCTTGCGCCGATCCACCGCGATCAAGCCTGCCGCCGGCCCAGGGTGGCCCGGCCAGCCGTCTGTGGGCCGGACCCAACCCGTCACAGCTTGTCCAGACAGGTGCGCAGCTTGTGCCTTGCGGCGCAGGCTGCGTTGCGTTGGCTGCGCCACCGCAGCGCCTTCGGCGCCACCTATCTGGCCACCCTGTTTCACAGGTTGTCCAGATAGGTGCGCAGCTTGTCGGATCGGCTGGGGTGCTTGAGTTTGCGGATGGCCTTGGCTTCGATCTGGCGGATGCGCTCGCGCGTGACGTCGAACTGCTTGCCCACTTCTTCCAGCGTGTGGTCGGTGCTCATCTCGATGCCGAAGCGCATGCGCAGCACCTTGGCTTCGCGTGGCGTCAGGCTGTCCAGGATGTCTTTGACCACGTCGCGCAGGCCGGCCTGCATCGCGGCGTCCACCGGGGCCACGTTGTTGGTGTCTTCGATGAAGTCACCCAGGTGGCTGTCGTCGTCGTCGCCGATCGGCGTTTCCATGCTGATCGGCTCTTTGGCGATCTTCATGATCTTGCGGATCTTGTCCTCGGTGATCGCCATCTTCTCGGCCAGCGTGGGCGCATCGGGCTCGGAGCCGAATTCCTGCAGATGCTGCCGGCTGATGCGGTTCATCTTGTTGATCGTCGCGATCATGTGCACCG
>JACCDR011996642.1_pt1 | contig 16484 bp, 15 predicted proteins | sample 7446431 | NCBI WGS metagenome assembly JACCDR01 (sample SAMN15323443, study PRJNA562643) | freshwater metagenome | isolation source: river surface water | place: USA:Blue River Watershed | collected 2017-08-17 | reverse complement strand
CTCCGCCCGACGTGCTGGATCCGATGGCCGCGTTGGCGTTGATGCGCTGGTTGCAGGCCAACGCCCCGCAATGGATCAGGTATTTTGCGGTGTGTATTTTCGCCGGTGTCCGGCCTGACGTGAGGGAAGGCGAGACGCACCGCCTCGATGTGGATATCCGCTGGCCGTCGCGGCACCTTCGCCGTCCAGTATTCGACAACTACGGGTTCTGGCTACGTCGGAAGACACGGCAGACCCGTCACGTGCCGTGGGGACTCTGCGGCCCGCTACGTGAGTGGCTCAATGCTTACCCGGGAAAAGGCCTCATCCCGGACGGATTGTCGTATGCCCAAGCGGAGCGCCAATTGCACGCGATCCGCGAGCGTTTCGGTCTGACCCACGACATCCTCAGGCACACGGCAGCTACGGCTATGATCAATCGTGACGGAGCATCTTTCGCGACCGTCGCGATGGCCCTCGACAATAGCGAAAGTGTCCTGCGCGACCACTACATCGGCCTGTGGGTGCCTGAAATGGTCCCCGTTTTCTACGCCATCAAGCCCACATCCGGCCCCGAACTCGCCCCGGCGGCGGTCGCGTGAGAGATCACAAAATTGCACTGAACACTTTCTCCCATGAGCTCGCTTACCCCTTCGCCGAAACCTGAATTCAAATATGTCACGGTAACCTTTGAGAAAGGGCGCAAGTCTCCGTGGATGGTGCGCTATTTTCAGAATAAGAAGCCCATCCGCACTTTCCACTCGACCGAGGAGGCGGCGAACAAGGAGGCAGCCACCCTTGATGAGTTTCTCTCGGTGGGTGGCGACCCAGGGGACATCCAAGCTGCTGTCCGCTATGTTGCTGGCACCGGATACAAGCTAGGCGATGTTGCCAAGGCCGGGCTCGAAGCTCGCCGTAATTCTGGAGCAGCCTCGTCGAATACCATGGCGAAGTTCTCGGTCGGCGCTGACATGGTAATCCAAAGAGCGATTGAGCGGAAATGCCGACCGGAGACGGTGAGCGGCTATGAATCCAAATATAAAATCCTGAACAAGACCTTTGGCGATACCTGTGCTGCGATGATCAGCGTCGAATCTGTTAAAACCTATTTGAAGTCGCTGAAAGGCCGCGACGGTAAGTCACCAGCCGCTGCGAATACCAAGCGGCATGCGATCCGTCATATCAAAATGGCCCTGGCGTGTCTCAAGATCACTGGAACCCTCGTGGATCTGGAACCGCCTGGTGAAGACGAAGGCCCAATCGAGTTCTTTGCGGCCGAAGAAGCGATCGGTATGATGCGTGCTGCGCCAGATCGCTCGAAAGGCCTTGTGGTCGTAGCGTTCTATGCGGCGCTCCGGCCCACTCTTCTTTCGAGCCTACCCGCCAGCTGCGTGGACGTAAAAAATCGCCGTATAAGGATCCCGGCCCACCTGGCCAAAGACAAGAAGTCTCATACACTCATTGGCCGTTTTCAGCGCAGTTCCGGAGAATGGGTTGCAGGCACACTGCCGGATGAGATGTGGCCTCTCCTTGAGAAGTTTCCCTACCGTCCGGGTAAGTGGAGCAGCATTCGCCAGTTTTTGAAGCGCCGCAATAAGCGTTGGGTCTATGACGGCACTCGTCGCACCGCAGCAACCTTTCACGACCGGTTCTACGGCAAGGCCTCGGCAGCCGCGCTCCTTACCCATGCCGGAGAGTCACTCGTGTATGATCACTACGTTGGTGACACCACGCCTGAGCAAGCTGATCTCTTTTTCTCGGTGAAGCCAAGTGATCTCCCGAGTGGATCGGAGACGCAGCCAGTGAAGCGCTTTAACTATCCGTCGGTTGAGGAGCTGCGCCAGTTGGCCGAGACTACGCCGGTGCAAGTCTTGGCGGCAAGGATTGGCTGTTCCGATGTTGCACTTGCCAAGAAGTTCCGAAAACACGGTATCAAAACGAAGCCGCGCGGTTACTGGGCGAAACTCAAGTTTGCCCAAGAGGCCAATAGCGCTCTCGATTACGCGACGGAAACGACCAACTCGATCATACGTTTAGGCTAGATCGTCCTTGTCTAGGCAACGCGGCCATTGCGGCGGGCTTGGCGCCCAGCAAGAGACATGGCACACGTTGTTATCTGTGTTGGTCATGACCAACACAGAATTTGAGCTCCTAAATTTCCGCGACGCACAGACCGCCCTTGGCACCTCGAGAACTCAGTTTTTCCGCTTCCGCGAGCGCCACAAGATCAACACTCTTACTGTTCAGCGCGTTGCAGGTCGCGATATCGTATCAGCGTTTGAGACTGAGCGTGGCCGCACATTTGCGCAGAACGAGCGTGTTCCGTCTCTCACGGAGTATCGCGCGAAGCTGTTATCATTGTCTGCCGCTGCGGTGAAGTATGGCTGGTCCCCTGCTACGCTTCTCAGGTTCAGGAATAGACATCACATCCCCAAACTCTCCTTCGGCTTCATTCATGATGACGACCTCGTGTCCGCTCTACTTATCGAGCGGGATCGCGTTGAATAGCCTCAAGACATGCAGGTCGCTGTACCGCCTTCCATGGAGCGCGATGAAATAGGGGCTAGGCCGGGCCGCACCGGCCTAAATTCGGCGCAAGCGCGACCTGACCGTGTCTTTGTTCTTGTGAGCTAAGCCGACAGCGATGCCGGTGTCGACCTTGGCTAAATCACAAGAGGTGTCGGTTCAGTGTCAGTTGAATGTCCTGAATCATCCCATGGTCCTCAAGCATCTGAAGCGGCTGATATAGAGATGTTTCCGTGGCACTCAGGCTGTTTCAATTTTCTGCACATTGCTTCAAATTCAGACACGCAGCCAGAATACTGTAACCGCCGGTCCAGATCGGCATACAGAGTCGAACCATGTCCTAACGATTATGAGTCCCTGCGCCGTATTCGTTTCAGACGTAGAATAGAGCATTCGATGGTAGTGTCAGCGTGGTGTCGGATAGGACACCGCTGGATTGCCACCACCCAGGCCTACCTGGGTTTGGCGGAGGAGGAAGCGCAGGCGCGATTCTGGCCATCGGGGCCGGGGCCTCAAGCGATTACCCAGGCTGTAACCTCCTCCGCCGGGCGGGCTGACCCAAGGCTGGGCCGAAGCAGCATCTCTCACCGGGTGGAACCGCTCTCTGCGCCACCCACTCAAGCTCGGCACGAAAACTCTGCGTCGGCGGTTCACTCGACCACATGCGTAGCGTTTTACAAGAAATGAAGAGAGAGCGCACACGCTCTGAATTAGGATCATGTGATCGAGGCTTTGCCGCCTTGGCAGACACCCACGATATCAATTTCCACAAAACCAATGACCTTCATTCCATAATGAAAAACAGCGATTTCTTCCGTCCGGCCGGCCGTGCCGGGTTTTTTAAAATCGAACTCACGCTCTGTGCAGAGGTTGTTCGGGCTTTGAAATGGCTTCATGGTCATGAACAGGCATATCACGGTCGTAGGAACATAAAGCAGCTGTGCGAAAATGTTCTCTGCGACTACTCAGCGGCCGCCTATATCGGGAAACCACATGCCAGTTACCGAAGGGATGCATTGAAGCGGCGCAGGCCCGTGTATGCGCCAGTGACAGACGAGCAATTGCTGATCGAGGAGATTGCCGACGCGATTGAGTGGGGGCGAGATCCGAGAAAACGGTACCGTCGCATGAATATATCAGTGGCGCGCGCTGCGGAATTGGTCCAGCAGCGCCGGACAGGAAGGGCGATCCGCTGGACCAAAGCACTGAACAAATCCTAGTCCTCCGTTGTGATCCGCTCCCCTTTATTGGACAGCGCCGGTGTTAGTTTTCCCGGTTGGGAGTAAGTTTTGGTGGAAACCTCACTGTTCGCTCGTTGAAGGCTGCCGGAGGCATCTCCAAGCGGCGGCTAAACGACATGAGGGATGTGGGCTTTCCGTCAGCGTGAGCACGTCGCACCGTTCTTGACTGGGCGTCCTTCGGAACGACGCCAATAGTCCATTTCCAGCCGAGGATTTCGAGGGTGATAAGACAGGGAGAGGGTAACGTTAACGAGTTCTACCTTCTCTCGTAGTGGCTACTTTTCCCGGCAGGATACTCCGGCATAAAAACCAGCCCCTTCAGTTTCTGGGGATACTTTGGGCCAGCCTCAACAGGGCTTCGGCGCTTGCGACATCGGTGAGGTATCGCGCTTCCCATCCGGCCAACTCCGAGATATCTAGGTGACACTACCGGGACCTTTTCCGGGCGGTGCCTGCGTCTGACACCTCTTTTTCGGCCCGCCGTTTGCGCAGCGACTGGTGCGGCCATCTGCGCGGTGTCACATGGATGGCGGTATACGCCCGCGGCATGCCGCGCCGCCAAACCGGGACAAGGCAGTATATTAGCGGGGCTGCCCCCGTTCGCGGGCAGCGGAGGAGCATTGGTCGCCCCTTGAAAATCTCCCGACGGATACGCATGGGAATCATGCGTAATGTCACAGTCGAGAACACGAATGGTGACTTAGTGCCGTTGCGATCTATCTGGCTCGTAATCTTACTCATAGAAGTAATCGGTTAGTTAGTTGCTTCTAAATTCAGAGGCCTCTGCAACCAGTCGCCTAGGCTCGGTGGGATTGAAGCAACGGAAATCCGGACCTGCAATGTTGTCGCTGGTGGTGCGGAAACTTGGACAAAAGGGCTGCGATCTGGTGCATTTAGGTGCGACGGCTCGATGAAGTTTGCTGACCTTACGAGCTCGAATAGCTGTGTTTTTTGTATGCGAGGGGATTGAGGATTCATGGCCGGTGGCCCTTTGTGGGCGTCTTGTCGCACAGTTGCGCAATTCTCGGATCAAGTAGTGACCGGAGGATCCGTTGAAGCTCGTCATCCATGAGCGCGAAACGATCCGGAATCTCGATGACATCAATCGGGGGTAGGGTGATCCCCTCATAGCGCATCGAAATCCAAAGCTTGTGGTCATGCTCCATCACATAGACCGCCTCCGCCCATTGAAGGTCTGCCTCGCACACTCGACGTTTTGCTCCATGGCGGACACCAGCCGATCGAACCTCGAGGCGATCATCGTCTCGATAGAGGCGCACGGCAGTTACGCTGCGATGTATATTCATGGCGCAGACAAATAGGACTTTGAGTCGCGGTGGGGTCATTTCCCACGCAGCCAATGTTCAATATGGCATCTTTCAGCCTCGAAGCACCGACGTTCGAGTTTGTAGACCGAGTTTTCGGTGCAGATTTCTGCTTCGCCCACGTTGAGTATCAGGGACGAGGTGAAAAGCCCCAGCCGGCAAAGTCCATTCCGCCGGAACCGCAGCACCATTATGGGACGCCCGACGGTGGGGTCCGCGAGAAACCAGCCGTCGATGATATAGCCCAGGCCGAGCCTGTGCCCTTCCGCTCCTTCAGGTGGAACCTGCGGGAGCGCTTCATGGGGAGCCACGCCTGCCGATGAGGGACGCTCCCAGGTTTTCGTCAGCCGGACGTAGTCGTGATCTTCGCTCATGGAAATTGGGCTACCCCAGAGTGGATCGCCGCGACGCCATCATTGAGATCTACCACGAACGGCGGATTTGTTGGACGGTAGGCCTCAGTGCAGATCGCTGCGTTAATGTATGTGGTCCCTTCGTGTTCGACTGAGCCTCGGGCGCAGTGAACGTGGCCGAAAATGTGGCAAGTCGGCCGGACGGATTTCAACCGATGGCGAAGCATCTCACAACCTACATGCTCATCTCCGACCAGATCGAGTATCCCATGGGGTGGCCCATGGGTGATCAACACGTCAGTGCCCAGCGGAATTTTCTGCCAATGCCGGTCGATTTCCTCTCCACGCGCCCGGTTGAATGCCCAGTTCAGAAACGTGGGCTGGACGGGGGAGCCCCAAAATTTCACTCCGACGATCTCACATCCAGCGTCTTGGAGGTAGGTGACGCCGGCGGGGATGAGGCCGGCTGCGACCGCGGGCTGAAGCTCAAGTATCCAATCGTGGTTCCCGGCGATGAAAAGCTTGTGTGGATGCGGGAGACGCGCGAACCAGCGCATGACCTCGGCAAGCTCGGCCGGATCGCCAGATCGTGTCAGATCACCAGCGTGAACGACCACGTCACCTTCAGGCACTGCGACGTGTTGGTGCCTGAAATGCGTGTCGGATAGAGCAATGATACGCATGGTCAGAGAATCGTTCCGTTGACCAGGGCTCTAAGGAGATTCACGACTTGTGCGCGCTGGGTGGCGCTGCGAAGGTGAAAGAGAGGCACGCGGCCACCGAGGGCATGCACCGGCTCGCATAGCCACAGCGCCAGTGCTCTCTCATCACGAAACAACTCCCGGCCCGCTATCAGCACTTCCGGAGGCAGGGACCGAATAAGTGCGAGACATTGTTCATAGTGCCGGATCTCGGCCCGCAGGCATGCCTCCATTCGGCGGAAAGAACGTTCTGTAATTCGGCCGGCCGCCATTGTGGGTTTGGAGCTGCGTGGTTATCGGACCGGTTGAAGGTCACATGCCGCGATGCCGTCAGGTCCGCCAAACTCGTAGAGTCGCATCATACCGGACGCATTCACCGAAGCCAGGAATGCGGGGTATGGACTTGTATAACGTTGGTCGGTTTCTGTGACGAATGCCTTCCAGGGGCCTCCAGCCGGAGCAAAGTCACTAGGGATTGGGATCATTTTTCCGCAATGCTTGTGAAGCTTGCCGTCGGCATAAATGACCCTGAGCTCTTGAGTCGATCCCAAGGCTTCAGACTCTGAGACCCACAATTCCGCCCGGACGTAGCCGAGATAGCTCGACCCCGCCCACGCCAGCACTTGGGCAGCGGCCGCGTTATTCGCTTGCGCCAGAACCGTGCGACCTGGCGAAGACATGGCTAATTGATCAACGCCGTCGGATGCGTTTTTCTCGGCTCCCGAAATCACAGTAGAGTCGGGGACTTGATCGTCAGCACTCTGCCCTTGGCGGCATGCCGTGAACAATGTCGCCACCACGATAGCAACCGTGATCTGCCTCGCTAGACTGACTCGTTCTGAATCTGATAATGGCAGGTGTCCGATGCGCAGCATAGATTTGAAAATAGGGCTGCAAGCCCAGCGGCTAGTCAAACAAAATAGGCGACATGTCGCCCCTATTGGGTCGAACTTTAGCATAATTTGAGTGTGACATGTCACCACTCAATCAGGCACCGTATAAACCGAAACGTCGAATGGACAGAAATGGGATCGGCCCAACCGTCACGCGATTGCGTGAGGCTCAAAACCTAACCCGTGAAGAGCTTGCGGCCCGCGCACAAGTGATCGGCTGGGATATTTCAGCCCATGTGGTGAAACGCCTGGAGCGCGGGGAGCGTGAAATCACCGACCTCGAACTCCGCCTCCTTGGCAGGGCGCTTCGCGTGCCTGCCGCTGTTCTTCTAGAGTGAGAAATCGCTTGTCGGGTTAGAGCTTCGTGAGTCGGGCATCCGGCATTTATACACAAAGTGCGGCCAGGCCGGTATAACCATTGTCGAGGGGCGTGTTGGTGCCCGCACAGCAATAACGCGGGGCCTTTCTCAGCGCGGCAACACTCACCAAGCAGTTCGTCTCCTGAGTCGGCATCACTTTGGTCAACTGCGAGGGGTGTCTGAGCTGGCGGCGCATGAAAAAGCCAAATCTCTCCACCCGAGGCTGCCGGGAGAGGCGGATTCCATGCGATACACAGGCACAGTGCCCGAGAAATAAGCGCACCAGCGGGGGAGCCTTTACGGAGCCGCTTCAGATGCACCCAGGCATTCGAGTGAGCGGTTCTTAGTGCGATAGCGATTCACGGCGTTCCTCAATTGCAGGAAAGCCGAAACTATTTCAGGGTTCTTTGGATAGTGAAAAAGCAACATAAGCGTCTCCCTCGCGGGTGCCCATTTTGCCTCCCCCTGTAGCGGCGATGACGACGAATTGCCGCCCGCCAGCTTCATAGATCGTGGGCGGGGCATATCCTCCGAAGGGCAATTGCGCCGACCATTTCACCTCGCCAGTATCGGCATCGAAGGCGCGAATCATTTCGTCTCGCGTGCCTGCAACAAACACAAGCCCACCTGCTGTTACCGTTGGGCCTCCGAAGTTTTGAGTGCCAGTAGGCGCCATTCCTTGTGCCATTAGCTCGGGATAAATGCCCAGTGGCTTGCGCCAGAGAATCCGTCCGGAGTTGAGGTCGAGGCACTGGAGTTGCCCCCAGGGCGGCTTCGAGCCGGGGTAGCCCTCGTGATCGGTGATAAACTTGTAGCCAACTGCAAAGTAGCGCGTCTGGCGCCGGGTGGCATTGGCTGGCGGGGGTTGGTGAAGTCGCATCAGAAAGTCTAGCAGCTCCTTGGAATCACTTTGTTGCATCGCGGGGAAAGAAGGCATGCCGTTGCTGCCACTGCGCAGTAGTTCGAGCACTTCGGTGTCGGTGCGGCGGTGCCGGAGGCCTACGAGTGCCGGAACCATGCCCATGCCTTGGCGTTTGTCTCCATGGCAGGCAGCGCAGTTCTGCTGGTAAACGATCTCACCTTTTGAGGGCGGCAGTCCTGGATCGCGTTCCTGTTCGTCGGAAAGGTGCACCGTAGCGAGTCCGATCAAATGGTTTGTGCTGACGTAGAGTCGCCCCGTTGGGACGTCGATCGCTGCGCCGGTCCATTCCGGGCCGCCACGCGAACTTCGGTAGAGCATCGGCACGCCCAGTTTGGGTGGTTCGAACCAGCCATATGTAGCCCGGTCCAATTGGCGGCGGACATAATCGTGAGCCTCGGGTGACCGATCGGTGATGTCCTCCAGTCGCACTTCCGGACTGGAGAGCGGTTCCGGCAACTCGGGGTAGGGCTGGTATTCGGCAGTAACCTCGCCGGGCAAATTCGACACAGGCGCGCGGCGCAACCGAAATGGGAAAATCGGTGAACCGCTCACGCGATCCAGTAGGAGGGTTCCGCCTTCCTTGGTTAGGCATGCCACGGCGTCGATCCGCTTCCCTTCCCGATTAATGGTGACAAGATTTGGCGGTGCGGGGTTGTCGAGGTCCCACAGATCGTGGCGCACGTTCTGAAAATGCCAGAGACGCCGGCCTGTTCGGGCATCAAGCGCCACCAGACAATTGGAGAACAGATTATCGCCGAGACGATCCACGCCGATGAAATCAGGCCGGGCGGCGCCGACCGCCACATAGGCGATTCCTCGATGTTCATCGAGTGCCATGCCTCCCCATGGGTGTGCGCCTTCGCGGGCGGTTCCATTCCATGTGTCAGCCCCGTATTCGCCCTTCCGCGGGATGGTGTGAAACCGCCAGTGTTGTTCACCACTGATGAGATCGAAACTGAAGACGTCACCCCAGAGGCCAGGAACAATATAGCTGTCCTCAAAGATAGCTCCGACAGCCGTGCCGCCGGTAGGAAGTGGCACCCGGCCATTTTCGCCAAAGGACTCGATGGGCCGTCCCGTGGCTGGGTCCAACGCATAGAGCCACCGGCCGCTGGCGAATACAAGACGCGGAGGAATCCCGGTGCGGCCGGGCCAGTATACCAAGCCACGGCGAGCTGGCGCGTCCTCCAGTCCTGGTTGCGCTGGGGTTTCGACTTGGTAGCGCCACTGCTCGACCCCGGTTGCGGCATCCAAAGCGACGATTGCTCGACCGGCAGTAGGACCGAACAGAACACCGTCAACCACAATCGGGTTTGCCTGGATGTTGCGCGCACCGTCACCTGAGCGGTAAATCCAGGCCAACTCTAGGCGGTGCACGTTTTCACGAGTGATTTGGCGCAGAGATGAATAGCGGCGTGCCCCGGCGTCGCCATGAGACACGTACCACGATTGGAAAGTGGCAGAATCGTTCTTGTTGTCTGTGCGGGTTAGTTCGCTCACGGATGCTGCTGGTATAACCTTATACAGTGGCAGCGAGGATCGAACGGCCGGATCATCCGCGGCGGCTGAAGTGGCAATCAGAGACGCAGTGGCAACGAGGGCAAAAAGCGTGCGGAGCATGAAATGACGCTGTTCAAGAGCCGACCACAGATATTCTCGTAAGCAAGGCTGTCAGTGTTGCCCGCTCTTGTTGCAAGCCCGCCAATAGTTCCGCACGTAGTGAGTCGGGAATGCTGGAAGGCACTGGCTCGAACGGCTCGTATTCAACGTGCAGGGACCATGGGACAATCCTTGGCAACCGCACCACACGGTGCAGAAAGCCAGCAAGATCGCAGATACCTGCTCCCAATGGTATATTCGCAACCTCTTGCTCACCGGGGCGCTGGATCCAGCGAAAATCCTTGAGCACGATGGAATGGATCCAAGGCGTGAGCAGGTCGAACGTAGTGGCCCACGATTGGCCACCGACTACGGTGGCGTGGCGGATGTCATACTGGCAGCCGAGCCATCGCGGGTCGAGGTCACGCACTAGTTCGTGAAGGTCCCATCCGGCAGCGCCTACCCGCATCTTCCCGCTATGGTTTTGTATCGCGCCATGGATACCGAACTCCGCGTTGAGGTCAGCAAGGTCCGCCAGCCGGGGCTTTAGGGATTGTAGCGTTTTCCAAGGACCTAGCGCTGGGTCATACGTGAAGTTGCCCAGGCGGTAGACGCTGATGCCAGATTCACGAAAGGCAGCCAGAAGACGGCGTGTGGCCGGAGTAGCCGCGACGATGTCGGTGCTGATAGCATCTATGCGCAGTCCGACCGCTCGTGCGGCTTCGACCGCTCGGGGAAGGTCGCGAGTAGCGTTCGCTGGATCGATTTGCCCGCCGCGTCGCACAGTAAGGTCGATGCCCGACCAGCCTGCCTCCGCAATCAGGGCGGCTGTCGCAGTGAAGTCCAGTGCCGTGAACGGCTTGGCAAAGACGTGTAGGTAGCCTGGATTTGACAGAATGCTAGATCTACCGGATGTGCCGGCGGCAGCGGACCGACCCGCAGTGGCCCAAGCGGCGCCGGCGGCAAGCGATTCCAGAAAACGGCGACGCGAGATTGGTCTCATTTGAGCCGGGCACGTGCGCGCAACAAGGCTTCCAGGAAGTAGTAGTCACCATAGATGAGTGGGACATCGACCTCGAGATTTGATCGGAATGACCCCGTGGCGTGACCTAGTAGAAAACCGTGGTGGGTGCCGACTGGCGCGAGGTACGCCGGAGACATTAGGCTGCGCAGCATCTCTTCGGCGTAAGCGGCGTAGCGCTCTCCATCTGCGCCGGTGTAGTCAGCCAGTTCGTACAATGCGGAAGAGAGCAGGGCCGCAGCTGAACTGTCGCGAGCGGTGGCTGGAATCTCTGGGGCATCAAAATCCCAATAGGGAACCCGGTCAGCAGGGAGGCGAGGATGGCTCAGTACGTAGTCGGCGCTGGCGCGGGCCTGCTGGAGGTAGCGTGGCTCCCGTGTGAAGCGATACATCATGGTGTAGCCATAGACCGCCCATGCCTGGCCGCGTGACCAGGTTGAATCATCGGCGGCGCCTTGGTGGGTAAACTTCTGCTTTACCCTGCCCGTGGATGAGTCGAATTCCACGACGTGAAACTGGCTGCCATCCGGACGGATTATTTCACGCATCGTCGTATCTGCATGGCGAATCGCGATTTCACGATATCGCGGGTCGGATTGCGCCGCCCAGAGCAGCAATTCGAGGTTCATCATGTTGTCCACTATCACGGGGAAATCCCAACGACCCGGTCGGTCCCATGATTTGATGGCGCCGATCTTGGGGTCGAAACGCGATGCCAGGGAGGCCGCACCGTTGAGCAGAACCGCCTTGTAAGACTCATCGGCGGTCAGGCGCAGGCCATTGCCGTAGCTGCTATTCAACACGAAGCCGACATCGTGGGTGCCACGGTTGTGCTGAAATGACTCGGTGCGAGCAGTGTAGCGTTGTGCCGCGATTCGCCAAGTCGGGTCGCCGGTGGCCTCATAAAGGTACCACAAAGCCCCGGGAAAGAAGCCGATGGTCCAGTCCCGTTCCGACATTTTGCGCGCACTGTTTTCGACCGATCTCGGCAGGCCGGTCTGGCCGTCGATCTCTTGGAGCATGAATTCGTATTGCTTGGCGGCCTGCTGTAGGGTCGCGTCAATAACCTTCGCTAGCGGTGGGGGTAGGCCGAGCCGGTCTTGGAGCTGGGCGAAGTAAAGGCTTTGCGGGGTCATCGTGGTCCCTTCGTTTTCCCAGTGGCCCTGTTCGCGAGGGAATGCTCCGGGATTGCGTTTGCCAACATGTCCGAACGAGAAGTTCTGCGCGGTGGGTGGCTTTTGCACCGTGAGAGCACCCCGGGTGTTCCATGCAACGTAGTTTGCGCCCGCCCAGCCGTGGCCGCTGCCCATTGAACTGCGGTCCTGAAAGGCGATGTCGGATTCTATGTTGTCGTACAGCCCCCCTGTTGACCAACGGTGATGGGGTTCGCTGTGGCCATATTCGTTTTTGGAGACGCCGAAAACAAACGCGTTGGGGCCGGGAACGCGTGAGCTCACGACGAAGGCGTGGCGTGCCCCTTCGGAATAGCAACGTAGCACCAGGCTTAGTTGACCCGCGATATGAAAGGGGTATCGCCGGCCACCAGTGATCCGGGAAACCGGGGCCAAACTACGGGAATCCTGGACCGTGATCCATTTTGCACCCGATAGGATCATGGCGACTCCGTGATAGAAGTTCACCGCAGTCACATCCCTGGCCCAGGCATTCTTAACGTGGTTGAAGCTCACGGCATGGAAGGCATGAGCCTCGTCTGAAGCGTGCTTGCCCCGACCGCGGTAGTCCTCGACTACATTAGGATCATAGTCGGAAATGGCGCGCAGATTTTCCACGCCCGCATTGGTGATGCGGGCTGGATCCTCATATGGCACAACCTGCCCACCGCCCCATTTCTTGTCGATCGAACAAGCCAGCGGTGCATCGACGGTGATCCGGTCGCCTTCGATGGAGGTGATGATCCGGTCGAAAGAGAGCACAAACGGGGACCATTGCGTGGAAGCTGTGCCATCTCGGTCCGGTGGAATACGATCCATTCCGAGTTCCGCCAGCCACGCGTCGTTGCCAATGCGGTCGACAAATACGGTATCGCCGATGCGCAGGCCAGAGGCGTTGGCCACGCGGAATGATCGGGCTCCCACAGGAACGTAGTCTTCGCTGATACTGACCGCTCGGTTTACTGCTCGTTGGGCAGGTCCACTTCCGGCGATTTCCACTACCACCCGTTGCTTTGTGCCCGTCGCCCGCAAAAGTGTGCCCTTGTCATGCTGACCCTCGCCACGGAGCACAACGCCGCTGGCTAAAATTCGCAGAGTTCCTACCACGCGGTAAACTCCCTGTTGCAGAACCGCCGCGCCCCTTAGGCCGTCCGGGCGAAGCGGAAGTTGGCTAACGACGTCCAACGCTTCCTGAATGCGTGACGTGTCATCGCCGCGCTCCAAAGATTTGAGCCGGATCTGCTCGATTGCATAGGGGAGCGGCACGCCGCCTTCTCCATATCCGCAGTGCGAAAAATCTAGAATTATGTCCCCGCTGGCATTGTAGGGCGTGTACCGCAATCGACCATCAGGTCCGTATTGAACTAGCGGAGGTAATTCCGTTGCTAGAGCCGCCGTGACCGTCAGGACAGGGAGCAACGGAGCGAGGATAATGCAGAGAGTTTTTTTCATGGAGTTAAGGAATTCCAGAGCGCCTCGAAACGTGGGCAGTAGGCAGGAGGCTGATTTAAAGATATGCATACCGGTATATGACTCGACATTATCCGAGAGCAAGCCTAGGTTCATGAACAGGCGTCCATTAGGCGTCAGCCAACAGGCAATTCTTCCTCTAGCTCAATTACGCTTGTTACTATGCTCGTCAAAAAAATCATCACTCCGGTCTTTGGCCTGTGCTTGCTCAGCGCATCCGGATCGGTCTCCGCAGTGAACGACTTTGAACCCGAATGGGAATCTCTGAAGCGTTACGAGTGCCCGGAGTGGTTTCGAGACGCAAAATTTGGCATCTGGTCGCATTGGGGCCCTCAAGCGGTCCCAGGACAGGGAGATTGGTATGCGCGTAAGATGTATATCCAGGGAGAGAAGGCTTATGAGTGGCACCTCGCGAACTTCGGCCACCCCTTTAAGATTGGTTATAAGGATATCATACCTTTGTGGAAGGCAGAGCGATTCGATCCTGATGCCCTGATGGAACGATATGTGAAAGCGGGTGCGAAGTATTTCGTCTCCATGGCCGTGCACCATGACAACTTCGATCTTTGGAATTCGAAGCACCATCGTTGGAATGCCGTAGCGATGGGGCCCCGGAAAGATATCGTGGGATTGTGGGCGGCCGCTGCCCGAAAACATGGGCTAAAGTTTGGAGTGAGCGAACACTTGGAGCGCGCCTACAATTGGTTCAACACCAACAAGGGGGCGGATAAGACGGGATTGCTGGCTGGGGTGCCATACGATGGCGCGGATCCGAAATATTCGGATCTCTATTTTCCACCGCATGACGATACCGGCTTCCAATACCCGAAGAACCCACCGGAGTGGTGGATGAATCAGTGGCAGAAGCGAATTGTCGACCTGGTCGATTCCTACCGCCCAGATCTACTTTATACGGACGGTGGTGTCCCATTTGGACGCTACGGCCGGGAACTGATGGCTCATTATTATAATGCGGGGCTCGCTTGGCACGGTGGCAATCAAAAGGTCGTCTATAACGTGAAGAGACGCGCCGGCGGTACACACGGCGAATATGTGGATGGCACGGCGGTGGAAAACATCGAGCGTGGTACGATGACGGGTATCAACGCCGAGCCGTGGCAATGCGACACGACAGTGGCAGACTGGTTCACAAGTGCCGACTACAAGTATAAAACTGCGCCCGAGGTGATCCACCTGCTCTGCGATGTTGTTAGCAAAAACGGTAATTTGCTGCTCAATTTCACGCAGTATGCCGACGGAACACTTGAGCCGAAGGCAGCGGAGATTTTGGATGAGCTAACAGCATGGATGCCGATCAACGGCGAGGCGATCTTCGGAACGCGGCCATGGCGAGTTTACGGTGAAGGTCCGGGTCGGGTGGCTGCTGGACATTTCAATGAAAAGAACACTCGGTTTGACGCCCGGGACATCCGATTCACACGCAAGGGCAATACGCTCTATGCAATCTTACTCGGTTGGCCCGGGGAAGGGGTGGAAATCGAGGTCTCATCGCTAGCGCCTGTGCAATGGTCGGGTCGCGTAAACCGTGTCACCCTCCTCGGCCACCGAGGAGAATTGGCTTATACAGTGGGCCCATCCGGCATGCGCGTTCGCCTGCCCGCCTCCGCAGCCCCGACCCGCCACGCTGTCGTGCTGCGAATCGAAGCGGAGAACCTCTGAGACATTGTCCAACAGGCTGATCATCCCGCATGAATAATACCGCCATCAACACCATCGTTTTAATTGTAGCAATATGTGGCCCCGTCTCTCGATCTGCCGGCGAAGCTGCGAAAAATGCAAATGCCGCAGATACGATTGAGGCGAGCGAGGAGAAATCCGCCGGCAAAGTGCAGGTTGCACGCCTCACACCTGGACCATTTGCACCCGACTGGGATTCTCTGGCTACCTACGAGACGCCTACGTGGTTTCGTGACGCGAAATTCGGCATATTTATGCACTGGGGTCTGCCAGCCGTGCCGGACGAAACGCGCCCCTTCAGCACCGGTCACTACGCACGTGGCCTCTATCTCCAGCACGGCCGCAATGGACCTCCTCACTGCAAGGATATCTACGACTGGCATGTCGCCCGCTACGGTCATCCTTCGCAGTTTGGCTACAAAGACTTCATTCCGTTGTGGCGGGCAGAGCGTTTCGACGCCGATGTACTGGTGGAATTCTACAAGAAGATCGGCGCACGCTATATCGTCCCAGTGGCCGTGCACCACGACAACTTCGACATCTACGATTCCTCGCACACGCGCTGGGACGTGAAAGACATGGGACCTAGGCGGGATATTCTTGGTGAGTGGAAGGTGGCTGCGGTTAAACACGGGCTGCGGTTCGGGGCATCGTCGCATCTGGACCGGGCACCGTCGTTTTTAGCCGCATCGCATGGTGCGGACACCGACGGACCGATGGCGGGTGTGCCGTATGATGGGGCGGACGATAGTTATGCGGACTTTTACCTTAAGGGCGTCACACCCGAACAATGGCAGGTCGAATGGTACCGGCGCACGCACGAGATTGTGACGAAGTATGAGCCCGATTTATTGTACTTCGACGGCGGGCTGCCTTTCGGGGAGTATGGACTCAACATCGCGGCTGATCACTACAACCGCAGTATCGCCCGCCACGGACGCAATGAGGCTATCCTAAACCTGAAGCGTGGTCCGAATACGAAAGCCTTCACCCTTGATATCGAGCGCGGCCAGTCGGACAAGTTGCTCCCCTTCCCGTGGCAGACCGACACGACGCTGATCAGCGGTTGGTTCTACCACCGGGCGGAGTTGGAAATGACTACACCCGTAGTGATCGCCAACCTCGTCGATATCGTGAGCAAGAACGGAAACCTGCTCTTGAATATCGGACTCAAGCCAGATGGGACGATACCCGATAATCAGCGTGCGACACTAGAAGGTGTGGG
>JACCDR012481589.1_pt1 | contig 16485 bp, 19 predicted proteins | sample 7446431 | NCBI WGS metagenome assembly JACCDR01 (sample SAMN15323443, study PRJNA562643) | freshwater metagenome | isolation source: river surface water | place: USA:Blue River Watershed | collected 2017-08-17 | reverse complement strand
CCCAGGATTCAGTACTGGCGCGGCACCGAACGATGATGGATCAACGAATGTGACTGCGAGCGCTATTCCGGGTGACTCAGATACGTTCACCATCATTTGTTCACTGAACAGTGTACCAACATCGCGATCGGTCACCCTTAACTCAAACGAGATAAGTCCTGAGATAACTGCGTCAGATACGGTCGTTGAGGTTGGCGATACAGTGACGCTCACCTGGAACACAAACAATCCACTCTCAGGTGGCGAAAGTGCATGTAGCATCACAGGCGGTGGTGTCGCAGGATACTCGCCATCACTTCCAGCTGGGGGCAACCTTGATCCACTTACTGGAACTTCGGCATTGATTACCATCAATGCTCGTACGACCTTTACTCTCAACTGTAGTGGTCGCACCGATACCGTGACAGTCGATATCGTTCCGCAAAACTGGGAGTCATAGACGAAGAGTTGGAGAGTAAGCACATCACCCCGCGCCCATGGCGCGGGCCTTGTGTACTCGCTAACAAGAAATTACGCACAGGAACGAACGTTCTAGGTGCACACCGCTGATACAATGAACATGAAACAAGTCTCGATCTCGCATCGAGCGTTTCGTCATACACATTACTTATTGTTCCTTTAGCACATTTCTATGCGTTACGTTCTTTTGTCCATAATTGCCACGTTCATGCTCGGCACACTGCCTGCAACTGCACAAGAGGGAAGTCTCGATGGAGGAGCGGCATCAAATTTTGCGAACGTCTCACTGTCAGACACTTCACTCTCGCGAGCAGGCCGTGAACTCGCTGTCACATTCACCCTCTCAAACAGTGATTCGGTACAGACGAACGTTCGCTATGGCATCGTGCTCGTGAAGGGTGGGGGGGATGATGCTACTGTTGTCGACGAGTATGTGTATGACGAACAGCTCACACTCCCGGAAGATGAACCAGTCACTCGCACTGTCTCGTATACGGCACCCGTTGGTCTCACTGGTGAATACACAGTATATGTCGTAAGTAAGAACGACGAAGGGTTCCCATTTGGACTCGCGCGAGCTGGTGAAGCGTCGCTTCCAGCATCGGAAGCTGCACTTGCGCTCGATCATGCAAGTTGCTACCTCACCGTTACCCCAGGGAATAAACGCGTTTCTGCTGGAGGGGTTGTATCACTCACAGGGGACGAGACACTGGTGAGCCATTGCTCAGTTGCGAACATCGAACCGGGACCAGTCACCTTCACACCATGGTATGAGACCCGAAGAGACTCGCTCTTCGGAGAGGTCGTCATCGCAGAGGGAGGTTCGTCGGCATCCATTGACCTTAAGGCGGAGGAAGAAAAAATGATAGTGTCGCCGCTTCCACGTGCGACGGAGGACGGCGTGTATACCGTCGCGCTCGGCTACGATGCACACGGAAATGATATTGCGTACACGTACTCACTGGGAACCTCCGCTTCGATAGAGAACGTCCTTCTTGATGGAAGTGGGTACAGTAGTGGGCGTGAGGCCGGCGTCGATGTCATTCTTCGTGGCTCGGGCACATACACGCTCGCTATTCTCCTCTCGAACGCAGACGGAGACGTGTGTGGCGAAACATTTACCTCAATCGAGGTGAGTGGCGCGGCTCGTGTTCCTGCAAGTGTCCCCGTGAAGACCACATGTTCTGATCCGCGTGTCAGCGTAGGACTCACCGATTCTTCAAATGAACTCATGGATACATATGTAGGGGCAGTGAATCTTGCACCTAAGCCAGAGCAGGGCGAGGCGATCGCCCCGTCTCACCAAGGGCGCATGTTCGACTTTGGACCATCATTTTTTATCAGTATCATCGCACTCGCGGTCGGGCTTGGTATCTTCTACCACTCACTCTATAAGAAGGGAAAGATCAATATGCCGAAGGCACCACTCGTCATTCTCGCATTCGTCCTCTTCGGTCTCGGGGTAGGTGATGTGCAGGCTGCGACATTCACACAGAACGATGGTGCATGTACCGTTTCAATCTCGTACGACCCCAGTAGTTCGCAAATTCGCACAGGACAAGCAATCAATATTTACGGATACACCTCATGTCCAGGACTACGTGTTGATGCGACATTGCTCAATGCCGGTTATGGATTTTCGGTGACCGCAAATAGTTTTGGAGGATTTAACGGGTCGTACCCCGCGCCACCCGCTGATGATGTCATACAGTACGTGAGCGGTGATGCGTGGCAACGTAGTCCATTCACCGGTGAGCTCATGCCTCCTTACGACTTTGTCTTCGTTAACCGATGCCTTCCCCAGACAATCAGTAATTGTTCGACCCCAACTGCAGATTACTTCGGTGTTCCAGTGGGTACGACTGGCGGTACTTGTATATCCTCGGGGAGCTGTAGTTATACATGTCAATCCGATCTCACTTGGCGCATGAACTCAAACTCGTGTGGAGCCCCACCACCTCCTCCTCCGGGATCGACACCAGAGTTCACCTCGACACCGACATGTGTCATCGGAGCGAACGCATCGAGCTGTACGGCGACAGTGAACGTCTCCGTACCAGCAAGCTACGCATGGGGTGCCGACATAAAGACATGCAGTGGCACTCTTCTCCAAACGGTCACACCAGGGAATCATACGGTCACTGTCACGGTTCCGTACAACACTGCATGTTTCAGTATTCACCCCTGGTCATTTATACCCGTCCCTGAAACCGATCGTGTGACAGGAACATCCTCGTGTGATCTTGGTACGAACTGGAATGGAACTGTTTGCGCACCACTCCCTCCGCCTGCTGTACCAACAGGACTCGCAGCGCAGACGTGGGGAAGCTGTGGTGCAAAGACCATTAAACTTACTTGGAATGATGTACCCGGTGCGACTCGATACGATGTCGAACGTGACGGTGTACTCATAGCTTCGGTGCTAAACCCGTTCATTGACACAGTTACGGTTGATGGTTCGGTCTACATGTATCGTGTACGTGCGTGGAATGCGAATGGGGTATCGGCGTGGAGTTCAGCCATACAGGGAACGGCACCTGCCGCATGTATCGGTACCGGCTCGATCTCAGTTCTCACTTGTGCCATTCAAGCTGGACAGAGTACCTGCTCGGCACAGGTATCGTGGACGACGACCAATGTGCCATCGCCGAGCATGCTCCAAAACGGAACATCATTCAGTACAGCAGCAACCGGAAGCAATGTGCCACGGTCGGTTTCGTATGGAACAACACAATTCGTTCTCCGTGATGGGGGAACAACGCTCGATAGCGAGAACGTCTCGATTGGGTGCGTCAGTGGAACCTCATGGAATGGTTCACAGTGTGTCGTTCCCGTACCACCACCATCGACTCGCCCGTGTGCAGGAACTGAGATACTTGGCTGTCAGCTTGATCCAACAGCACACGGGAGCACAGATGGTACGTGTAACCCAGCAACATACACGGGCACGTGCAGCTATACATGCTCTGACGGTACATGGGGTGCACCGAGCACGAACAACTGTTCGATCATTGTGACGCCACCACCGGTGGTCACAGGACCTCCGACGCTCACGACGACATCACTCATCGTACGACAAGGTTCGACAGTCACTCTCAACTGGGATACGAACAATGGTAACGAAACGCTCTGCCGACTTTCAGGAGGCAGTGTGAACCTCCCAGCACTCCCAAGTGGAGGTGATGTGGAGACTGGTTCGACCACCACAGTGGTGAATGCGCGCACTACATACACGCTCACCTGTCCGTCAGGGACAGCGACACTCACTGTTGAGGTCATACCGAGTGGATCGGAAACCTAGGAGTTAGAGAATGCTGAAGAAAAAACGTGGTTTGGACACCACGTTTTTTCTATTGTCTAATTTGATAGAAAGGTGTATACTTTCACCAATTTGTTCTCCGCTTAGTACCTTACGGTTTTGAGCCGTATTTTAACTACATTAATATCGTTTCATCCATGTCACGCATTTCGTGGGGCACGACCGCTGTTGTCGCTGTGTGCGGCGCATTTATTCTTACTGCATTCTTCGCATACGGAGATGTTTTTTCAGTTGCTGTCCAAAAGGAGGCAAATAGCATTGGGAGTAGGAACCCGTGGGTCACCGAGTCGAATCGACTCATTGAGTCACGATATGGTTTTGAGTTCGACGAGAGCGCGGTCGGCCCGCTCTTTGGAGATTTCTCATGTAGCGGCGGAGTTCCAAGTACCCCGGTCAAAGGTTCGACCGATCAGTACGTGTACTGCCAGAACAGCGGTACGCCGGTGAAGGTTAGTCTTGCCTGGAAGGAGCTCACGCTCTCGAAGGAGGTCGTGCTCAAGCGTGTCATGGACACAATTTCAGAGTATGTCGAGAAAGAGGGTGAGTATGTGTGTCGGGAGGATCGAGGGTGGAAGGGGACTCACGGAGTCATCTCCGATTGTGTCGTTACGATGACTGACGGAAGCATGTACTTCGCATCAGCGTATTTCTTCTATCCTGACAATAGTTCGGGTATGAGCCAAGTATTGTATGCGTATTCGGTTGACACGAATATCGACGAACGAGCCGTGGTACGAAACACTGTTCGTAGTATCGCAGAGGGAACCCTTCTTCACACTAATGATACAGAATTGCTGTCGATTCCTTTCTTCATGAATGTCGCATACGCACAAGATAGTGGCGGCGGAGATGGAGGAGGTGATAGTGGTGGAGACGGTGGAGATTCAGGAGGCGGTGACGGCGGCGGCGATGCTGGCGGCGGCTGTGGCTGCGACGGCTCAGGTGACACTGGTGGAGGCACAGGCGGAGGTGATTCCGGCGGCGGTTCCCCAGGAGATTCTGGCCCCGGCAGCCCTGGTGACGGATCGGGCGGTGGAGACGGAGGTGGTGGTTCTGGCGGCGGAGACACTGGCGGAGGTGGCGGTACGGGGGGCGGGGGAGGCGGCGGTTCAGCAAACGAACCTCCCTATGTCTATGCTGGTCCTGACATTCACATCACACTTCCTCAGACGAGCGTGCGTATCACGGGTGCTTCTGCGTACGATCCTGATGGCCCAATGCCAACACTCCGCTGGATACGTTCTGGCGGACCGGCGTCACTCATTGGAAGTGGGACGACGCTCAGTCCGACGATGAGCCGACTTCTTGTTCCGGGTACATACATATACACGCTCATTGCGGTTGACTCGAATGAGTCCATTGTCTCTGATTTCATGAAAGTATACGTGTCATCCTCAGATGATCCGATGGAGCCGGAAGAACCAGTCGACCCTAAAGACCCCACAGATCCAACCGACCCTGCCGATCCAGGTGATGGTTCAGGCGGAGGTGGCGGTACAGGCGGCGGAGGTGGTACCGGAGATGACGACGATGACGATACTTCCGACCCATCAGGCGGAGGAGGGTCACCGGACCTCTCTGTCGATCGTCCGGTCGTCCCACTTGATGATAATCGCGTGACCCTTTTCTGGGACACGAACAATGAGGATGAGGGAATTTGTACTCTGAGTGGAGGCACTCTGGGCACACTATTCCTCCCTCGCGAAGGTCATGTGGAGATAGGTTCGCGTCAAACGAATGTGCTTGGCCGAACGACCTATACGCTTGAGTGTGAAGATGAGCGAGACAGGGTCACTGTCGATATCATTCCTTACATCAAGGAGTCGTAATGAAACGAAAAAGCGCAGCGGCACAGCCGTTGCGCTTTTTCAGTATCTCGGGTATAGTGTGCCGCATTCAATACTATGGCAATCACCAAAGGAGCAAAAAAGGCCCATCGATCATCAGAGCACAAGCGCGTATTCAATGTGCGCAGGAAGAGCGAGCTTACTGATGTCGTGAAGAAGGTCAAGAAGCACATCGCCCAGGGTTCTCTTGCGGAAGCGAGCGCACTCATGCCACAGGCATACAAGGCGATTGATAAAGCAGCGAAGCGTGGCGTCATCAAGCCAAACACCGCAGCGCGCAAGAAGTCTCGCCTCATGGGCGCGATGAAGCGTTCGGGAGAAAAGAAGTAATAGACGAAAACCGCCGGCCCTTCGGGCCGGCGGTTTTCTGTTGTGCGGGATACGGGAATCGAACCCGTGTCCGTTGCTTGGGAAGCAACTGTCATGCCACTAAACTAATCCCGCGTGAGTAGAAGTATATATCAAATGTGCGGCGGTCGCTTTATTTTCAAATCGAGCCCAGTGTGGTTATATGCACGAAGACTTGGAACCAGAAAGGGTAATCCATGAACCTGTACCTTCTTCGCCGTCTCTTTGACGCGCTCTACGTCCGACGATTTCTGTTCACTTCGTGCGGGTGCGTGGTGCACCATCGCGAACGACTCCCTGTAAACGGTCCGGCGATATTCGTCTCGAACCACGCGAGTCTCGGAGACGCCATGGTCATACAGCTCCTCTATCCTGGAGCGATGCTCAGGTACATTCGTCCGACCGGTGCACGCGACTTTTTTCTGAAGAGTGTGCTCGCGTACTGGGCAGCTCGCGACATCATGCGCATGTGCTTCCTTGATCGAGAGAGTGGTGCACGCGCAAAGGATGGTGAGGATGTTTTCCGTGAATTTCGAGAACCGCTCAAAGAAGGGAACATGCTCATCTACTTTCCGCAGGGAACACGGAGTACGGGTGCACCGTTCCTTCCCGGTGTGTACCACCTGGCGCGAGCGTTCCCGGACGTACCCATCATCCCTGTCCTTCTTTTAGGAACACGCGAGATGTTCCCTCGGGGGACACGGTGGCCGCGTCCACATCCGGTCTCGGTGCGCATCGGGGAGCAGTTTCATCCTCTCGAGAAGGAGACCCCTCGTGAGTACGCACGTCGTCTTGAAAACTACGTGTACCGACTGCAAGATGACTGTTCTTGAAACGCGCCCGCGGGCGCGTTTTTGTTGTGACACAGTTTCCTAAGCAGGAATCGAAACTTACAGTTTCAGTACCCGATGCGGATATTTCTGTTCGCCCGGAGGCTCCAGAACTATCTCGCATCAGCTTCGATTCCTGACGCAACAGTCCCCCAGACTGTTGCTGTGAGAGCACCATTGGAAAAGCCCCGTAAGGGGCTTTTCCAATGGTGCTCTCACCAGGAATCGAACCTGGATCTTGGGTACCGCAAACCCAAATTCTATCCATTAAACTATGAGAGCGATGGGTGCGATGATAGCACACGATGAGAGACTTTCCCAGCACGCCTCATATGGCTGAAATTGTCACAGTGCTTCATGTGCTAGGAACGCAAGAAAAACATTTGAGGCGTATTTCAGCATACGACGAAAATGTTTTTCGTAGCGTGACAACGCAGATGAACGCTGTGGCAGTTTCAGAACCCGAAAAACTCGAGGAGGCGGTGACTAAGTGGCTCCTCCATGTACACTTCCGGAAGTCGCTCACGAACAATGAGCTCGATGTCATCGACGTACTCGTGGGGAAGGGGAACTATGAGGAGTGGCATGAAAAGATGCTTCGATTTGAGGATGAGCTGTGGATCAGGACTTTCTTCGTCTATCGAGTACTGTTCAAACGAATCGTACGGATAGAGCGTATCACTCACGCGCACGCCACGAACGGACACCTCAAACGGTAAGGTCTTAGGGGCTCGGTGCGAAAAGACGATCATGGTCGTCGCACCAAGGAGAATGACGATACTGAAGAGCACATCATCAAAGATGATTGAGACGACCGATGCTGCGATGGCGACAATTCCAACGACCCAGTACCAGTCGCTCGTTTTCTCGACGTGTCGATGCTCAGGCGCTTCCCAGGTTATCGCGCGTGATTCGTTTGGCATGCTCGTATTCTAGCACGCGAGTGTCACCCGTTTTTGTATGTGGTGGATTCTTCGAGGTGCAGAACTCGAATTTCCCGGCTTGCACGAGACGTATACTGAATGAGGATCACTAAGGAGATGCCATGATCGTATGTCACGAGTGCGACGAAGGCGTCTGTCTCTTTCTGGGTCAGGACGGTCAGTGTCTGCGCGTACATGCTCCGCATATGCAGCAGCAACCAAAAGTGTTTCCGGTTGTGCTTCAGCAACAATTCCAAAGTAGCACGCCATCAGCTGCTGAGCTGCAACAGAAACAAGGAGAGACCTAGGATGGAACAGATGCTGTTGAACGCCACTTGAAAAGGTGGCGTTTGTTTATTACAAGTTGAGAGAGGGAGCGAGATTCGGTCACAGATAAATTTCTTTCAGAAATTTTCCGCGACCCCGTCTCGACGCTTTCTCCGGCATAAGCCGGCGCGTCTCCGACCTTCGAATCTCGCTCATTCTCACAGAGAATCAAAAAGACTAGGTTTTATACCTAGTCTTTTTGCTCCTAGCGGAGGGAGCGAGATTCGAACTCGCGAGAGACTTTCATCTCTAACGGTTTTCAAGACCGCCGCCTTCAACCACTCAGCCATCCCTCCGTAGCTATTCAGTTGTACCTTGTAAGTGGTTGAAGAGTTCACCCACCTCACGCCTCATGAATATCGGCGTGTCCGCGCTCAAATGATCGCGGAACGGAAGAAACATGAAGCAGTTCATGTTTCTTCCACTCAGCCATCCCTCCTGTGATTTTGGACCATAGGATACTACCAGAAAATGCAACCGAATCCAAACATGGTATGCTCTCTCCATGCGATACCTTGGCATAGACTATGGTTCAAAAAAGATAGGACTTGCGCTCACGGATGACAAGGGAATGATGGCATTTCCGCATGGAGTGATACCAAATGACGAGCATGTGCAGGAATACATAGAGCGATTAATCGAAAAGGAACAGGTGCATGAAATAGTTATTGGCCATTCACTCAACAAGGAGGGTGTACCAAACAAGGTACACGAGGGTGCGGAGTCGCTCATGCTCGATCTCACGCTCGCCCGTGGTATTCCGGTGCATCTCGAACCGGAACAGTATTCGACCCAGGAAGCGATACGCATCCAAGGGAGGAATGCAAACACTGATGCCGCAGCAGCGACAATCATCCTTAACAGTTACTTAAGCAGAAAGAAATAACATGATTTCATACGACGATTTTGTGAAGGTCGAGATAAAGATCGGACAAGTGCTCTCAGTTGACCTTGTTGAGGGTGCGGACAAACTCCTCCGCTGCATGGTTGATGTCGGTGATGTCGACGAGGCGGGGAACCCTGTACCGCGCCAAATACTCTCTGGTATTCGTGAGTACCTCGACGACCCACAGTCACTTGTCGGAAAGAAGTTTCCCTATGTCACAAATCTCGCACCGCGTGTCATACGTGGTCTTGAGAGCAACGGGATGATACTCGCCGCGAGTCATGAAGAAACGCTTGGGCTTCTTGTCCCAAGCGCTGATCTCCCCGTTGGTACGCGAGTGAAGTAATTCTTGATGAGGTGTGGGTTCGTGAGGTCTTTTTTTGCTCGCGACACGTATAATGGAGCTACGCTATGGCTGTTCTTGGTACCTTACAAAAACTCTTTCCACCACCCCAGTACATAACCCTACCCTCGATAGGGGTGGACATTTCTGATACGTCACTTAAGTACATTGCTTTTGAGAAAGAGCATAGCCACGACACCGAGCTCACCCTCAAGAAGTGGGGAGATATCGACGTACCTGAAGGTGTTGTCGAGCGAGGTAACGTCCATGACAAGGGCGTGCTTGTGAATGTGCTTAAAGAAGTGAAGAAGCAGACCGGTGCCGAGTACGTAAACGTCTCCTTGCCTGAGGAGCGAGCGTACCTTTTTGAGACGACCATTCCAAAGAGCACCGCGCGAAAGGAAATACGCGGCCTCCTTGAATTCCGCCTTGAAGAGAACGTGCCGCTTTCGCCTCGTGACGCGTACTTCGACTTTGCCATTGTCGGGACCGACGAAGAAACGGGTGAGCATCGTGTCGCTGTTGCTGTGTACGCACAGGACACCATCAATAACTACTACCAAGCATGTATCGATGCTGAGCTCATGCCAATCTCATTCGAGATTGAAGCACAGGCGATTGCACGTGCAGCCATTCCTCAAGGATTCACCGACGCATGCATGATTGTCGATTTCGGAAAGACCCGCATGGGTGTAGGCATCGTCTATCATGGCGCCCTCATGTACACGTCGACCATCGACGTCTCGGGACAGCACCTGAGTGCTGCAATGCGACATGTTCTCGGGGAGCTTCCTGAATCTGAACTCACGACATGGAAGAATACGAAGGGTATCGTCATGACACCAGACAATCGAGCGGTCGCATCGGCGCTCGAGGAAATCATGAAAAGTATGGTCGATGAGCTTGGGGTACGCATGCACTACTGGCACACGAGGAAGGTCGATCGTGGCGAACGACAAATCAAGAAGATTCTCCTCTGTGGTGGAAGCTCAAATCTCTGGGGTCTCCCTGAATATCTCACCGATACACTCAAGATACCGACGGAGCGTTCTCGTGTGTGGCAGAATGCGTTCTCACTCGAGCGCTCCGTACCACCAATCGGACGAAAGCATTCATACGGGTATGCGACTGCGATTGGACTCGCACTCCGGGGCTTTTCAAAACCATGATCAATCTCATCCCCCCCAAAGGTCACACTGCCCTCAAGCACGAGTACGTACTCCGTGTCGCATCCGTGTACGCTTTTCTCCTTGCCGGTGTGCTCGTCGCGGCGACCGCGCTTATGATACCGACGTACGTTGTAACGAGCACACAGCTCACTGGTGCGAAGGATGAAGGTGATCGTATGGCCGAGACGAAACAAAAGTTCGACACGGCATTCGGAGAGATACGTGAAGCGAACACTGTCATGGCGCAGCTTCGAAAAGAATCTGCAACTACGGATATATCCGACATCATCACTGAAGTGGTTCGGGTAGCGCCACGCGGTGTCACCTTCACTACCTTCCAGGCGACTCGGGAGGGTACGAAGCTTCCCGAGATACAAGTGCAGGGAATGGCAGATAGTCGCATTGTTCTTGCCTCCTTCAAGAATGCGCTCGAAGCATCCGATCGTTTCAGCGAAGCGATTGTTCCGATTTCTGACCTTGCTCGCGACAGCGAACTTCCGTTCGTTGTGACGGTGACACTCGAGGAATCTGCGTCCACAGAACCAGTACCATGATTCATACACGAACCAAAATAATCGCAGGTCTCGCTTTTGGTCTTTTTCTTGTGGCCCTCGCGCTCTACCTCGGTTTCTTTTATGTCATCAACAAGCACAAGCAGAATCTCTATGACGAACGATTCCGTGCAGCTGAAGCGGAAGTGCAGGCTCGCGCACTCTCTGCGCTCGAAGAGACGGTTCGAAATTCAAAGGAGGATCGTGAGCGACTCGCGGGGTTCATTTTGAAGGAGGAGGAGATCATCGATCTTCTTTCGCTCATAGAGCTCATCGCTCGAGAGCAGGGAGTGGCGTTCACAACAACGCTCACCACGGCACCAATCGATGACGTGTTCGAAGAGCTCATCATGAACGCATCCATCGAAGGGTCGTTTGATGGGGTTATGCGTATGCTCCGCATTCTCGAGACGATACCGGAGCAATCATCGGTGCCACAAGTGACCGTATCAAAGGGTGGGGGAGAGAGTCTCGAAGCGTGGTCAGCGAACGTTCTCATACACGTCACAAAGTATACAAAGCCATGAAGTTCAACATGAAATTCAACGGAACGGCACTATCGTTCCTCACAAAGAAAAGCTCGCCTACGCGACCACTCATCGTTCCGGGACGTGAGTGGGGGACGAGCCTTCTCGTGACCATCATGATTGCCATCATTCTTTTTGGGTTTGCTGGATTTGATTTCTACGAACAACTCACCGATCGAGCAATGCCAGAGGTCGGCGAGGAACATATTCCAAAGTATCGTGCCTCCGATGCAGAATTTCTCATCAGATACCACGAAGGAAGACAAGAAGCGTTTGAGGAACTTCGCGCTGATAAGCCATACATACCGCCCGTGATTGTGGAGACAGAAGGGGAGGTTGAAGGTTCAGAGACCACACTCGCAAACTGAGTGAAAAAATGCTTTCATACTGTCGTTCATTGCCTCGATAGTTAAATGGATATAACTGCGGACTTCTAAGCCGTTATTCCAGGTTCGATTCCTGGTCGAGGCACAAATAGCCCCCTGTGTTGTTGAAAAAATCTATAAAAACGGTAGTATGGTGCGTACTCAATTCAAGGGCGATTAGCTCAGTTGGTAGAGCAGCGCATTTACACTGCGAAGGTCGGGGGTTCAAGCCCCTCATCGCCCACTTACATGAAAGTTTCCAGGTCTTGTGCCTGGGAATTTTCGTGTACGGTGGGCCAGGGGCTTGAAGAGGTTGTCGGCAGTTTCGACCTTTAGGAGAAACTGTCATACAACCTGAACGGAGTCTGTAAGAATCAAGCCCCTCATCGCCCACTCAAGTAAGAGAAAACACTCAGACAGGTAGTCCGAGTGTTTTCGTACCCAAGGTAGATACCTATCCGCAAATAGGTATACTACTCCCATGTTTAGTGAAATCTTCTGCATTGTCTCTGGGAGAGTGCATGGCGTCGGATTTCGTGCCTACGTCGAAGGAGTTGCACGCGAGCGCGGTGTGACCGGATGGGTACGAAATGACATGGGAAAGGGTACAGTCGAACTGGTGTTCCAGGGTATCCCCGATGTGCTCAAAGAGTGTATCGAAGATCTCCAACGAGGCTCGGTACTCTCCAAAGTGGAAAGCGTGGCGGTCGATTGGCGAACGCCGAAGGAGCAGTATGTCGACTTCAAGATACTTGCTTCATAAGGAAGGTTCGCCTATGCTCACAACATGACTGGTATTACGGTCCTCTACGAAGACGACGATATTGTCGTGATCGACAAGCCATCCGGCATTAAAGTGCATGCTGATGGAAGAACTGACGGCGAGACAATCGTCGATTGGCTTCTTGCCCGCGCGCCCATGGCGCGCGGGGTCGGTGAACCAGGGAGGGGGCCCGACGGGGAACCGCTTGAGCGTTCGGGAGTCGTTCATCGACTCGATCGTGAGACCTCAGGTGTACTCATCCTGGTCAAAAACCAGGAAGCATTCGCGTACATGAAAGCGCAATTTCAGAATCGTCTCGTGAAGAAGGAGTATCGGGCGTTCGTGTACGGAACGATGAAAGAAAAGTGGGGTTCCATCACGCGCCCAATCGGACGAAGCCCTTCGAACTTCAAACTCCGCTCTGCCGACAAGGGTGCGCGCGGACTCCTTCGCGATGCAGTGACCGATTGGGAACTCATTGGCCAATCAACAACACATGCATACCTCAGGCTCCTTCCAAAGACAGGCCGCATGCATCAGCTTCGAGTGCACCTCAAGTCGATGAGTCGACCCATCGTAGGGGACACACTCTACGCACCTAAATCACAGCGGAACGGTGGAGACCTCGGCTTCACACGGCTCGCGCTCCATGCGTACTCGATCACATTCATTCTCCCAACCGGAGAAAAGAAGACGATTATAGCGCCTATACCAGCCGATTTTGAGGCGGCTGAGACCGCTCTTGCGACCGCATGAGTGTCGTGTTAGAGTACAGCACGCTTTTCAGGCGCCTTTTTTAATAAGCACGCGCCCACACTAGAAGCACCCAATTACTATGAACACCATTCCAGGCATCACCATTTCTCCAGTCAACATGGAGGATCGTGTCACTCTCGGCATCAAGGCAGGGGACACCGTACGCGTACACCAGAAGATTAAGGATGATAAGGGTAAGACCCGACTCCAGGTCTTCGAAGGACTCGTCTTGGCACGAAAGCACGGCGATGAGCCTGGTGCGACATTCACCGTCCGCAAGATGGTTGACGGCATCGGTGTCGAAAAGATTTTCCCACTCTTCACGCCGATGATCGACAAGATCGAGATTGTGAAGCGCTCGAAGGTTCGCCGCGCGAAGCTCTACTACATCCGTGAGAAGGTTGCTCGTGAGATCAAGCGCCAGATGCGCCGCATGCGTCTCATGACACTCTCGTCAGAATCAGAGACCGAAGCAGCAGCTCGCGCCGAAGCAGAAGCGAAGGCGGCAGAGGAAGCGGCAAAGGTAGCGGCAGAAGCTGAAGCAGCTCGCGCTGCAGAGGAGGCAGCAAAGGCTGCAGAAGCACAGGCAGCCGAGGCACCAGTCGATGAAGCAACTCCTGAAGTCACAGAGACTCCAAAGGAAGAAGTGAAGGCATAAGCCAGTACACAATAAAAACATCCCGCTCGTGCGGGGTGTTTTTATTTTGGCGCAGATTTCTAAACTCGCGACGCTCGTTAAGTACCTCCTGCCCGACCTTGTCTGTTTCAGCATTGCCGGAGCTGAAACATGACTCCGGTTCACAAACACAAAAATCGAGACGCAGGTCTCGATTTTTAGTGTGTTTGTGCCCAAGACTGGATTTGAACCAGCATGCCCTTGCGGGCGCTACCACCTCAAGGTAGTGCGTCTACCAATTTCGCCACCTGGGCATGGTGCTTTTGTAAGCTCACACATTCTAAGGATTTTTTCACTATTTGCAAATGGCATACAGTTGTCACTGTCGTGCACTTCTGTATAATCGCGGGAGACAACAGGAGGGCACATGGAAACCATTACCTTCGAGCAGTTGGTGACGTTCGGAATCTGCATCGCATCCGTCATCTCGTTGCGGCAGGCGTTCATTCAAACACAGGCGATGTGGGACGAAGAAGATGCATCGGTGACGTTCCATGATTGGAGAGAGCACAATCCGGGAGTGTACCTCGGGCTTTCGTTCGAGGGGAGGAGACTCATCTCTCTGTGGCTCGTCGCGCTTGAACGATACATGCATACGCACCCATTCTGTGATTGCGAGTGGAAACGTATGTGGATCCTCGAACTCCTCAATGATCTTCCCCCGAACAGTCCCAAATCGTTTCCAATCCTCGAGCGCCACAAGGCGCTCGTTTTCATTTTCTGAGATAGGCTTCTATGAATGCGAGTTCGCGTTTCGTAATGAATGCGCCTTGGTACGTATTCGGAACATCAGCCTTCATCCGGGCTATCGCGTCTTCCGGTGTCGTCCAGAGCATAGTGAGACCAGAGATGCGCTCATCTTCCTCAAGCGTTGGCTCGCCTACAAATTCGATGAGCGTCACTTCGTAGCAGTAGCCGATTTGAATGAGTTTGTGCTTCTCTCGATATTCGATTGTTATGCCGATTTCTCTCTCTATCTTTGCTGTGCAACCAACCTCTTCACGAAGTTCACGATGAAGCGCTTCCTCGACCGTCTCTCCTTCCTCAACACCGCCTCCAGGGAGTTTGTGGACCCCGTCGTTTATGAGATGTTGTACCCCAATCAGCCCCTCACTGTTTTTGAGAATCGCGCGCGCTGTTTTTTTGAGCTCATAGTTTTTTCCAAGTATTTCAAACTCAGAGAGTCCCAATGTCTTGTCACTGATTTCGGCGAGTATTTCCATAGGAAAGAGTGTATCACGGAAGGGAATTGTCTCGACAATTCGTTCTAAAACGGCTATAACTATCCGGCACGACGATACCACATGGCGGCTATAGTTTAGTGGTAGAACCCCGGTTTGTGGAGCCGGTCGTCCGGGTTCGATTCCCGGTAGCCGCCCAAAGACACAGAAGAGGCCTGCGATGAGCAGGTCTTTTCTGATGTCGACGGCAGGCTACCGGGAACCGAAGACCTTGCCAGCTATTTTGTGACGTAAGGAAACAAAATAGCGACAAGGTGTACTGATCCTGTAAGGATCGATTCCTTGAAGTGTGAGGGTCGTTGGCGTTTGGAGCCGCCACCGTGAATCGAACAATTCGTCATCACGCCCCCGTAAGTGCCACAATATCAATCTTCTTCATGTTGAGCATTTTCTCCCACGCACCAGGCATCTTCATGATTTCTTCCATGTTCTCAGGATTGACCTGCCACGAGAGTCCGTACTTATCCTTACACCATCCGCAGACGCTCTCCTCACCACCATTTGTCGTGAGTGCATTCCAGTAGTAGTCGATTTCTGCCTGGTCCTTGCAGGCAATGTTGAACGACACTGACTCGTTGAAGGTAAACTCGTTTCCCGCATTTATTGCGACAAACTCCTGACCGAGGAGCTCAAAGTAGATAGCGAGTACTTTTCCTGCAAGTGGTTTTTGAAACTCGAGGAGTCCTTCGGTGGGGTAGTACGACTTACTCAGGACCTTTGCATCCTTAAAGATAGAGAGGTAATAATTGATTGCTTCATCGGCATTGCCATTAAACCAGAGGTTTGGGGTTATTTTTTGCATAGTGAATGTATAGTACCACTCGCATGAAGTTATGGTTATGGTACATTGATTTGTAATGCTAAAAACATCGACAAGTACTATTGAAGGGAAAAAGATAACGTCATATCTAAACGTAATAACGGCCGACGTCATCATTGGCGCAAACATATTCAGCGATATCTTTGCGGGTGTTCGCGATATTGTGGGAGGCAGATCTGCTTCATACGAAAAGAAATTTGCTGAAGGGAAGGCCATGGCTATCAAAGAACTTGAGGAAGAGGCAACTCGTCTTGGGGCAAACGCCATTGTTGGTATTGATTTTGACTATGAAACGATCGGAAGCAGTGGATCAATGCTCATGATAGCGGTCTCTG
>JACCDR011652022.1_pt1 | contig 16494 bp, 14 predicted proteins | sample 7446431 | NCBI WGS metagenome assembly JACCDR01 (sample SAMN15323443, study PRJNA562643) | freshwater metagenome | isolation source: river surface water | place: USA:Blue River Watershed | collected 2017-08-17 | reverse complement strand
TGATTCGGTTGTTATGAAACCAAAGCGGGACGGCCATCGGCCGTCCCGCTTCCTGTCTAACTAGTTCGATATATCGTACTCATGACAGCGCTTTGGTATCCCGCTCGTGGGTGAGTTTGGCGACTAGTGTCTCGACAGCTAGTACTTCTTTGGTGCCATCACGCTTTTCGAGGGTGGCGGTGCCGTCGGCGACCTCTTGATCACCAATGACGATGAAGTAGGGGAGTCGGTCGGTTTTGGCTTGGCGGATTTTCTTACCCATGGATTCGTTATCACCGTCGAGTGTGGCGCGCAATCCAGCTGACTTGAGAGACTCGAGGACTGACGTAGCATATTCGTGATGCACATCGTTGACTGGTACGATACGGATTTGCTCGGGAGCAAGCCAGAGAGGGAAGTTACCGCCGTAGTGTTCGATGAGGATACCGAGGAAACGGTCAGGAGAACCGACTAGTGCTCGGTGAATCATGACTACACGTTCTTTTTCGCCTTTTTCGTTCGTACATACAAGGTCGAATCGTTCTGGTTGCACTCGATCTACTTGAATGGTCGAGATTTGCCATTGGCGTCCCAGAGCATCAACAGCCATGATATCGAGCTTTGGTCCGTAGAAGGCTGCTTCACCTTCAACTGGCTTAAAGTTTACTCCAGCCGCTTCAACAACTTCACGAAGTTCTTGTTCTGAGCGTGCCCAGGTAGCATCATCCCCAAGGTATTTCTCTCGATTCTTGGGATCATGGAGTGAGAGTCGAATCCAGTAGTCCACACCATAGGTAGCGAGCGCTTTTTTGATGACGTTGAGGATGGCTACAAGTTCATCGCGCACTTGTGATTCCCGACAGAAGATGTGTCCATCGTCTTGCGCAAAGGCACGAAGACGGGTGAGGCCAGAGAGTTCACCAGGACGCTCGTCACGATAGAGGTTGGCAAAATCGGCATAGCGAATAGGAAGATCACGGTAACTTCTTGGGCGTGAGGCGAAAATCTGTGTGTGTTGTGGACAGTTCATCGGTTTTAGGAACATTTCGTCTTCAACATACTGTGACCGCACTGAGAGCATATCGTCTTTGTATTGGTCGTAGTGTCCAGAGCATTTGAAGAGTTCGGCTTTATTTATGTTTGGTGTATGTACTTCACCAAAACCAAGTTCTTCATTGAGTTCTCGTGAGAAACTGATGATGGCGTTACGGACAATATTGCCGCGCGGAGTCCAGAGCGGCATACCACTTCCGACCATATCTGAGAAGGTAAATAGATCCATTTCTTTACCAAGCTTCCGGTGATCACGCTTTTTAGCTTCTTCAAGTTGGGTTAGGTAAGCATCAAGTTCGGCAGCAGTAGCAAAGGCGAGTCCATAGACACGGGTCAGCATCGGATTCTTCTCGTCCCCTCGCCAGTAGGCGCCGGCTACTTTATCAAGTTTGAAGCTATCAGCATCGATTTCAGCAGATGGATTTTCACAGTGGCCACCCCGACAAAGATCCGTAAACTCGCTCTTGCCGGTCCCGCAGGTATAGAGGGTGATGGCTTCACCACGACTGGCGATTTCTTCGATGAGTTCAAGTTTGAACTGATTACCAGCAAATATTTCTCGCGCCTCCTCGATAGACACCTCACGGTGACTCCAGGTCGTCCAGGTGTTGAGGAGCTTTTTCATCGCTTTTTGGATATCCTTAAGCCCATCGTCGCCAAGACTTGGTCCACCCGAAAAATCGACATCGTAATAAAAGCCAGTATCGATAGCAGGACCAAGGGTGAGCTTGGCGTGGGGATAGGCATCAATGATAGCTTTGGCCATAATATGCGCCAACGTATGCCTCTTATATTCTAAGTTTCTCATATCTGTGGGCGGCAGCTGGGGTGAGCGTCTCGCTGTGTTGCGGAGCCTCAACGTCAGATTCTTCGTATCTTGATACGCCTCATCTGTCGTTCTCTCCGCGCCTTGCGATACATCTCACCGCAACTGCCGAATTGGTTACTGATTAATAATGAAACGAAAAATCGTCCGAGCAAAAATTCGATGTTTCGAATTTTTGCTCGGACGATTGAGCCTCGTTCAGTTGGCTCGACCGCGGTTCCACCGGGCTTCTTTACTATGCTGATAGTAAAGCTCTTTTGACTTATACAGATTAGGGAGTTGCCTCCGCATCCTAGGGGAACCCTAGGGCGCTCCCTAGGGTTCCCCTAGGATGCTACGCTGGTGGTTGGTAGCCACCACAATCTCTGTATTAGGTATCATCCTAGCCGATAGCGGAGAATTGGTCAAACTTTTAAATCTAGAAACCTAGGACATCCGATATCCTAGGTCGTGAAAAGTTTTCCCCGCGCCGACGGTGTGTCGCGGCGCGGGGAATGGGGCTACTTGATAGCTGTGCGCCAGCTTTCAAGAAAGTCCAATGTCCGGCGTTCGGTAGATGGATGAGGGTCGTCGAGAAGCATATGCATATGCTTCAACCATCGTAGAGATGCGTAGGGGTGATTTACATCAAACTCAATCTTTGACTCACCCATTTGTCGTCGTACTTGATGCATCCAAAACATGCGTCTGATCGACTCGTTCATCCTTGCGCTTGCGCCAGTGAAATCAGGCTGATGCTGGCGTTGTCCCGAAACACACAAATTTAGTGTGTCCGCCACAAAAGCCAGAACTTCGAGTCGGGCCCTTTTGCGGTGCTCGGGGACGTCTCCCCAATTGACAATTGCCTTGACGGCTCGCTTGGCCGAAAGGAGTGTCCGATCGAATTCACTGACAGTCGAATCTTTCGGGAATGCGATGCCGACTTTGTCGACGGAAACTAGTCGTAGAATCACGGGTTCCATCATGCTGTGCTCCTTGTGCTCTATGTCATAGAATACAACAGTTTCATAAAAAGGCAAGACTGCGCAAATTTCACTACTTATATATCGAGTGCCTTGACCCGATCAATGGCGATACTCGGTTCATCGTTACGAATGGTAAGTTTGCCTTTGATAGCAACGCACTGGCCGGGGACAAAGAGCTCTTTTTGCTCGGTGTAGGTAGATGGGAAGGCGACCATCTCTATCGTGTCGTGCTGATCGCCAAGGACGACAAACGCCATCTTGTCACCTTTCTTGGTGATGAGTTCACGGACACTCACAATCATTCCGGTGGTCACCAGTTCACCCTTGAGACGGACAATAGTGATTTCTTCATTGTTACGAACAGCATTCAGAATCATACCGATACGAGGTCGCTTGACTACTTCCGCTTCGTAGTCGTCAAGCGGATGACCGGAGACGTAGATACCGAGTAGCTCTTTCTCCCAAATGAGTTTTTCAGCCTTGCTCGCTGCAGGGGCGGGCAGGAGGGTAAGATTGGAGACACTATTACCACCGAGGCCAAAGAGGGAATCTTGGGCACTTTCGGCACTGGCTATTTGTTCGCGGTTAAATGAGAGCATGAGGTCGACGTTTGCAAGCAGATGTCCGCGTTCGTCCATACTATCAAACGCACCGACCATGATCAGGGCTTCAAGAGATTTCTTATTAAGATTGCGGTTCTTAATTCGGGTGAGGAAGTCTTGGAGAGACGCGAAGCGTCCGTTCTGCTTGCGTTCTTCGATAATCGCTTCACTGATACCCTCACCAAAGTTTTTGATGGTTGTCAGCCCAAATCGAATCGTCTGTTTACCGGGTACTACGGAGAAGTCAGCAAAGGATTCATTAATATCAGGAGGCAATACCTCGATACCCATACGCTCACATTCATGAATGATTTCGGAGATTTTGTCCGTATCGCCAGAATCGGCCGTGAGGACGGCAGACATATATTCGACCGGATAGTTCGCCTTCATGTAGGCGGTTTGGTAGGCAACGCGACCATACGATGCAGCGTGTGCTTTGTTAAATCCGTACGCTGCAAATGGTTCAATGAGGTGCCAGAGTTTTTCGGCCGTAGCAGGGGAGAGTTTGCCGTACTCGAGGAAGCCTTTCATGAGTTTATCCTTTTCGGCGGCCATGACTTCGGGAATCTTTTTACCCATTGCTTTACGGAGCATATCTGCTTCAAGCCAGCTGTAGCCGGCGAGTTCGCGCGCGACAGACATCACATCGTCTTGATAGGTAATCACCCCATAACTTCGTTCGAGGATATTCTTAAGGCGGGGGTCAAGATAGGTGACGAGAGCCGGATTATGTTTACGTTCGATGTAGGTTGGGATCATTTCCATCGGGCCTGGCCGATAGAGGGCAACCATCGCATTGATATCGTGGATGGTCGTGGGGCGGAGTTGTTTCAAAAATGCGGTCATACCCGAACCGTTGAGCTGGAAGAGCCCCATCGTCTGACCACTGGCGAGCACTTCAAACGTTTTCGGATCATCGAGGGGAATGGCTTCGATATCGATCGCTACACCGTGGATTTTTTTTACTCGCTTGACCGCATCGGCCAAGATGGCGAGGTTTTTGATGCCGAGGAAGTCGAATTTGAGGAGGCCGACACCGTCTTCACCAACGGACTTCATTTCGTATTGCGTCACGTACTTGCCGGTTTTTGGGTCGGGCTGGATGGGTACGAATTGATCGAGTGGGGCAGGGGCAATCACCACGCCCGCGGCATGTACCCCGAGGTGACGGACGCGTCCTTCGATCTTTTGGGCGAGGTCAACGACTTCACGCGCTTCAGCATCGGTTTTGTATAACTTTTGGAGATCAGGCTCGATTTCAAGTGCTTTTTTGATTGTCATCGGGAAGCCTTGGCTACCCATAGGGATAAGCTTCGCGATCGTGTCTCCAACACTGTACGGGTGCCCAAGCGCTCGTGCCACATCTCGCACAGCTGCTCGTGCCATCATCGTACCGAAGGTACCGATCTGCGCCACTTTGTCCTCGCCGTATTTACTCTTGGCGTATTCAATAATCTCGTCGCGCCGATTATCAGCGTAGTCCATGTCGATATCAGGGGCGGATGGGCGTTGTGGATTGAGGAAACGTTCAAAGGGAAGCTGGTATTCGAGAGGGTCTACGTTCGTGATACCGAGTACATACGTCGTCAGTGATCCCGCTACCGAGCCTCGAATCGTAGTGAGGATTCCACGCTCCCGGGCTTCACGCAACAGGTCACCTACCACGAGGAAATATTTGGCGTAGCCTTTGGTCTTGATGACGTCGAGTTCGTAATCAAGACGTTCTTTGACCTCAGGTTGTGAGGCCAGATCAAAACCGCGCCACTTTGCACCGGCGTACGCGGAGTCGCGTAATTCATCGTCTGGTTCTTTACCACTTTCGATTTGGTAATCAGGGAAGTACCAGTGGGTACCAATTTCAATTTCGACAGTGCACGCTTCAGCGATCTTCACTGTATTGGCGACAGCATCAGGGGTATCCTTGAAGCGTTCGATGATGTCTGCCTGGGTAAGAAAAGAGAAATTGTCTTCACCATGACCATCACCTGAGGTGTCCACCACCCCGCCACTTTGGATTTTGATCATTGTCTCTCGAGCGATGCGGTCTTCGGGATGGAGGTAGTACACGTCGTGAGCGGCAACAAGTGGTGTGTTGGTAGCACGCGCAAGGGTGACCAATTTGTTTTGCCACTTAGCATGATCAAAGATTTCTGGATGGTTCGTGATCTCGAGATAACAATCGTTGCCAAAGACTGATTTGTACCAATCCAGTCGTTCGGCCGCCTTGTCGTCATTTTCGTTTTTGAATTGTTGTACCACTTCACCAGCAAAAGAGGGAATGATACAGATAAGATCCTGCGCGTAGGTGCGAATGAGTTCTTCATCAAGACGAGGTCGGTAGTAGAAGCCTTCGAGATTTGAGAGGGTGACGAGTTTGATGAGGTTTTGGTAGCCTTGGAAGGTTTTGGCAAGGAGAACGAGGCGTGAACGCGGTTTGTCGATCATTGCTTCTTTATCGTGGCGGGTACGGGGAGCGAGGTAGGCATCAAGTCCAATAATTGGCTTAATGCCTTCCTTAGTACAGGCTTTGTAGAAATCAATTACTCCGTAGAGGGCGCCGGCATCCGTGATAGCGAGCGCGTCTTGCCCGTCTTCTTTGGCGGCCTTGGCGAGCTCTTTGGGGGTTGGGAGCGCATTAAGGAGAGAATAGTGGGAGTGGACGTGGAGGTGGATAAATTGCGCAGACAGCGGTTTCGGGTCAGACATGAGGGTAGTATAGCAAAAAATCGTGCTACAGTTATCTACATGCAACAATGGGTGATTGGCATAGACGAAGCTGGTCGAGGACCGTTGGCTGGACCGGTAGCTGTGGGGCTCGTGTTGATACCGATAGATTTTGACTGGACGCTTTTGCCAGGTGTTGGAGATAGCAAAAAGGTCAGTGAAAAGAATCGGGAGCGGATATATAAAGACGCTCTAGGGCTCGCCAAGACGGGGAAACTTTGGTGTACGGTGGAGATGGCGAGTGCCAAAGCGATTGATAAGCGGGGTATCACGGTTGTAATCCGCGACTGTATTGATAAAGGTCTCCGGGAACTAAGTTCGAGGAAAGACCTCGAACTGGATTGGGGAGAGGTGATAGTGAAGCTTGATGGGAGTCTGCGGGCTCCCGAGTACTGTGTCCATCAAGAGACGATTATTAAGGGTGATGCCAAGGAGCGGGTGATAGGTCTCGCATCGATACTGGCGAAGGTGACACGAGATGACTACATGCAGCGGCGAGCTTCGCTCGCCGCCTTCGCCCCGTACCATTTTGACCAACACAAAGGCTATGGCACCGCCTTTCATCGGCGGATTATAGCGAAACGTGGTCTATCCACCGAGCATCGGGTGAGCTATTGTAGGAATATTGATGTTGTGGTATAGTATTGTTGTCTGAATCGACAAATCAACCCCCGCTCATATCAGCTTACAACATGAAGGATGAGAAGCGTGAAGGACGATGTATCGATAAAGACGCTCTATCCGTTGCCGGAAGCGACGGACCAAGTGCTTGATAGTGTCCTTGTGGCCTGTTCTCGTTATCCGCAGGAAAGTGACTTGTTCACCACCTGCATTCGCACCAGCGAAGTGAGCAGTGCGAAAGTGGCAGCAACGATTCGTCGGGTTCTGCCGGATCTCGACGATAAGGCGCCGCTGTCAATCGGACAGTTGGTGGAGGCCATTGAACTTGCTCTTGGACGCAAGCGGCGTAACATCGCCAACAAAGGGTAGGGTAGCTAGCTGCCCTTTGCCGGGTACTCCGGACTTGGCCGTCTTCTCGTAAGGCGGCCTCCTCTTTTACCTCAGTCAGGACGAGAAATCTTGACCTTGCATTTTTCCGAGGATTTGCTATAGTTTTGGCCATTATGGTAGTACGAATGCGACATACGCGGTCTCACACCGCCAACCGACGCTCTCACCACGCTCTTAAGAGCCCGGAGATGGCTGTCTGCAAAAACTGTGGCGCGATGCACCGCCCACACCACATGTGTCTGGCTTGTGGTTTTTACAATGGTCGCATCGTGATTGATATGAAGGCGAAGGCCGAAGCTCGTGCTGCTCGTATGCAAGCCAAGCGCGAAGCCATTCGTGCAGAAGCCGGAGAGCCAGCAAGTGCAACTGAAGCGAAGTAACAAGCACAAAATCACCAAGTCCCGCCCTAGCGGGACTTTGTGGATTAGTACCATAGCTATCTTCTTCGGGGAGGCTATACTGGTAGACAGTAGTAGTTAGTACATTTTTTATGGCAAATCGGCACCTTTCACGCAGTATTGTTCTTCAGACCATGTTCGAGTGGGATTTGAATGCTATTGATCGCAAGGACATCATCGACGTTTTAGATAGAAATATAGAAGAATTTGCACCCAATAAAACCGACCGCCCGTTCATGGAAAAACTCCTTGATGGCGTGCTTGGTAAGCAACCAGAACTCGATCTCGTGATTGAGAAAGCAGCACCAGAGTGGCCAATCGATCGTATCTCTCCGGTCGATCGTAACATTCTCCGTCTTGGGCTCTATGAGTTACTCTTTGCTGATCGAGGTGAAGTACCAGCCAAAGTTGCTATTAATGAAGCAATTGAACTTGCCAAGCAATTTGGTGGAGAAAATAGTAGTCGGTTTGTAAATGGGGTACTCGGTGCCGTGTACAAGGAAATCGGTGAACCTGGTAAAGAAGAAATTGGCAAAAAACGGAAGAAAGATATTCCGTTCCACGAAATGCCAGTAGAGCGTCTGGCGGGAGCGGTTGTCTATGCCGAGGCTGATGGAGCGATGTATCTAGCTCTCGTCCACGATATCTTTGGGCATTGGACACTCTCAAAAGGTAAGATCGAAGAAAACGAAACGGTTGAGGCGGGAGCGGTTCGAGAACTTAAGGAGGAACTTGGTCTTGACGTGACGATTGAAGCACCGCTCGGGATGAATGAATACGTAGCAAGTCACCCAGAGAAAGGAAAGGTACGAAAGCAAGTACACTATTTTTTGGCGGCTGCGCCGTACACCGATATTGTACTGGAACAAAAAGGCGGACTTGATGACGGACGCTGGTTTAAGGTGGCTGATATCCTCGAGCTGAATTTTTACGAGGATATTTTGCCGATTGTGACGAAGGCTGTAACTATGCTCGTCGGCCGCCGAAGCAAATAGGACTTGATTTCTAACCTCATAGACTGTGTTGTCTTCGTCCTTCAAGCCTTCAATGTATACCAACATACACCTCAGGCTTTCAGTCCTCGACGCCTTGTCTCTGAGGTCATTAATCAAGTCCTATAATTTCAATGGAGAAATGATGTTCGTTTTCAAAAACCCTGGGATACGTTATAGTAGATGCTAATCATTTATGGAAACACGAAACATCGCGGACGACCTACAAGCACTGGAGAAGATTCTCGGGGTTACTTTTTCTGATTCACTCCTGTTACTCACTGCGATTACGCACCGGTCGTATCTCAATGAACACCGTGAAGCTAAGCAGGATCATAACGAACGGCTCGAGTTTCTTGGAGACGCAGTACTCGAACTGATTGTGACCGATCATTTGTTCCGTACCTATGGTGACAAGCCAGAGGGTGAGTTGACCGCTATTCGGGCGGCGCTTGTTAATACCGTCTCGCTTTCGGCAGCTTCAGAAAAGCTCGGGGTAAATAAGTTCCTCCTGATGTCCAAAGGTGAAGCAAAAGACGAAGGACGAGCCAGACAATATATCCTCGCTAATGTCTTCGAGGCGTTTATTGGGGCAATGTATCTTGACCAAGGCTACGAAACTGCTCGCGCCTTTGTGGCACGGGAGTTGTTCCATAAGACTGATGAAATCGTTCGTAAACGTCTCTGGCAGGATCCAAAAAGTCGTTTCCAAGAATTAGCCCAAGAGCATGCGTCGATTACTCCGACGTACAACTTGCTCGGACAAGAAGGTCCTGATCATGATCGTATCTTTACGATTGGGGTGTATCTGCGTCATGAACTCGTTGCAGAAGGTAAGGGGCGTTCCAAGCAAGAAGCGGAACAACAAGCTGCCGAACGAGCGATTGGAGCGAAAGGTTGGGAGGTGGAGTAGACGATATTGTTGAGTGATTGTGTCCACACGAGGCGGAAGGGGCGAAGCCCCTTCCGCCTCGTGTGCGTGTTACACTTACTGTATATATGCAGTCTAATTATCAGCGCGGTTTCAGTCTCATTGAACTATTGGTCGTGATGGTCATTATTGGCATTCTTGCCTCTATTGTGTATGCCAACTTTGGTTCTGGCAATGCCCGTGCTCGTGATGCCGAACGACAAGCTGATCTACGGATGCTACAAAACGCCATTGTGCAGTACAAACAACAAAATGGTCACTACCCAGAAGCTGGTACAGATATCAATGGTGATGGCTTTTCAAGTGAAAGTGAAACAACTACATATATCATTGGTTTGACCCCGAACTTCATTAATCGTCTACCGACTGATCCGCGACGCGGAAGTAATCCTGGTTATTCTTATACTACTGATGGTACCGGTAGTGTCTATAAATTAGTGGCGTTGCGTACGGTTGAGACAGAAACTGTTACTCATGAACACCCATTTAAGTCATGTGATATTCGGGTCGGTAATAGCGGAGGTTCACTTCTCAGCGGTTCTACCGATCGTGAAGTAATCGGTTGGTGTGGTCGCACCGTACAAGCAGGTAACGGCTTGCCGCCAGCCTGTAATGCGGCGCAAGCTCCATTTAACAACACATATGGTGTTTGGGGCGGTTTTTTACCAAAATTGTCTGACACCTGTGACAACAACAACACCAACTGCGTCCAGGATACGACTGCTATAATTTGTCTATAAATATGTTCAAAATCAAAAAACCGCAAGCTGGATTTACCCTAGTAGAATTAATTGTCGTCATGTCGGTGATCGGTATCTTGTCGAGTATTGTGTATGCCAATTTTGGTTCAGCTCGGGCTGCTTCACGTGATGATGTACGGAAAGCATCTCTTAAAGAGGTACAACTTGCCCTTGAGCTTTATAAGGCACAAAATGGTGTCTATCCTGCGCAGGGGTGTACTTCTTCACCTTGGGCTGGCCCAGGCCCTCATTCTTCGTGGGGATGTACGTCAGAAAACTACATTGCTGGTTTAGTACCTGATTTTATTGCAAGTCTCCCCAAAGACCCTATTTCTGAATATGATTTAAACAACGGTTTTATTTATCAATCAAACGGCTCGGACTACAAACTGCTAGTGCATTTATCGGTCGAACAAAAACTGATAACAAGTTACAACGACGAGTTTGCCCGTTGTCCAGCTCAGGGTGGTGCACACTGTCCAGACGCTGTTCCAGTAGGCACTATTTATGCGGTGTACTCACCAGGCGCTGCGCAGTGGTAATCTTATGTACCTTAAAGAGCTTACTATCACTGGTTTCAAGTCGTTCGCCAAAAAGAGCGAATTGGAGTTTTCGGCACCTATCACAGCCATTGTTGGACCAAATGGTTCAGGTAAAAGTAATGTGGCGGAATCGTTTCGGTTTGTGCTCGGTGAACAGTCAGTGAAGTCACTCCGAGGTAAGAAAGGAGAAGATCTGATTTGGGGTGGCAGTGAACAAGTGTCTCGTGGTAATCGGGCGTCGGTCGTGGTCGAGCTTGATAACACGAAGCGTGTCTTTGCGCTCGATTTTGATTCGATCAAAATCGAGCGCATCGTACATCGCGACGGACAGAACGAGTACCTCATTAATGATTCCCAAGTTCGTCTCAAGGACGTTCAAGAACTCCTCGCAGCGGCGAACATCGGGTCAACCGGTCATCACATTATTTCCCAAGGTGAGGCTGACCGTATTCTCTCTTCATCAGCACGTGAACGGCGCGAAATGATTGAAGACGCACTCGGACTCAAAGTCTATCAATACAAAAAAAGCGAAGCCGAAAAAAAGCTCGAAAAAACCAAAGAAAACATCGAGCAAGTAGAATCACTCCGTCGAGAATTAGCGCCACATCTTAAGTACCTGAAAAAACAAGTCGAACGAGTGGAGAAATCACTTGCTGTACAAAACGAACTGAAATCACTCTACGCTTCGTACCTCAAGCGTGAGGATGTGTACCTGGCAGTGCAGAGCGATCGTCTCAACGAGGCGCGTCGTGAGCCGGCCAAGAAACTTGAGACGCTCAAAGATAAGCTCGTGGCAGCCAAAACTTTTTTGCGAAATGCCGAAGCTGAAAAAGATCACAGCGCAGTCATTGAGGCTGAAGAAATGCTCACCCGTGCTCGCAAGGCTCGTGCCGAATTACTACGTGCGCTCGGTGCGGTAGAGGGGGAAGTCACGTATATCAATCGCAAAATCGCCGCTGCAGATCGGGTTGGACAGGAAGTGGTCAAGCAAGTGATTAGTGCGGAAGCGCTTGAAGAGTTGGTTGCAACCATTGAAATTGAATCAGAAAAAGCCCTGGCTCGAGGGGATTTGGCGTCACTGAAACGAGCGCTTGAAGACCTCGTCCATAGTCTCAAGGTGTTTTTGAAACGAACCGAACCAACCACCTTTTCTGATACGGGTGCACTGCAAGCTGAATTAGCAGATGTCGAAGCTAAGCAGGCATTATTGTCTGCTGACTATGAAAAAGCGTTAGTGGCGGAACGGGGTGCAGAAACGCACTATAACCACATCAAGCAAGCCATCGAAAACGAAGCGGTTGAGAGTCGTCAAGCCGAACGGGCGGTGTTTGAATTGGTTGGGGAGGTCAGACAAGTAGAAATAGAACTTGAGCAGATCGATCGCGAACTGGCGATAATTGAGCGTGATCGTGAGGAGTTTAAACGTGAGCTACAAGAAGCTGTGGCGCTTATCAAGAGTGCCGCCGCCCATTACTTTAATCACGAGATTATCGAAAATGGGGAAGTCGTCACCAATGAACAGATTGCCGCTGAAGACCGTAGTCGTCAGCGCGAGCGTCGTCGTGAACTCGAAAAACTCAAGATTCGACTCGAAGAGCTCGGGCAAGGAGCAACAGAGGATGTCATTGATGAATACAATAAAGCGGTTGAACGCGATCAGTTCCTCGAGCGAGAAATTACAGATCTCACGACGTCTGTTACCAATCTCGAAAATCTCATCACTGAACTGAATACTCAATTACACGAACGCTTCGTGGCAGGGGTAGAAAAAATTACCACTGAATTTAATCGCTTCTTCGTCCTGATGTTTGGTGGTGGAGCGGCGAGCTTGAAGCGTATCAAACCGAAAGTGAAGCGTGTCACTGATGACGGTGAAGAGGTGGAGGAAGAAGGTGAAGAAACGTCGGAGGGAGTTGAGCTCGATATTAGTCTGCCGAATAAGCGCGTGAAAGGTCTCGAAATGCTCTCAGGTGGTGAACGTGCTCTGACCTCAATTGCTCTTATCTTCGCCATGAGTCAGATCAATCCACCGCTGTTCATTATTCTTGATGAGACTGATGCAGCACTCGATGAGGCAAATAGTCGGCGTTATGGCGATATGATTCAAGCACTAGCTGAAAAGTCGCAACTTATCCTGATTACTCACAATCGCGAAACAATGAGCCGAGCCGGAATTCTCTACGGCGTCACGATGGGGAGTGACGGTGTTTCAAAGCTTCTGTCGGTGAAGTTTGATGAGGCAGTAGTCAATGCAAAATAATGTAAGGTATGAGAGGTGGCGAGGTGATGAGTCTTGTGCGACGACTGGCTTTTGTTCCACCACTTTCTCTTTCCTATTTGTTTCGTGACCGATGTTGCCTTGCTTGACTGGAGGTGGGGGAGGTTGACTCAAAACGGGGCGGCCTGCGGTCGCCCCGTTTTGAGTCACGCAACTAGTACGATATATCGTACTAGTTGCGTGATGATTCGATGAGTTCAAAGTCGAGTTGGCGTTCTTCGGCGTCAGCACGGACGAGCTTTACACGCACTTTATCACCAAGCCGATAGACCTTGCCGGTTTTTTGTCCTTTAACTTGATACTTACTTGCTTCGTGTTCGTAGAAATCACCCTTTATGGTAGCGAGACGTACCATCCCTTCACAGAGGGCTTCTTGTTCCTGGACGTAGATACCCCAGTCGGCAGTACCGGTAATCACGGCATCAAATTCCTTCCCGACATTATTCATCATGAATTCAACCTGTTTGAACTTAATTGAGTCACGCTCGGCCGAAACTGCTTCCATTTCACGTTTTGAAGATTGGATACTGACCGCTTCGTAGGCTCCAACTTCTCCAGCGGCAATGGGTTGGTTATTCAAGTGTAGTCGTAAGAGGCGATGAGCGAGAAGGTCAGGATAACGGCGAATTGGCGATGTGAAGTGGGTGTAGAACTTAAACGCCAGACCAAAGTGACCAATGTTTTTGGTCGAGTAGACAGCTTTGGCCATTGAGCGAATAGTCGCCGTCTTGATGAGGTTTTCTTCGGGAGTCCCCGTGACTTCTTTGAGGAGTCTATTGATGTCAGTGGCTTTTACAATACCCTTGTGAGTTTCGAATTCGTAGCCCAGTACCCGGAGGAAGAGGGAAAGCTCTTCGATCTTGTCTGGATTTGGCAAATCGTGAATACGATAGATGAAGGCATGGTCTCGACCGCGTTTTTCGGCGAGGTTATAGATATGCTCAGCGACCCGTTCATTTGCGAGGAGCATAAAATCCTCAATCATCATCATGGTCTCGGTGCGGGTTTTCTTGAAAGCGCGGATAGGTTTACCGCGTTCATCGAGTTCGAACTTTACCTCGGGTTGTTCAAATGCAATAGCACCATTACTGTAGCGACGCTTGCGGAGGATACGGCCAAGATCCATCATAATGGTGAGTTCGGCATGGTAATCGCCGCTACCAGTGTCGAGTGTTGCCTGTGCATCTTCGTAGGTATAGCGACGATTACTATTGATGATGGTCTGTCCGTACCAATCGCTTACTACTCTGGCGTCTTTGGTCATCTCAAACACTGCTGAGAAGGCGAGTCTATCTTCGTGTGGACGCAAGGAACAGAGATCGTTACTAAGGACTTCTGGCAACATCGGGATCACACGGTCAACAAGATACACAGACGTACCACGGTCTTTGGCTTCTTGATCAAGGAGACTTCCTTTGGTGACATAATGTGATACGTCAGCAATATGGATACCGACTTCGTAGTTGCCGTTCTCGAGGGTCCGGAGTGAGAGGGCATCGTCGAAGTCCTTAGCGTCGTGTGGGTCGATAGTCATAGTGGTAACACTCCGCATATCCCGTCGCTTCGGGTCAGCGACAGCGGCCTTAAATATCTCAGCTTGCCGTTCGTAGAGGGTATGAGCTTCTTTTTGGACAACCTCCGGGAAAGCTTTTGAGAAACCACCGCCACGAATAATCGCTTGCATTTCGGTTTCGTGATCACCCGCCCGTCCGAGGACATCGGTGATCTTGCCGACTGGATCAGTATGTTCACTGTGCCAACTCTCGATCTCAATCGCAATTTTCATGCCGAGGTCATTGGTGGTAGCAGCTGGGAGGATAGGACGTATATGGATGCGGTGATTATCGGGGGCAAAGTAAAACTGCTTCTTCCCTTCAACATCGCGCTCTTTGACCGTACCAATGAGTTCTTGCCAGGCACGCTTCACCACGCGGACGACTTTGCCTTCTTGGCGTTTGCCGGGGATTTTCTTCTTAAGGTTAATTTCAACAATATCGCCATCGAGACCAAACCCAAGTGATTCACGTTCAATAATAATATCCTCTTCGTGGCCAGGGAGGGCAACGAAGCCCGTTCCTTTGCCTCGTACCATGAGTACGCCTTCAAATACAGATTCCATTGAGATCGAGTATAGCAGGCAATGGTCTATTGACCAAATCGATGGATTCTGATACTCTTTCGCCACTATGTTAATGATGCGTTTAAAGCGCGTAGGCCGCAAAAACAACCCGAGCTACCGTATCGTAGTGGTTGATAAGCGTACGAGCGTAAAAAGTAACAAAACTGTCGACCTCCTTGGTTCATATGACCCAAAGCTCGGCCGTATTTCAATTAATGGTGATAAAGTGAAGCACTGGCTCGCGCATGGTGTACAGCCATCTGATACCGTGTTCAATATGCTCGTGAGTCAGAAGATTGTTGAAGGCAAAAAGAAAAATGCTTTGCCAAAAAAGTCTCCAATCATCGACGAGGCCAAGTTAAAGGCCGAAGCAGAAGCCAAGGCAGCGGCTGAAAAGGCAGAAGCTGAGGCGAAGGCAGCGGCAGAAGCTGCGAAGAAGGCAGAGGAAGAAGCCGCTACTGCATCAGCTCCCGAAGCAGACGTTGTCGCTGAGGCGACCGGAGCAGTTGCTACAGAAGAAGCCAAGGCTTAATCACTGCGCTCACATGATCACAGCCCCGCTTGATTTGTTCAAGTGGGGCTGTTGACGTTTCTTATAATGACCCGTACCATAGAATGTAAGTCTACAGAGTCGCCGATTACCTCCGCGCCCCCTGTGACTATTACACGATAGTTTACGAATACGATATGCACGAAGATCAGCAATTTCTAGAAACGGTAGTAAAGGCATTGGTCGATAATCCAGGCGCAGTTCACATCAACCGAACGGTCGATGAGATGGGTGTCCTTTTGACCCTTGATGTCCACGCTGATGATATGGGTAAAATTATTGGTCGTTCTGGCAATACTGCCAAAGCTATTCGCACGCTCCTGCGCGTCGTTGGGATGAAACACGATGCTCGCGTCAATCTCAAGATCAATGAGCCGGAAGGTGGCAAGGGAATGACCCGCGAGATGAGTGAAGCGATGGAAGATGAGGGGATTGTCACTTCATCAACTAAGTCTCTCGACGAAGCCATCGACGACCTGAAAATTTAAGTGAGCGAATCACGGCGTTGCAGTTCAGTAAAATAATTGTCAAAGTACTACTCGTACATCTCCAATTATTTTCCCTCTACGCCTTGTGCTTCATTTCACTCAAATTCCCAGGAAACCTCAAGATCTAAATAAAAAGACCGTCCGAAGGACGGTCTTTTTAATTATTGGTCGTTGCGAGCCAGAGCGAAGCAATCTAGGCTTTCAATACAACACTCTGGATTGCTTCGTCGTTCTCACTCCTCGCAATGACGATTGGATACCCCTACACAAAAGCGGGCGGAACCGAAGGTTCCGCC
>JACCDR011121458.1_pt1 | contig 16499 bp, 19 predicted proteins | sample 7446431 | NCBI WGS metagenome assembly JACCDR01 (sample SAMN15323443, study PRJNA562643) | freshwater metagenome | isolation source: river surface water | place: USA:Blue River Watershed | collected 2017-08-17 | reverse complement strand
GTGGCAGCGTCCCCTAGGTCATTTCTACGGGCGCAGTGCCGGAAAAATTCGGCACCTTTGACACGGTCTCCCGGCTGTGAACGACCGAAACGCTCCTGTGGGGCCCGCCGGTCGCCGGTCGGCCGGCGACCAGGGCTCGGCCGGCTTCGGATTGGTCGCGCCGAGCGGTTCGGATCTCGTGCGACTGAAGGCGGATCGTCAGGCCGAGTTGATTCGGCGGTGGGCGAATGGCGTTTTTCTCACGCCGGCCGAGATGGCCGAGGTGCATCCGATTCTCCCTGCAAGCGTGCTGGCCGCCCCGAAATCGGCTCGTCCGCACGTGCGGACAAAGTACGGCCGGCGCCTTGAGGAGTACGCTGCGCAGCTGGGGGTAGGACTGCGCACGGTGAAGCGCTGGGTGGCACTGGGGAGGGAGGCCGGCGACCCGTGCCCGTTGGACGACCTGGCGAAGCTCCCGGAGTGGTACGGGCGCCGGCTCTCCTACGGGATTCCCTCGGATCTTCTCGCCGCCTGCGTCGGCCAATCTACGCCTACCGCCGCGGCCGCCAGCTCGCCGCCGCAGCCGGATCCGGTGACGCCCGCGGGCGCGACGGGCGCCACGCCGCCGGCCGGAGCCGCCGCGACCGCGCCGCAGCTGCCGGCACGCGCGTCGATCAACGTCCACGATCTGGCCGCCATCGGGCTGCACGAGAATCTGCAGCGCCTCTCGCGCATCCATCACGCCAACATCGAGCTCCTCGAAAAAGCGTTCGCCGGTTCCAGCGAGTCCGATCTCTCGCTTCGCCAGCGCAACGTCCAGGCCTCGGGCCGCATGCTCAAGGACGCCCAGCAGGCCTACGACGCCTACCAGGCGTCGCGCGGCGAGCTGGCGCCCGTCGCCGACGTGAAGGCGGATCTGCAGCGGGTGCACACCGCGATGGCGCAATCGCTCGTCAGCTTGCTGGTCGGCCTCGGCATCAATCGCGAGCGCGCCACCGGCGTAGCCGATCGCTGGTTCCGGCATCTGCGCGAATCCCGCTTTGCCGCGGATACGGTGCCGGACCTGTCCGATCTGAAGCCGCCGCCGGTCGCGAGTGCCGCATGATCGCTGCTCCGCCAGTGTCTTCGGAGCCGCTGCTGCGCTCGTGGCTGGTCGACGAGGTTCTCCGGCCCGCCTACCGCAACATCGTTCCCGACCGCAACGTCTGGCAGTGGGCCGACGACGGCAACGTCTACCTCGACACCAAGGCCGCGCGCACGCCGGGATTCTACAGCTCCGCCAAGACTCCGCACGTGCGCGAGTTCATGGAGACGTTCACCGATCCCGAGTGGCGCGAAGACCTGGCGCTCAAGTCCAGCCGTTCCGGATACACCGAGGCCGCGCTCAACGGCATGCGCTTCGCCCCGCAGCACGCCCCAGGGCACTTCCTCTTCGCCATCGATTCGAACAAGGAGATCAAGGCGATCAAAGAGGACCGCATCGCCAAAACGCTCGCCGCCGCCGCCGGCGACGAATTCCCCGACGATCCGGACAAGGACGGCATCTACACGATCTTCCTGCGGAACATGACGGTTTATCTGTCCGGGTCCTACAGCCCCGGCATTTTCCGCAACAAGTGGCTCCGCTACGCCGTGCTCGACGAAATCGAGGTGCAGAGCGAGATCGCCGAGGAGGGCAACACGCTCGACCTCGCCGAGTCGCGCCTCAAGACCGACGCCGGCGACGGCAAGCTCTTCGCGATGTCCAAGCCGAAGAAGCCGGGCACCGCATTCCACAAACGCTGGTGCGGCGGCACGCGCTCCGTGCGGCTGGTTCCTTGTCCGCACTGCGGCACGTTTCAGGAGCTCACCTTCTCCGGCACCTCGGCCACCGACAACCTGAAGCTCGACGCCAAGCCCGGCGAGCCGGCGCCCTACTGGCCGCAGGCGCTGCGGCTCGGCTCGGTGAAGTTCGACCACTGCAAAGACCTCGCCGCCGGCTGGGACAAGGACCGGCTGCGCACGGAGACGTACTACGAATGCGTTGCCGGCTGCCGCATCTTCGAGAGCGCCGTGCACTCGCCGGACATCCTGAGCGACGAGATCGCCGGTGCTTCTCTTTCGGCCGAAGTACGCGAGCTCATTGCCGCCGGCGAGACGGTCACGCACAAGCGCGCCATGCTCCTCTCCGGCCGCTGGCTCGCCACCAACCCGCGGCCGCATCCGCGCCGCCGGTCGCGGCACATCTCCGATCTGTACTCGCTCTACGACGATCTGTCGTGGGGCGAGCTGGCCGTTCTGTGGATCGACGCGCAGGGCGATGCCGAGAAGCTGATGCACTTCTTCAACAACAACCTCGGCCTCGTCTTCCGGCCGAAGGTCACGTCGATCGACGAGAAGCTCGTGCTCGAGCTGCGGCACCCCGGATACGTCCGCGGCCAGTGCCCGTTCTGGCCCGATCTCGTCACGCTCAATTTCGATACCCAGCAGTACCACTACGCCGCCGTCATCGTCGCATTTCTTGTGGATGGCACCGCCGCCATCATCGATTGGTTCGATGCGATCAGCGACGACGACATTGTCGCCCGCTTCGCCAAGCCCATCGAGGTGCTCGGCAACCCGATTCACCCGCAGCCGCTGTTGCCGCCGCGCGTGGTCGTTACGCGCGACACCGTTGTCCCGCAGTTTGGACTTGGCGACGCCGCCGGCTGCAAAGGCCGCACCGACGACGTCTACGGCCTCTGCCTCAAACTTCCCGGGAAACTCTACGCGTCCTTCGGCCGCGGCGGTCTGCAGATCACCACGCCCATCGCGGAGCGCTCGGTCACGTACCGCATGCGCGATCTGCCGATCTACCTCTTCTCCGACGACACGTACAAGCGGAAGCTGTACGTCGATCGCATCGGTCGCATCCGCGAGATCAAGCTCGCCCAGGCCGAAGGCAAAGACCCGGTGAAGTTCGGTCTGCCGCCCCGGCTCTACGCCCCGGCCGACATGGACAAGAAGCTCACCGACGACCTTTCGGGCGAGCGCCAGCTGCCCGACGGCCGCTGGGAAGATCCCGCGCCGGGCCCCAACCACTTGGGCGATGCGCTGAAGAACGCGCTCGTGCAATTCGACCAGATCCTGCCGCGCCTCGTGGCCAGCAAGAAGGCCGCCGAAGCCGCCGCCGCTGGTGCGGCCAAGGCCGGAGCGCCCGGCTGATCAGCCCGTTTCCACCATGCCGAAAACACCTGCCGAAGCCTGGGACGATCTCATCCGCCGCGCCAAGACCGCGGGCATCACCGTCGCCTTCAACCACGCCGGCGTGGCCGTCCTCCTCTTGCCGCCGACCGCGCCGACCACCGCCACCGCGGCGCCGGCGGCCGCCGGGCAGCAGACCGACCTTCTCAATTCCTCATGAAGACACCCACCCACGCCCAGATCTACGCCGTCATCCGCGACCGCAACGTCGCCTGGTTCATGGTCGACGCCGAAGGCCGTCTCCTCGGTCACGGTCTTGCCGCCGACCTTCACGAGCTCCGCGGCATCCAAGTCCGCGCCGGCATCGTCGAAGTGGTGTGCAGCGGCCTCAACGGTACGCCGCCGCACGACGACTGGCGCAAGGCGCTGAAGCTGGACCGCGAACAGATCGACAACCTCGCCGCGCTCTGCGGCTACCGGTTCGCGCAGGCCGCTGCGTGAACGTCTGGTTCGCCATGTATTCCGAGCCGCAATCGTTAACTGTGGTGACGGGCGGAGAAAATTAGTGCCGCTGACAGTCGGGAAAGACCGGCACCAATTCATGAGCAATACACCAAAAACAGACGCCCTGATTATCCGCCCATTTGGCGACGGTCACGCCGCCCGAAACGCCTTCGTGGAGTTCGCCCGCAACCTTGAGCTGGAAAACAATGCGTTGAGGGCCGAGCTTTCCAAAGGAGCCGACCGGCCTTCGGCGCATGATCTTGCCGAAGCTTTTCTTCGGTGGCCGCTGCCGGACAGCGTTTGCGCCGACCTTTGCTCAACGAGGCAAGGACCGGGCCGCTCTGGCACAAACCTCATGAGCTACGTGGAAGCCAAGCAAATGTTCGAGCAGCTCTTGGCGACCAGCACCGCCCCGCTTTGACTCCGCGCGGCCGTCATGGCCGCGCCGCCCACCTGATCGCCCACCTTCCCGCGCATTCGGATTCATGCCGCCGCCGCGGTCGGTCCGCTCGGAGGATGCGCGGGTTATCCCGGCCGGTGCTGGGGAAGCCCGGCCGAGTCGCCGAGTGGCATTGGGGGCCCGGCGCGCGCCCGGCCCGCAACCGCGGCAGCGCGCACCTTTGACACCCGCGCCGGAGTGTCGTCATGAGAATGCAGGGAAAGTAGCAGCCGGCCGCGGGAGTCGCTCCCCGCGGCCGGTCTGCGGCCCTCGCACCTTTGACACGCGCGGCGGGGCGTGGACGACGCCGCCAAGATCGAAACCTTCAAAGAGTGGTTGCGGGAGAAGTACCGCGACAACGTCGCGGGCCTTCGGCGCTTCGCGCGCGAGCTCGGCGACGGCGCGGCCAGCGATTCCGTGTTGGTCACCTCCCACGGCTTTGTCGACGGCACCGCCGCCGGCCAGATCGTCCTGGAGCCGCTCGTGAAGCTCCGCGCCGCGCTGCAGGTGCTGCGCGAGCTGGATCCCGACAACGCCCCTGCGTCCATGCCGGCCGGGCGCACCATCGACTTCTCGCAGCGCTGTATCGAAACATGAGCTCTCGTGCCGCCAAAGCCGCCCGCCGCGCGGCTCTCATTGCCGCCTCGCGGGACGTAGCCGCCAACGGAGTCTCGATCCCCGGCGAGCCCAACGTCAGCCGCATGTCTGCCGCTGGCATTCAGACCGCCTTCGGCAGCTACGGATGGGGCCAGGGCTACAGCGCCGCCGACCAATCCACGGCGCGCGGCTTCGTTTATTTCCCGCAGCTCGACACCCGCCGCGAGCTTACCTCCTTCACGCGCACCGAGATCCTGCGCCGCGTCCGCTGGCTCGATGCCAACGTCGGCTTTGCCGGCCGCATCATCAACGGCGTCCCGCGCATGGTGGCCGGCACCGGCCTCATGGTCCGCCCGGCCACCACCGACCGCGAGTGGAACCGCGAGCGCCGCGCCCTCTACGAGCGGCGCAACGGCACCGCAGCCGCCTTCGATATCGGCCGCCGCTGGGATATCTACAGCTCGCAACGCGGCACGCTCCGCTGCCGCTACCGCGACGGCGACATCGTCGGCGCCTTCCTGCGCAACGAAGTCGGCCTCGGCCAAGTCGCCTTCTTCGAATCGCACCGGGTGAACAACGGCCGCGTCACGACTGAAGAGATCGACCGGATCTTCGACGGCGTCCTCGTCGATCGCAACAACGCCGCCGTCGCCTACCGCGTCACCGGCGATGCCGATTCGCAGGTGGATATCCCCTCCGCCGCTGCCTTTTACCTCGGCGACTACTCGAGTCCCGGCAAGCACCGCACCGCTTCGATCCTGCATCGCGCGTGCAATCACATGCTGGACATCACGGAGATCAACGCCGCGACGAAAAAGGGCATCAAGATCGCCAACCAGATCGGCTACTACATCGGCCAGGCGCCCGCCAATTCCGGCGCTGGCATTCCGCCCATGGGCGCCGGCGCCAATCCGCCGCAGACCATCGAGCTGCCAGACGGCACCAAGCGCACCATCGAGCAGCAGCTCACGCAGGGCGGCGAGATCCCGGGCCTGCCGCCCGGCATGGATATCAAGACGCTCCTCGACGAGCGCCCGCACCCGAATTCCGTCGAGTTCATCAAGTCGCTTTCGCGCGACATCTCGTGGGGCATCGATCTAGCCCCCGAGGTTCTGTGGGACATCGCCGCGCTCGGCGGCGCCAATGTCCGTTACGTGATGGCCGACGCGCAGTCGTTCGTCGAGGTGGAGCAGCAAAACCTCGTCGATAGCTACCTCGCCCGCCACTACATCTGGGACACCGCGCTCGAGATCGCCGCCGGCCGCATCCGCCCCCCGCAGGATCCGGAGTGGATGAAGCACACCGTCATCACGCCGGCGCGCTGGACCGTCGACCGCGGTCGCGACGGCAAGCTTCACCTGGAAGAGCTCCGCAGCGGCGCGCTCACCTTCCGCCGCTACCACGGCTGGCAAGGCATCGACTTCGAGGAAGAGGCCGACACGTGGCTCGACGAGATGAAGTTCTGGGCCGAAGGGGCGAAGCGTCGCGGCCTGGATCCGGCGTTTGTCCTCGATCGCATCTACGCCCGCGTCGGCGTTTCCGCGCCCACGGACCGCGGCGAGGTCGGCATCGATACCGCCAAGGATGCCCAGTCGTGAAATTTCCGATGAAGCCGTCGCCGCAACTCTCCGTCTCGTACTCGCTCCTGACCGATCTGCTGTGCTCGCCCGTGGCGATGCGCTCGGACCGGCACAGCGCTCTGGTCCTCGCGCTCCTGCAGCAGATCTCGCCCCGCGGGGGCGCCGCCCCCGGGCCGTCCGCGGTGATGTCGCCGCAAGAGTACCTCGTCACCCGCGCCTCCGATGATGGCGATGACGACGATGCCGGCGACCAGGCCGCGCCCGAGCGGATGCCGTGGGAAGAGCCGATCTACCGCGTCGAGGGTGGTGTCGCCGTGGTCGATGTCTCCGGGCCCATCGTGAAGGGCTACGACGACTTCACCTGCTGGTGGTACCGCTGCATGAGCACCGACCGCCTGCAGGCCGCCGTGATCGAGCTCGCCGCCCGGGCCGATGTGCTCGCGGTGGTGCTGGTCATCCGCTCGCCGGGCGGCATGGCCACCGGCACGCCCGAGGTTTCCGCGCAGATCGCGGCCCTCGCGCAGCGGAAGCTCGTGGTGGCCGTCACCGATCTGCAGTGCTGCTCCGCTGCCTACTGGATGGCGTGCCACGCCGAGACGATCTTCACGACCGTCAGCGCCGATGTCGGCTGCATCGGCACCTACATCGCGCTCTACGATTACACCAAGATGCTCGACGAGTGGGGCATCAAGTTGGAGCTCTTCAAGCGCGGGAAATACAAGGCCATCGGCGTGATGGGCAACCCGCTCGACGAGTCGGCCCGCGAGTTCCTCGATCGCGACGTGCAGCGGACCAACGACCGCTTCCTCGCCGCGGTCCGCGCCAATCGTCCCGGCGTCGCCGACACGACGATGGAAGGTCAGTGGTTCGACGGCGAGGAAGCCGTTTCGCTGCGCCTCGCCGATCAGGTTGTCGGCAGCGTCGAAGAAGTGGTCGCGCGGGTCCGCGCCGGCGTCGCCGGCGCCTTGGCTTCGGCCGTCGTCCGGGCGTGAAATCGCGCGAGCTCACCTGCCGCATGTGTGCCGCCCCGCGTCAGCGTGGCGGCGATGGCTTTTGCAGCGAGGCGTGCCGCCAAGCTTTCGAACATTCCCGCGAGCGCGCCCCGGGCCGCGACACCGTCGAGCTGCAGGGCGAAGTCCCTTGCGGCCACCTCTGGATCCACGGCCGCCGGGTCAACCTGCAGAACAGCGCCTGAGCCGAGCCCCGTTTGACACGCGTTCGTCGGCGTCGTCGACCGCACCGCCCTTCATATATGAAAAAATCTCAGCGCCTCCGGCTCGCCGAGCTCCTCGGCCGAAAAAACAACGGCACGCTCAATCCCGGCGAGACCGCCGAGCTCTCCCAGCTGGAAGCGTTGGCCTCGCAGCACCCGGATGCCGCGCAAGATGTCGACGACACCGCTGCCGCCAAGCCGCTGTCGCCGGTCGACTTCATGGCGAAAATGACCGCCGCCTTCACCGCCAAGGCCGAGCTCGCCGCGGAAAACACCCGGCTTCGCTCCGGCAATGTCGGCGACGTGTCGCTCGTGGCCGTCCTCGGGGCACTGAAGATCGATGCCGCCGCCCTTGCCGGCCAATCCGCCGAGCAGATCGCCGCCGCGATCCTCGCGCCCGTCGCCGCGGCCGAGAGCGCGAAGACCGCCGCCGAGTCCGCCAAGGCGACCGCCGAAGCCTCACTCGCCGACGCCCGGGCCGCTCTTTCCGCCGTCGCCACCGCCGTCGGGCTGAAGCCCGCCGAGCTGGCCGGTAAGCCCGCCGCCGAGATCCAGACCGCGTTCAACGCCCGGATCGAGGCCCGCTCCGGCGAGCGTCTGGCGGAGGTCGGTTTCCCGGTCGGCGGTCTGCCGCCCTCCGCAGCCGCGGGCAGCGCGAGCGGCAGCGGCGATGAGCTCGCCGACGTGCAGGAGCAGCTCCGCACGACCAAAGACCCCGTGCAGGCCGGCATCCTCGCCGCCAAAGCCAACGCCCTCCGCGACCGCCGCGCCAACGCCACCGGCGCCGGCCGCAACTGATCCGCCATCCCTTCGCCGATTTTTTCTCCATGAACTACCTGAAGCATCCGTTCCGCGCCGCGCGCGCGCTTTCTCCGGTGGACGCCGCGAACGCTTTCGAGCGGTCGGGCGGTCTGGCCGTTCTTGCCCTCCCTGCCGTCGTTCGCCGTGTCCTGCACGCCGCCTGGCTGCCCGTCGCCATCGGCGTCGCGCTCGGCCTCGCCTGCCTCACGCCTGCCGGCCTGAGCCTCGGCGCCATCGCCGGCATCACCGCCGCGGGCGCCTCACAAGCCGGCCTCGTGGGCGGCGTGGTCGCCTTCCTCTTCGCCAGCGCGCTCTTCGCCGGCGCGGCCTACCGCCACGGCGACGGCCGCGTGCACTCGACCACGCTCACCGTGCAGCAGCTCCTTCTCGATGTCGTCGGCGCCTTCCGAAAGATGGTCCCTGCGATCTCGTACTTCGGCACCCAGTGGACCACGCAAGCACTGAAGCTTAACAAGCGCTACACCGCGCACATTGCGGTGTATGGTTCTGCCAGCACCTACGATACGACCACTGGTTACGCCAACGGCGCCAACGACGCCCGTAACGGCCTCGTCGATGTCGACGTGATTGTCGACCAGCAGCCGACGTATCCGCTGCAATTCAAGCACCTCGACGGCATCAAGGACGACAAGAACGCCTACGGCAAAGTCATGGCCGGTGCCGGCTACACTCTTGGCAAAAAGTGCATCGACGAAGGCTTCTTCGCCAAGATGACGAGCCGCTATTTCTCGCAAGAGAACGTAAAGGCGGTGGCCGACTGCGATTGGGATTGGCTGCAGGAAATCACCGGCTTGCTCAACAGCCGTGGCGCCGAGCCGATCGGTCGCGTGCTCTTCGTCAATTCCGATGTGGCCACCGTCCTCGCGGTCGACCCGCGCATGATCTCCAAGGACTACGCCGGCCAGCTCCTCGACGGCAACGGGTACCGCCAGTGGAAGGGTATCGGCGGCTTCGCCCTCATCCAGGAGTACCCCGATCTGCCGTCCAACAATGGCACGGCCCTTACCGGCTGCACGATCGCGGCCACGGGCGATCTGGTCACCAAGGCCGCGCACGGTCTCGTCACCGGCGATCCGATCCAGTTCTCCTCCCTGACGGGCGGCGCCGGGCTGTCCACGGCGACGCGCTACTTCGCCATTGTCGCTTCTTCGAGCACCTTCAAGGTTGCCACGACCCGCGCCAATGCGCTTGCCGGCACGGCGGTCGATGTTACGACCAACTACACCGACGCCACGGTGGCCGTTACCGAAAACCTCGTCGCCTTCGCGGCCGACGGCCGTGCCTTCGCTTCGCTCGCCGGTATGCCCGAAGGGCTCAACGCGATGGCCGATCAACTTGGCGTGGTGAAGACGCTGACCTTCGACTCCATCGTCGATCCGGATTCGAAGATCGCGATGGCCGCGGCCAAATGGCAGGCGGTAAACGGCGACGTCTACTGGTGCCCGACGTTTGTTTACGGCACCAACGCCGGCAAGCAGGCCGAGACTGGTACCGTGAGCCAAACCGCCGCCGCCCGCTCCGCGCTCGCCGCCGCGACGGCCGATGGTACCGCCTTCGACTACGCCGGCCTGCGCATCAGCAAGGGCGCCAACGCCTGATCCGTCTTTATCTACCCATAACTGACAGCTGCCCCCGCGCGTGGAGCGCTCTGCGCGCGGGGGCTTTTTTTAACCTTAGCCGTTTCCCTATGAGCCGAATCCTCCTCGTCATCGGCCTTTCCTCCGCCAAGGCCAGCGCCGAGCCCGAGCTGGTCTACCTCGGTCGCAGCGGCGACGCGATGCGGGCCGCGATGGCCGCCGCGACTCACCCGCGCTTTCTCATCGTGCCCCACGTGCAGGGCATTCCGAAGAACAATTCCCGCGCGGCCCTCAACGCCGCGGCCGCGGATGCCGCCGAGCTGGCCGAGCAGGAGCTCGAGTCCGCGACCGTCGAGCAGCTCCGTGCCGATGTCGCTGCCCGCGATGCCGAGATTGCCGAGCTTCGCGCCAAGCTCGCCCTTGTTTCGCCGGCGCTGGCCCATCCGCCCGGCACGCCGCCGCTACCGCCGCCCGCGGCGCCGCAGCGCCCGAAGTGACCTTCCGCAGCGGCCTCGATAGCCGCCGACGGTAACCTGATCCCGCGTCCTGGAGTCGCTCCCGGGGCGCGGGTTTTCTTTTCCACGGTTTGACTCCGCGCCCCCGATGCCGCCGCCATGCTCAACGTCGCCATCACCACCTCGGTCACCGAAGTTCTGCCGGCCGCCAACCGCGGCGCCCAGGATATCGTCGTGCAGAATCAAAGCGACGTCACCCTCTGGCTCGCCTTCGGCGCCAACTGCGCGACCCTCGCGGCCGGCCTGGGCCTGAAGCTTGAGCCCGGCGACATCTACGTGATCGACCGGCCCACCAGCCACCGCCGGATCTGCGCGATCCACGAGGATACCGGCGACAAGACCCTGCACGTGCAGCTCGTCTGATTTTCCACCATGGGCCTTCGCGTCTTTCGCAAACAGACCGCCGGCGGTGGCGGCGGCGGTACTCCCGGCGGCACAAGCGGGCAGATCCAGTACAACAACGCCGGCGCCTTCGGCGGCATCAGTGCCTCCGGCACCGGCAACGTCGTGCGCACCTCCGCGATGGATGCCGCGATCGCCGCCGCGATCACCGCCTCGGAGATGGTGCAGGTGGACACCCACGCCGATCTTCCCGTCACCGTCGGCACGCCCGCGGTTGGGACGCTCTACTACGTCCGCACCTCCACGAGCTCCTACTGGCTTTTCAACAAGAAGCCCTCCGGCATCTGGCGCCGCGCGACCAACAACGGCAACCTGGACGACTGGGTCCGCGCCGGCGACCTGGCCGATATTTTGCCGCCCATCGCGACGCAGGCCGAAGCCGAAGCCGGTACCGGCACGGCGATCCTCTCGTGGACCCCCGAGCGCGTGAAGCAGGCGATCCTCGCCTTCCTCACGTGGAGCAACGTCAGCGGCAAGCCCTCGACGTTCGCGCCGAGCGCGCACACGCACCCGGCTTCCGAGGTCGCCGATTCCACGGCAACGGGCCGCGCCGTGCTCACCGCGACCGACGCCGCCGCCGCGCGGACGGCGATTTCCGCCGCCGACGCCTCGCACTCGCACGGCGATGCAACCGGCAGCGCCGCCGGCTTCATGTCCGCAGCGGACAAGAGCAAGCTGGATGGCGTAGCGTCGGGCGCGACGAACTACGCCAACTCGAACGTCCTGTCGTACCTCATCGGCCTGCTCTCCGACGGCCAATACCTGCGCCGCAGCGGTGCGTCCCTTACGGGCGGCACCCCGGCCGGCGGCAGTTCGCAGCTCGTCGTACCGCTGCGCACCGAGTTCAGCACGTACACGAACCTGCCCGCGAGCGTGGGCTTCTTGGGCGGCACGACTGGCCATCAGTTCGTCGTCAAGGCCGACCTGACAAACTTCACTCAGGTCCGGCTAATCGTGAACAAGCAAGGCGTGGCCGGGGCAACGGGGTCAAAGCTCGTCCTGCGCTATCATACCAGCTTTTCGACCACGGCTTCGACGTACAGCGACATCGGGACGAGCGCGGTTGAAGTCGCGGTGGACACGACCAACGCGGTTCTCGATACGGGCTGGATCAACCTCGCGGCCGGTGCCAAGGCCGACGTGATGATTGCCCTGCTCGGCTACGGCGGCGACGGCGTAGTCGATCCGACCTTCGGAGCCATCAGCGCCCAATTCAAATGAGCACGCCCACGCCTACCTTCTGGGTGAAAAAGCATCCGAGCCCGTCGGCTCTTGCCACGGCGCTCGTGAATCTGCCTGTCGCGGCCGCGCCCGGTGAGTACGAGCAAATGACCGAGCCGGCACTTGAAGCATGGAAGGCCGCCGAGCTCGCCGCGGGTTGGACGCCACAGCCGGAGCCGGCACCGCCCGAATCGGTTCCGGCTTCCGCTTCCCGCGAAAGCGTCCTGATCGAGCTGGCCCTGGCCACCGTATCCGAGGCGTTGCCGGCCGGCCTCACCGACGAGCACATCGCGGCGCACATCGCCGGCATCGCGGACCCGCTGGCGCGCACGACGGCGCGACTGGAATCCCAGCGTTCCGTGTGGCGCCGGGCCCACCCGCTCATCGGCCAGATCGGCGCGGCGCTCACGCCGCCGATCACGTCGGAGCAGATCGACGAGATCTTCCGCCGCGCCGCCGCCCGCGACGCCGCCCCGCTTTAACCTGCCGCGTCCATCCCATGAGCTTCGCCAATTCCGCCCGCCGCTTCGCCCAGCAAGTCGCCCGGGAGCGTCAGGCGCTGAGCCCGGCCATCATTCAGCCGTACAGCGGCACGCAGGCGACGGGCTACACGCAGGAAGTCTTCCTGAGCGCCGTGCACGCCGAGCGCGAAGTCACGGACAACGGTTTTCTCGTGGTCGAGAAAGCCACTCTCCGCGTGCAGAAGACGTGCCGCTGGCTGCCCGTCGAAGGCGCCGAATTCGTCAACACCGCCACGAGCGAGCGCTTCCGTTGCAATCGTGCTGTCGGGGAAGACAGCGACTTTGCGGCGGATATCGTTTGCGAGGTCGTGAAGATCAACTGATCCGTCCGCCGGCAGTTTGACGTCGTGCGTCCTGCATGCGTCGCTCCGGCTTTTATTTCGACGATGCCTCGTTTGCGGCTTCGCTGCGCACGCTTTCGAGCAAGAACAACAAGTCCCAGGCCGAGAACATGCTCGGCTTCGGCCGCACGTTGCTGCGCAACCCGGATCGCTCGGGCCTGATCGACATCATGCCGCCGGCCAGCCAAGGCGGCAACGGCAAGATCCTCACCGGCAGCGCGGCCAAGCAGCAAGGCGATCGGGCCATCGATCGCGATCTCTCGCGCGTGTTCGTCGGCGTGACGCTCAAAGGCAAGCGGACTGAAGTGCACCCGGATCCGGCTGCGATCCATCGGAAGCTCTTCGTGCAAAAACGCCCGGGCGCCAAACTTCGATCCGATCTCGGCCGCGCGAAGTACTACGTCGATGCCGCCAAGCTCCGCGCACTGGCCCGCCACCTGAAGTCGCGTGTCGGTCGGCTCGCGTCTTCGTTGCTCGTTGCCGCCAATAAACTCGGCGTCCGCGCTCCGGCCTGGATCTCGCGGCATGGCCACGGGGAAGGGGAGTGCTTCGTGGAATTGCTCGGCGAGCGAAAGAGCGTCGAGGTCATCATCTATGCGCCGGACGAAGCCCCCGTGGTCGAGATCGAGCGGCGCTTCGGCTATGCCCTGCGCTACACGTCGGGCCGTATCCGGCGCGCCATTCTGGGTACGTGCACGGCCGACGCGCGCCGCTCCGGCTTCAAAGTAGGCTAGCGATCACCGCCCCCGCTGCTGCTGCGCCAATCGATTCAGGTAAGGCACGACCTTCTGTTTCAGCCACGAGATGTTCTGTCGCAGCGCCTGCCGGGAAGGACTGTCCAAAACGCTTTTCGGATCTTCGAGTTTCCACGTGAACGAGCGCACGTCGCTTTCTACCGCCGCACGCATTTTCACGATTTGCTCGGCCGCGGTTTCTTCGGTGATCGCCTCATTCATCCGAAAGTACTTCTCGTAGCAGGTTCGAATATGCGGGTCGGTCCGTTCGTTGATTTTTCCGGCAATGTGGGCAGGGAACTGCTTGGTCAGCGCGTCCAGACTGGATTCGCGATCTTGGCCCTTTGCGATCACGGCCGTGAAAATCAAAAGCAGCAAAGACATCAGCTTCATGGCTGCTCTCGTGGCATCTTGAGTTGCAACGGTCAATCTCGACCGGCCTTTGACAGCCGGCCTCTGGCATGCCCGCCGCCTCTTGGTCCGAGCTCCTGAATTTCGAAACCCAGTTCGATACCGCGCTGGCCGCGATCCTCGCTCCGTTTGCTGCCGCGCCGTACCGCTTCACGCTCTATCCGCAGGTCGCCGTCGCGACCCTCGTTTCGCCGCGCCTCGAGTACCAGTTCACGCTGGGCGCCCCCGCGGGCCCGGGCGATTCCGCCCAGAAGCGCGCCGCGGGAGACCGCTCCGCCCGCGCCCTGGCCTACAATTTCTCGCTGCTCTTCCGGTTTGTGAACGACCGCACGGCGCTCGTGGCCACCCAGCGAACGTACGCCGGAGCCCTCCGCGATCTGCTGTCTCCGCCGGCGCCGGCGGGCGAGGGGGCTTTTTCGTCCTCGGTGCTGCCGTATCTGGCCATCGACGCCCTGCAGGAAGAGCGGGCCATCCGCGGCGTCGTCGCTGGCGCCGAAGGTGCCAAGGGGTACGATGCCTTCGAAAGCACGTGGGTCGGTATCTTCTCCATCCGCCAATCGGCGCTGCCGGATTGAGCCGGCTGTTTGACATCGTGCGTCTGCCATTATGGGCCTCCTCCCTTACAATCGCAGCTCCCTCGGTATCGGGGGCAAGCTCCTGACGATCGCCAAGGCCGCCGCCACGGGTCTGCCCAACGCGACTGCCATCACCGCCGCCAACAGCGGCGACCTCCTCACCTTTACTGCGGCGCACAATCTCAAGACCGGCGACAAGCTCACGCTCACCGTCGGCACGCTCACCGGCCCCAGCGCCGGTACGTTCTACGCCATCGTGATGTCGGCGACGACGATCAAGCTGGCCACCACCCGCGCCCTGGCGGTTGCCGGCACGGGGGTGGAAATCACCGGCGACGGCACCGGCACGATCACCTACGTCGGCCAGTCGTACCGCGCGATGAATTGGTCGCCGGATTCCCAGCCGCGCGAAGTCAGCCGCACCGATGAGACCGGCGACGCCGCGGAATTCATGCTCCGGCCCGAGCCCGTCCGGCAAAGCGGCCTGCAGCTGCAGCTGGTCGACGCCACCACGCCGCTCCCGCGCAGCGGCATGGAATTCGACGATCCCGACGATTCTACGGTGACCTACGTGGTCACCAATGTCGGCAAGCGCTGCCAAGCCGGCGAAATCTGGATGTGCGAAATCGGCTACCGCAGCATCGCCAACCAGACCGACTGATCCCGCACCCGGTCCCTTTTTCAGCCCCGCCGGCTCTGCCGCCGGGGCTTTTTTGCCGATGCCGCCCGATTCTCCGCGCCCGACTCCCGCTGCCATCGATGCGCATTACCTGCCGCTCATGGCCGCGGCGGCGCAAACTGCGGCCGAACGCCGCGACGGAGCATGGCTGTTCCAGTTGGAGCGGACCGTCTGTGGCGTGCCGGTCCGCGCGATGACGTTGGCCGACCTCATCGCCCTCCGTCTTTCGGGCAACGCTCATGTCACTCCGCTGCAGCCGGCGGCTGAAGAAGACCCGGTGGCGTTTTGGGCCAAGCACAGCTGCATTTTCCTGTGGCGCATCTCCTGCGGCTACCGCGCCAGCCGCGAGGCGCTGGTCGATTGGCAGCGCCGCCACGACATCGCCGGCCTCGACTTCGAAGTCTTGCACCGGGAGATCACCGCCTACATCGCCGAAGCCTTCGCCGATTGGCCGCGTCCGCTCAAAGTCGAAGGAGAATCCTCGCCTGTCTCGGGGCGCCTCGGCGTCGGTTTTGCGGCCTGCTGGATTCACGACTTTGCGCAGGCGTACGGGTGGACGGCGGCCGAGACCCTCGCGTTGCCTTTGCCGGCTCTCTTCCAGTTGCGGCGCCTCTTGCAGGTGGAAGCCGACATTAAAGCGGGCCGCGACCCGTTGCCGGTCGGCGATGAAGTTGATCGGCTCGCGGCGGCGGCGTTTGCCGAGATCGAGGCCCTTTCCCCATGAGCACCAGGATCGCAGCTGCCCTCGTGCTTGAAACCGGCGAGTTCAACGCCGGCCTCGCCAAAGCCGAAGCCGGCGCCAAGACCACGCTTGGCCGGCTGCAGGCCATGCAGGTGCAGGCGTTCTCCGGCAAATCCGCCGCGGACAGCGCCGGCAGCATCGGCGCCATCTTGGCGGCCGAAGAACGGCTCGCCGGCGTGCGCCGTGCCGGCGCCCTGGCGCGCGCCAACGACACGCAGAAGGTGGCCATCCTCGAGTCCGAAGTCGCCGCGACCCGCGCCAAGATCGCCGCGCTCGACGGCTCCTCGATCGAAAAGGTCGGCCTGCAGATCGCGCTCGAAGAAAAGCTCCTGCAGGTCGAGCAGCTACGCGAGCGTATCGCCGCCGCCATCGCCCGCCAGCAGGAGGCCTCGGCCGCCGCCGTGGCCGCGGCGCAGACCGCGGAGACTGCGCGTCTGGCCCGCATCGCCGAACTTGAGGCGCTCGGCGCCAGCCGGCGCCGCGAG
>JACCDR010652446.1_pt1 | contig 16499 bp, 17 predicted proteins | sample 7446431 | NCBI WGS metagenome assembly JACCDR01 (sample SAMN15323443, study PRJNA562643) | freshwater metagenome | isolation source: river surface water | place: USA:Blue River Watershed | collected 2017-08-17 | reverse complement strand
CGTGCTGGACAGGTAGATGTAGAACGCCTCGCCGGATGCCGGCTTCTTCGTGCAGGCCAGCTCCACGTACAGGAACTGGTCGGCGTCCTGGTACGTCTGCGCGGTGCGCCAGGAGTCGTTGAAGCCGCGGCCGATCTGCACCTGGTACTTCGCGCCGGCGTTCGGGATGGTGCCGATGATCGCGCCGCTGCTGTCGCGCGTCCAGAAGTTGTATCCGATCCACTGCTGGTTGAGTGTCGGATCAGACGGCGGCAGCGCGGCCGGATGGTCGGAATAGCAGAACATGCCTGACGGCTCACCCGATGGCGGGATAGCCGCGAAACCGGGCATCGGCTTGAACACCTCGCGCAGGTCCGACAGGCTTTGACCCTTCACCGCGGTCATGCGCATGGCGGCCGCCAGCTTGGTCCAGTTGGCTGCCTTGCCGCTCCGGGTGTCATAGACGGCGGCGATGTTCATCGCGTCGTCGAACCAGCTGAACGTGTCCGGCGCGCACGCGGCGTACCCGTCAGGGATTTCGGTCCAGTTCGGATAGGCTTCCTCAGCCAGGCCGGCCTGCAGGGTGCCGGCGTTGTTGTAGCCGTAGACGATCTTGTAGGTGGTCGAGGTGCTGGCGCCGGACGGCAGCGGGATCGACACGTTGCCCGAGCTGTCCTTGGTCCAGTGCTTCACCTCGTTGTCGGCGTCGATGACGATCTGCGTCTCGCCGACCGGGTTGGTGCGATCGTAGGACGGGCTATACGGGCTGCTGTAGAGAAGGTCCGACGTGGCCGGGTAGATCGACCACACGCGATACACGTCGGCGCCATGCTGTGACGCCGGGATGGTCAGCTTGCCGCCGCTTGGCGTGGCCTGGAAGTCGTAGACGACCTTCTGCAGCGGGATGTCGCCGCGCGCAGCGAACAGCCAGTGCAGCAGGGTGATCGTGTCGGGATCGTCGGGGACCGGCTGCCGCAGCATGGGGCCGTCGAGGCTGCCATCGCCCATCGCGTCGAGGCACTTCTGGCCGAGCGCCAGGTAGACGCCAGCGGTCGTGGCATCGACGGTCGCCAGCACGCCATAGCAGGTCAGGCAGGCCAGGATGAAGATGAACTGCCCCTCGGACGTGCCGCTGTTGGGGTGGAAGTAGCCGCCTCGGCCCATTTCGCTGTTGTAGGCGTTGGTGACCAGGCCATTCTTGACCAGCGGGCCGAACGTCACATCCACCACCGGCAGGGTGATTTCGCACTCGGCGGACTGGCGCGCCAGCGTGGCGCCGACCGGATTGCTCAGGTCGAGGTAGAACGCCTCGTCGGGCGTGCCGATCAGGCGCGGATTGACCTTCACGGCCACCTGCTTCGAGGTTTCGCCGGGCGCGAAGGTGAGGGTGCCGCTTTTTGCCACGTAGTCGCTGCCCGCGGTGGCCGTGCCGTCGCGCGTGGCGTAGTTGACCGTCACGGTGCTGGTGCTGGCCTTGTCCAGCGTCACGGTGAACGTCGCATCGACGGGCACGCCCTGCGCGGCCGACAGCACCACCTCGGCACCATAGGCACCGACCGACGACGAGCTGATGCCCGAGAAGGGCTGGCCTTCCAGGTAGGAGGGCGGCGCGGGAATCTGGATGGTGCCCTGGGTGCCGGAAAGGAGGATCGCATCACCGGGGCTGTAGATCGACCCGTAGGCCGGCGAGATGTAGCAGTTCGCGCCACCACTTGGCGGGTTCTTCACCTGGTAGGCGACCGTCATGGGGAACGAGATATTGCTCTGCGACCCGGTGTACTTGATCCGGCTGTTGGAGCCGATCAGATCGAAGGCCGAGCCGTTCCAGCTGGCCGGCGGCGTGTTGCCGTTGTCGTCGGTCCACAAGCTCGGATCGGTGAAGATGTCAGCCATTTGCGCGCTCCAATTCGCCAGGGTTTTTCGCGCGCAGCACATGGCCGCCGCTGTTCGGGTAAAGCCGGTGGACGTAGTTTGCCACCGGCAGGTCTATGATGCCCGGAAGCTGCTCCGCGTGGCGCACCTGGGCCAGGTCGCTGCATGCTTTCCAGGCTGCGTGGTCGATCAAGACATCACGCCGGAAGGCGCATAGGTGGTGCCGGCGCCACCCCCAGCCGAAGCGGCCATTCTGAATCGTGCGCTCGTGCTGGAAGATCGCCGGAGCGCCGCTTTGCAGGGCCTCCCGCATGGCAGCGAAGGCGTCTGGCAGCACGAAGTCGTCGTGATCGACATAGGTGACGTATGGGTTCGATCCGAGCGCGTATGCAGCGCTTCGTGATGCCCCGATGTCACCGTCGACGCCATGCACGATGTGAATGTCCACCCGGAAGCCTGCAATCGCCGCTGCGTGCGCGGTCGATCCGGCCGCCTCCATCAGCCATTCTTTGCGGGACGACGGTAGCGTGATGATGTGAACGTCGATCATGCGTGCGTGTCAGTTGGTAGGGACGGCGCCGAGAGGCGTAAGGATTAGGCACGCTCCGCGCACGATTTCTTGGTAGTCGTACTGGGTAGCAACGGCGTACCCGATACCGAATGTCCCGGCCGAGATGACGTGAACGAGGCCCGTGAACTTGAACAGGTTGCCGCTGTTGCCAGCCTCCGAGCTGGCAAAGGCAATGACCGTCGCCTTGTCGTGGATCGGCTTGCTGGTGACGCCGCCGGCCGCCTCCGGGTACTCACCACGCATCTGGATGGTCTGTGACCCGAAACTGCCGGTGATGCCGAACGACAGTCCCTTGGTCGGGTCAGACGGGCGCACCATGCACATGAACTCGACCGCGTAGGCCATGCCAGCCTCAACCGCGACGGAGCAAATCTCGGCAATGGCGGTCTGCTGATTCGACACCGGGGCGGTGGTGACGGCGATGATGTCGGAGCTGCCGCCGCCGCCACCGCCGCCACCGCCGGCACCATCGGAGCCGTCAGCGCCGGGCGGCCCCTGCAGGTTCGCCACAACATCGCCCCAGCCGCTTGCCGACTTCGGCCCGTAGACATCGCCGTTGGCGGCATTGAGGTACAGGTCACCCTGCGCGCCAGTGCCGGCGCCTGGCTGGCCCTGCGCAACGAACCACCGCGCCCCGTCAGCCCCATCCGCGCCATCCTGGCCTGGCTGGCCCTTGAGGCTGGCGAGCCACTGAGCGACCGTGCCAGAGAAACCGGCGGCCACCGCCACCTGGTAGGCGCTCGGACCTGGCTGTCCGTCCAGCCCATCCGCGCCATCGATGCCGTCTCGGCCGTTCGTGCCGTTCCGACCATCCGCACCGTCGCGGCCCGGCGGCCCGGGCGGGCCGCGAAGATCGGATTCCGGCATGATGATGACTGGGCCGGGCGCCACGGTGTCATTGTCCGCGCCGATCAGGTCATACACCTCGACGGTGAAGTACGTCGTCTCGGCGCCCTGGGCGGGCGGGATGACTGGCACGTCGACGTGTTTCGTCAACTCGCCCGGCTCGAACACCACATCGCCGCCGGAAGCGATGTAGTCGACCCCGGCCACGGCAGTGCCGTCGCGCGTGCGCCATTTCCCCGACACGCGCCCGGTGGCCGGCTGGTTGAGGGAGATGGTGAAGGTTGCGATCAGGTTTGCCATGGGGTCATGCGCCCGAGTTCTTGGACTGGTGCACCTGGTGCCAGAGCATCAGGATGGTGCCGGCGGCGATCAGCACCGCGCCGACGATGGTGAAGAACTTGAACTCGGGCAGCAGGGATCGCAGGTGCGTGCCCGCGCTCACCAGCGCATCGGGAGCGGCAGTCGACGCAGCGCCGGCGGCCAGCGTGGTCACGGCGGCAGTGATCTTCGGCGGAAGGATCGGCGTCTTGGGCGGCGCATCCGGCACCAGGCCGGTTTCTTCCGGCAGCTCGGCATGCACATCCATGGGCATGATCGGGACCGGAACCTGCAGCGGGTTCGTCTCGAATCCGCGGTTCCACCACGCGCTCTCGGCCGCGCGGCGGTTGATCAGGCCCGAGACCTTCTTGCCGCCCGAGTACACCCAGTCGCGCATGCGGTCGTCCACCTCGTCATACTTCCGGGCGTTCAGCACGCGGCAGAAGTTGGTCGGCTTGCCCTTCTTGTCTCGGAATGCCTGGTCGCCGACGTTGAACACGAACGACACCAGGGCGTCGTAGCTCGCGTCGGGCAGCGCCTCGATGATCGAGGCATCGACGTACCGGTAGATGGTCGAGATGGCGTCCTGAATGTCCTCGGCCAGCCAGGCATCGATCTGCGCATCCGTCAGGCTCGTGCCCAGCGGTGGCAGGTCATGCCCGGTGTGACCGACGCCACCGGTCGGAATGCCGGCGATGTCGGCATAGACGACAGTGCGCCGCGCCTCGAAGCCGACGAGAGCGGGGATCAGTGCAGAAGTTGGCTGTCGCATGGGTCAGGCTCCGATCTTGGCGCCGGCCTCGGCCGCACGCATGAAGGCAAGTTGGCGGTATTCGGACAGCTCGGAGAGCATCAGCCGGTTCTGTTCCTCGGTGCGCGCCATCGCCTGCAGCAGCTCGGCCTGGTAGCGCTCCATGCCGATCACCGCGGCTTTCAGGCCGGCGACTTCCTCGCGCAGCTGGGCGATCCGCTCCTGGTTCTCGAAGTGGCGGCGCTCGTGTTCGGATTCACGGCGCTCGAAGCGCTCCGCTTCCTCCATGCGCCGCTTTTCGCTGGATTCCAGAGCGCCCGAGAGGAAGCTGTAGAGGTCGCCCTCGGCATCGTCCTTGCGCACGTTCTTCCAGGTTTTCGAGGCCCGGCCGACCAGCACCAGGACGAAAGACACGATGCCGCCCAGGACGACCTTCCAGGTTTCGACGTTATCCATTTTCCGGGCCTCGCGGGCACTGGGGCGCTCGCCAGAGCATGAAAATCGCACCGCAGGCGAGGGCGGCAGTTGGCGTGGTAGCTGCAGAGCTGATTCCATAGAGCGGCGCCAGTGAGAGGAATGTGGTCGACCACAGCATCACGCCGAAGCAGTGGATGCTGATGGCAAGGAGCCAGCGCAGGGCGGTGCGCTTGTACGGGACCAGCAGCAGCCCGGCGTAGATCGCGAACGCGACCGCCCACATTTCCTCGGGCATGATCGACGCCATGATCCGGTAGATCGGCCTGTCGAAGGTATCGCCCGGCCAGCCGAGTGAAACCGCCCAGCCCAGGGCTGAGAGGAACAGGATAAGGCGCGCACCGGTCGTTGAGTTGTAGGCCAATGCCTCACGCAGGTGTGACGTTCCGGTCATCCTGCACCGCCGAGAAGTGGCGCGATGATGTCCAGCTTGTGCTGCTGCGGCGTGATCCAGTCGTCTTTCACGAGTCCCCCGGTGTCCCCCGAATTGGGGTTGAAGCTCCAGTAGGCGAAGCTGAGGCCGTGAGCCTGGATGTAGGCCACCACCTGCTCGCACCATTGCGTTTCCTGCGTGCCATTGGGGGCGGTGGTGCCGTCGCCATTGAGGCCGAATTTGCCGCCGAACTCGCCGATCCAGATCGGGGCAATGCCCTGCTCGGCGATGTATCCCCAGGCATTGCGGAACACGGCCGGCAGGTTGTCAGGGTAGTTGGTCACCGCCTGGCTGTCGGTGGCGAGCCACGGCTGAGAGCCGACCGACTGGCCGTACTCGTGCGGGGAGTAGACCAGCTTGTTCGGGATGGTGAGCTGGACCGGCCGATCGGCGACGCCCTGCAGCGCGCCGCCCCACCAGTAGCTGTTGCCGTTGTAGGTGCCGACGCCCTCGACGAAGATCAGCCAGTGCGGCGCGACCGGGTGAAGGGTGGAGTCCACCAGCAGCTCGACGATGCCGGCCCAGGAGTCCCAGGTGAGGTCGTGCGGCTCGTTGTGGATGTCGGCACCGATCACGTTCGGCGCGCTGGCGAAAGCGCGCACCACCCGGTCCCAGTCGTTGGCGAAGTCGCTGAACGTGTACCCGTTGGCATTGTCGGTCGGCGATCCATCGGCGCCGGAACCGGCCGTGCGCCGGTGGTGGTCGAACACCACGTACAGGCCGCGCTCTGCGGCGGCTGAAACGATGATCGACATGCACTCCATCGCGCTCTTGAACACGACCGTGCTTGGCTGTGTCGGATCACCCGACGCGATGAAGATGTGGTTGTCCTCCTTCGACGTGTCGATGCCGTTGACGACCATGCCGCCGCGGAAGGTGTCGCCAGAGAACGGGATGCGCAGGCAGTTGAAGCCCCAGCCGGCGATCTGATCGAGGATGTCGAGGTAGGAGCGCTGCCAGATGCCGTGCGGCACGTAGTTGGTGCTTTCCGCACCGAACCAGTTGACCGATCGCAGCTGCACGGTGGCGCCATCCGAGTCGACGATCTTCGCTCCGCTGGTGCTGAGCGGCTTGAACACCCCGGGTTCCGGGTCGGTGCCGCCGCCGTCACCCGGGTCGGTGCCGGTTTCGCCCACATTCGCCTGCACGGTGATGTCCTGCACGCTGACCATGACCGTCTGCGTCTCGGCCTCGCCGATGCTTGCCACCACACGGATGTCGGCCACGGTCATGGTGATCGGATCGTTGTCGGGGTAGGTGACGATGCCGGCCGATACCGAGACGATCGGACGCTGCACCAGGCCAGTGCCATGCGACCGGATGCCGAAAGTCACCACCTTGACCTGGCCCGCGGTGGTGGTCGCCTTCACCTCGACCGTGTGCCGGGTGTTCGGGCCACCGCCGGACAGGCGCACGACCACCTGTGACGGGGTGAACGTGACGCGCTGCGCCACCAGCTGCGCGGGCCTGGTGGTGGCGCTTGCCGAGATGATCGTCTCTCCCGGCGCCAGCCACCGCGCCATGTCGACCACGTAGTCGAGGACTTCGGCGGCATGCTTGTCGAGGTATTCGAGGATCATCAGCAGCCCGCCTTGATGGTTCGGTCGTCGCGGCCCTGGCCGATCACCCGACCATCGGGCGCCAGGTGGATATGGCGGCAGCAGTGCGAGGGCGCTGGCGCCTCGGATACAGGCGTTCCTGCAGTCGGCGCGCTGGTCGTCGGCTCGTCGAGGCGGTCATCCATGGCGCGCCCTCAGAAGAATTGCGGCCGGGACCGCAAAGGCGCGTCCTGGTCGCCCTTGAGGTAGTCGTAGGCGATCGGGTCGATGCGGCTGTTGAAGCTCTGCAGGTAGTATGCGGCGAGGGACGGATCACTCCATTCCTGCCGCGGGATCGCCAGGATGCGCGCCAGCGCGCCGTAGCTGACGATTTCCTCGTAGCGGTCCAGCAGATGACGCGGCGCGCTATCTGCGGTCGGCGACGGCTTGAGGTAGGCCACCAGGCGGATCACGTCGCCGACCTGGCTCGGCGTGACCGACAGCGTGCCCGGCGCGGTCTGGACGACGAAACGCGCCATCCCCTCGGCCTTGCGCCAGTCGGGGTATCGGCGCTCAAGGTCGATCAGCGTGATCGGTTCGAGCGGCTTGCCATCGTTGACGGCCACGGTTTCGAGCTTGTGCAGGTGCGCACCCTGTGGAACGAACAGCACCTCGGGGCCGGTCTCGGTCACTTCGAAGTGATCCGGCGCACGCCAGATGCGGGCGCGCTCACACAGCTCGGTGAGCGACTTGCGCACCGCCCACACCAGCGTCGGGTCCGGGCAGGCCGGCGCGGTGGGAAGGATCAGCGGCGAGAGGGTGTCGAAGTCGCGCATCAGCTCGCCTTCGTGTCAGCCTGGACGTTCGGCGAGATGGACATGTCCACCTTGACCTTGATGCCCAGCGAGTTGGCGAACTGCTGGTAGTGCATCGCGGCGCGCTGGGCGTTGCCGGCGAACTGGGCGTCCTTGGCGTATGCCCGGTAGAGCATGAAGTCGAGGATCGCGTTGGCGTACACGTCCTGCAGCGCGATCGGCTGGGCATAGCTGTCCAGCTTGAGCGGATCGGCTCCGGTAGCGATGGTGATCGGCTGCGGGTTCAGTGCCACGATAGCCTCGACCACGCCGGTGCCGTTGTTGCCCGGGTAGACGTGGAAGGACATCGGGTCTTGTTCGTCGAACAGGTAGTGCTTGGCCTCGCGCGCGTAGGGCGTGACAGTCGGATTGCTCCACTCGGGTGACTGGGTATCCAGCACCTCACGCGACACGACCCGCAGGGAACGGCCACCGATGCGCGGCGTCACGCCGGGCGCCGACGACAGGTTGCGGTTGATCCGCAGCAGGCTCAGGTACTGCTGCGGCAGCTGCTGGTACGTCCCGGCCTGCAGCGGGATCGCCACCGTCTCCGAAAGCGCACTGGGCTTCTGCAGCACCACCTCGCGCTGGGCATCGTTCAGCCACTTCAACAGCTCAGCCAGCGGCCACCGGACGTTGGTCTCGTCCAGAACGATCGTGGCGGCGCGGTCCAGCAGCTCGCTGGCGAGCGTGGTCATGGGATCAGCCCTCGGCCAGCTTGGCGAGGATCACCTCGGTGGTCCAGCTGTGGTGCGGGCGCTTGTGGAACTTGGCCTTGTAGGCTTCGACCGCCTTGTCGTGCGCTTCCAGCTCGGCCTGGGTCGGCGGCTTGTCGTCGCCCTGGGCGGTGCTGGCGGCCTGCTTGGATTCTTCACCGGCCGGCTGCGCGGGCTGCTTTTCGTCCTGGGTCGGGGCCGGCGGCGGGGGCAGCGCCTTCTCGGTCGCGTCCTTGTGCAGCTTGAACGCATGCGGCTTGGACAGCAGCACCTTCGCATGGTCCTCGTCGACAGTTGCGACATGCGGGCCATGCGACTCGGACGGGCGGAAATGGTAGGTCTTGTCGCCGATCTGGATGCGGCTGCCGTTGGCGCGCTTGATCAGGCTCTCGATCTTGACGGTTGCCATGGTGGTTCCCTGGTGGAGGCGGTCAAAAGCTGGGGGCCGAAGCCCCCAGCACAGGCGGGCATCAGCCCTGGGCGTAGGTGAGGATCAGCTCGGCCGATCCGGTGCCCGCCGCGGCGAGCGCAGATGCCACCACGCCGATGCCGCGGTCATAGTCGACCGGCTCGATGCCGAAGGCGGCATCGTTCAGCGCACCATCCTCGTACAGGTTGGCGCCCAGCGTGCGGGCGGTGCCGTCCGGGTTGGTGTCATCGCCGGCGCGGCCGGTCAGGATGCCGACATTGCCAGTGGTGATGCCGTTGACCACCAGGCGCGCGCTGACCAGGTAGTGATACGCCGGCAGCACGGCCAGCTCGATGATGTCGTTAGCGGCCAGGCCGGTCGCGTTGACGAACTTGGCGCGCTGCACGACCACGGCGCCGGCGCAGCCCGCCGACGGAACCGGAGTGATGCCCTGCGCGGTGCGGGACTTTACGAGAGCCATATCGGTGTCTCCAAGGAAAGGGATGCGGCGGCGCGGGGTGAGCGCGCCGCCAGGTGCATCAGGCGTTCGGGTCGGCCGCGGCGGTATCCAGGCTGATCACGCCGAAGTCGCGGCTGTTGAACCGGGACTTCTTCACGCCGAAGATCGTGCCGGAGGCGACAGTCGGCTCGTTGCCGTAGTCCTTTTCTTCCTCCTTCCACGAGAACCGGTTGCCGGTGTTGGCCGTGCCATAGGCGACCACGCCGGCCTGGCGGCCCAGGAACAGCGCGCGCGCGGCGGCCACGTTGTCACCCGCGCCATAGTCGCCGAAGCGAACGACACGCTCGTGGCTGTGCAGCACGATGTTGTTGATCATGCCCAGGCCGCCCTTGAAGATCGGGTTGTTCCGACCTTCCGCCGCCGCCGCTGCCTTCTGCAGTTCCAGCCAGCCGGCCACGCCGGTCTCCTGGCGCAGGTCATGCTCCTGGAACGGCGACATCAGCAGCACGTAGTGCGCCTCGCCATTGATCATGAGCGGCATCATGTTCGCGGCGGTCGGGTCTTTCGCCCGAAGCATGCGCGACTTCACCGCGGCGCGCTCGATAAGCGCACGGCTCATCTTGTCGTCCACGGTCAGCGTGTCCTTGCTGGTCGCGTCGCCGCCGAACATCAGGTGCACGTCGTCCGGCGCCTGCAGCGGGTTCTTGGCGAACCCGGTGAAGTCCAACGGGATCACATAGTCCAGGTTGATGCCTCGGGCCGCCGACAGGTAGATGAACATGATTTCGTCGAGGTACTGCGCCCAGTAGTCCGAGGCGCGGTCCTTGGCGGTCTGGCGCAGGTTGTGCGCGGTGCGCTTGCGGGTCATGGTGCCGCCGGCCGAGACGGCCTTACGCACCTGGTCGATCGCCACTTCGTCGGTGAAGAACTTCAGCTGTTCTTCCTTGCCTTCCAGGCGCTCGTCGCCATAGGTGACATCGCCGCGCAGCTGCACGGACAGGTCGAAGCTGATGCGGTCGCCGGCGTCGGATTCCAGCTCGGTCTTGCGCTGGATCAGGCTGTTCTGATCGGTGCCGATGAACTTGCGCTCGAAGTACGACTTGGTGACGGATTCCACCGCCAGGCCAGACGACCACTTCTTCTGCGCCTTGGGATCACCCCACGGGATGACGGTCTGAGACATAGGAGCTGCCCTCGTGATTATGGATGGGCATAGGCAGCTCCTGCGCTCTACGCGCGGGCATCATTACACCATTGGTTCGAAAATCCAACCATCGTCGCCGAAAAACAAAGCCCAGCCGGCGAGGGCTGGGCTTTGGCGTGGTCACACCGGCGGATTGGACATGCAGGTCAGCCGGAACTGACCCTATGTTGAGATACCCATTGCCCACGCTGCCGCGGTTGTGCGTCACTCACGGCTTGACGGCAAAACACCCACCACGCCTCCCCAGGCTGGCGCGCGAAGCATATCACGCCGCGGCCGGGGTGATGCCAGCGAACGGGCGTTCCTTGTCCTGCGCTGGCTTTACCCGCTCGATCGGCACGCTGCGGTCGGCCTGGAACGCGATGCGCGCAGCCTTGCCGGCCTTTTCTTCGAGCGTGATCACGCAGTTGTCGCCGATCCTCACGCTCTCGCCCGGTTTCAGGTCGATCCGCAGCATAGTCGCCTCAGCCTGCCGCCAGGTATTCGGCGCGCTCGGACGGGCTGAGCTTCGCCATCTCGCGCTCGAACTTGTCGGGGTCGTCCGGGTTCGGGTTCGCGGCGAGCCTGTCGAGCCATGCCCACTTGCTGTTGTCCGTCTCGCTGAGCTGCGCGGCCGGGACGGTCGCCAGTGACGGCGGGATGGCGGGTTTGTCCATCTTCACCGGCGGCACGGTGCCGGCCGGCTGCTTGCCACCACCATCGGCGGCCGGCGCTGCGGCCTGCACGCCGAACTCCTTCGTGATGCGCTCGTGCGCACGGCGCAGTAGCTCCGGGTCCAGCTCCGGCTTCCCTGCCTCGCGCGCCTCCTTCTGCAGTTCGATCACGGCATGGTTCAGCGCCTGCATGGGCAAGCTGGTCATGCCGCCCGCGTAGATGCTGTGCTGGGCCACGAACTCGCTGCACTGCGCGTACCAGCGCTCGGCCGCATCCTGCTGCTTGATGTCGTTGCGCAGCTGCACGCTGCGATCCTGCCAACGCAGGTCGTCGCGCTCGCTGGCGAGGCGATCACGCGCTTCCTCGTATTCCTCGAACGTCAGCTCGCCGCTGTTGTAGTCGGCGCGCAGCTTCTTCATCTCCCCGTCGATCGCCGCAATGCGCGGGTTCGGGGCTGCCTCGGCCTGGGCTTGCGGTGGCGGATTGGACGAAGGCTTTTCGCCATTCGTAGCGGTTGCGTTGGCACCAGTGTCGGATGATCCGTCAGTGCCGGCATTGCCAGCGTTGCCGGCATCACCGGCCGCAGTGGCATCGCCGCCACCGTCCTGCTTGCCATCGCCGTCACCACCAGCGCCAGCGCCAGCATCTCCCTGGCCGTCGCCGTCACCACCACCACCCTGGCTCTCGTCATCGCCGCCCTCGCTGTCGTCGTCGTTGCCTTCGTCCTCGTCCTCGTGCAGGGCTTCAATTTCGGCCTGGGTCAGGCCCATCTGCATCAGTTCCTCGTCGGTGTGCTTCACGCCGGTACTCCTTCATTTGGCTGTTGCGCCGGCGCGGCCGGCTGCTGTGGTTGCTGCGGGGCCGGCTGGCCCTGCGGCGGTTGATTGGGCTGCCCTTGCTGCTGGTCGTCCTGCTGCTGGCGCGCCTGCACCGCGGCGACGGCATCGGCCATCTCGCGGTTGGCCTGCTGCTCGGGCGCCGGAACCCATCCGGCCTCGCGCAACAGCACGTCGGCCACCTGCGGCACGCCCATCATCAGCGCGGACTGCGCGGCGGTGATCGCCACGCTCTCGCTGTTGACGTTGGTGTTGACGGTCATGGCGCGTACCTGGTCGGCAAGGGCCTGGATGCGCTGCGCCTCGGCCTCGTTCTTGCCGGCCTTGCTCGCCAGCTCGCGCATCTGCAGCATGATCTGCTGCTGCTGCAGCTGGGCCTGCTGCTGCTCCTGCTGCTGGCGCGCGATGTCCTCGGGCGTCGGCTCGGTCTGATCCGGGTCGCGCTGGCCGTTGATCTGGCGGATGCGGCGGACAATCTCGTCGCGGTTCTCGATGTCCATCGACTCGACCAGCAGGTCCAGCAGCACCATCGCCACCTGCGGGGGCATCTTGCTGAGCATGTCGACCAGCTGGTCGGTGGCGGCCTGGCGCATGGTGGCGCGCCAGTCTGCCTCGCCGATCACGAAGTCGGCCTTGGTGTGCGCGATGTCGTTCTCGGGCAGGCCGTCGTTGACGGTGACGTACTCGGGCGTGCCGCGCATGTTGGTGATGCGGAACTGCTTCTGCTCCGTCATGAACTGCTCGATCAGGGACAGCTGCTTCTCGCCCTGCTGTTTCTTGCTATAGCGCAGGTTGTCGAACAGCTTCGACGTGCTGAGCTGGCCCTGGTTCTGGCGCGCCTGGATCGCCACGCCTGACTTGGCGTTGGTCGAGCGGCCCATCAGCTCGTCGGTGACGCCGCTGACCTGCTGCACCATGGCGATGCCGGTCTGCATCAGCTGCAGGTGTTCCGGGCCAAGCTCCCGATCTGCGTTGATCGTCAGATCGTAGCCCTTCTTCTTCTGGATCACGCCATTGGGGCGCGACACCTCGTCCAGGAACTCCTGCATGTTCGAGACGGCGCCCTCGTCCATGATCGTCTTGTTGCTCGACAGGATGTAGAGGGCCTTGGACCAGCGCTTGTTGATGTCCTCCTGCAGGTCGCGCAGGCCGCGCACGATGCCGTAGGGCAGCTTGTTGCGGCCATAGCGGTAGCCCCACACCGGGGTGAACGGGTAGCGATTGTGCCGGTACGGGCTTTCGCCGAACCACAGCAGGCCGGCGCTGGTCATCACGGCGCAGTGCATGCGCATCGAGGTGCGATCCGTGGTGCTGGCGCCTTCCTCGGCCAGCGACCGCTGGTGCCGGCTGTCGCTGGCGTCGAAGATGTCGCCGCTGAATGTGCCGCCCTTTAGCCTGGCGACGTTGGTCGGCAGCATGAACCAAAACTCGATCACGCGGACGCGCTGGCGGCCGGTGCCAGTCGACCCGAAGCCGCCCGACCAGGCCCGGTCGGTCTCGATGTCGTCCATAGGCTCATCGCCGGTGGCGTAGTTGCCGCCGGCCCGCATCATGTCGCCGGCCGATGCCTGGAGCATGCCCGCGCGGTTGGGGAACAGGCGGGTGATCACGTCCAGGTCGATCCACTTCGACCGGCTGATGTACCGCGCGTCGGACAGGTCAAGCTCGGTGGCCGCGCTGTCCCACAGCATGTTGCGCCAGTCCTCGTAACGCGAGTAGATCGGCTCGGCGTCGCTTTCCTCCTGCACGCCATCTTCCATCCACCCCAGCCCGGCGATCACGGCATCCTCGAACGCGCGCGAGACGTGGAAGGTCGTGTCGTTGGCGTCGTTGAGGTATTTCAGCAGCTGGGTCTTGCGCTCGGCCGGCTTGCCGTCCTCCTTGCGCCGCGGCAGCACCTTCCAGTCGGTGCGCCCGCGCTTCTCGCTGCCCAGCACCCAGTTGATCGACTGGCTGATGACGTTAAGCACCATCGGCGCCTGGCCGCGCTCGCGCAGCGCCTGGGCATCCTCCGCGGTCCACTGCAGGCCGTCATAGAAGTCGTGGTCGAGCGCCATCTGGGCTCGGTTGTCCTCCTGGCGGTCCAGTTCCTCGGTGTAGTAGTTCATCAGCCGCGAGTGCAGATGAACCATGTCCTCGCTGTCGAGCGGATCGACGCCGCTGTCATCGCCCGCGCCGGCGGTCAGATCGCCGTACCGCTCATCCGGGTCGCCGGCGGGAATCACCCGCGTGCGGGTCTTGTCGTTGAGGTCGAACACGCGGGCGTCTCCGGTCAGCGGTACTGAGAGATTTCGGCGGTGCGCTGGCGCCCGGCCTCATCCGTGATCGTAGCATCGGCGACCACGAGCTTGCCCTCGGTCGGGCGCGGCGGCATGCGGCACAGGTGGTCGAGGTGGTCGTTGACCAGCTCGGCGATCCGGTATGTGTCCTGCAGGCTCGGCTCTCGGCCGAACCCACGCAGGAAGATGCCGGCCAGGTTGACCGCGTGCGCCGGATGCTCCCAGTGGAAGGCGGCCGACAGCGGGACGATCGCCGGGCGGTAGCCGAACGCGGGGATGCGCGTCGGCTGGATGACCAGGCACGGCTCGATGTCCTCGTCGCGCTCGCCCATGTACCAGGTGCCGGTGATGCGCAGGTCGCCGCGCACATGCTCGAACACCTTGCGCTCCCGGTCGATGACGGGACGGCTCACGACGCTGCCTCCTTCGTGCCGAACTGCGCATCGCGGTGCAGCTTGTCCTTGAGCTGGTAGCCCAGCAGCGGCCACAGCTTCTCGCGCGCGGCCTGGTAGGCGATGTCGCGACCGATCTGCGCGTCGAAGTTCTCGGGGCTGGCGCAGGCGGATTCCCCGGTGACGGTAAAGCCGTTGATCAGCACGATCACGCAGAAAGTCAGCAGGCCGAGTGGCGCAGCCATGGCGGTTTCATAGGCGGTTGGCGGCACGCCGTCTGAGCCAATCTCGGCAAGCGCGCCCTGCTTGGCAGTGAAGTAGTAAACCCTGTCGATCGCCGCATCCAGGTCAGCGGGCGTGATGCGGGGCGCCGTCTTGCCGGCGTCGATGATGGCTTGCTCGGTCTGCTGCTCGTTCATGTCGGTCCTTGGTGGTGGTCAGGCTGTGCGGTGGGAGTAGGCTTTGCCGCGCTTCACCGGCTGGTAGCCGGCAGCGGGATTGTAGCCCTGGGCGTGCTGGCGGATGGCGTCAGCGGCTTCCGAGTGGATGTCGTGGCGCGGCTCGTCCTTCCAGACGCCGAGCCGGTCGTTCCAGTCCTTGCGGTACATCGCGAGGTGGTCGAGGCCCTCTTTGCAGTTGGTCTCATCGAACCAGTAGGTGGAGAACACGTTGCGCACGGCCTGGATGCCGTGGATCACCTCGTCCACGCGCGGGACAATCTCAATGCGGTGGCCTGGGAGAAGCTCGGCAATCATTTCGCGCGGGCTGGCGACGCGATCACCCTGCTGGCGCTTATGCTCGGCGTCGTGCGGCAGGAAGTGCGTGCCGAACGTCCAGCCCGTCTCCTGCATGATCTTCGTGAAGTAGCTGTACGGCTCGCCCCAGCCCTCGACGAACTTGATCCAGCGGTTCTCCTGGCCGACGCGCTGGTGGAACCATATCGCCGTGCCGTCGCTGGCGCCGATGTCCCAAAAGGTGTTGACCGGCACGCCATCCTGGAACGGGACGTTGCCGATCCGGCCTGACTTGCGCGCCGCGGCGAGCTGGTCAGCGTAGTAGGTGCCCTCGGTCGAGCGCTGGAACGCTTCCTTGCTGCTGCTCGGGTACTCCTGCCACATCTTCTCGGCGTCGCCGGCGAAGTCAGCGTCGCGCGTCGCCACGTACCAAGCGCGCTGCGGCAGGGTGATCGTCGTGGCCTCGCTGGCCTCGATCTTGTCGAAATAAGCGTGATCCTCGGGCGTGATGACGACGCCCTCGGGGTTCATCCGGTACTCCGGCGCCGCCCACCAGGGATAGAAGTGGAACCGGTAATCGCGCTCGGTCAGCGGCTTCTGCTGCTGGTGCTGGGCCTCGGCCAGCTGGCACATCTTGTAGAACGGCCCGTCCGCGCCCTCGGCCGTGCTTTCGATCACCAGTATGCCGGAGAGCGGCACGGCAGGTATCGAGCCGGTGACCACCTCGTTGGCCTTGTCCGGGTACTTCTTCGCGATCTTGCCGAACTCGGAGACGTGCAGTCGGTGGATCGTGCCGGAGCGCATCGAGGTGGCGACGCGGATCGAGCTGTTGTTGTGCGCGAACAGCAGCTCGGTGGCGCTGTCGCGCTTGAGCGGCATCTGCTCGCGCAGGAGCGGCGGCAATTGCTCGTAGGCGAACTTCACCTTGTCGCGGAAGATTGCCTCGGCGGCCTCGCGGTCCTGGGCGATGATGCCGCAGCGCTGGTTGGGCACGAACAGCGCGTGGTCGAGCCAGAGGATAGCGATCAGCGTGGTGAAGCCGAGCTGGCGCGCCTTGAGGATGATGTTGCGGCGCCAGAGCCTGGCAATGAAGCGCCGCTGCGCCCGGTTGGGCCTGAACGGCAGCACGGTGACGTCGCTGTCGTCCTCGCCCTTGATCAGGATTTTGTAGATGCCGCT
>JACCDR011371251.1_pt1 | contig 16504 bp, 13 predicted proteins | sample 7446431 | NCBI WGS metagenome assembly JACCDR01 (sample SAMN15323443, study PRJNA562643) | freshwater metagenome | isolation source: river surface water | place: USA:Blue River Watershed | collected 2017-08-17 | reverse complement strand
CAGCCACTGCGGTCTCGCGGCCGACCGCGAGCGGCTGAAGCTCGTGCCCGACGGCACGCTGTTTTCGGGCGCGCACAGTCACCTGCGTTTCGTGGAGCCGCTTGGGCGCACGGTTTATTTTCACACCGGTGCCTGGACGCAGCACGTTGCGCTGGCCTGGCTTTGCCGCGACGAAGCGGGCGGGTTGCGCTGGCAGGTCGAGCCGGTGGCTGTGTCCGCCGACGGTCCGACCGACCCTGAGCTGGCCGCGGTCATCCGCGACGTGCGCGAGCGGTGGCTCATCCCCGAGGACCGCGCCGTGGTCGGCCAGTCGAAGCGGACCATGGACACGACGGAAGCCGCGCGGTTCGTCGCCCGGGTGTTGCGGGAAGGGGCCAGGGCCGACGCCGCTTTCATCGGCAACACCACGTTTGGCGGCGGTCTCCCGGCGGGCGACGTGACGCAGCTCGAATTCGATGCGTGCGTCCGCTTCGACGGCCCGGTCTACACCGCGGCGGTCGGAGGCGCGCGCCTGCGGGCGCTGCTCGCGGCGGCCAACCAGGGACCGGAGACTCCGTTCGCCGAGCGCGGCGGCGAGTTCAACTTCGCCGACGGACCGGACGTGATCGAGGACGCGCGCCGCTATCGGATCGTGACGACGGACTGGGGTGCGAAGAACACCGCGCGCTATTTCGGCGAACCGGCCATCGTCTGGACCGAACACCCGGAACTCCGGCTCAAGGCGCTGGTGCGGGAGCGGCTGGTGCGCGACCGCGTGCTTACCTTTCCCGTGACATCCCAAGACCCGCTCACGCCGACCGCGGCCTTGGACAGCGAAACGGTGCTGGAATTTGGCCGGCGCCTGTTCGAGGCCTACGCGCCCGAGGAAATCCAGGAGGAGTTCGAGTTTCCCTCCAAGCAGGAGTGGGACGAATTTGCCGCCCGTCTGCAGGCCGCACTCGAGAGCAACGACCTCCGCCGGCTGGCCGCCTACGAACCCGAGGCGCGCGCCGCGTTGCAGGCCCTGCGGGCGCTGCCTGAATACGGGGATTACGCGGACTGGCTGACCGAGCGCCTCGATTACATCTCCGCCGCGCAACAGGCAGTCACCGCCCCCGCGCCCAAACCCGCGCCGCCGACCCCGGTGCCCGCACCGCCCACGCCATCACCCGGCCCGACCAAGCCCGAACCCACACCTAAACCGGTCCCGGCGGGGTCGGAGATCCCCAGTTACGCGCTCTGGCTCGACCGCATGAAGACGCGGGCCGTGCCGGCCCGGGCGTCGTTGCTGCTGCCGCGTCTGCAGCAGGTGTTTGTCGAGGAAGGCGTGCCCGCCGAGCTGGTCTGGCTGGCGGAGACCGAATCCACCTTCAATCCCGCCGCCCGCAGCCCGGTCGGGGCGCGCGGGCTGTTCCAGCTCATGCCCGAGACGGCCAAAAGCCTCGGGTTGCAGACCTTCCTGCCCGACGAACGCGCAGATCCGGAGAAATCCGCCCGGGCGGCGGCCCGTTACCTGCGGTATCTGCACGGCCGTTTCGGCGACTGGCCGCTCGTGCTCGCCGCCTACAACGCCGGCGAAGGCCGCGTCTGGCGCACGCTGAAGAGCGGCAATGCCAGCACCTTCGCCGAAATTGCCGGAGCCCTGCCCGCCGAGACGCGCATGTATGTTCCGAAGGTGCTCGCCACGATTGAAACCCGCGCCGGGGTGAGCCCCGACCGGCTCGCCGCTCCCGGGGCCTGAAACCCTAACCCGGATATTTCACCCCAATGAAAGGCGTTGAATCAAAAATATCCGTTTGGTCTTCGGCAAAAGCGACTTCGTCGTGGTTAACCCCGACAAAGTCGGCCCGACAGGGCGCATATTTCTCACCTCGGGGTGTGAAATAAGCGGGCTAAAACAGCATCGCCAGCGACCGATCCGGAACTTTGTTTGCTGCCATGGGATTTTTTGACCGCTTCTCCTCCGGATCGAAACCGCAGCCCAAGCCCGAACCGACGCCGGTTCCCGCGGCGGCGCCGGCGGACAAACCCGCCATCGCCGGCAACGTGATCCCGCGGATGGCAGAGGCGCGCGCCAAACTGGAGGCCAAGGATCTGCCGGCCGCTGTCGCCATCTACCAGGAGGTGCTCGCCTCGGCCGGCGCCCGGCCCGATATCCTGGTGACGCTTTCCGGCGAACTCGGCCAGCGCGGTCACGTGCGCGAACTCATCGAGCTCGTCGCACCCCACTACGACGCCCAGCGGCACGGCCCGGCCACCGGCATCAACCTGCTGCAGGCCTATCTTGCGCTGCGTCTCATCGAGCCCGCCCAGCACCTGCTCGACATCCTTTTCTCCCTCGGCAAGCCCGAGCTGGAGGAGCGCCTCTTCGGTTTCTCCAACGCCATCGGCGAGCTCATGGCCGGCCACGAGTCGGCCGCGCCCACGCCGGAGCAGATCGCCGGCAGCGGAGACGCCCCGGCCGAGAACAAGGTCAGCCTTGCGAGCATCAGCAAACCGATCTGGGTTTACGGCCTCGAGGAAACCGCTCCGTCGCTGCTGCCCCGGAAGGACGGCAAGGTCCGCCGTGTGGCCTTCGCCCAGTGCACCCTGCCCGGCTTGCAGGATTTTATGGAACGCTCGGCGCGCCCCGAGGACGACACCGGCCGCTTCTGCCGCGGGCTGCCGCTGTGGTTTGCCGAGACCTTTGCCGCCGCCGCCGGCTACGACCCGATTGCCGCGGTCGGACTCTCGAGCCGCCAGCACTACTTCCTGTTCCCCGCCGAGTGGACGGCCGAAAACATCCGCGAACTGAACGAAACCAGCCCCGCGGGCCTCGATTACGTGGTCACCTCCTCGTTGCGCAACCGCAACGACGACTTCGAGCTCACGCTGCGCATCTGGGAAGTGAAGAAGTTTCGCGAGCTGAAGCAGTTTTCCACCCGCTGGACGCCGATCAATGCCGATGCGGCGCTGGCGCAGTTTCACGCCCAATTTCGCCAATACATGGAGTGGAGCGCGCTGCCCGAGGGCAACGGGCTGGCCTACGCCGCCCCCGCCCTGCCCTCCGCGCACATCCAGGCGCTGGGCGCCACGCTCAGCCAGTTTCTCGGCACCAAGGGTGCGCTGGCGCCGGACCAGGTCAGCGCCGGCACCGCCGGGCAGCTGCGCAACGCGCAGGTGAATCCTGACGACACTCGCGCCCAGCTTCTGCTGATCGCCAGCCTGGTTCGCCAAAAAGCCCACGGAGGCGATCCCGACGCGGCCGCTCTCCAGCACGCCCGCGCCTGGCTGGCCGGCGAGGCGGCGCAGAAGGCCGGCGCGGCCGGGCTGGCCGCGGCTCTGGGCTGAAGCCGGCTATCGCGAAATCCGGGTCAACTGGAGCGCTCGTGTCCCCGCGAGCCGGCCCGCCCAGGCGCGGGCTCTCCCGGGGTGGCAAGATCCGACCGACAAAAAAGGCCCGGCGGTTAAGCCGGGCCAGAAAGTGAAGCGAGCGTTGCCGCAGGATCAGGGATTCGCGGCGTTGAACGTCGCGATGAAGTCGGCGGTGACGTCGAGGTCGGACTTGGTGTAGAGGACGGCGTCACCGAGCTTGGCGCCGTCGAGCAGCACGCCGAGGTCGCGCTCCTTGGCGAAGGCCTCGATGGCCTTGCCGATTTCAGCCATGACCGGACCCTGCTTCTGCTGCTGGGCCTGGGCGAAAGCCTGCTGGGCCTGCTGCTGCTTGGTCTGCAGCTCCTGCTGGAGCTTCAGGCCCTCGGTCTGCTTTTCCTGGATGGCCTGGGCGTTGGCCTCGCCGCCGGCCTGGAGCTTCTGCAGTTCGCCGACGATCGTGCGGAGCTTCTCCTGGAGGAGGTTGAGCTCGCTCTGGGTGCCGCTAAACTCGAGATCGAGCTCCTTGACGGCACGGACGAGACGCTTGATGCCGTTCTCCTCATTGAAGAAGGCGCGGCTGTCGAGCCAGGCGACCTTGGCGACGGGCACCTGCTTCGGCGCGGTGGCGGTGGTCTGGGCCACCAGCGGGGAAACCACGAGGAGGGCGAGGAGGAGGGAAGAAAGCGAACGGGTGAATTTCATGAGGGGGCTCAAAGCAAGGACTCCCGCGGGCTTTGGCAAAGATAAAACGGTGACGAGAGGCAGTCCGGAACCGACGGTCCTCAGACCGCGCCAGCAGCAGCGGATGCGTCCTCGCGCTTCTCTTTCCTTCGCCCGGTAGCTGGGAGCTCTCCATCCGCAGGCTCGGAGCGACCCAGTCAATTAACTCACTGACTGGCCGCAAGTTGTCCGCAGCCGGCGGCGATGTCGATGCCGCGCCGCTGCCGGATGGTGCTGGGCAGGCCGTAGCCGGCGAGAACCTGCTGGAAACGTTTGGCCGCCTCGCGACCGGTGGGGCTGCCGGTGTATCCGGCCGTGGGATTGAGGGGGATCAGGTTCACCTGGGCGTCCTGCCCATGGAGCAACTGGCCGACCGCGTGCGCGTTGTCGGGGGTGTCATTTTTGCCCTCGATCAGGGTCCACTCGTAGAAGATGCGGCGCTGCTGCTTCGCGATGTAATGGCGGCAGGCGTCCATCAGCTCGTCGAGCGGCCACTTTTTGGCGACGGGCACGAGGGCGGCACGCTCGGCCTGCGTGGCGCCGTGGAGGGAAACAGCGAGATGGATGGGGCGTCCCTCGTCGGCGAGCCGGATGATGCCGGGCACGACGCCGACCGTGCTGAGCGTGATCCGCTTTGCGCCGAGGGCGAGGCCGTTGGAGTCGCGCAGGATGTCCACCGCGGTCATCACGGCGTCGTAGTTGTGCAGCGGTTCGCCCATGCCCATGAGCACGAGGTTGCGCAGGCGCTCGCCGTCGCCGAGCAGGCGCAACACGCGGTCCACGTGCAGCGCCTGTGTCACGATTTCGCCGGGGGTGAGGTGGCGGGTGAAGCCCATCTGCCCGGTGGCGCAGAAGACGCAGCCCATCGCGCAACCGGCCTGGCTGCTGATGCAGGCGGTCACGCGCCCGGTGTAGCGCATGAGCACGGTCTCAATCTGCCGGCCGTCGGCGAGCGCGAGCAGGTATTTGCGGGTGAAGCCGTCGGAGCTGTGCGTCTCGACCGCCACGCCCGGGCGCGCGAAGGCCAGTTCCGTCTCCGCCCTGGCGCGGAAGCGCGCCGGCAGCTCGGTCATGAGCGGCCACGCCTCCACCCGTTCCAGATAGACATAGGTCCAGAGGCGCGCCGCATGCACCGGGCTGAAGCCCCAGCGCACCACGAGCTGGCGCAGGGCCTCGCGGGTCAGGTCGAAGAAACTGGCGGGAGCGGCGGGCATCTTTCGCCCCAGTCATTGCGAGGAGCGAAGCGACGAAGCAATCCATCTTGCTCGGTCGCCACGACCGGCTTCGCCGGGCGCGGCGATGCCGAAGCCCCCGGCTGCGCGATTGGAAACCCATGGCGGCGGTCCATGAGTGTCGTTGGCCGCTGGTTGCCGTCGGCGCATTTCGTGATACGGATGGCTGGCATGGCAAAAGTGATCCTCGCCGGTGGCAGTGGTTTTCTCGGGCAGGCGCTCGGTCGCCGCTTGGCGGCGGAAGGCTGGGACGTGGTGGTGCTTTCGCGCCGCCCGCGGGCGGGAGCGGCGTTGCGTGAAGTGGGCTGGGATGCGGAAACCGCGGGCGACTGGGCGGCCGAATTGAGCGGGGCCGCGGCGGTGGTCAATTTCGCCGGCCGCTCCATCAACTGCGTGCACACGCCCGAAAACCGCCGGGCGATCCTGGAATCGCGCGTCCACGCCGTGCAGGCGCTCGCGAAGGGCTGGGCGCAGGCGAAGAACCCGCCGGCCGTCTGGGTCCAGTGCAGCGCCACCGGTTTCTATGGCAATGCGGGGGACCGGCCCTGCGACGAGAGCGCTCCGGCCGGGGCGGATTTTCTGGCCGAGGTTTGCCAGCGCTGGGAGGAAGCCTTCGCGGCGGCCGAACTGCCCGGCCTGCGCCGGGTCGTCCTGCGGCTCGGCGTGGTGCTCGATGCGGAGCATGGCGCCCTGCCGCCGCTCGCGCGATTGGCGCGACGCTTTCTGGGCGGAGCCGCGGGCAACGGCCGGCAGTTCATGAGCTGGGTGCATCGCGACGACGCCATCGCGGCGATGGGGGCGGCCCTGGCGCGCGCCGATCTTGCCGGCACCTACAATCTCTGCGCGCCCGCACCGGTCACCAACGCGGAGTTCATGCGCGCGTTGCGCGGCGTGCTGGGTCGTCCGTGGTCACCGCCGGCTCCGGCCTTCGCCGTCCGGCTCATGGCCGGTCCGCTCATGCGCGTGGACCCTGCCCTCGCGCTGCACGGCCAGCGCGCCCTGCCGCGCCGGTTGCAGGCGGCGGGCTTTGGGTTTGCTCATCCGGAGCCTGCTGCGGCGTTGCGCGATTTGCTCAACACGCAGTAGCTGCGCCTGGGTGCGCGAAAGCATCGCCACCACGTGGTCGCGTTGCTCCAACGCGGCTACCGCACCACGGCGGGGTCGCCGAGGCTCGAGACCAGCCACACCTACACGGAATACTTGCTCTTGGCCGGTTCGTCCGGCGACATTCCCTCGTAGTTGTGCACGGAGCCGGCGCTGTCGGCCCAGAGCGGCAGGTTGTCCTTCCGCCAGCGCAGAGTCAGGCCCACATCGTTCTGCACGTTGCGGTCCTGGGCCACCAGCATCAGGCGGTTGAGCGCGGCGTAAGCCACATCCTCGGGTTGGACGCGGAGCAGCTCGGCAAGGCGGAGAACGGCGTCGTTCTCGGCGTGTTCCAGATGGATCTTGATGACAGGCATAAAAGCCTCCTTTGGGGTTGGCCAAGGATACCACCGGGAGCGAGGCGAAGCTGCGCACGGATTGCGTAATCGCCTGCGCGGGCGTTGCCTTTTCCGCCGCCGCCTGCACGCTGCGCCCATGCTCGAGTGGCTTTCCAAGTTCCTGCAGGCGTTCATCCCGCTGTTCGTGGCCATCGACCCCATCGGGCTGGCCGCCATCTTCCTCGGACTCGCGCCGAACATGGACCGGGCGCAGCGGCAGAAGATCGCGGACCAGGCCACGTGGACCGGCGGCCTCGTGGCGCTGGGTTTTCTTTTCCTCGGGCAGAGCATTTTCAAGGCCGTGGGCATCTCGGTGAGCGACTTCCAGATCGCGGGCGGGCTCATCCTGTTCATCCTCGCGGCGCGCGACCTCATCCAGTCGGCCGCCGAGCCGGAGAAGCTGCCGGCGGATTTCGGCGTGGTGCCGCTGGGCATGCCGCTCATCGCCGGCCCGGCCTCCATCACGACGCTGCTCGTGCTCGCGCAAAGCGCGGCGGTCGGGCTCGTGCCGACGCTGGTGGCGCTCGCGGCCAACCTCTTCCTGGTCGTGCTCGCGCTCCACTACAGCGAGGCGCTGGCCCGCAAGGTCGGCGCCACCGGCCTGCGCGCCATCTCGAAGATCGTCTCGATGCTTCTCGCCGCCATCGCCGTGGCGATGATCCGGCAGGGGCTGCGGAGCTGAGTGGCCAATAGGCCGCGTTATTGGTTAAGGGATCAGGGTTATTCGGTTCGGACTCTTCCAATAACCAGTAACCAATAACTCATAACCCTCCGCGGCTTCAGCCGCGGAAGGTCGTCAGCAGGTCCGTGTAGATCGTGGCGGCTTCGACGAGGTCCTTCACTTTCGCGCGTTCGTCCACGGCGTGGTAGTTCTCGCCGCCGGGGCCGTAGCCGAGCGTGGGGATGCGGCGGACATTGGCGAAGAAGTGCATGTCATTGAAGCCGGTCGAGACCGTGAACTTCGCGGGTTTGCGGCGCACGCGGGCGACGCTGGCGCGCAGGGCGGCGGCGAAGGGCGTGGCGGGGTCGCGGTAGCAGGAGTGGTTGTCGGAAACCTTCTCGATCGTGATACGGCACTGCGGGATCTTGGCGGCGGCCTGCTTCAGGAAAGCGCGCAGATCGCGCTCGGCGGGGGCGACGGTCTCGTCGGGCAGCACGCGGCGGTCGATGCTGAAGCTGGCGGCGGCGGGCACGGTGTTGATCTTGCCGCCCTCGCCGGAGGCGAACACGCCGCCGAGGTTCAGCGTGGGCGTCATGTCCTTGCCCTCGGGCGTGGTGAACTTCCGGCGCGAGAGGATCTCCTTGTATTCCCCGAGCGCGAGCACGAGGGCGGACATCTTTTCCAACGCGTTGATGCCGGCCTGCGGGGTGGAGCCGTGGGCGGCGCGGCCGTGGATGCGAACGTTGAGCCACACGACGCCATTGTGGCCGCAGCAGACGGCGTCGCCTTCGCCGCCCTCGCCCACGATGGCGTAGTCGGCCTTGAGCCGGCCGTGTTCGGTGACCCAGCCGGTGCCGAGGGTGCTGTCGGTCTCCTCGTCGGCGGTGAACGAGACCTCGAGGTTGAAATTGGGTTTGGTGCCGGTGGCGCGGAGCGCCTTCAGGGCGAAGACGATGCTCGCGATGGCGCCCTTCATGTCGGAAGTGCCGCGCCCATAGATCCAACCCCGGTCCACCGTGCCGCTGAACGGGTTGCCGTGCCGCCACCGGCCGGAAACGGGCACGACATCAAAGTGGGCGTTGAAGTGGAGGGTCTTTTTCGCGCCGGCGTCCCAGAAGCCGATCACGTTGTAGCGCGGGTAGTCGAGCTGGTCGGGCTGCAGGCGCTGCTGGAGCGCACGCGAAACGGGCACGCGGCGCACTTTCATCCCGATACCGGCGAGGGTGTCGGCCAGCAACCGGGTGATGTCGCCGTAGTTTTCGCCGGGCGGGTTGACCGTGCGCAACCGGACCAGCTGCTGCAGAAAACGCACCAGTTCTGCCTGATGGCGGGCGAGATAGCGGGCGGGAGTCATGCGGTAAGCTTGCAGTTAATTGGGTCGGCCGGCCCGAAGCCAGCCGCGACTCGCCGGAATGGACGAAAACGGCGGGCGGAGAGGTTGTTTTTGACAGGGGCCGGGCCGGAGGCGCACGATGCCGCCATGGCACTGGCCGACATGCGCAAAGATTACGGACTCGCGGGGTTGTTGGAGAAGGACCTCGCCAAGAACCCGTTCCAGCAGTTCGAGAAATGGTTCCAAGAGGCCGTGGCCGCCAAGGTCGTGGAGCCCAACGCCATGTCCCTGGCCACCGCGACCCGCGACGGCCGGCCCTCCGTGCGCACGGTGCTGCTCAAGCACTGCGACGGCCGCGGCTTCGTTTTCTACACCAATTACGAAAGCCGCAAGGCCCGCGAACTGGCCGACAACGCGCGCGCCTCGCTGCTGTTCCCTTGGGTGGGCATGGAGCGCCAGGTGATCGCCGAGGGTGTGATCACCAAGGTCGCACGCGAGGAGGCCGACGCCTATTTCCACAGCCGGCCGCGCGCCAGTCAGCTCGCGGCCTGGGCCTCCCCCCAGAGCACGGTCGTCGCCGGCCGCGAGGTGATCGAGGAAAGCTTCCGCGTGGTGGAGAAAAAATACGAGGGCCGCGAGGTGCCCTTGCCGCCGCAATGGGGCGGATTCCGGTTGTCGCCCGAGAGCGTCGAATTCTGGCAGGGCCGGCGCAGCCGGTTGCACGACCGTTTGCGTTACCGGAGGGAACCCGGCGGCGACTGGGTGGTCGAGCGGCTGGCGCCCTGAGCGGGTCACTGCCCGGCGGTGACCGGTTAAGGCGTTGCACCTGCCTCCTTAAGCGCATACCTTAAACTTCCCCGCATGGCGTCAGTCCCCTCCACCCCGCCGATCCCCGGCCAGCGCACCCTGGCGGCGATCGTATTCACCGATGTCGTGGGCTTTAGCGCACACATGCAGAAGGACGAGGAGACCACGCTCCGGCTGCTCAAGCAGGACTTCGACACGATGCGGGAACTGTGCATCCAGCACGAGGGATCGGTGCTCAAGACCACCGGGGACGGCCTGCTGATGTATTACGCCAGCGCCGTGCAGGCGGTGGCCAGCGCGCTGGCCATCCAGCGCACCTTCGCCGAACTGGCCAAGTCGCGTCCGGCGGACAAGAACCTCATGCACCGCGTCGGCATCCACCTCGGCGACGTGTTCGTGGACAAGGAGGACGTGATGGGCGACGGTGTGAACATCGCCGCGCGCCTGCAGGCCGAGGCCGAACCGGGCGGCATCTGCATTTCCCAGACGGTCTATCACGTCGTCCGCAACAAGCTTGCGCTGCAGGTCACCCGCCTCGGGCCGCGCGAATTGAAGAACATCTCGCAGGCCATCCCGATCTACAAGCTGCTGCTCAAGGCGCAGTCGATCGAGGAGGCGGCCAAGAACAAACCGTTCGCGGAGGACGGCTCCTCCCCGCCCATGGCGGCGCCCAGGATCTCCAACCGCGCCTGGCTGATCATCGTCGCCGGGCTGCTGTTCGCGATCCTGGCCTTGTTGGGCTGGCGGGCCTGGACCCGGCACAAGCAGGCGGTGGCCCGGGCCCAAACCGAACAAAGGGCCCTCACTGCGCTGACGCAGGCGGAACCGTCCGAGACGGCGCTGCCGCGCAACCGCATCACCCGCACGCTGGCCGATTGGCGCACGGAGTTGAAGAACAAGCGTTCGCGCGCCCTGGAGAGCTACGATTTTGCCGCGCTCGGCCAGGACTTGCGCGACCCCGCCTCGCCGGTGGCGGGCCGCCCCGAGGCGGAGATTCGGGCGCAGGTGCTCAAGCGCACGCAGGCGCTCTTCGGCTGGATGGCCACCCACCTGCAGAACTACAACCGCGAGAAGCCGCTGGTTGTGCGCGAACTCACGGGCACGGCACCGAAGGAAATCAGCGTCTTTGTCGGGGCGGACCGGCGACTCTACTACAAGGAAGGCGGGGCGACCCGGCAGCGTAACTGGAACGAGCTCAAGCCGCAGGTGCTCGCGGCCATCGTGGCCGGTGCCATCATCCAGGCCGATCCGCTGCCGCCGCGCGAGGTGGTGCAGGGTGCGCTCGCGTTTGCCAACCTCTACAATCTTCCCGAGTTGACCACCGAGCTCAACGAGGGCCGCGCCCGGCGTTTCCGGCCCTGAATCCATCTCGCAACGCATGGGCCTGAAAATTCTTCTGACCGGAGCCTCGGGGCTGGTGGGCGGCAGTTTTGCCCCGGCGGCCAACGCGGCCGGCCATGAAATCGTCGGCACGGTCGGCCGCTGGCCACAGCCGCTGCCGGGTCTGGCCCGGCAGGTGGCGCTCGAGTTGCAGGACGAAGCCGCCGTGCGCGCGCTCGTGCGGGACACGCAGCCCGACGTCATCGTCAACGCCGCGGCCATCTCGGAACCCGCGCAGTGCGACGCCGAGCCCGAGAAGGCCTGGCGGCTGAACGTCGCGCTGCCCGCGTGGCTGGCGCAGGCGACGGGCGAGACCGGCGCGCGGCTCTTCCATCTTTCCACCGAGCAGGTTTTCGACGGCACCCGGGCGCCCTACGCCGTGGGTGACGCCCGCCGCGCGATCAACCGCTACGCCCAGCACAAGCTCGAGGCGGAGGACCGCGTGCTGGCGGCGGCACCCGGTCGCGCGGTCGTGCTGCGTCTGCCGTTGCTCATGGGCAACAGCCCGGGCGGACGGCGCAGCGTGCACGAGCGCCTGCTCATGCTCTGGGCCGACGGCAAACCCGCGAAACTCTACCTCGATGAAATCCGCCAGACCTGCACCGCCGACAGCGTGGCGGCGGCGCTGGTCGAGCTTTGCAGCCGACCCGATCTGCACGGTGCGTTGCACTGGGCCGGCGCGGAACCGGTCTCGCGGCTGGATATCGGCCGGCGCGTCCGCGCGCATTTTGGCCTCAACGACACGCAGGCGCCGATCATCCCGGTGGCGCGCCGCGACGACCCCGCCGCGCAGGCCACGCGCCAGGCGGACCTCTCGCTCAATCTCGCCCCGTTGGTGCAGGAACTGATCACGCGGCCCGAGACTTTCGACGAGGCGCTGGCGAAACTGAAGCGACCGGCATGGTGGCAGGCGAAGTCTTGAGCCGCGGGCGCTTTCAGCTCTTGGTGGAGTGATGCAACTGCAGATCCTGCCCGTCCGCACCGCCGGCGCCGCCGAAAACATGGCGTTGGATTTCCTGCTGTTGCAGCGCTACCCGCAACCGGAGGCGGCGCGGTTCCGGCACTACGAGTGGCGCACGCAGGCCTTCACCTTCGGCCTCAGCCAGGCGCTGGATTACATCCGGGCTAACCTTCCGCCCGGCGAGACCTTTGACCTCTGCCGCCGGCCCACGGGCGGCGGCTTGGTGGACCATCGCAACGACTGGACCTACTGCGTGGTCATTCCGCGCGCCCACGCCTTGTTCGACGCCCCGGCCACGCAGGCCTACCGCGAAGTCCACGCCGCGCTCGCGGCGGCGATGCAGGCGCTTGGCCAGCCGGTGGCACTGCAGGAGAAACGGCATCCGACCGAGGAAGGACCGACCATCTGCTTCGAGCGTCCCGAGCTTTACGACGTCATCAACACGGTCACTGGCGGCAAGATCGCCGGCGCTGCCATGAAGCGCAACAAGCACGGCCTGCTGCTCCAGGGTTCGATCGAGAAGAGTCGCGTCGGCGCCGTGGACTGGGAGCGTTTTCAGGAGGAGTTTCTGCGCGCGCTCGGCCGCACGCTCGGCACCGAGCCGGTGGCCACGCCGTGGCCGGAACTGAACGAGAGCGAGGTCGAGGGCTTGATCGAGCAATACTCCAGCCCGGAGTGGATGGAGAACCGGTGAGGCATCGCTTATCTTTGTAGGGTCGCCGCTTGCGGCGACCTCGCGCGTTAGGTCGGCGCAAGCACCGACCCTACGGGAAGAATCACACCCGCAAAAAAACAGGCACCCCGCCCGGTGGCAGGGTGCCTTTATCTGTGGGTCGACGGCCAAGGGCCGGGACTTTAGCGCATAGTTGCGTTGTTATTGGCGCCGCTCCACCCGTGTGGCCCGCGGTGCGGAACGTGAGAGGACTTACCAGGACGAGGGGTTATCGCTGCCTCTGAACCACCGGGCCCAGATTTCCTTTCACGCTGGGAGGATACACCCGTCTGCCGGATCGCGCTACGGATAGTTGGCCGGTGAATAACTTTTCCGTGGAGTGGAACGGCCGATGCAGTGGGGCGGAGGATCCTTGTGGGCAGCCCGCCCTAACCCCGCACCAGTGTGATCACACACTCGAGATGACGCGTCTGCGGGAAGAGGTCGAAGGGTTGCACGGAGGTCAGGCGGTAGCCGGCGGCAAGGAAACCCTTCAGGTCGCGCATCTGCGTGGCGGGATCGCAGGATACGTAAATGACCGCGCGCGGGCCGAAGGTAAAAAGCTGAGCGAGGAAGGACTCGTCGCAGCCCTTCCGCGGAGGGTCGATCACGACCGCGGTCTCGGTCGGCGGGAAGTCGAGTCCGGCGAAGATCTGAGCGGCGTCGCCGGCGCGGAAGGTGGCGTTGGCGATGCCGTTGGCGGCGGCGTTCTCGGTCGCGAACTTCACCGAGGTCTCGCTGATCTCGACCCCCGCGACTTTCTCGAAGGCCGGCGCACAACTCAGCGCGAAAAGGCCGCTGCCACAGTAGGCGTCCACGAGGAACCGCGCGCCGCTGGCCGCCGCCTGCGCGCGCACGTAGCCGGTGAACGCCGGCAGGATGAACGGGTTGTTTTGAAAGAAGTCGCGGGCGAGGAAATGCAGGCGGAGCGGAGCGCGGAGCGCGGAAGGCTGAGCGCCAGAAGCCAGCGGCTGATCTCCGACTTCTGATCTCTGACCGTCTGTCTGAGGTATCACCTCATGGATCACCGCGTCGTAATCGGTGATGACGCCTTCCTGCGCGTGGCGGAGCAGGAGCGTGGCGTCGCGCTTGTATTCGCCGGCGGCGAGGCGCGCGTGCGTGCGTGCCCGCACCTCGGGCAGCTTCGCATTGATCTCATCCGTGGCGATGTCGCAGCGCGGCACGTCCACAAGATCGAAGCGCGTGCCCTGTTTTAAAAACCCGATGGGGTGGCTCTCTCCTGTTACTTGTTCCTTGTCACTTGTTACTTCTTTTCGGCGCGGATGCGCCGAAAAGTGCGGCGTGATCTTCGAGCGATAGCCGAACTCGCGCGGCGAGCCGATGACGGGATTCACGGTGAATTCCACGCCGGCCATGTATTTCAACAGCTCCTCCACCTGCTGGCGCTTCCACTTCAGTTGCTCGGCGTAGGTCAGGTGCTGATACTGGCAGCCGCCGCAGGTGCCGAAGAGCGGGCACTTCGGGTCGATGCGATGCGGCGAAGGCGTGAGCACCGCGAGCAGGTCGGCCTCGGAGTAGTTCTTGTGGTTGCGATAGACGCGCGCGCGGACCTTTTCGCCCGGAAGGGTAAACGGCACCATGACCACCCAGCCCGAAGCGGGCTGGGTGGCGGGAGAAGGCAGAAGGGAGGAAGGAGAAGGATCGGACAGCGCCACCCGGCCAAGGCCGACGCCGAGGTTGGTGAGCGTGGAAATCTCCAGCTCGATCTCGGTGCGGTAGGGGAAGGGATGGTCGTTGAATTTTTTCTTTTTCACCACGAAACACACCAAACACACGAAAAGGACGGAATGAAATGCATTTTCTTTCGTGTGTTTCGTGTATTTCGTGGTGGCTCCTTGGTCGATGCCTCCTGCCGAAAAAATAACCAGTCTCCAGAATCCCCGCATCAAGCAGCTCGTGCGGCTGCGCGAGCGGCGGGAGCGCGACGAGGCCGGGGTGTTCCTGATCGAGGGCTACCGCGAGATCCGGCGTGCGCTGGAAAAAGGCGTGTCTCCGAAGGAATTCTATTTCAGCCCCGACTGGTTTCTAGGCGAGAACGAGCCCGCGCTCATCGAGCAGGCGCGCGCCGCGGGGGCGCAGCTGTTCGAGCTGTCCAAGGACGCCTTCGCCAAGGTCGCCTACCGCGAGCGCCCCGACGGCCTGCTGGCCCTGGCGCCGCAGTGGAAGCGCAGCTTCGACGACCTGAAGCTCGGGGCGAACCCCTTCCTGCTAGTCTGTGAGTCCATCGAAAAACCCGGCAACCTCGGCACGATCCTGCGCAGCGCCGACGCCGCCGGCTGCGATGCGGTGATCGTGTGCGACCCGGTGACCGACCTCTTCAACCCCAACGTGGTCCGCGCCTCGACCGGCGTGCTGTTCTCCGTTCCCGTGGTCGTAAGCGACAGCGCCACGGTGCACGCGTGGCTCAAGGCGAAGGGCATCCGCAGTGCCGCCACGACGCCCCACACCGACAATCTCTACACGAAGACCGACCTGCGCGGCCCGCTCGCCATCATCATGGGCAGCGAACAATACGGCCTGAGCGAGTTCTGGATGAAAGGCGCCGACGTCCTCGTCCGCATCCCCATGGCTGGCCAGGCCGACTCCCTCAACGTCGCCATGGCCACGATTATCACGCTGTTCGAAGCGGTTCGGCAGAGAAGCGGGTGAACGGCTTGGCCGCGACGAGCCACGCAAACCAAATTAGGCGTAACATGCGAATACTGCGGTGGCTTTCTCTAGTTCCCATCGCGGCCATCTTGGCAGTCGCATGTAGTTTTGGGATTGGCGGATTACTACACGCACGCAGTTTTAGTGAAGAGCACTTTGTCCTCAGTATCATCAGCCCGTATGGGTTGGCACCCGAGATACTTGAAAGACTGCTGCCGGTGGCGCTCTTCATTCTTAGTGGCGCTATCATCGCTCCCAGCAACGAAAGAAAAGTTGTCGTGGTCTTGGGCGTTCTTGGTGGCGTTTTTGGCTGGCCGTTTGGACCACGATATTCGTTGGAGAATGGGCACATTTTCTATGCAGCGGGCGCAGCGGGCACACTCATTGGTTGCTCACTAGGCATGCTGTTGGCTTTTCTGTGGCAGACTAAGCGAAGAAAAGTAGCGCCCAACTCTGAACATACTGCTGCACCTTAACGCGCGAGGAACGCGGACTCCACCTTAGAGTTCAGAAGTTGTTCCCCGCTCTATAGTGCGCGGTCAATTCATTCGTGCCTTGAGCCACGCTGACCAGCGGATGATAGCCGAGCTCGCGGCGGGCGGCGTCGATTTTGAACCAGTGGTCGGTGGCCATTTCCTTGGCGACGAAGCGGGTCATGGGCGGCTCGCCGGATTTTTTGCCGAGGCGCCACACGGCTTCGAGCAGACCGCCGGCGGCGTAGGCGACGGGCAGCGGCACGCGGCGCGTGATCTCGGGGATGCCGACGCCGCGCAGGACTTCGTTGATCCAATCCCAGAGCACGACGGGTTCGCCGTTGGTAATGAAGTAGGCGCGGCCGGCCGCGGCCGGCATCTGAGATTTGGGATTTGAAATTTGAGATTTGCCGAGCGCCAGCTCGGCCAAGAGGTGGGCGTCGACGACGTTGCTGATGTGGGTGATGTCCACCTTGTTCCGGCCGGCGCCGACGATCTTCAGCTTGCCGGCGCGGGCGAGGGCCAGGATGCGCGGCACGACGTTCTTGTCGCCGGGGCCCCACACGTGATGTGGGCGCAAGGCGACGGTCGCCAAGGAGGTGTCGTTGGCGGCGAGCACGAGTTTTTCCGCCGCGGCCTTGCTGGTCGGGTAGGCGCAGGGCGCCGCGGTGCAGAGCGGGGCGGACTCGTCGAGGCCGGCGAGGTCGCCGCCGTTATAGACCACGCTCGGCGAACTCGTAT
>JACCDR011746361.1_pt1 | contig 16506 bp, 17 predicted proteins | sample 7446431 | NCBI WGS metagenome assembly JACCDR01 (sample SAMN15323443, study PRJNA562643) | freshwater metagenome | isolation source: river surface water | place: USA:Blue River Watershed | collected 2017-08-17 | reverse complement strand
GGCGCCGTACGATTTTGGGCCGCCCGCCTCACGCCGGCCGCCGGCGCGACACTCTGCTTCGGTGCCGCCGCAACTTGCGGAGCGGCCGCTGCCGCCGCCTGCGCGTCAGTCTGCAGCAAGGTCTCCTTGGTCACGCCCGCGGTCGTCACATCGCTCGGGTCGATCTGGTTGCGCAACACCAGCGACAAGGTGCCGACGCTGCGCGCAAGGTCAATCTTTTCCGCCTGCTCGGGCGTGACTTCAAGCGTGACCGCATTCACCACGCGCGGCTTGGTTTCGTCGCGGCTGACTTCCTGCGCAACAGCAAGGACCATGATCCGCTCGAGCACGATCTTCGAGATCGCCTGGTCCCGGTTGGCGCCTGCCTCGCGGTCGCGATGGGTGTTGACGATGATGTCGACATAATTGCCGGGCAACGCGAAACCGGCGACGCCGATCACGTCATTCACGCGCACCGTGATCGCACGGCGGCCTTCACCAATCACGGCCGACAGTCCGCCCTGCGTTCCCTTGGGCGCCAGCTTGGCCTCTAGGATGGGCTCGCCGCGCTGCAGCCCGGTGCGTGCCACGCGGCCATCGAGCTTGCCAGATTCGCTGACCGACCCGGCCGGCACGCTGTCCGACGGCCAGTCAACCAGCTTCACCATGTCCGACGAAATGCGCTGCCCGAGGCTGATCTCGACGGCGGCCACCGCCACGCGCGATACGTTGTTGCTAGACTGAGTGCTCAGCCAGCGGAACGCCAGCAGCACGGCACCGAGGCCAGCCAGCAAGGCGACGGCCAGAACGATCAAGGCCCGCGTGTTTTTCATTTCCCCTCCTGGTGTGCCGGGCGCTTGGCGCCGGCGCTTATTCGTTGGTACAACATTGATATTGTTCTTTTTGGCGCGATGGAATTCGGACGCTCACCTGCGCAACTAGGGTTCCGCTGAGGTCAGGCGCGCCGTTGCGCGGGGGGTGCGGGCGGGCAGCGACGTGGCCGCAAGCGCGGGCGCTGCAGGAGAAACAAGGGTGGGTACGCGTGCTTGGTCAGCTTCGCCCGGCTCGTCGTCCAGGTCGCTTCTGCTTCCGGTCTTTATCTTCATCTGCGCCCCCGCGATTTAGATCAGGAATAATTTTTTGGCTTCAGCTGCACATGGGCTTTCGGGCTGCGACTAAGTGATCATCACAAACAAAGTACCGATCGCCATCGCTACGCCGTACGGTATGGCCTGATATCGCCGGACGGCGGCCGCACGCTGCGGCAACCCGGCCAACTGCAATTCTGTTTGCTGCGCTTCTGATGAGCGCGCCTTCCTGCGCAGGACCAGCAGCACAATGGCCCAGACACCGCCGACCAGTGCGGTGGCCAGCGCAATCTCCAGTACCATCCCCGGCCCCGTGTACATCCCCACCACGCCGAGCAATTTCACGTCACCGGCGGCCATGCCGCGCAACAGATAGTGCGGCATGAACAGGGCTAGCCCGGCCAGCCCGCCGAGCAGGCAGTCGCCAGGGCCAATGCCAAACGGCATCACCACGGCCAGCAAGAGCGCGACCACGGCACTCGCACCCAACAGACGATTCGGCAAGCGCCAGCTTGTCCAGTCGCTCCAGGCTGCGATGGCCAGGGTAACGACCAGTGCGGCCATGCCTGTGCTGAATTGGGTGGGCTCGATCATTTTTTTGAGAATTCCCGGCAGGCTGACTTGCGACTCATTGCAGGCGCGCTTGCCTTGCCATCAGCGCGCCGGCTCGTCCGGATGACGAGACAAACCGGGCTGCGGCTTGCCTCGCTCCGTTCCACGAGTGGAATTAACCGCCGTTGGTGGTGGTAGTGGTCGTGCCGCCACCGCCGCCGCCGCTCGCCTTCTGCAGCTCGGTGTTCACGTTCGTGAACGCGGTGTTGATGTTGCCGCCAAGCGAGACGACGATCGCGACGATGACCGCGGCGATAGCCGCCACGAACAGGCCATATTCGACCGCCGTTGCGCCTTGCTCGTCGGCCAGGAATGCTTTCAGTTTGTGTTTCAGTGCGTTCATTGAAAACTCCTTGAGGAAATGATTACGCAGGATAGCCCGCGCGCAAGGACAGAAAGTTCCGGAAAGAACCGGCTGTCGAACTTGTTGCCCGCCCGGACGCAGCGCTAAAAACTCGCTTACCGAACGTCCTGACAATGTTGCTTATTTGTCATTGGGAGCAGTGTTATGCCTTACGGCAAAAAGCGAAATAGTTCAAACGTACTAATTATCATGCAGTTTTTTCAACTAGATGACAAAAAATATACATTTTATTGAAAGCAAATACTAACCATTTATCGGATTAATTTTCGGAAAATTTGATTTAAGGCAATTTCTCAGGATCCGAAGAGTTCGATTGGCGGTGAAAATTCATTCCGAACGCAGGAGGGGGCCTTGGCACTCGCAAGGTCTCGCCGCAGGAACTTTACGGCAAGACACAAGCCTCATGGCCTCTTGCCCGCCGAATTTGCGAAAAGTTATAAATCAACAAAACCGCATGAACGACTACGTGAGACTGTTTTACGCGCTGTGGCCGGACGAAGCCACGAGAGCCCATCTGAAGCGACTGCAAGATTCGGTGATCGGGCGCAAGGTCAGTCCGGAACACCTGCACCTGACGCTGGCGTTTCTGGGCAATCAGGCCAAATCGCTGTTGCCGGCGCTGGCCAGGCTGCTCGACAAGCTGCCGGGGCAGAGCTTCACGCTGGGCATTGACCAGTACGGCTATTTCAGCAAACCGCGAATTGCCTGGGCCGGCCCGTCGGAAACGCCACCGCCGCTGATGCAACTGCAGCAGTCGCTGATGCACGAGTTGAACGAAGCGCAGGTGCAGATCAAGCCGGAAGGAAAATTCAGGCCGCATGTGACGCTCGCGCGCGATGCGAACAGCCTGAACGAACCCTTCGCACCCGGCATTCCCTGGCGCGTGGGCAAGATCATGCTGATCCAGTCGGTGCAGGTGAAAGGCGGCGTGATCTACTCGCCCATCATGGAGAAGGTGCTGGCCTGAGCGGCCCGCCAGCGGTTCAGGCCGCTGCCGCGATCTTGCGCAGCACGTGCGCTGCGGCGACCAGTCCGAAGCTCGCCGTGACCACCATTGCCGAACCATAGCCGGCGCAGTTCAAGCCGGTGACGCCGGCCGCCTCGCCACTGGCATCGCCGTCAACGCCGGCGTCATTGTCGTCCGTCGCGCAGACCTCGGGCTGGCGCAATGGCTCCATCGAATACACCGCGTCGATGCCGAACTTGTTCTTCGCTCCGCGCGGAAAGCCGTGGCGCAGCCGCAGGTTCTTGCGCACGCGCTTGAGCAGTGGCTCCTGTTCGGTACGGGCGAGATCAGCCACCGCAATGCGCGTCGGATCGGTCTGCCCGCCCGCGCTGCCGATCGTCAGCAGCGGTATCTGGTGCGCATGGCAGTGGACGATCAGGGCTGTCTTTGCGCGGGCATCGTCGATCGCGTCGATCACGTAGTCGTAGCGCCCGGGCGGCACCAGCGCGGCCACGTTGCCGGCATCGACGAATTCCTCGATGCAGGTGACAGCGCAAGACGGATTGATCTGCGCGATGCGGTCGGCCAGCGCCACGACTTTGGCCTGCCCGAGGGTGTCGGTCAGCGCGTGGATCTGGCGGTTCACGTTGGACTCGGCCAGGTGGTCGAGGTCGACCATTGTGATGTGGCCGATCGCAGTGCGCGCGAGCGCCTCGACCGCCCATGAACCGACGCCGCCGACGCCGATCACGCAGACACGCGCGGCGCGGAAGGCCGCCAGTGCGGACGGGCCGTACAGGCGCGCAATGCCGCCGAAGCGGCGCTCGAAGTCGATGTCGGACGGTGCGACGGCATCCGCCGGGAGGGCTGTGGGTAGTACGCTGGACATGCGCGCATTTTAACGGACGGAAAGCCCTTACCCGGCTTAAACTCGCACTATGGCCAGTTTCACCATGCCCTGTCTTTCACTCTTGTCACGCACGTGTTTCGCCTGTCTCCGCTGCTGTCGCTGATCGCCGTTGCCGTCGCCGCGCATGTCGCGCTCGGCGCGGCGCGCGTGACCACGTCGCTGTATGCGCTGTCGCTGCAGGCGTCCGAGTTCACTGTCGGCACGCTGATCGCGCTGTTTGCCGTATTCCCGATGCTGCTCGCGGTGCCGATGGGCCGCGTGATTGACCGTGGCGGCGTGCGCCGGCCGCTGATGGCCGGCTGCGTGGTTGCGTCTGCCGGCGTCGCCATCGCCGCAACGGTGAAGGCCATCGCCGCGCTGTATGTCGCGGCGATCCTGATCGGCACTGGCTTCATGGCGATCTTCATCGCCGCACAACACGCCGTCGGCACGCTCGCCGCGCCCGACCAGAAGGCCGCGGGCTTCAGCAAGCTGTCGGTCGGCTTCTCGATCTCTGCCTTCCTCGGTCCGCTGATCGCGGGCTTCACGATCGACCATGTCGGTCATGCGGCTGCCTTCGGCGCCTGCGGCGCGTTCACGCTGCTGGCCTTCGCGATCGCCTCGGGCCGCGCGCTGCGCGAACTGCCGATACAGCCGGCCGGCGGCGCCCATCAACGCGGCAGCCCGTTGCAGCTGCTGCGCGATCGCGACCTGCGCGGCGTGTACTTCGTTGGCATCCTGCTGGCGGCCGCATGGGACCTGTTCACGTTTGTCACGCCGATCCGCGGCACGCAACTCGGCTTCTCTGCTTCGACGATCGGCATGATCCTCGCGTCATTCTCGGCCGCGACCTTCGCGGTACGGCTGGCCATGCCCGGCATCGTGCGCCGCTTCCACGAATGGCAGGTGCTGACCGGCGCGCTGGGCGCGGCTGCGCTCTGCTATGCGCTGCTGCCGTTCATGCAGCAGCCGCTGGCGATGGCGGGGACCGCGTTCGCGCTCGGCCTCGCGCTGGGCAGCGGACAGCCGAACGTGCTCGCGCTGCTGCACATGGGCGCACCGCCCGGGCGCGGTGCCGAGGCGATCGCGATCCGCGCCAGCATTGGCAACCTGTCGGCCGTTTCGCTGCCGCTGGCCTTCGGCGCTGCCGGCGCCACACTGGGCCTGTTTGCCGTATTCTGGGGATTGGGCGCGATCATCGCCTGCGGCATCCCCGTCGCCGCGCGCCGCGCATTGAAGATTTCTCACTGACGAACCCACGATGACCATGCACAAGACACCGTCCATCGCCGACCTGCGCCGCGATTACAGCCACGCGACGCTTTCAGAACATGAGGTCGACGCCGACCCGATACGGCAGTTCGGCGCCTGGTTCCACCAGGCGCTCGAAGCGCAGCTGCACGAGCCGAATGCCATGGGGCTGGCAACCGTCGGCACTGACGGCAAGCCCTCGCTGCGCATCGTCCTGCTGAAGGACTTCGACGAGCGCGGCTTCACGTTCTACACGAACTACCAGAGCCGCAAGGGCGGCGCGCTGCTGCAGAATCCGCACGCGGCGCTGACCTTTCACTGGCACGAGCTGGAGCGGCAGGTGCGCATCGAAGGCCGCGTCGAGCGCGTCGCGAGCGAGGAAAGCGATGCCTACTATGCGATCCGCCCGCTGAAGAGCCGCATCGGCGCGCATGCATCCGAACAGAGCCGCCCGATCGAAAACCGCGAACAGCTGGAGCGGCAGTTCCATGAGGCGGAAGCGAAATACGGCGAGCATCCGCCGCGCCCCGCGCACTGGGGGGGCTACCGCCTGGTGCCGGAATGGATCGAGTTCTGGCAGGGCCGCCGCTCGCGGCTGCATGACCGCGTCGCCTACGCGCGGCAGCCTGACGGCAGCTGGAAGCGCGAGCGCCTGCAGCCGTAAGAACCGCTGGTAAAGGAAAGCTGCGCCGCGCTCAGCGACGCAGCTTGTTCTCGAACACCTTCCTGAATTTCGCCACCTTCGGCGCCACCACGAATGCGCAGTACGACTGCAACGGGTGGTTCACGAAATAGTTCTGGTGATAGTCCTCGGCGCGGTAGAAGGCCGGCGCCTCGGCCAGCTCGGTCACGATGGGCGCGTCCCATACATGCGCCATCTCGGCAATCACCTGTTTTGCGGTCGCCATCTGCTCCGGGCTGTTCGCAAAGATCACCGAGCGATATTGCGTGCCGACGTCATTGCCCTGGCGGTTCAGCGTCGTCGGATCGTGGATGGTGAAGAAGATTTCGAGGATGTCGCGATAGCTGACGACGGTCGGGTCGAAATGCACGCGCACGACTTCCGCGTGACCGGTGCTGCCGTCACATACCTGCTCGTAGACAGGATCGGCGACCCGCCCGCCGCTGTAACCGGACTCGACCTGCCGCACGCCCCGCAGTTCCTGGTAGACGGCCTCGAGGCACCAAAAGCACCCGCCGCCGAGGGTTGCGATTTCCGTGGTCATGATGTGTTCCGTACGCTTGTTGCTGGTGTGTCCCACTGTAGCGCAACTCGGACCACGCTGCAGCCGGCATTGCGCAAGCCAGCGCAAGGCGCGCCGCACGGCCGATCGAAGTTTGCCGGCCAGGGACTTCAGGAGCCCGTCCTCAGCACGGGACCGCCATACGCAAACTCCATGCGCTGCGCCGTTACCAGCGACGGCAGCACGACTTGCCGCAGCGTTTCGGTCGTGAAGATGCTGTCGCCGATGAAAGTCGTGCGCGGTCGCGCCGGCAGGTTCGCGCCCAGTGCGGCCAGGCTGGCGGCATGCCATTGCGCGTCATCGCCGGCCAGCCACAGCGCATTGCGCGCAGGGTCGTCGGTTGCCAGCGCCGGATCGTAGTGGCACCAGACCGCCAGCAGGTCCTCCAGCCGGCGTCCGCGCATGCCGTACACGCCCTGCACGTCAACGCCGTCGTCATGCACGGCCAGCGCCACCTTCCGGTCGGCCATCAATACCTTGCCCGCAGACGGCGCGACGCCCTCCAGCGGCAACAGCGACGCGCCGATGCGCAGCAGCGAAAAGTACAGCACGATGGCGTCCGGGTGCCCGTTGCCGACATAGGCGACCGTATCGCCGGCGCGCACGCCCCACTCGCCCTGCAGGCGAGCCGATCCGCGCTCGATGCGCGACCACAGGCGGCGGTAGGTGATGTCGCGATCGGGCAGCACATGCGCGAGCTGGTCGGCGTGCGTGGCGGCATGCTGCTGCAGCAGCGCCAGCATCGATATTTTTCCTGTCTCCATGCCGTGATTCTACGCAACATGCGCCGGCCTTCCGCGCATTGCGGGCAATTTGGGCATAATTCGGAAATACCCAATACAAGTCCAGCATGCTCACCCCTATTGCCAGCGCGGCCGATCCCGAATTCGACACCCGCCATTTCCGCGCCGCCCTGTCTCAGTTCGCCACTGGCGTGACCGTAATCACCACGCGTGACGAGCGCGGCGGTTTCTTCGGGCTGACGGCCAGTTCGTTCAACTCGGTATCGCTGGAGCCGCCGCTGGTGCTGTGGAGCCTGGGCGGCGGCTCGCGCAGCCTGCCGCTGTTTTCGGGGAATTCACATTACGTGATCAATGTGCTGGCCGGCGACCAGGCGTGGCTGGCTGAACGTTTCGCGAGCCGCATCGACGACCGTTTTGAAGGCGTCGACTATGAACTGTCGCAGACGGGCCTGCCCATCCTGCGCGGCGTGTCGGCATGGTTCGAATGCCACAACCGCAGCCGCTATCCGGAAGGCGACCATGTGATCTTTGTCGGCGAGGTCGAGCGTTGCGAGTTCGAGAAGAAGGCGGCGCTGGTGTTTCACGGCAGCCGGTTTGCGCAGCTGGGCGGGTGAGGCGCCCACCGGTACATCATCTCGGCGCAGGCCGGGACCCGGCGACTTTCTGTTTTTCAGGATTGACTGCGCGGCATGAAGCGCAGTCCGGCATCCCGGTTCTTCAGAGCGATAACCCCTCAGCCGAGCAGCTTCTCCAGCACACCCGCAGAATCAAACGCCGCGCGCCGTAGCCGGTCATTCACGCCTTGCCATCGGCTGTCCTGCGGCGGTTGCTCAACCACGATCAGATCCGCCCCCTGCGTATCCAGCGCGCGCAGGCTGACATACAAGCCGTGTGCGTAACCGTCCGGATCAGCAGGCAATTGCGCGGACAACGGCGCATCGGCCGCATCCGACCAGTGCATCAGCGCGATGCGCCGCCCCGCTGCCCGCAGGCGCGCAACAACGTCTTCGAGCTCTGCCGACTCAACCAGTGCGACCGGCGTATGCGGCGCATAGTGCGCATCGAGGCTGCCCGATACGCGCGGCGCGGCCGTGTCCGGCGCAGCCAGCGCACGGCCAAGCACCTGCTCGACCTGTGCCGCGCTGATGCGGCCAGGACGCAGCATCACCGGACCGCGCGTATCCAGCCGGGTCAGGTCGACAATGGTGGACTCAATGCCGACGTCACTCTGACCGCCATCCAGCACCGCGGCCAGCGGGCCCGCGCCGGGCGCGCCGAATTCATCGATCACATGCTGCGCCGTCGTCGGGCTGACGCGGCCGAAGCGGTTTGCGGACGGCGCGGCGATGCCGCCCTGCCCGCCACGGAATTCCTTCAGCAATGCCTGCGCAACCGGATGCGAAGGGCAACGCAGGCCAACCGAATCCTGCCCGCCGGTGACGGCGGCCGGCACGTTCGCTGCGCGCGGCAGGATCAGCGTCAGCGGCCCCGGCCAGAACGCATCGATCAGCCGGCGCGCCTCGTCGGGTACGGCACTGGCCCAGCGCGACAGGTCGGCGTCACGCGCGACATGCACGATCACAGGATGGTTAGACGGCCGCCCCTTGGCCGCGAAGATCGCGGCCACCGCGTCCGGATTGCCCGCATCGGCGGCCAGCCCATAGACGGTCTCGGTCGGCATGGCCACCAGCTTGCCCGTCTCGAGCAGGCGCGCCGCCGCGCGGATCGCGTTCAGGTCGAGGTCCATTCGGTCAGGCGTCGATGCCGAGGATGCGGCAGGCCTGTTCGAAGCGCTGCTGTGCCTCGGCCAGCGTCGGCGCGACAAAGGTCACGTGGCCCATCTTGCGGCCGCGACGCGGATCGTCCTTGCCGTACAGGTGCAGGTTGGCGCCCGGCAGCGCGAGTACCTGCTCCCAGGCCGGCTCGCGCGGCGTGTCGGAAGCGTCGGCAAACCACAGGTCGCCGAGGATGTTCAGCATCACGGCCGGCGAATGCTGGCGCGCGTCGCCGAGCGGCAGCTTTGCCATCGCGCGCACCTGCTGCGCGAACTGGCTGGTGATGCAGGCGTCGATCGTGTAATGACCGCTGTTGTGCGGCCGCGGCGCCATTTCGTTGACGACCAGCGTGCCGTCCTTCAGCACGAAGAACTCCACGCACAGCACGCCGACGTAGTCGAGCCGCCCGATGATCTCCAGCGTCGCTGCCTGCGCGCGCGCCGCGCAATCAGCGGTCACGTTCGGTCCGGGGACGGTGGTGGTGAACAGGATGCCGTCGCGGTGCACGTTCTCGGCGATCGGATAGACCACCGCCTGACCGTCAGCGCCGCGTGCGGCCAGCACCGACACTTCGTAGGCCAGCGGCAGCATCTGCTCGAGCACGCAGGTCACGCCCTTCATCTGCGCGAACGCTTCACGCGCTTCATCGCGCGAGCGTACGCGCACCTGGCCCTTGCCGTCGTAGCCCATGCGCGCGGTCTTCAGGATGCCGGGGAACAGCGCATCCGGCAGCGCATCGATGTCGGCCGCCGACAGGATCGCGCGATGCGGCGCCGGCAGCACGCCGGACACCTGCGCACAGTCAGTGAAGAATTTCTTTTCTGCGAGGCGGTCCTGCGCGACCGACACGCAGGCGGCCGACGGCGCGACGAACGCCTGTTGTGCGAGCAGCGCAAGGCTGTCCGCCGGCACGTTCTCGAATTCGGTGGTGACGGCCGCGCACTGTTCGCCAAGCTCGGCCAGTGCGGCCGCGTCGGTGTAACCGGCTGACAGCAGGTGGTCGGCCGCGTGGCCGGCCGGGCAGTCTTTCGCCGGCTCGAGCACGGCGACCTTGTAGCCCATCGCCTGCGCGGCATGCGCGAACATGCGGCCGAGCTGGCCACCGCCCATCACGCCAAGCCAGGTGGACGGCGTGGCGGCGGGAATGAAGGCTTCGTTGAGATGGCTGGATTTCATGCGGGCAGGGTCATCGCTTTCGCAGCTTCGGTCTGCTTGATGCGGAATGTCAGGAGTTTCTCGGCCAGTGCGGCGTCATCGACCGCGATCATCGCGATCGCCGACAGCGCCGCATTCGCGGCGCCGGCCTCGCCGATCGCATAGGTCGCCACCGGTATGCCCTTGGGCATCTGCACGATGGACAGCAGCGAGTCTTCGCCGCGCAGGTACTTCGACGGCACCGGCACGCCCAGCACCGGCACGATGGTCTGCGACGCGATCATGCCCGGCAGGTGCGCGGCGCCGCCGGCACCCGCGATGATCGCGCGCAGGCCGCGCGCGCGCGCCGACTTCGCGTACTCGAACATCTCGTCGGGCATGCGGTGCGCGGAAATCACCTGCGCCTCGTGCGGCACGCCGAATTCCTTCAGCAGGGCGACTGCATGCTGCATCACGTCCCAGTCGGACGAGGATCCCATCACCACGCCGATCAGCGGCGCACCTGCAGGCTTGTTCGCTTCGCTCATGGCTTTCCCTCAGTCCTTCAGTTCGTTGCCGGTCAGGCGCTGCAGCGCCTCGCGGTATTTGGCGCCGGTCTTCTCGATCACGTCGGCCGGCAGCGCCGGCGCGGGTGCGGTCTTGTTCCAGTCGCTCAGCGTTTCGAGATAGTCGCGCACGAACTGCTTGTCGAACGACGGCGGCGAGATGCCTTCCGCGTACGAATCAGCCGGCCAGAAGCGCGACGAATCGGCGGTCAGCACTTCGTCCATCAGGTGCAGCGTGCCGTCCTCATCGAGGCCGAACTCAAACTTGGTGTCGGCGATGATGATGCCGCGCGTGGCAGCATAGTCGGCCGCGGCCTGGTACAGGCGGATGCTGATGTCGCGCATCTTCTCGGCCAGTTCCTTGCCGATGCGGTTCACCATCTCGTCGAAGCTGATGTTCTCGTCGTGCTCGCCGATGTCGGCCTTCGCAGCCGGCGTGAAGATCGGCTGCGGCAGCTTGGCCGCGAGCTTCAGTCCGGCCGGCAGCGGGATGCCGCAGACCGCGCCGGTCGACTGGTAGTCCTTCCAGCCGGAACCGATCAGGTAACCGCGCACCACGGCCTCGACCAGGATGGGCTTGAGCCGCTTGGCCACCACCGCGCGTCCGCGCACCTGCTCGACTTCGTCGGGCGCGACCACGCTCTCCGGCGCGACGCCGGTCAGGTGGTTCGGCACGATGTGGCCGAGCTTCTCGAACCAGAAGTCCGACATCTGGTTCAGCACCTTGCCCTTCGAAGGAATCGGCTCGTTCATCACCACATCGAACGCCGACAGGCGGTCGGTGGTCACGATCAGGATCTTGTCGTCGCCGACGGCGTAGTTGTCGCGTACCTTGCCGCGGCCGAGCAGCGGGAGGGAAGAGAGGGTGGATTGGTAGAGGCTGTTCATTGAGGTCATTCCTGATAAAGCAAAGTCACTGGATCCCGGCCTGCGCCAGGATGACGAATCAAAAGCTGCCAGCCCTTAAAAGAGTCACCCCGGCGCAGGCCGGGGTCCAGTGTCTTTACGCTTGGGCCGGAGCAGCGGCGTTACTTGACCAGCTGTGCCAGCTCGCCCTTCTTGTAGCGCTCGGCGATCTTCTCCAGCGAGACCGGCTTGATCTTGCCCGCCTGGCCTTCGCAGCCGAACGACAGGTAGCGCGCCTTGCAGACCAGCTTCGCGGCTTCGCGCGCCGGCTTCAGGTAGTCGCGCGGGTCGAACTTCGACGGATTCTCGATGAAGTAGCGACGGATCGCGCCGGTCATCGCGAGGCGGATGTCGGTGTCGATGTTGATCTTGCGCACGCCGTGCTTGATGCCTTCCTGGATCTCTTCGACCGGCACGCCATAGGTCTCTTTCATGTCGCCGCCGAACTCGCGGATCTCGGCCAGCAGCTCCTGCGGCACCGACGACGAGCCGTGCATCACCAGATGGGTGTTCGGGATGCGCGCGTGGATTTCCTTGATGCGGTCGATCGCGAGGATGTCACCGGTTGGCTTGCGCGAGAACTTGTACGCGCCGTGCGAGGTGCCGATCGCGATGGCCAGCGCATCGCACTGGGTCTGACGCACGAAGTCGGCCGCCTGGTCGACGTCGGTCAGCAGCTGCTCGCGAGTCATCTTGCCGTCGGCGCCGTGACCGTCTTCCTTGTCGCCCATCATGGTCTCGAGCGAGCCGAGCACGCCGAGTTCGGCCTCGACGGTCACGCCGATCGCGTGCGAGAACTCGACCACCTTGCGCGACACCTCGACGTTGTAGTCGTAGCTGGCGACGGTCTTGCCATCGTCCATCAGCGAGCCGTCCATCATCACCGACGTGAAGCCGGACTTGATCGCGGCCATGCAGACCGCCGGCGACTGGCCGTGGTCCTGGTGCATCACGACCGGGATATGCGGATACGCCTCGACGGCTGCTTCGATCAGGTGGCGCAGGAAGGCCTCGCCTGCGTATTTACGCGCACCGGCCGATGCCTGCATGATCACCGGCGCACCGACTTCGTCGGCTGCCTGCATGATCGCGGTCACCTGCTCGAGGTTGTTGACGTTGAATGCCGGCAGACCGTAGCCGTTTTCGGCGGCGTGGTCGAGCAGCTGGCGCATGGATACGAGAGGCATTGCAATCTCCTGAATAGGTAAGCTTGGTTATCGGTCCCCGATCTTCGTGATCTTCAGGGCATTCGTGCCGCCGGTCTGTCCCATCGGCTCGCCCCAGGTCACGACGATCATGTCATCTTTCTTTGCCAGCCCATTGGCCAGCAACAATTTTTCCACCTCGACGAGCACGGTCTCGCGGTCCATGCCGGCAGTCTTCAGCTCCAGCGGATAGACGTTGCGGAACAGCGCGATCTTGCGGTGCGTCGCAAGGTTCGGCGTCATCGCGTAGATCGGCATCTCGATGTTGTGCCGGCTCATCCACAACGCGGTCGAGCCGGACTCGGTCAGCGCAACGATCGCGCGCGCGCGCAGGTGGTGCGCGGTAAACAGCGCGCCGTACGCGATCGACTGGTCGATGCGCGTGAAGGTGGCATTCAGGAAGTCGGTGTCGAGCGTCGGCGGATCCGTTTTCTCGGCCTCGATGCAGATGGCGGCCATCGTCTCGACCGTCTCGACCGGATACTTGCCGGCGGCCGTCTCGGCCGATGTCATCACCGCGTCGGTGCCATCGAGCACCGCGTTGGCGACGTCCGATACTTCGGCGCGTGTCGGCACCGCGTTCTGGATCATCGACTCCATCATCTGCGTCGCCGTGATCGCCAGCTTGTTGCTGGCCCGTGCCATGCGGATCATGCGCTTTTGCAGCGCAGGCACCGCGGCATTGCCCACTTCAACCGCGAGATCGCCGCGCGCGACCATGATGCCGTCGGACGCGTCGAGGATCTCCTGCAGACGCGGAATCGCTTCCGCGCGCTCGATCTTCGCGATCATGCGTGGCTTGCGGCCGTGCGCCTCGCCGGCCACCGTGGCCAGCTGGCGCGCCATTGCCATGTCGGTCGCGCTCTTCGGGAAGGACACGGCGATGAAATCGGCGCCAAGCGCCATCGCCGTCTTGATGTCCTCCATGTCCTTCGCGGTCAGCGCGGGCGCGGACAGTCCGCCGCCCTGCTTGTTGATGCCCTTGTTGTTCGACAGTTCGCCACCGATCTTCACGGTGGTGAAAATCTCGCTGCCGGCGATGCGCTCGACCGTCAGCACGATCAGCCCGTCATTCAGCAGCAGCAGGTCGCCGGACTTCAGGTCATTCGGCAGTTCCTTGTAGTCGAGGCCGACGCGCTGCTGGTCACCCAATTCGCAATTGGCATCGAGGATGAATGCGTCGCCCTTCACCAGTTCGATCTTGCCGTCGGCGAATTTGCCGACGCGGATCTTCGGCCCCTGCAGGTCGGCCATGATCGCGACTTCACGCCCGCAGGCCGCCGCAGCGTCGCGCACCATCTGCGCGCGCGCCACATGGTCTTCAGCTTTGCCGTGCGAGAAATTCAGGCGCACCACGTCGACGCCGGCAGCAATCATCCGCTGGAGCACGTCGGGGGTGCTCGATGCGGGGCCGATAGTGGCAACGATCTTGGTGGCGCGCAGTTTCATGGCGTCTCGCTGTTAGTTGGTTGCGCGCTGCTGGAGCACGTCGACGGCGGGCAGCACCTGTCCTTCGAGGAATTCGAGGAAGGCGCCGCCACCGGTGGAGATGTAGCCGACCTTGTCGGCGATGTCGTATTTTGCGATCGCAGCCAGCGTGTCACCGCCGCCAGCGATGGAGAAGCCCTTCGATGCGGCGATCGCCATCGCCAGCGTCTTCGTGCCTTCGCCGAACTGGTCGAACTCGAACACGCCGACCGGGCCGTTCCAGACGATGGTGCCGGCATCCAGCAGTTGCGCCGCCAGCGCCTTCGCGGTGTCCGGGCCGATGTCGAGGATCATGTCGTCATCCGCCACGTCAGCTACTGCCTTCACCGTTGCGACTGCGGTCGGCGCGAACTCCTTCGCGCACACGACGTCGGTCGGGATCGGCACGGTTGCGCCGCGCTTTGCCATGATGTCGATGATGGCCTTGGCCTCGTCGATCAGGTCGGCCTCGGCCAGCGACTTGCCGATTTTCAGGCCGGCCGCCAGCATGAAGGTGTTAGCGATGCCGCCGCCGACGATCAGGCGATCTACCTTGTCGGCCAGCGATTTCAGGATGGTCAGCTTGGTCGACACCTTCGAACCGGCGACGATTGCCGCCAGCGGACGCGCCGGCTGGCCGAGCGCCTTGCCGAGCGCATCGAGCTCAGCGGCCAGCAGCGGGCCGGCGCAGGCGACCGGCGCGAATTTAGCGATGCCGTGCGTGGTCGCTTCCGCGCGGTGCGCGGTGCCAAAAGCGTCGTTCACATAGACGTCGCACAGTTTCGCCATCTTCTGCGCCAGTTCGTCGCTGTTCTTCTTCTCGCCCTTGTTGACGCGGCAGTTCTCGAGCAGCACGACCTCGCCCGGCGCGACATCGACGCCGTCAACCCAGTTCGCCTTCAGCGCAACCGACTTGCCGAGCAGTTCGGACAGGCGCGCGGCGATCGGCGCCAGCGAATCTTCGGGCTTGAACTCGCCTTCGGTCGGACGACCCAGGTGCGAGGTAACCATCACCGCCGCGCCGGCGTCCAGTGCCGCGCGGATCGCCGGGACCGACGCACGGATGCGGGTGTCCTCGGTGATGTTGCCGGCGTCGTCCTGCGGCACGTTCAGGTCGGCGCGGATGAAGACGCGCTTGCCGCGCAGTTGGTCATTCTGGACGAGGTCGGTCAGGCGCTTGAATTGCATGGCGAGGTCGGTGCGGATTATTGGAAACCCGCTATTTTACCGCAGCGACCGGCCGGCAAAACCGTTGCCAAACCGTCATGCCTGACGCCTGCCGGGCGTCAGGTCCACAGCCGCAGCGCCGTATAGCAGACCATGCCGAACACCAGCGTGCCCAGCAGGTGGCGCGTGTACAGGAAGAAGACCGTGGCCGCGATCGCCGCCATCAGCTTGATGTTCTGCCAGGGTTCGACCAGCGCGCCCTGCGTCATCAGCAGGTCCGGCGCGAGAATGGCCGACAATGCGACCGCCGGCACATAGCCGAGCGACTTCTGCATCCAGCCCGGCATCCGGCGCGAACCGCCGACCATGAAGAAGAAACTGCGGGTGATGACCGTGGTGCCGGCCATCAGTACGATCAGCAGCAGGTATTCCCAGTTATCGAGGTTCATCCGGCCGCTCCTTGTTTGTTCAGCGCTTTTTCGGCAGCCACGGCGGCGCCGATGCCGCAGACGATCGCGGCCAGCAACCCCAGCCGGTACGGCCAGCTGACGGTAGCCACTGCGACGAGGCTGGCAGCGATCACGCCAACCACGGTCGGCTTGCTTTTGACCAGCGGTATGGTCATCGCCAGCAGCGCCAGCGAGCCGGCGAAGCCGACACCCCAGCTCGGCGGTATCTGGCTGGCCAGCAGGATGCCGACCATCGTGCCCAGCTGCCACGCCCACCAGTTCGGTATGAACAGCCCGCGGAAATAGCCGAGCTTGCCGGCATGCTTGCCGACCGTGTGCGCCGGATAGCGTTGCGGGAAGAAGGCCATCACCAGATCGACGTTGTTGTAGCCATACCAGAGCCGCTGCCACCATTTCAGGTGAATGAAGTGCGGGCCGATCACGGCGCTGAAAATCACGAAGCGCAGATTGACCATCAGCGCGGTCAGCGCCATCACGCCGATCGGCGCGCCGGCGGCGATCAACGGCAGCACGGCCAGTTGCGCGGAACCGCCGTAGACCACCAGCGTCATCACGACTGCCTGCCAGACCGACAGGCCGGCCTGCACCATCGCCATGCCCGAGACGGCGCCCCAGGCGAACATGCCCGGCACGGTCTGTGTGCTGACGCGCACGCCGTCCCAGAACGCGGCTTTCTCGCGTTTCTGGTCGCGTTCCGCGT
>JACCDR011252624.1_pt1 | contig 16512 bp, 34 predicted proteins | sample 7446431 | NCBI WGS metagenome assembly JACCDR01 (sample SAMN15323443, study PRJNA562643) | freshwater metagenome | isolation source: river surface water | place: USA:Blue River Watershed | collected 2017-08-17 | reverse complement strand
TCTTCACTGTTGTCAAACAGCGGCCCTCTAAGCTATGATGAGATCAATCGGGTTACTGGACTCGATAAATATTTGGAGCTAATTAATGATCCCAACAAAAACAGAGATTGATGTTCAGGGGAGCTTGCCAGGTGAAGCCGTCCAGATGACTCTGGACTCTAATAGCCTGGCGCACCTCATGACAGTTCTAACAAACCTTTATTCAGACAAAACGCTTGCAATTGTTCGAGAATACAGCACCAATGCTCGTGATTCTCACATTGAAGCGGGCTGTCCGGATAGACCAATTGAAGTAAGTACACCATCAGACTTCATGCCTTATTTCCGAGTGCGTGATTTTGGTGTGGGTATGGATGCGGAAACAATCCGCAATGTATACAGTCGTTATGGTGCCTCAACAAAGCGGGGCACAAATAGTCAGAATGGTATGCTTGGTCTAGGTAGTAAGTCTGCTCTGACCTATACAAGTCAGTTCACCATTCAGGGTATTAAAGACGGAATCAAAACACACGTTGTTGTGTCTCGTGCGGCTGATGGTTCTGGTGTAATGCAGATCGTTGGTCAAAAGCCGACTTCTGAAGAGAACGGTGTTACGATTGAAATTCCTGTGACAAATCGCAGGGAGATTGAAAACACTGCTCATACCTTCTTTAAGTATTGGGAACCAGGAACAGTTTTACTGAATGGAAAAGATCCTTCTGTAAAAGAAACAGTGAGGTTTGGAAAGTTCAGTGTAAATGACGCGGGGTACAACGATTATGTTGTAATGGGTAACGTTGCTTATCCTGTACCACAGGACAATAGAATCTTTAGAAACAATGGTTCGCGTACTTCTGTTGTTGCCTATATCGAGATGGGTGAAGTAAACTTCACACCTTCACGTGAGGCGCTGCACATGACTCAGTTGACTAAAGATACTCTTGCCAAATTGCGTCAAGAGTTTACCGATTTGGCTCGTGCATACGTTACCGAAAAGCTTGAAAAAGCTGAAACTCATGCGGAAGCACTAAAAAACTACTATGAAATTCAGAGAACGAATCTGGGTATCTATGCGGATAAAATCTCCTATAAAGGGGAACAAATTCCACAGAAGGTTAGTTTTAAATGGTGCTATCGACCTGGCATTGGTACGGCGAGTGAGGCATCATTTACTGAGATTCGAAGGTTGTTTGATAGCAACTGTCTTATTGTCTATGGTTATGAATACGACAAGGTTCATACAAATCATCGTCAGAAACTTAAACTGTGGATGGAGGCAAACAACAAAACTGTAAGCTTTGCTTTCTTCAACAAGGAGCTTCCTCTGCCGAACTGGCTTAAAGATGTTCCTAAAGTTCACTGGGATGATGTCAAAGCGTTTAAAATTGTTCGTCCCAAGTCTCAAAGCGTCAAGGCAGAGTTGTTTGATGCAATCAATGACAATGGTTATCGAGTCAGCAATCAGAAGATTGATCTGAAGAAAACCATCGTTTACGCATCGCCGGTAAATTTTGCGTCCGATGAATCAAGAGATTTGGCCGCACGGTTTATTGTTGACGACAAGACCCAGCTTATCTTGGTAAATAAGAACAAGTGGAAGTCATTTACTGCTGAGATTCCTCACGCTGTATACGCTGACGATTATATCAAGAATATGATCGCAAAATATATTGCCGATATGACTCCGGAACAGGAAGCCTATCTTCGTTCTAACTGGAAAGACAGGCACTTTTGTGCTAGACTAGAGGCAGACAAAGTAGATGATCCGGCGATTAAAAACGCAATTAAAGCCTTGTCTGTCGATGGTCTTTCCGAGGCTACTGTTCGTAGGTATGAAATGATGAGAGATCTTGCATTAAAGTGGAATGTGACGTTCCCCAATTTTGCAACTCAGTCACGACTGTTTGAACAGTATCCGATGTTGGATGTTTATGGTCATCGTAATGCAAATTACTATCCAATTGAACACGTATATCTATATATCAACGGTTGTTACAAGCAAAATTTAAAAGTAGATCCATCAAAATTTAGATACTAAGGAAAAATATGAATACACCACTAGAAATGCAAACAGCCAAAATTGGCGATCTCACAGTAGTAATCGTGGTTGTTGACGGCGTGCCTTATTCCGCTTCTGATCAGCACCCAAATTTCCGAGAGATTCTTCGTCTCTCAACAGAAGGTGACACAAGCGTTGTTGATCTGTTTGATGTCTCCGTTTCAATTTCAAAGAAGTTCGAATATGTAACCGATCGTGTGTCAATCAAAGACGGCCGGGTTTATTTTGACAATGAACCGGTCGGGGCTGAGCTTAACGATCAGATCATTGAGTTTTACAACCGAGGTGAAGGCTTTATGCCTCTTGTAAACTTCCTTGACAAGATGATGCAGAATCCTAATCCTGATTCTCGCGACCAGCTTTATGCATGGCTTGCCGCACACAAATTCACTATCACACCTGAAGGTGATCTACTTGGTTACAAGGGTGTGCGTAAGGTTTCTGAAGGTAATTACGTTTCCGTTAATCACGGTCGTGCCATCGTAAATGGTGAAGAGTACAATGGTGCGATTCGTAACAACATCGGTGACGTTGTTACTATGCCTCGTGGAGATGTTGAATTTAATCCTGGTGTAGGCTGTTCAACTGGTCTGCACGTTGGTACATGGAACTACGCACGTGGTTGGGCTCAAGGTGAAGTCCTTGAAGTCCTGGTTAACCCCCGTGACGTCGTTTCCGTACCTCACGACTGCTCTGCGCAAAAACTTCGTACTTGCCGCTATGTTGTGACAGGCATCGCTGAAGGTGATTACAATACGCCTCTCAAGGCTGCTTCCAACTCTTGGGGCACTGACGCGTACGACGATTACGACGATGAAGATGAGTACTACGAAGACGAATACGACGATTACGGATACTGATGAACGCTGAAGAACTAGCAGAAGTTCTTCTTGAAAGGGGGGCCTACGATGTAGGCTTCCCTTCTTCATGGACTTCTATTATTCAAGAAATTCATAACAAGCTAGTCGAGCTTGATCCCAACTATAGAACCTTGCAAATCAAGCAAAAGTTCGGCGGACTTAGATTTTATTTCGCTACAGAAAATCAGGAGCACGCCCAAGAGATGTTTGATTTTGTAGAAAAAATGGAAGCACTTTCGTACAAGATTTGTATTGATTGTGGAGATTTTGCAACTCGTCACAGCGGATATTATTCAGTTTGTGACAAACACTAATCTGTTATAATGGTTTTATGAAAGAAATAAAACCAGGAGATATTGGGCTCACCCGCATTGGTGGAGTCTTGGGTTTCTTTGTGAGCTTAGGACAGCATCTTGCGGGTGATTCCAGTAGATATACACACGCTTATATAGTCCTAGATGACGAAACGGTTATTGCTGCACAACCGGGCGGGGCGAGAATAGACCCACTCTCTGACTACGACAACAAGTCAGTTTACCTACAGAGAGACTTGACGGACGAACAGAGAGCCACTATAGTTAGTGAGGCAAGAGCGTTGGAAGGACTACCTTACAGCTTCCTTGATTATCTTGCATTAGCACTAGCACGGTTTGGTATCAAGCCAAAGTGGCTTCAAAGATATATTGCAAATACAGGTCACATGATTTGTAGCCAACTTTGTGATGAGATTTATCGTAGAGCAGGAATTCACCTTTTCAATGATGGCAGACTTCCACAAGAAGTAACTCCAGGAGATTTGTTTTACGTTTTAGCCGGGGAACAAGACTGGATCAAAATAGTAGATAAGTAGACACATGATTCATATCGTGACATATCCGCAAGACCCTTTACTCTTTGAATTTCCTATGGTGAAATTCAAATTTATCACCGACGATCACTCTGTGTCTTTTGTGATAAAAGACAAATTCTCAGAGAGACTGTTGCGTGAAGCCTTACCTGAATTTTCATCTAAGGAATTAGATTCAATTGTTGAAGTTGTTGTGGAAGAACTTAAGGAGGCGGGCGTTGGGGAAACAGAATTTTCTGAAATTACCTCAGTGGTTACGATCAAACGCATTCTATCGGACAAAGATTAAAACAGACAGTGGCGATGATCAATGGGCAAATACTCCATGTGTTCCTGTGCATCCATACGATGCTAATGTTATCTCGTCAGAAAATGAGGCAGGGTACCACACACTCTTCCTTGACTTGGATCAAGAGCACTGGTACACTAAATCAACGAATGAGGGACACGGACATCTGGCGATCAGAACCCACCTCAGGATTGATCAATTAAAAGAAATCATTGACGTTCTTGTAAAGCATAATGTCCTTCAGCAAGGAATCAAACGTCAAGTTGATGAACGTGGATGCCTGACACTTCGTATGCCAGGAATGCGCAAAGATGTTAAAGAAGATAATATGTCTTTTGAAGAGTTGGCAGAACAAGGCCGCAAGCCAAGACCTGTTGACGAAAAGACAGATACACGGTATCATTTAGCTCTACCGGTCGACACAGAAGCAATGAAAGACTTTTTCGATAGCATTACTGCAAAAGACGACCCGTTCTAAGGCGCGCAAGCGCTGTGCCCCTGTCGTTTAATGGATAGGACTACAGACTTCTAATCTGTCAGTGTGGGTTCGATTCCCGCCGGGGGTACTCAAGTAAAATTGCATTAAGGGGATTTAATATGGATGATTTCTTTTATTGCGAAGATCCCGATTGCGAAGTCTGTCACATTGATGAATGTGAAGGCGATGGATGTAAATTTTGCGAGGAGATGTAAATGTCAGAAAAAACTTGTAAGTGGTGTTACGGAACTATTACACTTGCCAGATTTATCAAAAGTTTTGGATATTGCTACAACTGTAAAATGAAGTGGGAAGATCCAGGTGCTTCTGCACCTTCTAGGAATAACAGAGGAAAAAAGGTTAAATAATGGCAGTATTGCCCGATAGTGGCGACGGCGATTTCGGAGTTTTCATCGAGTTTGAAGATGGAGATACAGAAAGAGCATGGAGAAAAAACAAGGCAGATCGAGACAAGGTGTACAATCACACCAAAGGGTCGCCTGGAATCAAAAAAGTTACAAAGATTAAGAGGAAATAATGCCAAATACAGGTTTTGGTCTAGAATTTGAATATCACAATGGAAACAAAAAGCAAAAGTGGTATTCAGAATCAAAGCAAAAGTCAGAATTCAACCGGTGGGCTGAAAAGCTCAACAAGCCAGGGTACAAAGATCCTCAGGTTAAATCAGTAATGAAGATTTATAACTAATGGCACGAGTAGCAGTACAAACATTCGGATCTGGCAAGTATGGCATATATTCAGAAAATGAAAATATAGGCCAACAAAACTGGTTCGAAACAGAGGAAGAGCGAGACAAGTGTTACGATAGGAATTTCAAACCCTATAGAAAAAGCTTTAAAGCCCTTCGAAAAAATAAACGTTAAAACATGGGAAGATTGCAAGCTTCTCTAGTCAATACGGCGGTTCGATTCCGTAGTGGTTAAACGTATTGATGCAAAAGTCCACACTTTCCAGCGATGCCTAGCCCGTGCAGTATGCCTGTGCAGAACGGTATATCGAGTGGCTGTGTGGCTTCTCTGCTTGGTCCCGGACGGTTAGGGAAACGCCTGCAAAGCGTTTTGAAGTGGGTTCGACTCCCATCAGGCAGTCTGTGATATAATAATGGCGAGGTGAAGCAAAATGGACCCACTAAGTATTCTTCTATGGATTCTTATTGGCTTAGTGCTGATCTTTGCTATAGTGTTTCTTGCAAAAAGGATCTAGTGTAGCGCTAGCCTACGGGCTAGCTAAGGGCGGTTAGTTTAACGGAAAAATACTTGTCTTACACACAAGTGTCAGGGGTTCGACTCCCCTACTGCCTACTTGACATGCTGACTCTGATCGGCTAAGATATTCAACATGGAGCGAAGCTCCGGACACAAAATAATTTATTATCTTGGCCTGGTATTGCACCAGTTTCGGATCTGGACGAAAGCATGTAGGGCACATGCGCCTCGGTTGAATATTATCCATAACCAAAATATTCGCCCTTCTTTCACAAGGTGATAGGGTCTTAAAGTGGTGCTGGCAACGCCAATAAGTCCAGTACCCGCCTTGTATTAAACTTTGGAGAACATATGCAAAGGTTCAGAGTTCATATTGAAGGAATGACGTTTGATGGTTTGTGGTGGTTGCAGCCAGGTTATTTAGACAGTTACGCAGCAAAGCTAGAATGTCCACATAAAGATTGTCATCAATCATACAGTTCAAAAAATAAAAGATCAGGCAACGATGCTCAAATGACAGTCAAAAGATTTATGAAATCCCACCTAAAGAAAAAGCATTGATGGGGAGAGTTCATGGCAAGGTATAGGATTACAGTTGGAAAACTGAAGGCTGAAGGGCAATGGTGGGTGGACGGAGGGTTCAATCCAAAGTTTGGCGCACTGCTGGAATGCCCCTTTGATGATTGTTCGCGAGGCTATTCGACAAGCAATCATAAAACCGAAAGCAAAGCAAAAAACGATGTAAGAGATAAGCTAATCGCTCATATCAAAATGTCGCACAATTAGAAATTAAGGCCCCTTGGCGAAATATAGGCAGACGCGCTGGATTCAAGTCCCAGTATCCGTGAGGGTGTATCGGTTCAAGTCCGATAGGGGCTACGCCGTCATAAACTATGAATTGAGGATTTTATGGCAAAACCCCCGATTTTTCCGGGTGCTCCAACTCCCAAGGATAGCGATATTAAAAAATGGAACAAGGCTTTAAAGGCTCTGAAAGACAAAAGAGCAGAACTTAAAAAAGAAATTGATAAAAACAGCAGTGATGATCGTAAGCGTAGAAAACTTACTGATCAAGAGAGGTCTTTGCGAGCAAAAGTTGCAGCGCTTCCTCCCATTGCTTTTTATTATGCAGATAAGCAGAATATGTCTACTCCAGTAGACTAAGGGCGAAAGCCCCCAAGGTTCCGTATCCCAACGGCAGAGGAACATGGCTAAGAACCATGCCAGTGTGGGTTCAAATCCCACCGGAACTACGTAAGTATGAGGTTGTACAATATTTCGAGTTATGGACATTTATTGTGCGCTTACTGAGAAGGGACCCCATAACCTCCTTATTCTCTTAACGGTTTTTACAGATAGCGCAATCTGTAAATTCAAAGCCTCATATGGCGGCATAGCCCAACGGCAGGAGGCAAACGACTTAAAATCGTAACAGTGTCGGTTCGAATCCGACTGTCGCTACTAAAGCTAAGGGAAATAAATGGGAAATTCAAAAACCTTTAATTACCAAGGTAAGAAAGTAACAGTAACAGCAGAAAGTTTAAGTTCCGCAGTGAGACATCCTTGGCAGTCATCATTGATGTGTCCATGGGATTGCGGTGTGCCGCTTGTAGTAGTAGGAAAAACTACAGCAAAGGAAGCTCTAAAAGATATTGAAAAGAATGTAAAAAATCACTGGGATATCATGCATAGGGTTTTAAAGCGAGGTAGATAAATGCCAAGTTTTTCAAAAAATATACATGGAAAAAACATTACCGTGCATCCTGCAACCCATAAAGATGGACCAAAAGAAGCATGGGGGGTCAGGGACTTGTGCCCCTGGTGCGGAAATCCGCAACAATCAATTGGATATACAACTGCAAAAAAGGCTGCTGATGGCTGGTTTGATGATTTGAAATATCATTATCGAGCCAAGCACAAAGGAAGTAAGCCTTAATATGTAACGCCCCGCAAGGGGTTGTGTGGGCCGTGGTGTAATGGTTAGCACCTTTGACTGTGACTCAAACGGAGCGGGTTCGATTCCCGTCGGTCCAACAATATTGTCTAGCATTGGGAGATGCTATGAGTGATAATAGATATAGTAGGGGCGGAAAAAATCCTCATATGAGAAATACAGAAAAGAAACCTTGTGAAGTGTGTGGAGAGATGGCCAAGCACTATCCAACGGGGGAGATTGAAAAACACAAAAAGTACTTTTACGAAAAAGTACGTGGTGTAATGAAGAAAACCACAAAAAGTACTTATTGCACCAATAAGAGGTGGTTCGACTAATGTACTTAAATTTTACACTTGGTAAATTTAGTATAAAAGCAAATATTTCAGAAAATAAGGGACGCTTTGCTGCACAGGTTCAGTGTCCCTTATGCCCAAAAAACTATCAATGTGATGATGCCAGAAATCCTACAAGTGCAAAATACAGAGTAAGAGATACGCTCAAGTGTCACATGAGGAGACGTCATCGTGTCTAGTTTTAGTTTTGATGTTGGTGGTAAAACCGCAAGAGGAGATGTTGAAAAGCATCAAGTAAAAATTAATTTTACCTATAGAGCAACAGGAACTTGTCCCTTTTGCGATGCATCTTTTAAGGTGGGGTTTAACCCAGGCGAAATCAAGACAAAGGGATCGGCAGAATCTGATCTAAGATCAACCATTAGAAGACACTATAGAAAATTTCACAAGTGAGTTTTGATGAGAAAAGTTTACGCTATAAGAGTTGAATACAAAAATGGCAGAAGCGAAATTCTGAAATATGCAAAACACATGTCTAAGCGGGATGACAGAGTGCAAAAGCTTAGGAAAGACAGATCGGTTAAAGAGGTAGTGGCTTTGGAGCTTTGGGAATAAAATGGGCGGAATGTACGAAGGAAATATACATGGGATAAAAGTAAACGTGGAAATGATTCATGATAGAGTAAAAAGCCAATTTACTGCTAAAGTGACGTGTCCGCAATGTCCCAAAAGTTATTTTTCGTATAATCAAAAAACATGGACTAGAGCAAAAAACAGTGCGGTAGATAATTTAAGAACGCATTATGGTTCTAGACACAAGACAAAATAATTGAATATGGGATAGAGCGCAGGTTGAGCGAGCGGGTCTGTAAAACCCTACTGCGAGGGTTCAAATCCCTCCTATCCCACATGGTAGATTTATTGAGAGGCCTTGATGTTTCTTCGTATCAAGGCCAGATTGAGTGGGATGTCTTAAGACAAGCAAGAAGAGATCTTGCTTTTGTCTATGTGAGAACAGCGGAATGGAGAACAGATAATGCTAATGCTGGTCTCCTCGATCCTACCGCAGAAAGAAATATCGCCGGGGCAAGTAAAAACGGCATGATTACTGGTGTTTATCAAAGAGCTAATCTGGAGCTGAATACACCAGAAAAAGAAGCAGCAGAATTTGTTGCTCGCATTAGATATCTGGACGCCTGGAAACCAGGCAGTCTCATTCCAGCAATTGATGTTGAATATACTGCTCCACAAGCAAAGGCACCAAATTTAAATAAATGGCTTGAAGATTTTGTTGCAGCATATCAAGATATGGCACCAATTAAAAAGCTGATGTTCTATACATCGAGTAGTTATATTTTGCAGTACTATCCATCAGCCCTGACCCTGCCTGTAAATCTTTGGGTTGCTCATACTGAAAAGTACTCAGTTCCCAAGGGTTTGCCAGCAGAACAATGGGCGGGCAAAGCAAATAGTTTTAGCAGTAAAGGATTGATTCATCAATACAGTCATTCTTCACGTGTGCCTGGCATTACTGCAAATACAGTAGACATGAATGCATTGTTTTCCGGTGTTAAACTACGACAAGTGATGGTGTGATGGTTCATAATCAAATCAAATTCGGTATCGAGTGGACCGTTCGTGGTGGACAATCCACTACAGTGTGGTTTACTAGCAAGAAAGATCGTACTGATATGCAAAAGAATCTGCGAAAAAATGCAAGAGTAGATCCTCGCAGCATTGTGTTGTATACTCAGTATAATAAAGACGATGTGAGGAATGAATGAGCTTTCAGGTTTTTGATATGATTGGCCAGGAGATTATTGAGGGTGACATAATTGTTTATCCATATTCGAGTGGAAGTAGTTCGGCAAGTCTAAGAATCGGTCGGGTAAAAGAAAAGAAACTTGTTCGCAAACATAATCAGCCTACAAATCATTACCTGACAATTGAATGGATTGAAGGTTCATACCTTCCTCAAAAGCCTTCGAATATTGGTGTGCAACCCGATCATAAATCCCATATATTGAAAGTAGAACTAGATGGCTTTAAATAGAATCAAACCAAATATAGGTCAAGGATTTCAAGCATTTCTGGATGGCGTAACTGTCGGGTCAGAGCGTGGCAAATATGGTGTGTCAAGAACAGACTCTTGGTGTCTTCATGACTATTTTGCTAATGTAATAGCAAACGGCATCGAGTTTCTTCGTGAAGAACTGCATGGTTGGCCAGTATGTGACGAATATAAAACCATGGAAGAATGGGATGCCGCTCTAGCAGACATCGTAATGCGACTACGGCAGGCATCGACAACATTTGAGCAGCATGCTAAGATCTACGATGAGATTTTGTGGACCCCCGCCGATGCAATGCCCGCAGGCCTTGAAGATTTTGAAGATTGGATCAATCGTCCCAATACTCCCGAACAAGATGAATACAGAAGACGATGCGATGAAGTAGATGATCTTGCTCAAGAAAACATTCAGTTTGTTATGCAGTGGTTGTCAAAATGGTGGTTCGCTCTCTGGGACTGAGCGGTTGACACCAAACCGTCAAGCATGCTAGACTTGTTTCATCAAGGAGGTGCCTAGTAAATGCTGAAACTAGCTATGCTAGCCGCTAAGTACAAGGCAGTAATTGAACTTGTTAAAGCTTGGTGGGACAAACGTAAGGCAAGAAAAAACAAAAGTGTATAATACTTAAGGCCCGCGAGGGTCTTGGGGGTGTGGTGTAAGGGTAAGCACAAGAGCTTCCAAACCTCTTAGAGTGGGTTCAAGTCCTACCACCCCTGCTTATGGGCTCATAGTGATAATGGGAGCACGTCTGATTTGCACTCAGACAGTCGGGGTTCGATTCCCCGTGGGTCCACTGCCTAGCAAAGGAAATAAAGATGACTAAAAACATTAAGCAAATGTCCAAGAAAGAGCTAGACAAAGAGATTGATGCAATCAGCAAAGATCTAAAAAATGGTGTTTTCATGACCGCTTTTATTGAGCATTGGCAGTCTAAGCTAGCAGAACTAAAAGCAGAAAGAAAAAAGCGTTAGTTTTAACCGGGTGTAGCTCAGTTTGGTATCAGAGCGCTGCGTTTGGGTCGCAGAGGCCGCAGGTTCGAATCCTGTCACCCGGACATGTCCAACCCATTTAGAGTTACATGCAGTCAATGTCAAGAACAAGATGACGTAAGAAAAATGTCTAATTTTCACGGAAATTACTACCACAAAAAGCCGGTTGGAAAAAGTAAAGTTAGCTGTTTACAGGTAGTAAAAGACTTCATAAGAGGTAAATAATTGAGAGATAGACTTCTTGGTAGAAAAGCCAGATGGCATTGGGGCAGAAACTCTAAGAAAGAACTAAGAGGAATTGAAGAGCTTCAGTTCCAAAGAGAAACTTACGAAGAGCTTGCTCAAGACGAAGACGATCGACTTAGAGAAATAGAAAATCAAAAATATCAAGAGTGGGTTGCCAATCATTGGATCAACCGGCTCTGACTGGGTGTAGCGCAGCCAGGTAGCGTGCCTGATTAGGATTCAGGAAGTCGGAGGTTCAAATCCTCTCACTCAGACGTTGTTGTAGTCGAACAAAGGAATCAAAATGGGTGATATTCTAAAGAAGGTTGCCATCGGCCTGGGTGTTTTTCTGCTTCTGGTGGCTTTTGTTCAAGGACCACAAGAGGCAGCAAACATGGGAAAAGACGTCGTTGGGGCAATTAAGACGGGCGTCAATTCAGCCGTAATTTTTGTGAGAGAAGTTTTCAAAGCATTCTAAGCCTTCGGGCTAGGCGACTATAGTGTTTAACGGTTAGCACTTCTGACTTCCAATCAGACAGTAGGGGTTCGAGTCCCCTTAGTCGCTCTTATAATTAAAAATGCGGATGTGATGTAATGGTAGCCTATTTGCTTGCCAAGCAAAATGCGGGAGTTCGATTCTCCTCATCCGCTCTGACCCCCTGGAGACAAAATGGCCAGAGAAAAGTCTGGTGGAATGTACAGAGTTAATTGTAAACACTGTGAAAAAGCATTCCTGGGCAACACAAAAGCAGTTGCAGAAGAAGCAAAAAAAGATCACGAGAAAAAGTGCCCTTCGAGATAAGCACCACGAGGAGTAGAAATGCCAATTAATAAAGCAGTTGATAGGGTTCTTGTAAAAGACAGAAAAACTGGAAAGCGAAAGCTTGTAAAGGTTCGCAAGAGAGTAGTGGATCAATGGCAAAATGCTTTTGATTGGCCCGTTTCTCCTGAGCAAGCCACCAGATATCTACTTAAAAAGGGTGTTCTAAAAGATGGCATGATTGTGGTTGAGTACTGATGCCTAAAAAAGGAGTTTGTCCTAAGTGTCATGCTTCCGCAATGAAGGTGACCAGGTATGAACCATGCAAATCATGCGGTAGATCAGATTTTGAAAAATGGAATTGCAAAAAGTGTGGACATAAATTCACAAGAAATGTTCCATGTAGATGTGTAAAGCGTCATGATGATGCTTATAGACAATAAAATTGAATAAATGCCGGGGTACTTTCAATGGCAGATGGAATCTCTCATAAAGATTTGCGTGTCGGTTCGAATCCGACCCTCGGTACATGGCCCTAAGATATAGAGCAAGAGTGAGAAGAAGTGAAATGCCAAGATCAAATAATGATTATGGCGTCTGGGATTCACAAGAAAATAGGTGGGTGCTGGAGTTCGTGACAATGTCTAAGGCAAAACAAGAAACTGTAAGAATGAATAAGCGTAAAACATGACAAAAATGTTTGGCAGATTAAACAGGCCTAAAAGATGTCGATATCGCTGCTGTTTAGAATTTGAACTTCGTCATCGGAAAAGAAAACGAGGTTACAAGAATTCTGAGAATAAGCAATGGCGTGATGAATATAGAAGTGCACAAGGCTAGGACTGTACACCCTGGCAACACCATACGTTCGGTTGGCCGTGGTTCGAATCCACAAACGTATGGGTCCAGGCTCTTTAGCTTATAAGGTAGAGCATTGGGTTGAAGCCCCAAGGAACCGAGTTCAAGTCTCGGGGGAGCCACGTGGGAAAACAAGATAAAGGTAACTGGGGAATTAAGATTGTCTATCATGGCAATTCTGGAAATGCAGAACACTGGTATGAAACAGAGTCTGAAAGAGAAAGAGCATTCGCTTTATTTCAACAGGCAAGCAATCGATTTGCCGTAAAAAGTATCAAAAGAAAAAAGAGAACTGGAAGATAGTTCTTAAGTTTGAAATAAGCCCCTTGGGGGCCGTTAGCGGGATGGTGCAGTTAGGTAGCTCAGCAGGCTCATAATCTGAAGGTCGAGGGTTCGAATCCCTCTCCCGCTACTATGGGTGTTATAGATTCATGGAAATTCGGAGTTGTAATTAAATACAAAGGCGGAGGATCAACAACAAGATGGTTCCCCGACAAGAAAAGCAGAAAACAATTTATTGATAATGAAAAGCTAACAAGCAACTCTATTATTCATATAGAAGAAAAAAAGAAATAAGCCCACTATTGCAGTGGGCTTATTCTTTTATATAGACGTAATCATTTAACTACTCGCTGTGTTATAATCGAAGAATGACCAATAACCCTGAAGAACGTAGATATGGTCGATTCCTGAGAGATACAGGAATGTTTGACATTGAAGAAGAAATAAAAAAGGTTGGCGAGAAACAGATTAATCTGGGGGATCTTGCCGACGTAAATGTCGATGGTGTAAAGCCTGGTGACGTTTTAACAATGCCTGGTTCAAATTGGCAGCCTGGCACCCCTGCTGAAGGTGGTCAACCTGTACCACTGAATAATTATTACACCAAGGATGAAGCCAATACAATGCTAGAAGAAAAAGCATCGGTTTCTCAACTTAATTCGGTGGCTGAAGTTGCGGAATCTTCACTACCAAAGAAAGAATTTAATACAAGATGGGCAAGATTCACCGCTCTTCAAGATAGAGTTGATGCGCTAGAAGAAGTTCAAGCTGTTGACGCATATACTAAAGACGAATCAAATGCTCTCTATGGATCAAAGCAGCAGCTTGATAATGCTTTAAATAGAATAGACTCCCTTGAGTCCCGTCCCGAATCTGACAGTTATACAAAAGAACAAGCCAACTATCTATTTGTAAGACAAGATGATTTATTGTCAGTATCAAATAGAATTGACAGCAAAGCTGACATTAGTGCTATTGACGAACTTGATAGTAGAATAGATAATCTTGAGGCGGAACAAGATGCTTATTCTAAAGAAGAATCAGACGAAAGATATCTTGCAAAAACTGCCGGGGACGAATTAGATGGCAGAGTTGATGCTCTAGAATCTAGAGAACAATTCGATTCATCTAGATATTACACAAAGACAGAATGGGATGCTTCTACTTCTTCTATAAATAATAGACTTTCTATAGTAGAAGGCAGAGCACTGTTCGATGCTTCACAGTATTACACCAAGACTCAGGCGGATAACAACTATCCTGCAAAGGCAATTACCAATGCCCTGACGACTCGTGTGACAAATCTTGAAGCTCGACCCACCTTCGACTCTACCCAGTACTACACAAAAACTCAGGATGACGCCAAGTTTGCTCTCAAGGCAGACCTGTCAGATGCCCTGACTAGAATTACCGGGGTGGAAGGTAGAGCTACCTTTGATCCAACTCAATACTATACAAAGACAGCATCAGATAGTAATTTTGCTTTAAAGACAGAGACATCTGCACTTTCTACACGAGTTACAGCAGTAGAAGCAAGACCAACATTTGATTCAAGTCTTTACTATAATAAGACTCAGCTTGATGCAGCTCTGGCAAGCAAAGCAACAGCAACAGATTATCCATTGTCAGAGTATGGCATGGTTGCGTCAACTGTTCCAATGTGCTGTACACAATCATCTGTCTCTGGGCTCTTAAATAAGCTTTGGCTTGTAAGAACAAAGATTCCAGCAAATACTTCAATATCAAAAATATTTATTAACATTAAGGGTATTGGAGCACTACCAGGTGTGGCTGCGTCGGGGGTAGCCATATATACTGATGCTGGTGTTCTTGTTCAAAGTGTATTGAATAATGCTTTCTTTACATCTACTGGATGGAAGACTGCGACATTGACAAGCACGATTGCTGCCCAATCAACAGAAAGATATGTATATCTTGGTCTTATTACAAACTTTGTAACATTGCCAGGAATTTATGGACAATTAGATAGTATTTGGAATGGTCTTCCTTCTACACACAGAAGAGTTATTTCTAGTACTGGTGTAACTGCCTTTCCTGCATCTTTTACCCCGGCGAGTTATGGTGTGAATGAAATTACAGTTCCATTTATAGGATTGGGGGCATGATGACAATCAAAGAACAAGTAATTCAAGTTCTTATGAATTACTTTACTGGACGCGGTTCAACTGAGGCCTTGCCATTGGAAGAGCATTGCGCTAACATGGCTACAGACCTTGAAACAGCGGGTCTGCTGAAGACAGGATGACCTTGACAGAAGAAGAATTGCACAATAGGATTGCAACATGGCACGAAGCACCAAGTGACAGCTATGCAGCCCAAATGGAACTGCATGAATACTTGGGTTGGTCTTGGGAACAATATAAACATTGGGTTGAGACAGACGAAATGCCTAGTTGACAGACAGTTCGCGAGAGTGTAGACTTAAGCGAACAAGCCCTCGTAGCCCAACGGCAGGAGGCACTAGACTTAGGATCTAGGCAGTGTGGGTTCGAATCCCACCGAGGGTACTTCAAAATAGAGGGTTGACTGGCCCCAAACGATCTGATAAACTTGTTCGTATGCAAACGAGGAGTTCATATGTTTGGTAGTAAAAAAGGCTCAGATAAGCCAGCAGGGCAACCAAAGCCTAAGAAAGAAAAAGTCAAAGTTGACTACAAGAACAATCAGTTCACAACAAAGTTTCAGAATCGCAGATACACTGCACCCAACTTCACAGACCTTCTTATTCAAGTAAAGTTCAAAGTTGGATATGCTGGTTACACAACCACATACGAAGCGAGCAAGGCTCTCAGGAACAAAGAGCATCAGAAGAAGGGTGACTGATAATGGGTTGGTTGAGCGATAAGAAAGATGACGCAAAAGACAAAGTCAAGGATGCTGCAATTGAGGCGTTGAAGTGGCCCGTTGTGGTTGTTCGAGACAAGGCTCAAGAAGCATATCTAAAGCAAAAGGGTATGTGGATTACAGGTGACTGTGCTTTCTGTGGTAAGCCTGCAAAAGGTGCAACCAAAAAGCCTGGCATCATGCACAAGAAATGTGCAAAGAATCTGTCTGCCCAGACAAAGAAGTGGCAGAAAGAAACTACATACCGCGAAGATGGCACCAGCAAGTCTGGCATTCATTTTGCAAACTGCAATTGCAATCGCAACTGGTCGCATCACGAGTGCAAGGGTAAGATGGGCGACCCGATCTGATGCCAACAAGAACATGCGGCGCAATGCGCGCCGGGTGCAATGTCAGCAAGAATGATTTTCACAAGTGCAATCAGAAAGTTACGCTGACAAAGACACAAGAAAAAGCAATCAATCAGGGTGGTCGAATTGATGGCCCGAATCTTA